>Ga0187781_10001838_pt1 | contig 16162 bp, 15 predicted proteins | sample 0715_SJ02_MP02_2_FD_132447 | JGI IMG/M metagenome (GOLD analysis project Ga0187781, IMG submission 132447) | Tropical peat soil microbial communities from peatlands in Department of Meta, Colombia - 0715_SJ02_MP02_20_MG | ecosystem: Environmental > Terrestrial > Soil > Wetlands > Peat | place...
CCGGAACGATCGCAACCCGGAATACCCAACGAAAGTCATTGGCCATCAGCAGCATCAGACCCATCGCCAGCAAAGGGCCGATAAAAGCACCGGTCGTATCTAACGCTTGTCGCAGCCCAAAGGCAGCGCCTCTTTGCTGAAGCGGTGCAAGGTCAGCCAGCAGCGAGTCGCGCGGCGCCCCACGTATTCCTTTGCCGGTCCTATCGATGACCCGCGCCGCCAGCACCATGCTTGCACTCGAAGCCAGCGCGAAGATCGCCTTGGATGCCGCACTTAACAAATAGCCGAAAACCGCCAGCGGCTTGCGTTGCTGCCAGTAGTCGGAAAGCACACCGGAAAAAACTTTCGCGATCATTGCCGTTGCTGCACCGGCACCCTCGATAAGACCGACCACAACCGTCGAGGCTTGCAGGCTTGTCACTAGAAAAACCGGCAGCAAGCTGTGGATGAGCTCCGAGGACACGTCCATCAATAGACTCACGACGCCCAGCAACCAGATTGCGCGCGGCAATGCCGCGCGCACAGGCCCGGCGTCCAAGCTCGGGGCAGTCATGGCAATTCGCTAGGTCGTGCGCAATTGCGCCAGTGCTTGCTCGACTCGATCGACCGCAACGATCTCCAAGCCCTCGATCGCGTGGCGCGGCGCATTGGCCCTGGGGATTAGCGCTCGGGAAAAACCCAGCTTGGCTGCCTCCCGCAGCCGCTCCTGGCCCCTCGGTGCGGGCCGCACTTCTCCGGCAAGACCAACCTCGCCAAACACCACCAAGCCTCGCGGCAGCGCCCGGTTGCGCATCGAGGAACTCACGGCCAGCAGCACCGCAAGATCCGCCGCCGGCTCCTCGATGCGTACGCCGCCTACGGCATTGACAAACACGTCCTGATCGAAGGTCGTTACCCCCGCGTGCCGGCTCAGGACCGCCAGCAGCATGGCCAGGCGTTGGGGCTCAAGTCCCACGCATAGCCGACGTGGGTTAGGCACATGGGCCGCGTCGACCAGCGCCTGGATCTCCACCAGCAAAGGACGCGAACCCTCTTGGGTTGCCAGTACGCAAGATCCAGCGACCAGTCCAGCTTTGCCATCGCCGCCGTGTTGGGAGAGAAAAAGCGCCGAAGGATTGGCCACGCCACGCAGTCCGCGGTCGGTCATTGCAAACACGCCCAGTTCGTTGACCGCGCCAAAGCGATTCTTGAAGGCGCGCACTAAGCGAAAAGAGGAATGACTGTCTCCTTCGAAGTACAGCACCGTGTCGACCATGTGCTCAAGAACCCGCGGACCGGCCAACGCCCCTTCCTTAGTTACGTGCCCAACGAATATGAGACTGACGGCGCTTTGCTTGGCCAAACGCGTAAGAGCGGCCGCACATTCGCGCACCTGTGAAACGGAACCCGGTGCAGAGCCCAACTGCGCGCTATACAGCGTCTGAATGGAGTCGATCACCACGGCCCGTGGCCGCTCGCGCTCGATGGCAGCAATGATGCGGTCCAAGTCGATTTCGCTGGCGATGCGCAGCTGCGGTAGCGACGCGGATTCCACGCCAAGCCGTTGGGCGCGCAATGCGATCTGCCTGACCGACTCCTCGCCGCTGACATACAAGACCTTGTGGTGTCGTGCCATCGCCGAGAGCGATTGCAGCAGCAGCGTGGATTTGCCAATTCCCGGGTCCCCGCCAATCAGGACAACGCCGCCTTCGACCAGGCCACCGCCGAGAACCCGGTCAAATTCGTCCAAGCCGCTCGACGTTTTTTCCAGATCCGCCGCAGGCACCTCGCCCAGCGCTGTGACTTCGGCCGCTGGTGCCAGGCCACGATGGGGGCGCCTCGTTGCACCAAGGCCAGCGGCCGCTTCGCTTAGCGTATTCCAAGCTGCACAATGCGGACATTGTCCCGACCACTTGGCACTGGCGCCGCCGCAGGCGCTGCAAACAAAGCGCGCGCTCGCGCGGCTCACGCCCAACGCCTGGCTACGTGCTGCAAGCGCCCTGGCGCATGCGCCGCAGCGTACAACGATGGCCGCATGCTCAGTCGCACGCAAGCTCCTCGCGCACTCGTGCCGGCAAGCCGCTTAGCAGTTCGTAGCCTATCGTCCCTACGCATTCGGCGAGCTCGTCCACCGCAATGTTCTTGCCCCAAAGCTCTACCACGCTGCCAACCTCCACGCCTTCAACTTCGGTTAGGTCGATCGTCAGCATGTCCATCGACACACGGCCCACCAAAGGCACGCGCCGGCCCCCGGCCCAGACCGGCATCCCTTCCGGCGCAGCCCTGGGGTAGCCATCGGCATAACCGCAAGCTACGACGCCAATGCGGCTGCGACGCGTCGCGGTCCACAAGCTGCCGTATCCGACGCATTGTCCGGGCGCCAAATCACGCACCGCGAGTACCTGTGCCTGCAATCGCATCGCCGCCCGCAGCCCCAAACTGGCGGCACTGACGCCGACTGCGGGTGAGGCGCCATACAGTGTGATTCCTGGCCGAACCAACTCCGCACCGCGCGGCGGATGCAAAAACAGCGCGGCCGAATTCGATACGCTCCAGTCCCCGCGCCAATCGGGTGCCAACGCCAGCAGTGCCGCATGCTGAGCCTGTACGCTGGGCCGCGACGTTTGTTCGCGATCGGCATTGGCCAGATGCGTCATAAGCGCCGCGACCCGAACATGCGCAAGCGCCGCAAGGCGTGCGCGCGCCGCCGGCACTTCGTGAGCGGCAAAGCCCAGGCGGTTCATCCCCGAGTCGATTTTCAGAAAGACACCGATTGGCGCCGTCGCGGGCTCGCGCTCGAGCATCTGCACCTGCTGCATGCTATGGACCACGACGGTCAAATCGAGCTCGCGTACCAGCGCAAAATCGCCAGCCGCAAACACTCCCTCCAGCAGCAGTATCGGTTTGCGCCAACCAGCGGCGCGGGCACGCTGCGCTTCGTCGGTCTCAAGCAGCGCCAAACCGTCGGCGCTCGCGAACGCGCGCACGGCGTTTTCGATGCCATGGCCGTACGCGTTGGCCTTCACCACAGCCCAGATCGGCCGTGCGCCGGCGCGCGCGCGCGCCTGGGTGAGGTTGTGTGTCATGGCCTGCACGTCCACCAATGCTTGCAGTGGACGGGACGTTTGCAATTGGCTGCGCGTCACAAAGGATGATCCTTCCACAATACCGTGCAAGAATAGCGTTTGTTTTCTTTTGTTGCTGGCCGCTGCCTGCCATAAGACAGACGCGGCGCGCCTCCCGCCGAGCCACACGTTGCCAAGAAATCGCGCCAATTCGTTGATCCGTCCCGCCCCATGAACCGCGGCTTTTATACCGTGATGGCGGCGCAATTTTTTTCCTCTCTTGCGGACAACGCGATGCTTATAGCAGCCTTTGAGTTGCTCGAGGAGCTGCATGCGCCCGACGCGATGCGGCCCATGCTCAAGCTGTTTTTCTTTATTTCCTACGTGGTACTTGCCGCCTTCGTTGGAGCTTTCGCCGACTCCATGCCCAAAGGGCGCGTGATGTTTTTGACCAACGGCATAAAGCTTGCGGGCGGCGCTCTCATGTTGATCGGTGTCCAACCCTTGGTCGCCTACGCGGTGATCGGTTTTGGCGCGGCCGCTTACTCGCCGGCCAAGTACGGAATCGTCACGGAAATGCTGCCGCCCGAGAAGCTGGTAGCGGCTAATGGGTGGATCGAGACCCTGACGGTTGCCTCGATCGTGCTGGGTTCGTTCGTGGGCGGCGTGCTGGTTTCCGCCCGCGTTGGCGCCGCGCTCGCGTCGCTTGGTGCGCCGCTTCATAAGGGTGTCGGGCTAAGCGTGAGCGAGACCGCGATTGGCGTGATCTGCCTGCTGTATGGTGTTGCCGCGCTGCTAAATCTGGGCATCCCGGATACGGGTGTGCGCTACGCGCCGCAAAAGCTCTCGCCGGTAATCATGGTGAAGAATTTCGCTCATTGTGTGCGAACCCTCTGGACGGACAAGCTCGGACAGATATCTTTGGCTGTAACGACACTTTTTTGGGGTGCGGGCGCCACGCTGCAGGTGCTGGTGATCGCCTGGTCGCAACATGCCCTGCGCATGGGCCTTTCGCGGGCAGCCATTTTGCAGTCCGTAACGGCAATCGGCGTGGCCGTAGGCGCCATCGGGGCGGCAGGACGGGTGCGATTGCGCCAATCGTTTTCGGTGCTTCCGTACGGCGTGGCGATGGGACTGGTCGTAGTACTGATTTCGACGATCGACTTTCGCATTTTTCCGCCCGGGGGAATTGCGATCGGCATGATCGACATCGGTTGGGCAACACTCGCTGCCGCAATTCTGATGATGATTGTCGGTGCCCTGGCAGGCTACTTCATCGTTCCGATGAATGCACTGCTACAGCACCGCGGGTATGTGTTGCTTTCCGCCGGCAATTCAATTGCGGTACAAAATTTCAACGAGAATCTTGGGATCCTCGTCATGTCCGGCATCTACACCCTGCTGATTCTTTCCGGGATCTCGATCCGTACTACGATGGTCTCTTTCGGCCTGTTCGTTGCCGGGACCATGGCGCTCGTGATTTGGCGACACAACCGCAACCAGAAGAAGTTTGACTCGCTCGCGCTGATTGGCGACACACACCACGGCGGGGGTGAGCCGCAGGCCTAGGCATCGCTGGGCCGCGTCGCGCAATCTGTTGTTAATCGCGAATACGTCTTGCGCGCAAGACACAAATCGTCCCAGACCTTGGACTTGTCGGCCAGATTGCGCAATAGGTACGCCGGGTGATACGTCACGATGACCGGGTAGCATTCGGTACCCACGGCGACCTGATGCACGCGCCCACGCAAGCTGGCAATTGAGGCGTCGCTGGCCAGCATCGCCTGAGCGGCAAAGCGACCCAGGACTACGATAAGCCGAGGATGCAGCAATGCAATCTGTCGTCGCAAGAAAGGAACGCATGCGGCCACCTCCGCCGCATCGGGATTGCGATTGCCCGGTGGCCGGCATTTGAGTACGTTCGCGATAAAGACGGCCTGTTCGCCGGGTCGATCACGACCCAATCCGACGGCCGCCAGCATGTTATCGAGCAATCGCCCCGCCTGGCCGACAAAAGGTTCACCGCGCGCATCTTCCTCCGCGCCCGGCGCCTCACCGATGAACATCCAGCCAGCGCCGTGACTGCCGGTGCCAAAGACGGTTTGCGTTCGGCTCTGGCACAAGCTGCAGGCGGTGCAGGCGGCAACGGCCCGCTCTAGACCTTCCCAATCCAATTGCGTCGGCGGCGGTCGGCTCTCTTTTACGAGAACCGGTGAGGACAGCATTGCGCGCTCACGCCAAAGCGGCCCCAGACCTAGGCGGTGCCAGAGCCTTGCGCTCGATTCGTTCACAGCCACGTCGTCGGCCTCATAAGGCAACGCGCATCACGATCGCATCTTCGCGTCCGCGGCGCGCCGGGTAGTAGCCGCGGCGGATCCCGATGGATTCAAAGCCGTATTGGCGATACAGACGCAGCGCCTCCGTGTTGCTTGGGCGAACCTCCAGCAGCAAAAAGCGCGCGCCGTACTCTCGCATCGTGCGTGCCATCCAGTCGAGCATCTTCCAGCCAAAGCCGCGCCGCTGCATTTGTGGATCGACTGCAAGATTCAGCAGGTGCGCCTCATCAACTGCGAGCATCGCGACCGCGTAGGCGATGATGATGTCGTTCTCCGAAACCAGCGTCCACGCGCTGTAGCCGCTTCGAAGCGCATCTTCAAAATTGCCGGCAGTCCATGGAAACGGATAAATTTTCCGCTCAAGGCATACAACTTCGGGAATGCGGCTCGGTGACAACGGCACAAAGCGCTCGAGCGCCGGTTGCGCCAGCGCGCTCATAACTGTGCGCCCCAGCTCGATGCACGGCGCTCCGACACCGTGAGGGCAACTCGATCGCGGATATAGGCCGGTACGGCCTGTTCGGGTAGCAAGAGCTCTGAGCGCAGAAATTTATCGCGGGCTAACTGCGCCAACACCGCGCCGTTTACTGTCACATCGCACAAAAGCGCAGCAGCGCTGCCAAGTTTCGGTTTCATCCAGGCGGCGTCGCCGGCACAACAGTCAGGCTTCCAGACGGATACGAGTTGTGGCAATGCGCTGGCCTCGCACAGCGAAGGCGGCGCGATCTGGCTCCAGGCGCCGTCACACACATCATATACGGCCCAGTATGCCTGCTGCATGCGTGCATCAGTTGCCGCGAAGATGCGGCGCCGCATCTGTTTTGCCAGCGTGTTCTGTCCGCTCGCTTGCGCCGCCGCAGCCAGCAGTTGCAAATTGCCCACAGCGATTACCGGGCGGGCCGTCGCAAGTGCCAGCCCCTGGACAATCGTACAAGCGACCCTCAGCCCCGTGAAAGAGCCCGGGCCGCTGGCAAAAGCGAAGGCATCGCAGTGTTGAGGTTGCAGGCCCGCATCAGCGAACAGCCGATCGATCTCGGGCAAGACGTGCTCAAGATGCGTATGCCCCGGCAGCCCCAGCAGCGTCCGCACTGCCATGTCGCGGGACAGCGCCAAGCAGCAACGCTCCCCGGCCGTGTCAATGGCAAAAATTGTAGGAGCCAACTCGTCGTGCACTCAGGGCCGGCGGCCTCGCCCGAAACCTCCGCCACGGCGCTCGTGTTCTTCTCGAATTTGCTCGCGCAGCTGGCGCCGCTCCTGTGGTGACAGCCGTGCCCCCGGAGGCAAAGCACCGCCTTGTCGAGGACCACCGCGTTTGAGCAGCGCTTCGCGCTCTTCGCGGCTTAGGCGACGAATCGCCTCTCGTTGCGCCGGCGACAAGTTTCGCCAACCGCCTCGAGGAAGGTCTCGCGGCGGTAAGTCTCCGCGCAGCGTTTCGCCCGGCTCCTCGCCTCCTGGCGCAAGCGCAGAATTGCCCGGTACCGACGCTGGCGGCGGCAGCGGTAACGGCGTTTGGCCCCAACCCGGGCTGATCAGGCCGCCACAAAAAAGCCCGAACACAGCGGCCAAAGCGCCGGCGAAGCAATTGGGTTTCATCGAACGAAAAATTGCGTCCCATCCGCATAAGCGCACGCCGCGCGGGCGGGCGACGAATTTCGCCCAACGCCGGCGGATGCTGTTCAATGTTAGGCAAGCCACCGCCAAACCGCCATCCATGGCGGTGCAAAAACACAGCGCTGTGCGGTAAATTCTGTAACACTTTGTGCCTTCGGCCTTCGCGCCGCTGCCCAGAACGTACCATGGCCGCGCGCATTGCTTGACCGGCCAGTAGCGCAAAGGCGACGGATGCTCTACCGCCGCTTCCAGGAGCGATACCATGAACAAGCCGCCCACCCACAAGATTCTTGTAGTCGACGACGACCAGCGCCTGCGCGATCTGCTTCGCCGATACTTGAGCGAAAACGGCTTTACGGTGTTCACGGCAGAGTCCTCGCAAGCGATGAACAAGCTGTGGCTGCGCGAGCGCTTTGACGTGCTGATTCTGGATCTGATGATGCCAGGCGAGGATGGCTTGTCGGTCTTGCGGCGATTGCGCGCCAGCAACGACCCCACCCCGGTGATCATGCTTACGGCTAAGGGCGGCGACGTGGATCGCATCGTTGGGCTGGAAATGGGCGCTGATGACTACCTTGCCAAACCGTTTAATCCCCGCGAATTGCTAGCCCGGATCAATGCCGTGCTGCGGCGCAAGGCGCCTGCCGAGGTCCCCGGCGCGCCTTCGCAAGAACCGGTGAGCGTGACTTTCGGAGAGTTTTCACTTGATTTGGCCACGCGCACTTTGACCAAGTCCGGCGAAACGATGCCTCTGACAACAGGGGAGTTTGCTGTCCTGAAAGTCTTTGCGCGCTACCCAAAAGTTCCGTTATCGCGAGAAAAACTGATGGAGATGGCGCGCGGCCGCGAATACGAGGCCTTTGACCGCAGCCTCGATGTTCAAATATCGCGGCTGCGTAAACTCATCGAGCCCGATCCGAGTAAGCCCCGCTATATCCAGACCGTCTGGGGTCTGGGCTACGTCTTCGTTCCCGACGGAACCAGTTGAGGCCGTCCTATTTGAAGTTGCGCTCCCCGCCGCTTTTCTGGCGCACATTATTACTGATCGTCTCCCTGGCCGTAGCTAGCCTGGTTGCGTGGGTACCGACCGTCCGGGTCTTTGAGCGCGAGCCGCGAGCACACCAGATTGCCGAGCAGGTAGTCTCGATCATCAATGCCACTCGCATTGCCTTGGTGTACTCCGATCCTGAACGTCGCCGGGACTTATTGGCCGATCTGCTGGAGAACGAAAGTCTGCGCGTCGTGCCGCTTGAACCCAGTGATCGAGTAAAGCCACTGCGTGATTCGGCGTTGTTGCGCCTGGTAGAACAACAGGTGCAGCAGCGCCTTGGAGCCAACACGCAGCTGGCCTCCGAGGTCAACGGCATCCGCGGCTTCTGGGTGAGCTTTTCCATCGACGAGGACGCCTACTGGGTGTACATCGAGCGCGACCTTTTACGGCGCGACATCGGCCGCGGCTGGATCGTATGGGCGGCGCTCGCCACGGTGTTTTCTTTATTGGCGGCCATTGCGATCGCGCGCCTTGTCAATAGGCCCTTGGCGGCATTGTCCCATGCAGCGGGCGATCTGGGAGCCGGTCGCATCCCATCGCCGTTGCCCGATACAGGGCCCATCGAAATCCGGACGGTCAACCGCAGTTTTAACCGAATGGTTTCGGATCTGGAAAAACTCAATCGTGATCGAGCAATTCTTCTTGCTGGGGTGTCTCACGATTTGCGCACGCCCTTAACGCGCATGCGGCTGGAGCTCGAAATGAGCGATCTGCCCGAGGCAAGCCGCGAGGCGATGATCGGCGATCTTGAGCAAATGGATTCGATTGTTCGCCAGTTCCTTGACTACGCGCTACCCCTGTCTCAGCGCGGGGCCGAAGAAGTCGATCTATCGGGCCTGGTGCGGGAGGCCTTAACTCGCAATCGACTGCAGGCACCTGCCGGCGGGGCAGGACCAACGGAAACGGACATTTCGCTGGCCCCGAATGTTCAGTTAACGGTCGATGTTCCGCCGGCAATCTTTGTCCTGGGTCATCGGACCGAGTTGGCGCGGACCTTGGACAACTTGTTGAGCAACGCGCAACGCTATGGGCGCGGCCCTGATGGCTCCCTGCAACTGCAGATCTCTTTGCATGGCGACGGCAACGACGCCGTGCTAACGGTTGCCGACCACGGGCCTGGTATCGCCGCGCAGGAAATCAGCCGTCTGGTGCGCCCGTTTGAACGCGGCGATCCGTCTCGCTCCGGCGCACTTGGCGCTGGCTTGGGGTTGGCGATCGTCGAGCGGGTCGCACGGCTGCACGGGGCGCGCCTGGATTTTCATCGCAACGAGCCCACGGGGCTGCGCATCGAACTGCGCCTGCCTGTGCGGACCCAGGGCGCCGTGCCAGCTCTCCCGGAGCCAGGCAGCACGCCGCGCTAAGACGTATTACGCTACTGGTTTTCTCAGAAACACATTGAGCGCCCGCTGGACAAATGCAAGAACCGATCAAACCTCGTTACGCCCTTGGATCCGCCGCACTTATGATCGGCAGCGCGGTAAATTATTTCGGCGATCGCCTTCTTGGCGTAAAGATGGAGCTTTGGCACGGGTTTTCGGGGCTAACGAGCGCCGTCTTGTGGCTGGACGTGTTCATCGTGCCGTTCATCGCAGGCTTGGCCGTTGCTTGGGTCTTTGGCCGCGGCGGCAAGTGGCTGTGCTATTTCCCGCCGATGATCGTGCGCTTTATTAGCTATGGTCAGCTGCGGTACTTGGGCGAGATCCCGGCTGGAAGCACCCTAATTCCGTTGGGCTGGTGGGGTTTTTTTGTAATCCTGGCGATCGAAGGCGCCGCTTTTGGGGGCATTTTGGGCGAAGTTTTCATCAAGCGCATTTACACCCGCTCCGCGGCGGCGAAAATGGCCTCGACGGCGAGCGAACCCAAGCAATGAGGCGACACGTATTTCCTAGCCCAGCAGAGCGTGAGCGCCGATCACGCTTTTTGGCCGCGACCGTGATCACTTGCATGGCGCTGCTGGTGATCGGTGGCAGTTTGCATGTGGTCATGATCGGCTCGACACGCATGGGCGAAATGCGAGAAAAGGCAACGTACGATCTGCGTGAGGAGTCCTCCCATCTGCGCGCAGCGGGTGAAGACCTAGCGCTGCACGAGCGCAACGAGCGCCAGAAGGCACATGCCAGTTCCGCCGTGGCCGCTGGGTACACGGTCGAGGAAGCGCAGGCATTGTTAAGCAAGGAGCGTTGGGACGAGCTCGATTCGACGGTGTTGGTCCCCGCCGGAGCGTTTGCAATGGGTACCAACTACGACCGAGCCGATCCACAGGACCACCCGCAGCACACGGTGAGTCTGCCCGAGTACCGCATTGACAAGTACCTCGTCACGAATGCGCAGTACGCCCGCTTTCTAGCCGAGACCGGGCACCGGCCGCCGTCAACATGGAAAGATGGCCGCATCCCCGAAGGTGAGTTGCTCTACCCGGTAACACTGGTTAACTGGTACGACGCTCGGACCTACGCGGCTTGGGCTGGCAAACGCCTTCCAACCGAAGCCGAATGGGAAAAGGCCGCACGAGGAGCCGATGGACGCCGTTGGCCGTGGGGCAACTCGATGGATCCGAAGCGACTGAACACCTATTACAATGTCGGGTCCGCTACGAATGTGGACACCTTCAAAAACGGTGTGAGCCCGTATGGCGCATTTGATATGGCGGGCAATGTCAGCGAGTGGGTAGAAGATGACTTCCTGCCATATGAAGGCAGCGATGCCCCCGCCGACCTCTTCCAGGGCAAGATCAGCGTGAGTAAAGGGGCGGAAGATCGCGCTATGAAAATCTCCGATCAAATCCCGGTCAACCGGCATTACAAGGTGCTGCGCGGTGGCTCGTGGAAGGGCGATCCTTTCTCCACCGCGTCGTATCACCGTGGGTACAACTGGCCCAATTACGCGTCGGATTTTTTTGGCTTCCGCTGCGCATCCGATGCCGCCGGACCCGTGGCCAAGGCCCGATGAGTCCGGCGTTTTTTCGCATTGGCCTCGCCTTACTTGCCGGCGTGTTCGCAACGCCAGTATGGCCAGCCGTCAATAGCTATCGGTTTTTGCACGTTACGATCGACACGCCCTGGCACCTGTTCTTGTTCTTACTGATGGGCGTTTTTGCGCCATTCATCCTGATGGTTGTGCTCATGTGGCGCCATTCGCTGCGAAAGCGCGACCGGGCGGACTCGCCGGACTCGAGCAAACCGCCGCAACGGTAGATCACCGATGCTGTTCTGCTCCCGTACGTTTGGCACAATGTTTCCATCTTCTTTGTTGCGGCTATTGGCGGCACTGTTTGTGCTCGGAGCCGCTGCGGCGGCGCTCCCAGTCAGTGCGGCAGAGGAGCCTTCCGGGCAAGCCAGCGGCGCACAGATCCTGCAATCGTTCGAGAAGGCTGCCGCAGCCAATCCGCAGCCCGATACTACGGATCGCATGCGGCGTTGGGTGATGTTTGCGCTGGGCGCACCACTACTGATTCTTCTGCTGATAACCGGCTCGTTGGGAATTGCCATGGGCGTGTACGGCAAACCGGTATATCTCGCGCACATGGTGTGCGCTGGTTTGAGTGTGACCTTGGCAATCGTTCACGCGATCGTCGGCATCGTCTGGTTTCGCCCGTTTTGAGCAACGCGGATCGCGCCAGCGGTCTTGCGCCGGCAGCTGGCCGGTTTCTTGCCGCGCTGTACTTTTTTAGCGGCGCGACCGGTCTGTGCTACGAAGTGCTCTGGGCACGCATGCTCTCGGCGCAATTTGGGGTCAGCATATTTGGCGTTGCGACAACGGTAACGGCATTCATGCTGGGGCTGGGCGCAGGATCCTTGTTTGCCGTCGCTTACAAAGAGGCGGCCGCAGTGGCCAAAGCGCTAAAAACCTTTGCACTGCTTGAATTATTTGTCGCACTGTATGCGTTGGCATTGCCGGCGCTCACCGAAGCAGGCGCACCGGCGTTGGAATCGCTTGCGGCCCAGACCGCATGGTGGCAGTGGTACGCAATGCAGGCGGCGGTTGCGATCTTTTTGCTGGCGCTTCCCGCGGCAGCGATGGGGGCGAGTTTTCCGATGGTGCTGCGGGCGTACGATTGGTCGCCCCAGCTGCTCGGCCGCTTATATGGACTCAATAGCCTCGGCGCGGCCACCGGCGCCTTGGTTAGCCTTGCCTTATTGGCGGCGTTGGGCTGGTCCGCGGCGCTGCGGGCAATTGCATCATGCGGGGTCCTCGTGGCCGGCGCAGCCTGGCTGCTCGGGCAGCAGGCATCGCTCCGCACGCTGCCGGTGCGCGCCCAACAGGGGACCGAGGTAGCCTTCGAGCCAACCCCGCGACGATTACTGATGGCCTACGCGGCCGTAGGTGCGTGCGCACTGATGCTGGAGATGGCGTGGACGCGCCTGTACGGCATTGTCATGCTGCGAACTGAGTACGTCCTGGCAATTATCCTGGCGGTGTATCTACTAGGCACTGCTGCGGGAAGCTTGCTTGCAGCGCGAGCGCAAAACGCGCGCTGGCTCGCCCTAGCCGTTCCCCTGGCTGCAAGCGCTTGCACGCTGATCGGGCTCTGGAGCCTGCCCGCGTTTTCTGTTTGGATGCAGGAGCAGCGCTTTGCATCGCTGTCATCGGCACTCACAGCGCAGGCGCTTGCGCTAGGGCTGTGCACCTTGCCAACGACGATTGCGTTGGGGGCGTGGTTGCCCGTGCTGGCACACCGTAATTTCCCCCCCGGTGCAGATCCCTCGCGCGCCGTTGTGCTGTATGGGGCCAATTGCCTGGGAGCAGCCGTAGGCGCCGTCGTCACGGTTTTGGTCACAATCCCGCTATTGGGGACCGCCGCCAGCGTTGGCGTTGCGGCGTTTTTGCTGCTCGCGATGGGTTTGGCTCTAGGCGCCCCGCGCGCACTGGTGTTGGCCCTTCCCCTGGCTTTCGCCGCCGCCTGGTTGCTTCGGACATTTCCCGAACCCAATCGTATGTTGCCTGCGTCGGCTGCAGTCGTCGAGCAACTCGATCGCTACGAGGACGCTCTCACCCTGAACCATGTCACCCAAGCGCTCGACGGCCAGCGCACGTTGCTGACCGATCTGCAGCACATGGACGCGTCGACAGATCCGGCCGCGGTGCAAATACAAGCCGACCAGGCCAGACTTCCCTTGCTGCTGCACCGCGCACCACGAACCGTCCTGTTTCTAGGCCTAGGCACCGGTATCTCGGCCAGCGGCTCACTGCCCTACTCCGGTTTAGAGCGCACTGCGGTCGAACTGTCACCAGGGGCCATTGCCGCAGCTCGATCGTGGTTTACGCCCGTCAATCGTGACGTGATGCGCAACATGCGGGTGGTGCACGACGACGCGCGCCACTATTTGGCAGCGAGCAAGCAGCAATACGACGTGATCGTCGGCGACTTGTTTCACCCCGATCTGGCGGGAATGAGCAACTTACTGTCTGTCGAACAGTTCCGCCGGGCACGCGATCATTTGGCGCCCGGCGGCATCTTTGCGCAGTGGGTCGCACTAAATCAATTTGACCGCGAATCCCTGTACACCGTTATGCGCAGCTTCGAACAGGTCTTTCCCAATGCGCAGATCTTTCTCGACGGCATGCACCTGGCGATGGTCGGATCCCCAGCGCCGCTGCTGAGCGGCCGCACCGTTGCCATGAATTTGGCCGGCCGCAGCGCCGAGCAGATCGACGCGGTGACTGGCAAGGAGGGATCAGCGACTTGGCTGGGACGCTATTGGGGGCCCATTGCTGCGGGTCTGGGACCTGTTCAAAGTGAGACCCGTCCGGTGATCGAGTTTCGTCTGCCGCATCTTCGCTACCAGGAACAAGCGCCATTGGCGCAGGTTCTGCAAGTACTTTTGCGTCGGCGTCCGGACCTTGCGACCGCAAGCGTCCAACTTGCGATTGAACCTGGCGAGCAACAATCATTTGCCAGCGCGTACGTGGCCAGCGAGCTTGCGGTGCAATCTTGGCTCGCGTTCATGGATTCCGATACGATGCGCGCCCGCCAGCTCACCCGGTTGGCATTTGAAACAAACCCGCACGATCACTGGATCGCTAGTGCGCTGGCCGACGAGCTCTTTGCGCTAGCCACGCAAGAGCACGCGCTCAAGGAGCGCAGCACGCTCGAGCGCATCTTGCGCATCGATCCGGATCATCTTGAGACGCTGCGAGCGCTTTGGCGCTTAGATCGCAACGGCGGGCGTGCGGGTGCTGCTGGCGCATTGCAGCGGTTATGCGAGGTGGCGCCGCTTGACGCAGAAGTTGCCACGTCGTGTCAGCGCGCGCAATTCGCAAAATCAGAATGAGAATCGATCGCCCGCTAAAGCTAGTAGCGAGGCGGTTGGCCCTCCCGACACAAACTCGTCGACGGCCGTATGACAAAAACCCCTGTAGCGAAAGTCAGGACGTCCTGTTTGCGCGCGATTGGGGTACGCTTCGCATGATATGTCGTACTCTGCCCAGACCCGACTGCGTCAGATACCGGTACGGGTGATGCCCCCGGGTTCCTCGCCGCTGGCAGGACCCAAGGCAATCGTATTTCATGGCCGCCGCCGAGCCGCGCAACTGCTGGCGCTGGCTCTGATCGTGCTTGTCCCGTCGACGGGTCTGTTTCGCATCGATCCGACCGCCGGTGCTCTGGTAATTCTTGATCGGCAAATCTGGTTCTCAGACTTTTTCCTGTTCTTCGGTCTGTGGATTTTTCTTGCCACGCTACTCGTGTTTTTGTACTCGGCTGCGGGTACCGTCTTTTGCGGTTGGGTCTGTCCGCAAAACAGCGTTTCGGAGTGGGCTAATTTCATGACCCACAAACTTTTGGGAAAGCGCGCCGAGGTCAGCCTGGATGGTGCACCAGTGCTCGTCACGGCATCCAAAGACCGGCTGCGCAACTGGATCTTGCTCGGGCTTTGCTTCATCGTCGCCTCGATGGCCGTTGCCCTCATACCGATGCTGTATTTCTACCCTTTGCCGGTCGTGTGGTCTTTTATCCGCCTGCGACCCGATCCGGCGCTGGCCGGTTCGCTGCACTGGATTTACGGTGTATTCGTGCTCATTGTGTTGCTGGACGTGACGGTGATACGCCACTTTTGGTGTCGCTTCATATGCGTTTATCGGGTTTGGCAGCACTCATTTAGGACGCGCCAGACGCTTCATATTGCTTACGATGCGAGCCGCGCAGCCGATTGCCAAGGCTGCAATTACTGCACGACAAAGTGCTTCATTGATTTGGATCCGCGTAGCACGGATGTCTTTGATAGCTGCATAAATTGTGGCGAGTGCGTCGATGCGTGCAACCGCATGCATGAGAAGCAGGGGACGCCGGGCTTGCTGCGCTTTGAATTCGGTGAGCGCGCCGGGCGTGCGCAGGCCTTTGCGCGCAAACGAAACAACGAGTATTCGCTGCTCGGGCGCTCGCGCTGGGCGCTGCCATTTACCTTTCTTGGCCTGGGAATGTTTGCGTGGGGACTGTGGAGCTACGAACCGTACCATCTGTCCGTGGACCATCGCGCTGGCGTCGCGGGCCAAGTCATAACTGATTATCAGATCGCCATTGCCAACAAACGCTACCGCGAGGCCGACTTGCGGGTGCAGGTATCAGGAATCGACCCGCAGGACTATCGTCTGAGCGCCGAAGCGCTGAAACTTGGACAGGTTCAGCACCAATCCTTGACCTTATCGATTTCGCCTCAGCTCAAGCATGGCCTGTATCCCGTGCAGATCGACGTCCGGGCACAGGACGGATGGGTTGGTCACTTCCAGTTTCAGCACTTCGCGGGATAAGCGGCATTGGTGTGCCTAGCAAGTTGGCACCCAACACAAGGAGGGACAACAAATGAATGAAGCGGGCAAGCAAGAGTCGCCACAGACCGGCAAGGGCCGTGCCACGTTGGAGGCACAGGCAGCTCCGCAAACACCCAATGGCACTCAGGCGACAGGATTTGAGCATCTGGGGCTACCGACCCCCATACAACCCGAATGGGGCCAGAACCCCGAGGATCACTTTGGCTACGCCTCCGATGCGGAGCGCCTGTCCAAGCGCGGCATGGAGGACTGGGAGCTAGTCGACAAGATTCCCAGCTCGCAGCGGCGCGTCCCGTACTGGTTTATCGCAGTAGTCGTCGTCGTGCTGTTAATTGCGGTTGGTCTGGGCTTTC
>Ga0187781_10001839_pt1 | contig 16161 bp, 19 predicted proteins | sample 0715_SJ02_MP02_2_FD_132447 | JGI IMG/M metagenome (GOLD analysis project Ga0187781, IMG submission 132447) | Tropical peat soil microbial communities from peatlands in Department of Meta, Colombia - 0715_SJ02_MP02_20_MG | ecosystem: Environmental > Terrestrial > Soil > Wetlands > Peat | place...
GGCGGAGGATTTAGGGTTCAGCGACGGGAACCAGGGATCCCCGACGCGGCCGCTAGCCGACCTTGGAGACGATCTCCACGAGGTTTCCGTCGGGGTCGCGGCAGAGCGCGTTGCGATTGTTGTTACCGGTATTGTGCGGTGGCTGGACAACCGGAGCGCCGGCGGCCTTCAACCGCTCAAAGGCTTGGTCGACGTTTTCGGTCCACACTACCAGCGCCATCGCCGGACTTCCAGGGTTCGCGTCGACGCCGTGCACGCGCTTCGCCGCCTCGACCGTGCCGAGCCCGAGCACAAAGCCGCCCAGCTTCAACTCGACGTGGGAGGGCGTGCCGACTTTCGGCGTGCGGAACGTCTCCCGAAAACCGAGAAGGTCCCGGTAGAACCGGATACCCCCCTCGATGTCGCGGGTGTAGAGGTTCACCAACGCGTCCTGGAACATGCTCCACCGCTCTACCACCGGTCACGTAATCCTTTCGCTTCGCCGGGAGGATCCTCGCTTCGAGAGCTCCGATGCGCCGAACCACCGCTCTCGGAGTGGCTACTTGCGGGGGGGGGGGCGGGCCGTTCTCAGGCGATGGCTCGAGGCGATGTCGCCGGTGGCAAGTACGCGTCCGAGAGATAGTCCGAGATGTCCCGGACATCTACCCCGGAGGGGGCCGCGCGCGAGAGGTTCGCGAGGCAGAGCGGACACGCGGTCACCACGTTGGGGCTACACTCGGAAAGCTGGCCGAGCCGACGTCGAGCGATCTCGGAGGACTTTCCGGGGAACAAGGTCTCGAGGGGACCGCCACAGCAGAAGGTGAGCTTGCCGGAGAGATCGGGTTCGACGACCGTGACGCCTCCCTCCGCGAGCAGCCGCCGCGGCGCCTCGAGAACCCCCTCCGAACGGGCGTAGAGGCAGGAGTCGTGGATCGTGACCTCGGCTCCGAGGTTTCGGGTGGGTTTCGGCCGGCGCTCGAAGAGGACCTCGAGGTAGCTCTGAACCCGGACGTCAAAGCCCTTCACGACCTTCGGGTAGACGGTCCGAAGCAAGTTCGTCGTGTGGGGGTCGACGGTGATCACCCGTTGCACCCCGTTCTCCTTCAGGGTCCGGGCCACGTACTCGGCATGCCGGACGAACACCCGGTCGAGCCCCTCGTCGTAGGCGAGGGCCCCGGTGTAGAGGTCCTTCTCGAACAGGTACCCGAACTCGACACCGGCCGATCGCAGGAGCTTCACGATATTGCGAAGGCGCTCGTTGTACGCGGTCCGGTCCCGGGGGGTCACACGCGCGAGAACCGGGGTGAGGTTCACGAGTCGGTTCATCGACCGGGCGAACCGGAACATCCGGGCGCTCTCACGCGTCTCGTATTTCCTCAGCTGGCGGCTCATCGCGTTGATCGCCGGGACCATCTGCCACATCTGGCCCGTGTAGAGGACCGTGGCTCCGCCCCGGGGAAGGTCGAGGCCGCGCGTCCATTCGGTAACGACACGCCGGCCGAGCGGTAGGGCGCTCCGGCGCTTGCGGAGGTTGTCGCCTAGGATTCCGAGCGTGCTGTCAATGGGAACCGGCATCGTCCGTCCTCCTTCACGCCTCCGCGAGCCCGTGGACCTCACGATTGAGGTAGGTCCGCAGGGCGCGCACGTTCTCGGCGATGGGCACGCTGCCCGGACAGTTTGCCTCGCAGAGCCGGCACAATAGGCAGCTGAAGATCGCTTCGCGGTTACCCACGAGCTTCTCGCGGTCCCCGAACATCGCGTAGCGGAACAGTCGTCGGGGGAGGATGTCGACACCGAGAGGGCAGAGCGCGGTGCAGGTGCCGCAGTTCATGCAGAGGGCCGCGTTGAACTCGCCGCCGGCTCTGAGGTGATTCCCCAGCTCGGGGTCGACCTTCATGCGGTCTCCTCGATGAGCTCGTACCGGTAGTAGTCGTCCGCCCGAGCCTTCGAAAGGTCGCGGACGCGGCCGTACCGCCGCATCGCCATGATCCACTTCGTCACCTCGTACGTCGAAGCGTTGAGCGCCTTCGCGAGCTCGGGGATCGTACGGGGGCCTTGGCGCAACACCGCGGCGATCGGATCCTGCTCGACCATCCCGTCGCGCAGGACCTCGGGGAGATTCCGCAGGTAGGTCTTCCGCGTCATGCCGCATCCTTCGCAAGGGCGTCGATCATCGACGTGATCTGCTCGTTCGTGTAGCCGAGGACGGAGACCGCCTGCTTCGGACAGACCGGAACGCAGGCGCCTTCGCCCTTACAGAGGATTGCCGTGACTTGGGCGACCACCTTGTCGCCGTAATCGACCTTCTCGATCGCTCCGTACGGGCACGCCTTGGTGCACTCGTCGCACCAGCTGCAGAGCGTCGGGTCGACCCGGGCGACCAGCGGGTCCAGGTTCACGAACCCCTTGAGGAGCAACACCCCCGCCTTCGATACGCCGGCCAACGCGCTCGTGACGCTCTCGGCCACGTTCTTCGGTCCCTGCGAAGCGCCGACGATGAACACCCCGTCCACGACCGTTTCGACCGGCCGCAGCTTCACGTGGACTTCGCGGAAGAACCCGTCGTTCCCGACGGGGAGTTTCAGCGTCCGGACGAGGGCTCCGTTCTCCCGGGGAATCATCCCGGTGACGAGGACGACGAGGTCGGGGCGGATTTCGACCTCCTCTCCGGCCATCAGGCGGTCCTTCACCTTCACGATCAGGGCCCCGTCCACGCGGGCGACCGTCGGCGGCTCCTCCTCGGAGTACCGAACATAGAGCGAGCCGAGTCGGAGCGCCTTCTCGTAGAGCGCCTCGTACCGACCGTAGGTCCGGATGTCCCGGAACAGGTGGAACTGCCGGACGGAAGGGTCGATCCCGTTCACGACCGTGGCGAGGTGCGAGGTAGCGGAACAGCAGAAGCGGGAACAATAGGTGCGGGGCGAAGAACCGGACGCGTCCCTCGAACCGACGCAGTAGACGTAGGCGATCGAACGGACCGGCTTACCATGGTAGGTAATTTTGTCGGGCCGGGGGGCCAAGAGCTCCTTGAACTCCGGCAGGGTGACAACCCCCTCGATGCCGTAGCCGAACTCACCGGGGGTGGGGGTGTAGGGTTCGAAGCCGGTGGCCACGACGATCGCGCCGACGGTGAGCGGAATCGTGTCGCCCGTGCTCGTTCGCACCTTCACGGCGAACGCGCCGAGACGACCGGATTTCTCCACGAGCTCGCTGCGTAGGTAGGTGATGATGTTCTCGCGCGCGTGGATCTGGGTGATGAGTTCGTCGATCAGCTCGTGACCGACCTTATCGTGCGGGAACAGCGCGCCCCATCGCGCGACCTGGCCCCCGAGGGTCGCCTCCTTTTCAACGAGGTGGACGGAGATCCCGAGGTCGGAGAGCGAGAGCGCCGCTCGCAGGCCCGCCACACCACCGCCGACCACGAGCACCTGGGGCAGGGTCTCCACGCGAATTCGTTCGAGCGGCTCGGAGAGGGCGGTTTTCGCGACCCCCGCTCGAACGAGCTGAATCGCCTTGCTCGTCGCTCCCGGTCGGTCGTGGGTGTGGGCCCAGGAATCCTGCTCACGCAGGTTCACCTGAGTGTACTCGTACGGGTTGAGACCGGCCCGCTCGCTCATCGCGCGGAAGGTGGCCGTATGGAGCTTCGGGGAACAGGAGCAGACCACCACCCCGTCGAGTTTCTTCTCCCGGATTTCGCGGATGGCGTCCTGCTGACCGCCCTCGGAGCAGGCGAACATCTGGATCTGCGCCGAGGCCACGTCGCCTTCCTTCGCGACGGCCGCCTTGACCTTCTCGACGTCCACGTAGTCGGAGATATTGCCGCCACACTGGCAGATGACCACCCCGATCCGACGGCCGGTCATGCCTTCGCCCCCTCACGCTTCAGGTACGCCGCGATCTGGGCGGAGGCCGCCGCGGAGTGCACGATCGTGTCCGGGATGTCCCGAACCGCGGTGGCGGAACCGATCACGTAGACGCCCTCGAGATTGGTCGCTCCGGGCTCGAGCTCCTCGTTGACCTCGCGCACGTAGGAGAATTCATCGTTCGCCAGCTTTGTTGTCGGGAAGAGCGCGAACGCGCCCTGATTCGGGAGCAGCCCGGTCGCCAGCACGACCATGTCGTGACGAGCGGTCTTCGCGCCGCCGCCCTCGATGTCCTCGTAGTGAACGAGGAGGTCCTGGTCGTCCGTCTCTTCGATGCGGGAGACGCGTCCCTTCTGGAAGTAGACGCTCATCCCTTTCGTCTGCTGGAAGAACTCTTCGTACCCCTTCGAGAACGCGCGGATGTCGATGTAGTAGATCGTGACGTCCGCGAGGGGGACCGCACCCATCAGCAGCTGAGCCTGCTTGAGGGAGTACATGCAGCAGACCCGGGAGCAGAGCCGGTTGCCTACCTGGTCGTCCCGTGAACCGACGCAGAGGACGAACGCGACGTTCACCGGGGCCTTTCCATCGGACGGACGGATGACCGCATTGAACGGTCGCGTCGGGGCGAGGATCCGATCCATCTGCGGCCCGCTGATCACGTTCGCGAACCGACCGAATCCCAGGGCGGGCTTCTGCTTCGCATCGAACGGGGAGAATCCGGTGGCGAGGGCCACCGAGCGTACAACCGCCGTCTCGTGGCGGGCCCGCATCTCGAGGTCGATGGCGAAGGCGGGACAGACACGTACACACTCCCGGCATTCGCAGCAGACCCCGCAATCGAGGCACCGGTTCGCGCTCCTCCGGGCCTCCTCCTCGGAGAGCGGTTCCTCGTACGGGACGAAATCGGTGATTCTCGCCGAGACCGGCGTTCGTTGGATCGGGACCGGTGGTCGAGGCGTGGTGTGTACCCGAGCCTCGGTCGCGACCGTGGCCGCATCGACCTCGGGCAATCGGTCGTCGAACACCGCGGACGCCGAGGGCTCTCCCCGGAGGAAGCGGTCGATGTGGAACGCCGCGCGTTTGCCCTGGCCGATGGCCGTGACGATCATCGAGGGTCCGGTTACCGCGTCACCGCCGGCGAAGACTCCGGGAAGGCTCGTCGCGAGTGTTTTCGGGTCGACCTTGAACGTTCCGTTGCGTTGCCGTTCGAGTTCGGACGCGAACCCGTCCGTGTTGGGTGCGAGGCCGATGGCGGTGATGACGACGTCCCCCGACACCTTCTCCCGGACCGACTCATCGAAAGTCGGCCGGAACCGGTGTTCGGTGTCGAAGACGGACGTGCACCGCTTGAGTTCCACTCCCGCGGTCATTCCCGACGACCCGAGGATCTGCCCGACGCCCCAGGAGTTCGTGATCACCACGCCCTCCTCCTCGGCCTCGCGGATTTCCCAGGGGTGCGCGGGCATCTCGGGGCGCGACTCGAGGCAGAATAGTTTCACCGCCCGCGCCCGGAGGCGCAGCGCGCTGCGGGCCGAGTCGATAGCGACGTTGCCGCCCCCGATGACGATAACGGTCTTGCCCGAGAAGTCCGGGGGCTGCCCGGCGTTAATGTCGTGAAGATACTGAACGGCGTCCTGGACGCCGGGGAGGTCCTCCCCAGGAACCTGGAGTTTCCTCCCTCCGCGATCCCCCGTCGCGAGAAAGACCGCGTCGAATCCCTGCCGGCGGAGCTCGGCGAGGGAAGCAATCCGGTGGTTCGTCTCGACCCGGACGCCGAGGGCGGTGATGTTCCGAAGGTCGCGGGCCACCACGTCCTTCGGGAGGCGATAGGACGGGATTCCCCAGCGGAGGATCCCGCCGGGTTCACTGTCCGCCTCGAAGACCGTGACATCGTAACCCGATCGTCCGAGCACAAAAGCGGCCGCGAGGCCGCTCGGGCCGGACCCAACGATGGCGACCCGCTTTCCCGGCCGGTGGGCGGGGGGTCCGTACTCGGGTGCGACGTGCCCCGCGTAGTAGCGGTCGGCCATGAACCGCTTGATCCCGCGGATCGAGAGCGGTCCTTCGAGCTCCTTCCGCGAGCATGCCTCCTCGCAGGGCGCATAGCATGCCCGGCTGAGCACTCCGACGAGCGGTGCATCCTCGAGATGCTGGCGGAACGCCAGGTCGTATTTCCCGGCCCGGACGAGGGAGATGTAGCCGTGCGGCTTCACGCCCGCCGGGCAGGAAAACGAGCACGGCGAGGAGCCGCGCCGGGTGATGACCGCCTTCTTCGGAACGGCCTGAGGGAAGGCGATGTGGGCCGCGCGCCGGGCCGCGAGGTCATAATTGAACTCGTCCGGCACGGCGACCGTGCAGGCCGCTTCGCAGAGGTAACAGCCGGTGCATTTCTGGGGGTCGATGAACGTTGCCTTACGGGTGTAATGGACCACGAACCCGCCCTCCGGACGGGGCGTGATGTCGTCCACTTCCGAGTAGACGAGCGTCCGGACGTTCGGATGACCGTTCACCGCGGCCATCTTGGGCGTCGAGATACAGCTCGCGCAGTCGAGTGTCGGGAACACCTTGCTGAGGAGGATCATCCGTCCCCCGACGCTCGGTTCCTTCTCGACGACGAGGACCTTGAATCCCATGTCCCCGAGGGTTAGCGCCGACTCCATGCCGCCGACGCCGGCCCCGATGACGAGGACGTCGTACTCGGCCGGGGCAGGTCCGGTGGTCATGCGGTTCCCGCCGCCGCGAGGGGGAGAGCGGAAAGTGCCTTCGAGAACTGTTTCATGTGGTTGACGAACGGTTCCGCGCAGACGGAACAGATCGCGGCGGTCTTGACGCGCGATGGGTCCATCCCCTTCGCGCGCAGCAAGGCCTGCGCCTGGTCGACGATCGTACCGGTGCGGGCCACGCAGTCGGAGAGGTAGGAGCACTCCGGTCCGTCGGCCGCGACGAACACCCCATCAAACCCGACCGAAAGGGCGTGGACGATCCACCGGGGGTTGATCCCGCCGGAGCACGGCACGGCAATCACTTCGACGCTCGACGAATACTCGAGGTGCGCGCTGCCGGCGAGGTCGATCCCCATGTCGGAGATCGCGTTCGTGGAGAACACCAGCACGCGGGGGCCGCGGCCGGCGGGACCGGTGGGCATCCCTACTTGCTCCGCCGAACGTAGATGTGCCAGAGGCCTGCGTCGGCGACCGTCCCGAGGTACTCGTGCCCGACCTTCTTGGCCCAGAGCGGCACGTCCTCGGTCGTCCCCTCATCGGAGGAAATGACCTCCATGACCCCGTGCATCGGGACCGCTGGGACGCTTCGCTTGGCTTCGAGGAGCGGGCCCGGGCAGGCGACCCCCCGGGCGTCCACGACCTTGTCGACCTTCAGTGCCTTCAGCTCTTCCGTGTTCATCGATGGTTACCTCCCTAGTTTGGTGTGTTCAGGCCGGGATGGGGGTCGCACGCCGAGCCCGGCCCGTCTCGGCGGCGCGCACGGCCCGGAGGCCCGCCGCCGCCTCCTTGGCCCAATCGAAGCGGGGCCCGGCCGCACGGCTCTCGGCGAGGAGCGCACGCCGGACGAGCCGGCAGCTCTGGGCGAGCACGGGACTCACGAGGGCATAGCGGACTTCGTGCCCGTCCCTTCGCGGACGGACGATACCGCGGTCCCGCATCGCGCGAAGGTGCTGCGAAGTGTTCTGGAGGGACATCGCGAGTTGGTCGGCGATCTCCGAAACGGTGTTCGGACCCCGACCGAGCAGGTCCACGATCATCAGCCGCTTCGGATGGGCGAGGACCCGGATCAGGTCCGCTTCGAGCTCGAAGCCTTCGGGGTCCAGCGCCGGCGGCGGGGCACGCGCGCGTGCGGGCATCGCCGGGTCCGCCTAGATGAACAGGGTCATCCGGCTCTTGTCGGCCGCGTCGATGAACGTGCCGACGTTGGCGTAGGTGATCCCGTCGATGAGCTCCTCCTTGTGGATGCCCATCAAGTCCATCGACATCGTGCAGGCGATGAACCTCACACCCTGCTCCTGGGCGCTCTGTATCAGCTGGGACAGGCTCATGACGTGCTTCTTCACCATCTCCTTCTTGATCATCCGGGTGCCGAGCCCACCCATGTTCATCTTCGAAATGTGAAGGTGCTCCGGGCCCCGGGGCATCATGCTCCCGAACATCTTCTCGGCCGTCGTCTTCTTGCCCTGGACTTGGACCGGTCCGCCCTTACGGAGGATGTTGAGTCCCCAGAACGTGAAGAACACGTTCACGGGGAGGTCCATGGACGCGGCCCCGTTCGCGATGATCATCGCGGCGAGGGCCTTATCTAGATCGCCCGAGAAGACCACCATCGAAAGACCACTCGGGGCGCTCTCGGCAGTGGCCGGTTGTTCCGCGGCGAGCCCGAGGTCCTTGTGCAGGCCCGATCCGGTTGTGGCGGCAGTTGCTCCCGACATCTACCCACTCCTAACGTTCGATTCCATCTCCCGCAGTTGCTCACTTGCAGGATGTTGCAACGACGCAATCGACCACGTTAATACTCTCAGTCAGCCCGGCTTGACGGGCTCGAGTAGGCCCCTCGAACGGCATTGCCGGTCGTGTCTCGAGCTCCCGGGCTCGTTCATGGCCCCGACCGACCCTTCCCAACACTTCGGAGGGGCCCTGTTTCAGCATCTCTGCTGGTCGCTTAAACGGAGAGTCCGATTGGGCTATTCATGCACGACGACGCAGGGGTTTCCCGCAGCAACGCGCCGCTACTCCTCGGAGGCTCGTGATGGCGGCTCTCGTCTTGGTTCCGGGCGCGTGGCTGGGCGGGTGGGCCTGGAAGGACGTCACCCCCCTCCTCGAGCAGCGGGGCCATGCCGCCTACCCCGTGACCTTGACGGGCATGGGCGATCGGGTCCATCTCGCCACGAAAGAGGTCGGCATGGAGACCGCCATTCAGGATGTCCTGAACGTGATCGAGTACAACGAGCTCGACGACTTCGTGCTCGTCGGTCACAGCTTTGCCGGCAAGGTTGTGGCGGCCGTTGCGGACCGAGCGCACGAGAAAGTGGCGAAGGTCCTCTACGTGGATGCGTTCCGCCCCGAGCGGGTGAGGACCCCCCAGGGCGCGTTCAATCCCGCCGGTGAGTACGGGGCCCCGCCACCGGGTCGTTTCGCCATCCCGCTCACCGAGCAGATCATTGGCCGTATTGGACCGGATGTCACGGGCCCGAACCTGAAGCGGATGCTTTCCTTGGGCACCCCGTGGCCGACCAAGCTCGGCACCGACCCCATCACGCTCTCGAAGGATTACGACGTGGTGAAGGAGGCCTACATCCTCTGCACGCTCAGTGGAGATCCCGTCGATGAAATCGTCGCCGGGAAGTGGGGGGAACTCGTCGGTCCCCACAAGCTCATCGAGACCGGGCACTGGCCGATGATCACAAAACCGGACGAGCTCGCTGCGGATCTTGACGCTCTCACGGAGTGAGGCGTAGCGGGGCAACACGGGACACCGTTCCCTCGTGACGAAGTCGGACTCTCGATTGATCGTCCCAACGGATGGCCGCCGAGATGCGTCGGGAGGGCTTGGGCTTCGGATAGTCGGTCTCGCTATGTTTCCCAACCGACAAGGGTGCCAAGTCAAGTACGCGTTTTTCTCTCGACCGCCCCGGCGGCGAGGTAATGGGTTCAGGTCCGGACTCGGGCACCCCGGTCCCCCCGTCGGTCGGTCCCGAACCGGCGATCGCTGTCCAGCATCTGGTCAAGCGATACGGCGACTTTGTGGCGGTCAACGACGTTTCGTTCTCCGTCCGCAAGGGTGAGATCTTCGGCATCATCGGGCCGAATGGTGCGGGTAAGACGACCACCGTGGAGTGCATCTCGGGTCTGCGGGTGCCGGACTCGGGTCAGGTGTTCATCGATGGGCTTTCTCCCCGGAAGGACCGACAAAAGATTCGGGAGTTCGTCGGGGTCCAGCTGCAGGAAGGCGCCCTCCCGCCGCGGATCACAGTGGGGGAAGCCGTCGGCCTCTTCGCCGCCTTCTACCGGAATCCGTTAGTCCCGGACCACCTGCTCGACTTGCTGGGCATCGCGAGACTGAAGAACAAGGAATTCCGGAAGCTTTCGGGGGGCGAGAAGCAGCGCCTCTCCATCGCGCTCGCCCTCATCGGCAACCCGAGGGTCGCGATTCTGGACGAGCTGACCACCGGTCTTGACCCCGAGGCTCGGCGGGACACCTGGGATCTCATCGAACAGATCCGCGAGCGGGGTGTCACCGTGATTCTTGTCACCCACTTCATGGACGAGGCGGAACGACTTTGCGACCGCCTCGCCCTCATCGACCACGGAGTGGTCCGAGCGCTGGACACGCCGGAGGCGATCGCGGCCCGCGCCGGAGGGTTCCGGGTGCGTTTCGTCCCGTCCGCTCCGCTCGACGACGCAACACTCCGGGCGATTCCGGGGGTGGAGGCGATCGAGCGCAAGGACAGGTACATCACCGTGACGGGCACGGGAGATCTCGCGACCGCCGTGCTGGACGCCCTGACGAAATCCGGCATCCACATCTCGGAGCTCGAGTCCCGGAAGGGAAACCTTGACGACGCCTTTGTGAAACTGACCCGAACCCCCGGTTCGAAGGAGCGTGACTCCGCGTGACCTCCGACGTGCGTCCGAGTCGCACCCCGGATCGCCGTCGAGGTGCCTTTGCCGAACTCCTCCGAGTGCAGTGGCACCTCGCCTTGCGGCAACGGTACATCTTTACCGGCCTCGGCCTGCCGACCGGCCTCCTGGTGGTGTTTTGGGGCATCGGCCTGCTGAACCCCGGGCAGGTAGCCGGTTCCGGGTTGACGATCTTGGAACTCTGGACCCCGACCATCCTGGTCGTCTCGTACATCGCGATCGGCATGCTCGGCGTGCCGGCGACTTTCGCGAGGGACCGGGAGATCGGCTGGCTCCGCCGAGTATCCACCACGCCGATACCCCCCTCGAGGTTGCTCGCCGCTCAACTGCTGCTGAATCTGATCGTCGCGGCGGTGGCCACCGCCTTCCTGCTGGTCGTCGCGGTCGTGTTCTTCGGGGCTCCGCTGACCGTGGGCATCGAGTTTGTGGGGGTTGCGTTGCTGGCCATCGCGGAAATGTTCTCGCTCGGTCTCGTGGTCGCGGCGATCGCCCCGTCGCAGCAGGCCGCCGAGTACATGGCGGGCGGTCTGGTCTTTCCCCTGATGTTCCTGTCGGGGCTGTGGGTCCAGCCGGTGCAGGTCGGAGGCCCGCTCGCGACCATCATGTACTACTCCCCCACGGGCGCGGCCGTCCGGGCGCTCCTCTATTCGGTGTTCAACGCCACTCCACCGTACACGACCATCGTGACGATGGCCGTCTACAGCGTCCTGTTCACATTCCTGGCCGTCCGCTACTTCCGCTGGGAATAGCCGCGACCGGCGCGCCTAGGTGTCCCAGCGAACCCGCTCGTGGAAGAACGGTTGGTCAACATTCCGGTTCATGGGCGGGCGGAACCGTTACTCAACGAGGCCCACTTAGTCGAGGAGAACGGGATCAGTAGGGTATTCCGACGGCTTTCGCGAGAAAGCGGTTGAGCGGGTCCAGCCTTCGGCAGTCCGCGAGGAAACGGGGCCCGAATCCGGGGGATGTCACCTCGGAATCCCGGAGGTCAACCGACGCGACGAAGCTCTTGCGTTTGAGGTCCTCGGCGAGGGGGTGGTCGGGCGCGAAGCCGGGAGGCACGCGCTTCAACGCGTTCTCGTCGGGGGACAACCCCACCGACTTGGCGCGTTTCCAAGCGGCCGGGTCCTTCACCATCGAGCTCCGGATCTTCGTCAGGTCGGGGGTTGGTGGCATCCACATTCCGGACGCTACGAAGGACTCGCCGGGAGCCAGATGGAGGAAGAATCCGGGGAGCCCTCCTTCGTGGCCCTCGCTTTGCCGGTGGAAAAAGTGAATCCCCATGGACGTCCGGTAGGGACGCTTGTCCTTGGAGAACCGGATATCTCGATAGATCCGCATCAGCGAACCGCCCACCGGCCTCGGGTCCCCGACCAGGTTCGGATTGATCCGGTGGACGCCCGACGCCATCTCCTCGACGAACCGGACCGACGCGCCCTGGACGTACTCGTCGAAGCGCGGCTTGTTCGCGAGGAACCAGGTGCGGTTGTTGTTCCGTTCGAGCTCGCGCAGGAACCGGAAGAACTCCGGGGTGAACCGGGCTACGGAGGAGTTCGCGCTCATCACCGGAGCAGAGAGGGCCGGCTATTTCCGTTGCATCAACGGCGCGAAGGGGCGTGCGTCGAAGTATACCTGGATGTGGGTGATCTTCCCGTTCTTCATGGAATATCGCTCAGCGCATGGTGCGGTTCCCGCCGGGGTCTTGGTCACGAGGTCGTAGAAGAGCGCGACGTCGTCCCCTTCCGCGAACATTCGCTTCATGTCGACCCGCTCGATCATCGGGGCCAGCTGCAGCAGCGCCTCGAGGTACGGCTCCGCGGCGTGGAACCGGTCGAACGGTCCCACGAAGGAGAGGTCGTCCGCGAGGAATCCTCGCGCGGCCCTCATGTCACCCTTCCCCATCGCGGCCTGGAACCCCATCACCACTTCTTCGGCGTTCATTCCGGTCCTACCCCTTCTCCGGCTCCTCGCGCCAGTCCTGCCAGCAGGCGAGGACAGGACCTCCGGGCGCCTGGAACCAGAAGAAGCTGCCCATTCCGGGAACGTCCACGCGGGGAAGCACGACCTTCCCTCCCTGGTCGCGAACCCGGTTCATCGCGTCCGCAATATCCGTCACACGGACGTAGCTGAGGCTCGCCGGGGCCTCGGTCGGACGTGTCGGCCGAATCCCACCGCGACCTCCGCCCGGGGCCTGGTACGCGAGATACTCGCCTTGGGGCATCGACCGGGACTGGAAGCTCCAGCCGAAGACCGCCTCGAGAAACTTCCGGGTCGCCGGAGGATCCTCGCTCGAAAGCTCGACGAACTCGAGGGAGCCGTCGGGTCCGCCCGAGCTCGGGGGGTTGGTCGAGCTCCTTCGTCCTCCTCGAGCCATCGACCCCTCGCCAGGACACTATCCATTGGATAGTAATAGATGTTCTAGTGTCTCCCGGGATAGTGGCCGCGCGGCGTCAACGTCTACCACCGGTCGACTCTTCGCGAGCCCATCCGCTCCTGTATCAGCAGGATCCGGTACGGTTGGGCGTCCAGCGTCTCGGGCGAAAGTGGACGCTGCTGATCCTGCGCGACCTGGCCTTCCTCAAGTCGAGCCGGTTCGGGGAGATCCTGAAGAACAACCCGGGGCTCACACCTCGGGTCCTCGCGCGTCGGTTGCGTGAGATGGAGGTCGAGGGACTCATCTCCCGAACCCGAACGGGCTTGGCGGTAAATTATCGTCTCACCCCGAAGGGTGAGGACGCCGTGTACATCCTCCTCGCCTTCCTCCGGTACGGGCTCCGCCATTACGTAGGTCCTCAACCCCCCGTTCCATCGTGAGCCGGTCGACTCGGTCGTGCGGCACTTTTCCGATGCTCGACACGGCCGATTTGGACCGTTACCGATAGGATAACGCTCGAGACCCTATTCGGAATCGCATGGCCGCCCGTCCGGGTTCCCGTCGGCACGCTGCGATTCATGTCGAATTGTTCGTCACCGCACGGCGGAACCGCGGAAGGCTCCGGCGCAGTTGCCGTGACCTGTACGCTCGCGTCCGACCGGCCACCGCCCGGGCCGGCGGTGACGGACCGTGGCTCTACCTGCTGAGCCAACCAACTCGTCCGCTGGCTTGGCCCGAACACCTGCGGAGGGCGCTGGGCGTTCGGCCCGACGAAGATCTCTGGCTCGAGCTCGCCTTCTATCCCAGCATCCGCCGTGGCCGGACGACCATTCGCACACTCCGGAAGGATCCTGAGATAGGCGAGAAGGCGGCCGCGGCCGAAGGATACAACCTCCGGCGCCGCCGGTCGTGGACGATCAGCAACGGGGATTCGCAACCCGTGTGATGCCGAAGCTGCATCACGCTCGGAAGCGTGCCGGAGGCGGAGTCGTTCCCTCCGGGAGTTCGATTCCCAGCTTCGGGCGGATCTAGGATCTGGGAGACCGAGGAGCGGCGGGAGGGGTCCCTTCGCCGGATGGATTCTCCCGCTTGCTGGCCCTACGACGAAGCACGATAACGCCGCCGACCGCCGCGATGACGATCGCCCCGACGGACACCCCGAGGAGTACGGCGAACTCGGGAGAACCGAAGAACCCGAATCCGGAACTGGTGCCGACCTGCAGGGTGATGGTGGCCAGGATCATTCCACCGACCGCGTCGGTCACGGTGACCTCGGCGACGAAACGACCCGTCGTCGAGTACGCATGGCTGATGCTTGACAGATTACCTCCGGTGGTGCCATCCCCGAAGCTCCACGAGTAGGTGTAGGGCGGGGTGCCGGCGGATGCCGTGACCGTCAACGTGACGGCCTGGCCGAGCACGGGCGAGGTAGTCGAAGCTCGGAGCCCGGATATCGCGAGGGGCAAGTAGGCACGGAAGGGAGCCGCGGTGTGGGCCACGTACCCATCGCTCCCGTTTACCCAGAGGTTCACGAGGTAGATCCCGTTGGCCGCGAACGTGTGCGAGGGCTCCGTCGCCTGGCTCGAGCCGCCGTCCCCGAACCTCCAGCTGTAATTGAACGGACCCACCCCGCCACGGAAGGACCCGATGAAGGTGGCCGGTTGCCCGGGAACGGGAACGCCCGGGGTGACGGAGATCGTCAGCTCGGCGATCGGTGGGCTAGCGCTCCACGCCCACGTGGCATTGTCCGGCCAGACCGCGTACCCACTGAACAGGATCACGGAGGAATCGGGCGGGTCATCGGCCATCTGACTGTCGGTGCGCTCCGAGGGAGCCGCGCCCGAGGTGGCGTTGGTCCAGCTTCCCCCTTGGAAGGTCCACGTATCGTTGAGGAAGCCTCGGGGCCCTTGGCCACCGAAGAGGAGCACGGTCCCGGTCGATGCATCGTATGTCATCGTCGAATCGATCCGGGCCGGCGGAGCGACGGAGGCGCCACTGATGTTCGTCCATGCGCCGTTCGCGAACTTCCACGTCCAGCTGCCGCTGAGCGGAATGGCCCCAATATGTTCCACCGTGCCGTCGAAGAGGACGTAGCCATCGCGGGCATCGTACGTCGCGACACCCTCGAGGTTAGGTCCCGGGATGTAGCCGGTGCTGCAGCCCGCGACGACGCAGAGCGGGGTCCAGACACCGCCGGCGTAGCTCCAGGTGTCGTAGCCATTCGTCATCACCACATAGGACGCGGCCGAGTCGTACGTCAGGCTCACCTGGTTGCGGATGAACCCCGGACCCTGCACGTCCTTCGCCAACGGATTGGGCCCGACCACTTCGCGCCAGACCCCCGCCGAGAAGGCCCAAGTATCGTTGCATTCGGCGTTCGGGTTGACCCCGTCAATCGCGATCGCGCTGTCACAGCCAAAGAGAAGAGCGTACCCGTCCGCCACATCATACGTCATCGCCGAGTCCCCCTGAACCGGCGGGGACAGACCCGTCCGAGGGGTGGCGTTCATCCACTCACCATGGGAGAATTCCCAGGTCTGGTTTTGCCATGTGCCTTGGCCGGTTAGAACCCCGAACAATAGGACGGACTGAGTCGAGTTGTCGAAGGTCATGGCCGAGTTGTAGGTCCATCCCGGGCTGACCGCGGTCGGGTTGGTGAGATTGGTCCACTGAGGCACGCCCGGGTCGGTCGGGCCGGACAACACGGCGGGGGAATGGCAGCCGGTCGTCGGGCAGGGAGGAGCGGCCACATCGGGCGAGCGATCGATCGACGATAGAAATGGGACACCGACGCTGCCCACACCCTTGGCGGCTGTGCCGACCCCCGAAGGCACGGCTGAGGACATCGCCAGAGCCGCGACGGTAACCACCACGAGCGCCGGAAGAAGGGCCGCGCCGATATGATGGGGTATTCCGGGCGTCATACCCCTCGCTCACTCCCCAACTACACAGCCGATGATAAGACCCGTGAGGCGGGCGTCCTTGCGAGAGGGATACGGTGGCTCGATTTCCGAACGACGGAGGACGTGTTCGAACCCCGGGCGAACTCAGAGGCACCACTTGGCGACCCCCCGACTGGTCGCTTCCAGGCGAACGGTGGTGAAGGATGCGGACAGCCGTGGTCCCGCTCATTGAACCGTGGTGAAGCGGCGCCTCCAAGGCGTTCTAGCCCGATGGATCTGGCTTGAACGCGTCACGTTCCGTTCGGCGACCCAGTAGACCGCGCCGAGGAGAAGGAACGTCAGGAACAGGGGCGTCATCACAAAGGCGAGCGGAATGTAGGAGACCACCAGGA
>Ga0187781_10001840_pt1 | contig 16154 bp, 11 predicted proteins | sample 0715_SJ02_MP02_2_FD_132447 | JGI IMG/M metagenome (GOLD analysis project Ga0187781, IMG submission 132447) | Tropical peat soil microbial communities from peatlands in Department of Meta, Colombia - 0715_SJ02_MP02_20_MG | ecosystem: Environmental > Terrestrial > Soil > Wetlands > Peat | place...
CAGTTGGGCACGCTGGTCACTGGCAATACCTATCGCAACCCGACCCTGCTGGCGAAGGCCATCACCACACTGGATGTGGCCAGTGCCGGCCGCGCGATCCTCGGCATCGGAGCCGGCTGGTTCGAACTCGAGCATCAACAACTCGGTTTCGAGTTCGGCACCTTCACCGACCGGTTCCACCGGCTCGAGGAAGCGCTGCAAATCCTCGACCCGATGATCAAGGGCGAGCGATCAACGTTCTCCGGTGACTGGTACACCACCGAATCGGCGTTCGCCAACCCGCGCTATCGCGAACGCATCCCGATCCTCATCGGCGGCAGCGGCGAAAAGAAGACGTTCGCCATCGCCGCGCGCTACGCCGATCATCTCAACCTCATCACCGGACTCGACACGGTGCCGGGCAAGCTCGACGCGCTGGCCAAACGCTGCGACGAGGCCGGACGCGACCGCTCGACACTGGAGACCAGCGTCCTGCTGACCGTGTTGCTAGACGAAAACGCCAAGCCGGACCAAATCCCGGCGGAGATGAGCCAGCGCATGCTAGTGGGCGGTCCTGACTGCATCGCCGAACAGGTCCAGACCAAGGTGCTGGACGCCGGAATCGACGGCGTGATCATCAACATGCCCCTTTACACGCCCGGCGTGGTCACCGCGGCTGCCGACGCGCTGCGCCCGCTCGTCGGTCTCTGACCGAACCGGCGAGCCGCGTCACGTTCGACGACGCGGGTGGGACTGATCACAAGGGTGTGACTCGATAATGGCAGGTCCGGGCGGCTACCGTATTGGTGAAGCCTTAGCAAAACCGCCGCCAGTCGAGGAGTGATCCACACTATGAGCGCCCAACCCGAAACCACCGCGCCCGATCGTCGGCACCGGGTTGTGGTGATCGGATCCGGCTTCGGCGGGCTGAACGCGGTCAAAAAGCTCAAGAGGGCCGATGTCGACATCAAATTGATCGCCCGCACCACCCATCACCTGTTCCAGCCGCTGCTGTATCAGGTTGCGACCGGCATCATCTCGGAGGGTGAGATCGCCCCAGCCACCCGCGTCATCCTGCGCAGGCAGCGCAACGTCCAGGTGTTGCTCGGTGACGTCACGCATATTGACCTGGCCCGCAAGGTCGTTGTGTCGGACCTGCTGGGTCACACTTACGACACCCCCTACGACAGCCTGATCGTGGCCGCCGGCGCCGGGCAGTCCTACTTCGGCAACGACGAATTTGCCGAATTCGCCCCCGGCATGAAATCCATCGACGACGCATTGGAACTCCGGGGACGCATCCTGAGCGCGTTCGAGGCCGCGGAGCGGTCCAACGATCCAGAGCGGCGCAAGAAGCTGCTGACGTTCACCGTCGTCGGAGCCGGTCCCACTGGCGTGGAGATGGCCGGCCAGATCGCTGAACTGGCCGACTACACCTTGAAAGGTGCCTTCCGGAACATTGACTCGACCAAGGCCCGGGTAGTCCTGCTCGATGCCGCACCCGCCGTCCTGCCGCCGTTTGGTGACAAGCTCGGTAAGCGAGCGGCCGCGCGGCTGGAAAAGATGGGTGTGGATATCCAGCTCGATGCGATGGTCATCGACATCGACCGCGACGGCATCACGGTCAAGGATCCCGACGGCAGCGTCCGGCGCATCGAATCTGCGTGCAAGGTATGGTCGGCCGGAGTCTCGGCCAGCGCGTTGGGGCGGGATCTGGCCCGTCAATCGGCCGTGAAGCTCGACCGAGCAGACCGGGTCGTGGTGTTGCCCGATCTGTCGCTGCCCGGCCACCCCAATGTCTTCGTCATCGGTGATATGGCCGCCGTCGAGGGGGTGCCCGGGGTGGCGCAAGGCGCGATTCAGGGCGCCAAGTACGTCGCCACCACGATCAAAGCCGAGCTCGCCGGGGCTGATCGGGCAGAGCGGGAGCCGTTCCAGTACTTCGACAAGGGCTCGATGGCCGCGGTGTCGCGGTTTTCCGCGGTTGCCAAGATCGGCCCGCTGGAATTCAGCGGTTTCATCGCCTGGCTGGCATGGCTGGTTCTGCACCTGGTCTATCTGGTCGGGTTCAAGACCAAGGTCAGCACGCTGCTGTCGTGGACAGTCACGTTCCTGAGCACTCGCCGCGGCCAGCTGACCATCACCGAGCAGCAGGCCTTCGCGCGCACCCGCCTCGAGCAGCTTGCGGTACTGGCTGCCGAGGCCCACAAGGACGAGGCGACGGCAGCGGCCAGCTAGCTGGCGGCTTCGCCCAGGTTCTGCAGCCGCACCTGACCGCGGGCCACCACTCGATCGTCAGCGTCGGTGACGGTGACGAGCCATAATTGCTGACGGCGCCCACGATGCACCGGCGTGGCGGTGCCGTAGACCATGCCACTGCCGATCGCCCGCAGGAAGTCGGTGTTGTTGTTGACGCCGACTACCAAGCCGCCGCCGTTCGCGTTGATCCAGGTCCAAGCGGCGACGCTGGCCATGCTCTCGATCATCGCGCAATAAACACCGCCGTGCACGATGCCCATCGACTGCAGCAGCTTGGGCTGCACCTCGAGTTGGGCCCGCGCGCCGTCCGGGCTGAGTTCGGTGAACACCAGCCCGATCTCGTTGTCGAACGGCGCCTCGAAACCCGATGGGACGGCTGAGTCTGGCAATGGCTGCACGACCTCGTGTTTACACCATCGGGCCAACCGACCCAGCGCATCCCCAAACGCGGGCGAGCCCCGTGCACCGGGCACGGGGCTCGCCGATCGAGTAGACCGGGGGTCACTGCAGCCCTCAGGACGCCGCCGCGGTCATCTATCGCTCGATGCAAGCAGCATAGGCAAGGCTGTCCTAATGTCGCAAGGGGTCTGTGCCCGCGGGCGTGGAGCGGACGGGCCACGTACCGGCAGGCCGAAGCCCACCAGCGCGTCGAGCACCGCCTGGCCGCGACGCATCGCGCTCAGCTCGTCGGCGCCGGCGAGCTGCGGCACCTGGGTCGCCGCCGCCACCACCATCGATCCGACGATGTGCCACATCGTCGCGACCGAAACCGCGCCGCCGCTGACCGCATGCGTTTTGGCGAACAACGGCTCCAGGGTGCGATGGCAGCGGTGTGCGACCCAGGTGGTCAACGCTGCCTCACTCGGCAGCCGCACCACCCCGTCGCGAAGGCAATCGCCGCCGTCATCCGCGAGGTAGGGGTCGTCGGGCAGCACGCGCACCGTCGGGTTGACCACCCCGGCCCAGTCGATGACGCCATCGGAGTCGACGTGCACCCACAGGTTCTCCAGGCCGGTGTCCCATGCCCTCGCCTCCAGCACCAGCAGCGCGACGACCCGCCCGATCACGGTGTGGACCAATGTCGCCGCCAACTGCCCAGCGGCGCCGCAACGGTCCATGTCCGAAGCGGCCGCATCGAACATGGCCTGCAGACGATCGGTGCGCAGCGCTGACTCCAAGGGCCACCACCGGCGAACGGACACGTCGGCCAGCACCGCGACGCCGTAGACCCGCGGGCATTGCGGATACAGCTCGCGAAGCCGCCGGCTGGACTCATGGAGCGGCAGCATGCGCTCGATGGCCATGGCCGCAATGAGCGGGTCGTCGATCAGAACCGTCACAGGTAACCTCCCGTTATGAGGTAAGCCTAACCATAGAATAAAAAGGCACACTGTGAGGACCATCACACCGGCGGGCCCGCGCCACGGGATTTGCCAGCGCGCACGACCGTTACCAAGTCGTAGGCGGGTAGATCGGTACGACCGTCGGTAGTAAGCCGGAGTACTCTGGCCTCATTGCACAGGAGATGAGCGAACATGGCTAAGCTGACGCGTCTGGGAGATCTAGAACGTGCGGTTATGGACCATCTATGGTCCGCACCTGAACCTCAAACCGTGCGGCAGGTGCACGAAGCGCTGTGCATGCGACGCGATCTCGCCTACACGACGGTGATGACCGTGCTGCAACGATTGGCCAAGAAGAATCTGGTCTCCCAAATCCGCGACGACCGCGCGCACCGGTACCTACCTGTGCACGGCCGCGACGAGCTGGTCGCCGGCCTGATGGTCGACGCGCTGGATCAGGCCGCAGACTCCGGAAGCCGGCAAGCGGCCCTGGTGCATTTCGTCGAACGAGTCGGCGCCGACGAAGCTGAGGCGCTTCGGCGCGCACTCGATGAATTGGAGTCCGGTCACCGCGTCGCGTCTCCGGGTGGCGCTCTGCCCGGGAGCTGAGGCAGACTTGCACGATGTCCGGGCTGGCCTTCACCGTCCTCGCGGTGATGCTGGTCGGCCCGGTACCGGCCTTGCTGTCGCGAGCGAAGTGGCCGTTACGTGCCCCTCGCGCAGCAATGGTGCTATGGCAGGCGATCGCCGTGGCCGCGGTGCTCTCCGCGTTCAGCGCTGGGATCGCGAATGCCAGCTGGCTGTTTCTTCCCGGTCCGGACGGGCGCCCTACCGCCACTCCGATCGCTGACATCGGCCGACTCGGCTGGCCGCTGTGGACCCTCGATGTCGCGGTTTTAGCGCTTACGCTGCTGATCGGTGCCCGGCTGGCCATGGCCGTGGTGCGGGTGGCCATCACCACCCGCCGGCGCCGGGCCCACCACCGCATGCTCGTCGACTTGCTGGGTGTAGCACCGGACGCGGTCTCCGCACGGGCCTGTGCTCAGGAGCGTGACCTGCGCGTCCTCGAAGTCGCACAGCCACTGGCCTACTGTCTGCCCGGCGTCCGCAGCCGAGTGGTGGTCAGTGAGGGCGCGCTGGACTCTCTCAGCGAGACCGAGGTTGCCGCGATCCTCAGCCACGAACGTGCCCACTTGCGCGCCCGTCACGATCTGGTCCTCGAGGCGTTCACCGCTGCACACGCCGCATTTCCCCGATTTGTGCGCAGCGCAAACGCTTTGGATGCGGTGCGGCTGCTGGTCGAACTGCTAGCCGACGACGCCGCGGTCCGGGCGGCCGGTCGCGCTCCCCTGGCCCGCGCCCTAGTGACCTGTGCGTCGGGTCGGACGCCGATGGGCGCGTTGGCGGCCGGCGGTGCCCACACGCTGCTGCGGGTGCGCCGGCTTTCCGGGTGCGGCAACAGCCTGGTGTGGTCGATGGCCGCTTACCTCGCCGCGGCGGCGATTCTGGTGGTGCCGACCGTCGCGCTGGCCATTCCGTGGCTTACTGAACTGCAACGCTTGTTCATCGCCGCCTAACCTACGGCTGGGGCAACCACGACGCTTTGGCGATACTTTGCAGATGGCCGAAGCACGCTGTGGCAGCCATGTTCGGTGCAAGGCTTGGAGAAAAAGTCATAACCCTGAGAGGCGAAGAGATGAGCTCGTCGGAATCGAAAACGGGTACCGCGCAGATCGGAGTCACCGGGCTGGCGGTGATGGGGTCGAACATCGCCAGGAACTTCGCTCACCACGGCTACACGGTGGCGCTGCATAACCGCTCTGTCGCTAAGACCGATGCGTTGCTGAAAGAACACGGCAGCGAAGGCAAATTCGTGCGCAGCGAAACCATCGAAGAATTCCTCGCCGCGCTGGAGAAGCCGCGCAGGGTGCTGATCATGGTCAAGGCGGGCGACCCCACCGATGCCGTGATCAACCAGCTCGCCGACGCTATGGAAGAAGGCGACATCATCATCGACGGCGGCAACGCGCTCTACACCGACACCATTCGCCGTGAGAAGGCGATGCGGGAACGAGGGCTGCATTTCGTCGGCGCCGGCATCTCCGGCGGCGAGGAGGGCGCCCTGAACGGGCCGTCGATCATGCCGGGCGGCCCAGCCGAGTCGTACAAGTCGCTGGGCCCGCTGCTGGAGGAGATCTCCGCGCACGTCGATGGCGTGCCGTGCTGCACCCACATCGGCCCCGACGGGGCCGGGCACTTCGTCAAGATGGTGCACAACGGCATCGAGTACTCCGACATGCAGTTGATCGACGAGGCCTACCAGCTGCTGCGCGACGGACTAGGCAAGACCGCCGACGAGATCGCCGACGTGTTCGACGAGTGGAACAAGGGCGACCTGAACAGCTTCCTGGTCGAGATCACCGCCGAGGTGCTGCGCCAAAAGGACGCCAAGACCGGTAAGCCACTGGTGGACGTCATCCTCGACGAAGCCGAGCAGAAGGGCACCGGCCGCTGGACGGTGAAGTCGGCCCTGGACCTCGGGGTGCCGGTCACCGGTATCGCCGAGGCGGTATTTGCTCGCGCGTTGTCGGGCTCGGTCACCCAGCGCAAGGCCACGACCGGCCTGGCGTCCGGCCATCTGGGCGAAAAGCCAAGCGATGCAGCGCAGTTCGTCGAGGACGTCCGGCAAGCGTTGTACGCGTCGAAGATCATCGCCTACGCCCAGGGCTTCAACCAGATCCAGGCCGGCAGCGCCGAATACAACTGGGGCATCAAGCCCGGCGACCTGGCCACCATCTGGCGCGGTGGCTGCATCATCCGGGCGAAGTTCCTCAACCGCATAAAAGAGGCCTACGACTGCGACCCCGAGCTGGCGACGTTGATCGTGGCGCCGTATTTCCGCAGCGCCATCGAGGCCGCGATCGACGGCTGGCGTCGCGTCGTGGTGACCGCGACGCAGCTGGGCATCCCGATCCCGGGCTTCTCCTCGGCGCTGTCCTACTACGACGCGCTGCGCACCGAGCGGCTGCCCGCGGCGCTGACCCAGGGGCTGCGGGACTTCTTCGGCGCGCACACTTATGGGCGAATTGACGAGGATCCGACCAAGAAGTTCCACACACTGTGGAGTGGAGACCACACCGAAGTGCCGGCCTAGCAGGGCCAAATAAGGGGTACACCGATACCGATGAAGTTTCTGGACGGACACCGTCCCGCTTACGACCTGACCTACGACGATGTCTTCATCCTGCCGAACCGTTCGGAGGTGGCGTCACGCTTCGACGTCGACTTGGCCACCCAGGACGGCTCCGGCACCACCATCCCGGTGGTGGTGGCCAACATGACCGCGGTCGCGGGACGGCGGATGGCCGAGACGATAGCCCGCCGCGGGGGGATCGTGGTGCTGCCGCAAGACCTCCCGATCACCGTGGTGCAGCGCACGGTGGACTTCGTCAAAAGCCGCGACCTCGTTGTAGACACCCCGGTGATACTGGCACCCGACGATTCGGTGTCGGATGCGATGGCACTGATTCACAAGCGGGCACACGGCGCCGCGGTGGTGGCTTTCGAGGGCCGCCCAATCGGGCTGGTCACCGAATCATGCTGCGAGGGCGTGGATCGTTTCGCGCGCGTGCGCGATATCGCGATCACCGACTTCGTCAACGCGCCGGCGGGTACCGACCCGCGAAAGGTGTTCGATCTTCTCGAGCAGGCTCCTGTCGATGTTGCGGTGCTGAACGGCCCGGACGGCACGCTGGCCGGCGTACTGACCCGCACCGGGGCAATCCGCGCGGGCATCTACACCCCGGCCACCGATTCCGCGGGCCGGCTGCGCATCGGCGCGGCAGTCGGCATCAACGGTGACGTGGCCGCCAAAGCCCAGGCGTTGGCCGAGGCCGGCGTCGACCTGGTTGTGATTGACACTGCGCACGGCCATCAGGTGAAGGCCCTGGACGCCATCACGTCGATTTCGTCGCTGGACCTGGGCGTGCCACTGGTCGCAGGCAACGTGGTGTCGGCGGACGGCACCCGCGACCTGATCGGCGCCGGGGCATCGATCGTCAAGGTCGGTGTCGGCCCGGGCGCGATGTGCACCACCCGGATGATGACCGGGGTCGGCCGGCCCCAGTTCTCTGCTGTGCTCGAATGCGCCTCGGCGGCAGAGCAACTCGGCGCACACGTGTGGGCAGACGGCGGGGTGCGCCACCCGCGCGACGTGGCCTTGGCGTTGGCGGCCGGCGCGTCCAACGTGATGATCGGATCGTGGTTCGCCGGCACCTACGAATCCCCCGGCGACCTGATGCGTGACCGCGACGACCAGCCGTACAAAGAGAGCTACGGGATGGCGTCCAAACGGGCGGTGGTAGCCCGCAGCACGGCCGACAGCGCCTTCGAGCGCGCCCGCAAAGCGTTGTTCGAGGAAGGTATCTCGACCTCGCGGATGGGGCTGGATCCCAACCGCGGCGGTGTCGAAGATCTGCTCGACCACATCACCTCCGGTGTGCGCAGCACGTGCACCTATGTCGGCGCCTCGACGCTGGCCGAGTTGCATCAGCGCGCGGTGATCGGGATCCAATCCGCAGCGGGCTTCGCCGAAGGTCATCCGCTGCCGTTCGGCTGGTAGATCTGGTAGATCCAGACCGGTTGGAGGCGTGTCGTCGCCGCAACCAAGGCTGGGCGGGTTACGCCTTCGTTACCATAGGAATCTCACGTAGCCATGGACACATCGAGGGAAAGAGACGCCGTGCCGCAGGCACCCGGCGCGGCCGTTGGCCTCAGGGCCGAACGGTCGCCGCGGCGTGGATGGCGTGATGGCCCGCAACAGCGGCGGCACCGATGAATCTCGTCGTCACCCTGCTCAGCCTGTTGGCGATCGTGCTGCTCATCGCGGGCAACGCGCTGTTCACCGCCGCCGAGTTCTCACTGACCACTCTCGAGCGCAGCACCGTCGAGGCCAACGCGCGCCACGGTGGCCGTCGCGACCGCTACGTGCGCCGCGCCCATCACACGCTTTCGTTCCAGCTGTCCGGTGCGCAGCTGGGCATCTCGATCACCACGCTGGTCACCGGATACCTCACCGAGCCGTTGGTGGCGAAGCTGCCACACCCGGCCATGGACGCGCTCGGGGTGCCCGACCGGGTCGCCGAGACAGTCATCGCATTCCTGACGTTGGTAATCGTGACATCGGTGTCGATGGTCTTCGGTGAACTGGTGCCGAAGAATCTGGCCGTTGCCCGGCCGCTGCCGACCGCCCGCGCCGTCGCCGGCCCGCAGCTGCTGTTCTCGTTCCTGATGACCTTCGCGATCCGGCTGACAAACGGTGCGGCGAACCGGATCCTGCGCAAGCTGGGCATCGAGCCCGCTCAGGAGCTGCGGTCAGCCCGCTCGCCACGGGAACTGGTTTCGCTGGTACGCACATCTGCTCGCGGCGGCTCGCTGGACCCCGCCACCGCTGCGCTGCTGCACCGCTCACTGCAGTTCGGCACGCTGACCGCCGAGGAGCTGATGACGCCGCGATCGAAAATTGTTGCGCTGCAAACGGATAACACTGTCGCGGACTTGGTCGCGACAGCCACCGAGAGCGGGTTCTCCCGGTTCCCGATCGTCGAAGGCGACCTCGACGAGACGGTGGGCATCGTGCACGTCAAACAGGTCTTCCAAGTTCCGCCCGCCGAGCGGGGGCACACCCTGCTGACCGCCGTCGCGCAGCCGGTCGCGGTGGTGCCGTCCACACTGGACGGCGACGCGCTGATGGGCGAGATCCGCGCCAACGGCCTGCAGACCGCCATGGTCGTCGACGAGTACGGCGGCGTCGCGGGCATGGTGACCGTTGAGGATCTGATCGAAGAAATCGTCGGCGATGTCCGCGACGAGCATGACGACACCACACCCGATGTGATGGCGTCCGGCAACGGTTGGCGGGTATCAGGTCTGCTGCGCATCGACGAGGTGGCGGCCGCCACCGGCTATCACGCACCCGAGGGTGAATACGAGACGATCGGCGGGCTGGTGCTCCAGGAGCTTGGCCGCATTCCGGTCAGCGGGGACACGGTGCAGCTAAGCGGATATGAAACCGACGGCATACCGGAAGGCCCGGCCCGCTGGCAGGCCCGGGTGATCCGGATGGATGGCCGCCGTATCGACCTGCTCGACCTGACCCAAGTTCATGGTCGCAATGATTCCGGCGAAGGTAGGGGCCGTTGATGGCGGGTGGGCTGCGCGACCTGCTGGGATTGTTGGCGACCATTCTGCTGATCGCGACCAACGCGTTTTTCGTGGGTGCGGAATTCTCGCTGATCTCGGCGCGTCGAGACCGGCTGGAAGCATTGGCCGAGCAGGGCAGATCAAGCGCGCTCACCGCGATTCGGGCCGGAGAACAGCTGCCGCTGATGTTCGCGGGGGCCCAACTGGGTATCACCGTGTCGTCGATCCTGCTCGGCCGGCTCGGTGAGCCCGCGGTCGCCGACTTGCTGCGACGGCCGTTCGATGTCGTCGGCGGCGTCTCCCCCGCGCTGCTGCACACCGTTTCGTTCGCGGTTGCGCTGGGGATTGTGGTGACGTTGCATGTGCTGCTCGGCGAGATGGTCCCGAAGAACATCGCCATCGCCGGCCCGGAGAAGGCGGCGATGCTGCTGATCCCGGCCTATCTGGTGTATGTGCGGACGGTTCGGCCGATCATCGCGTTCTACAACCGCTGCACCAACGCCACCCTGCGGGCACTGCGGGTGCGGCCGCGAGACGAGCTCGACGTCACGGTCTCCACCGTCGAGCTCAGCGAGATGATCGCCGAATCGGTGTCGGAGGGTCTGATTGATCCCGAGGAGCACACCAGACTCACCCGGGCACTGCAGATCCGTAACCGGATGGTCGCCGACGTGGCTGTGCCGGTCAGCCAGATCCGTGCGGTGCCGGTGGCCGCCCCCGGCTCCGGGCCCACGGTCGAGGCCATCGAAAAGGCGCTGGCCACAACCGGCTACTCCCGGTTCCCGGTGGTCGACGTCGACCGCCGATTCATCGGCTACCTGCACATCAAAGATGTGCTGTCGCTGGGCGATAACCCCCAAGCCGTCGTCGACCTGGGGAGGGTTCGGCCGCTACCGCAGATTCCCGAATCGTTGTCGGTGCCCGAAGCGTTGTCGCGGATGCGTCGCAGCAAGAGCCATCTGGCCCTGGTTACCGGGCAGGACGGGACCGTGGTGGCAATGGTGGCACTGGAAGATCTGGTGCGGGATCTGGTCGGCTTCGTAAGCGATGGGATGCAGCGTGTCTGAGGCCCCCATCCGGCTAGGCCCTGAGCAGTGGACGGCCCGCGCCGACGCGTACGCCGAACGCGCACAGACGTTCGTCGCCCCACACCTCGAGCGGGCCCGGGCCGGCGAGCCGCATCCGGTGTGGGACTTCCTCTTCAGCTACTACAGCCTGCGGCCGGGGCAGCTGCGCTGCTGGCACCCCGGTTACGGGGTGCTACTGACGGGCGGCGAAGCGATCCGTCGCTACGGCGGCCGCCGTGGCTACATTGCTCATGACGCCGGTGTCACGGTCAGCGATGCCTACCTGCGCAGCCGGCTGGACACCATTGCGTTCGTGGCCCGCCTGCTGAAGGCAACGACGCAGCGCCCGGCGCGGCTGAACTGCTTCGGATTGCACGAATGGGCGATGGTCTACCACGAGGGCGCCGTGCGCCACGAGCGTGTCCCGCTGCGGTTGGGCGCCGCGGGCACCGACACCGTGGTCGAGGCTGAGGTCGCCGGGCCGTTGCGGTGCAGCCACTTCGATGCGTTCCGCTTCTTCAGCGCGGACGCAGCGCCCCGAAACGCAGGCTCGCCCAGCCGCGCCACTCAACAGGATTGGGAGCAGCCCGGTTGCTTGCACGCCAACATGGACCTGTACAAATGGTCGTACAAGTTGAGTCCGCTGATCGAATCCGAGCTGCTGCTGGACTGCCTGGAGCTGGCCGGGTCGGCGCGGGAAATCGACATGCGGGCCAGCCCGTACGACCTGCGGGGCTACGGGTACACACCGATCGCCGTTGAGCAGGCTGCCGGCCGCGCCGAGTACGTGCGTTGTCAGCAGGCCATCGCGTCACGTGCTGCGCCGCTGCGGGCAGCGCTGCTGGCCCGGTGTGACCTGCTACTGCAGCGCGCCGGGGCGGGTGGTCGGGCTACTGGCCGGTAGGCTGGACGCAGCATTTATAGGGGCCAAAGCGGAGGAGAACGATGACAGACCGCGTGCCGGTTGGGAACCTGCGCGTCGCCCGGGTGCTCTATGACTTCATCAACACCGAGGCGTTGCCTGGCACCGACATCGACTCCGACAGCTTCTGGGCGGGCGTCGACAAGGTCGTCACCGACCTGCAGCCACAGAACCAGGATCTGCTGGCGCGTCGTGACCAATTGCAGGCGCAGGTCGACAAGTGGCACCGGCACCACGTCATCGAGCCGATAGATCCCGAGACGTACCGCCAATTCCTCACCGAAATCGGCTATCTGTTACCGGAACCCGCCGATTTCACCATCACCACGGCGGGTGTCGACGACGAGATCACCAAGACGGCCGGCCCGCAGTTGGTGGTGCCGGTGCTCAATGCGCGGTTCGCCCTCAACGCCGCGAACGCCCGCTGGGGCTCCCTGTACGACGCGCTGTACGGCACGGACGTTATACCGGAAAGCGACGGGGCCGAGAAGGGCACCAGCTACAACAAAGTCCGCGGCGACAAGGTAATCGCCTATGCGCGCAAGTTTCTCGATGACGCGGTACCGCTGTCGTCCGGCTCGTGGGCCGACGCCACCGGTTTCACCGTCAACGACGGCCGACTGCTGGTCAGCTTGGAAGGTGACGAGTTGTCCCGTGGGCTGGCCAACCCCGGCCAGTTCGTCGGCTACACCGGCGAGCTCGGCTCCCCCGACTGGTCGGTGCTGTTGGTCAACCACGGCCTGCACATCGAGATCCTGATCGACCCGGAGTCGCCGATCGGCAAGACCGACGCCGCCGGGATCAAGGACGTGATCCTGGAATCGGCGATCACCACGATCATGGACTTCGAGGACTCGGTGGCCGCCGTCGACGCCGACGACAAGGTGCTCGGCTACCGCAACTGGCTCGGGCTGAACAAGGGTGATCTGGCCGAAGAGGTCAGCAAAGACGGCAGGGTGTTCACCCGGGTGCTCAACCAGGACCGCACCTACAAAACACCCGACAGCGGCGAGCTGACCCTGCCCGGTCGCAGCCTGTTGTTCGTCCGCAACGTCGGCCACTTGATGACCAACGACGCAATCCTCGTGGACGGAGGCGACGGCGAGGAAAAAGAGGTGTTCGAAGGCATCATGGATGCCCTGTTCACCGGTGTGACCGCGATTCACGGCCTGAAAACCGGCGACGCCAGTGGGCCACTGTCAAACAGCCGCACGGGTTCCATCTACATCGTCAAGCCCAAGATGCACGGACCCGACGAGGTGGCGTTCACCTGTGAGCTGTTCAGCCGCGTCGAAGACGTCCTCGGCCTGCCCCAAGGAACCTTGAAGGTCGGCATCATGGACGAGGAACGCCGCACCACCGTCAACCTCAAGGCCTGCATCAAAGCCGCCGCCGACCGGGTGGTGTTCATCAACACCGGCTTCCTGGACCGCACCGGCGACGAGATCCACACCTCGATGGAGGCCGGCCCGATGATCCGCAAGGGTGCGATGAAGAACACCACGTGGATCAAGGCTTACGAGGACGCCAACGTCGACACCGGCCTGGCGGCCGGCTTCAAGGGCAAGGCACAGATCGGCAAGGGCATGTGGGCGATGACCGAGCTGATGGCCGACATGGTCGAGCAGAAGATCGGCCAGCCCAAGGCGGGCGCCACCACTGCGTGGGTGCCCTCGCCGACCGCGGCCACCCTGCACGCGATGCACTACCACTACGTGGACGTGGGCGCAGTACAGGCCGAGCTCGAGGGCAAGAAGCGGACCACCATCGACGAGTTGTTGACCATTCCGCTGGCCAAGGAACTGGCCTGGGCTCCTGAGGAGATCCGCGAGGAAGTCGACAACAACTGTCAGTCCATCCTCGGCTATGTCGTTCGGTGGATCGACCAAGGTGTCGGCTGCTCGAAGGTGCCCGACATCCATAACGTTGCATTGATGGAAGACCGTGCCACACTGCGGATCTCGAGCCAGCTGCTGGCCAACTGGCTGCGCCACGGTGTGATCACCGAAGAGGATGTGCGGGCCAGCCTGGAGCGGATGGCTCCGATGGTCGACCGGCAGAACGCCGGCGACTCCGCGTATCGGCCGATGGCGCCCAACTTCGACGACAGCATCGCCTTCCTGGCCGCCCAGGACTTGATTCTGACCGGAACCCAACAACCCAACGGCTACACCGAGCCGATCCTGCATCGGCGCCGTCGTGAGTTCAAGGCCCGCCAGAGTGAGTGATTTCGGCGCGGGTCGCACTGACTATCCCAATGATTAGACACTGCTGGGGGCACGCCCCCAAAGGGAGGTATCCCCACCCGCTTGCGGGGGAGTACTTCTGGCGCGCGGGAGAGCATCAGCATGGGTAGGCACAGAGCTCCGGATCCGGACGAGCCCACCGGCGAACAGTCGGACGACTATTCCGTACCGCACGATTTCGGCGAGGTCCGCGGCCATCGGGAATCGGACGATTTCTCGGCCGCCGCACCTCCGGAGACCGGTGGCATCATCGGTCCGCGCTACGGCGATCACCCAGCCGGCGACTATCCGGACGAGTTACCCGACGACTCGGGGTATTTCGACTACGGTGACTACTCCGATCACGGCGAGCACGGCGAGGAGCAGCACCCCGCCGACGTTGACACGCCAGATGACTTCCCCGACTTCGCGCGGCGCGGGCCCGCGCCTCCCGTGCCGCCGCCGCCGGCGACCGGCGGCCATCGGGGCCTCAGCGACTGGCGGGGCGGTCACCGCAGCGACGGCGGGCGACGCGGCGTCAGCATCGGTGTGATCGCGGCGTTGGTCACGGTTGTCGTCGTGGTCGCCGGGGTGATCCTGTGGCGATTCTTTGGTGATGCGTTGTCCAATCGCTCGCACAACGCCGCCGCGTGCAGCGGCAGCAAGGAGACGGTCGCCGTCATTGCCGATCTGTCCATCTCCGATCACGTGCAGCAGTTCGCGGAACGCTACAACGGGTCGGCCGGACCGATCGGCGACCACTGTGTCGAGGTCAGCGTCAAGTCTGCGGGCTCGGATGCCGTCGTCGGCGGTTTCATCGGAAACTGGCCGGCCGACCTGGGCCAACGACCTGCGCTGTGGATTCCGGCCAGTTCCGTGTCGGCCGCGCGGCTGATCGCCGCCGCGGGTAAGGGAACCGTCACTGAAAGCCGTTCGCTGGTCACCTCGCCGGTGGTGCTCGCGGTACGGCCCGAGCTTCAACGTGAGCTAGGCGCCCAGAAATGGGCGACGCTGCCCGGCCTGCAGACCAAACCCGATGCGTTGGCCGGATTGAAGCTGCCGACGTGGGGGTCGCTGCGATTGGCGCTGCCGCTCGTCGGCAACAGCGACGCCGCATATCTGGCCGGCGAGGCGGTGGCGGCCGACTCCGCGCCGCCCGGCGCACCGCCGACCGATGGCAGCGGCGCGGTGCGCACGCTGATCGCCGGTCAGCCCAAGCTCGCCGACAACTCCTTGGCCGAGGCGATGAATGCGCTGCTGCGGCCCGGTGATCCCGCGACTGCGCCGGTGCACGCGGTGGTCACGACCGAACAGCAACTGTTCCAGCGTGGCGAATCGCTGCCCGATGCCGGCAGCACGCTGAGTTCCTGGCTGCCGCCGGGGCCGGCCGCGGTCGCCGACTATCCCACTGTGCAGCTCAGCGGATCGTGGCTGTCGCAGGACCAAGTGACGGCGGCCAGCGGGTTCGCCCGGTTCATGAACAAGTCCCACCAACTCGCCGAGCTGGCCAAAGCCGGCTTCCGCGTCGAAGGGGTCAAGCCGCCCAGCAGCGACGTCACCAATTTCGCGGCCCTACCGTCGACGCTGTCGGTCGGTGACGACGCGATGCGCGCCACGCTGGCGAACACCGTAACCACACCGTCGAGCGGACCGGCGGCGATCATCATGCTCGAGCAGTCAATGACCACCGATGAAGGCGGCAAGACTCGGCTGGGCAATGTGGTTGCCGCGCTTGACGATCGGATCAAGGCGCTGCCGCCCAACTCCGTGATCGGACTCTGGACGTTCGACGGCAAAGAAGGTCGGTCGGAGGTGCCTGCGGGTCCGCTGGCCGACAATGTCGACGGCCAGCCCCGGTCGGCCGCGCTGACGGCCGCACTGGATAGGCAGCACGCGTCGTCCGGTGGCGCTGTGTCATTCACCACGCTGCGCCTGATCTATAAAGATGCGGTTGCCAATTACCATGCCGGGCAAAACAATTCGGTGTTGGTGATCACGGCGGGACCGCACACCGACCAGACCCTCGGTGCCCGAGGCTTGCAGGACTTCATCAAAGAGAGCGCCGACCCGGCCAAGCCGGTGGCCGTTAATGTCATCGACTTCGGTTCCGACCCTGACCGGGAGACCTGGGAGGCGGTCGCGAAGCTGTCCGGTGGCA
>Ga0187781_10001841_pt1 | contig 16154 bp, 16 predicted proteins | sample 0715_SJ02_MP02_2_FD_132447 | JGI IMG/M metagenome (GOLD analysis project Ga0187781, IMG submission 132447) | Tropical peat soil microbial communities from peatlands in Department of Meta, Colombia - 0715_SJ02_MP02_20_MG | ecosystem: Environmental > Terrestrial > Soil > Wetlands > Peat | place...
TCCCAGGTCCATGGGTAATAACCATGTGAGAAGGTCGGCGTGACAATCATCCAGCGCTCAAGCCACATGCCCAGATTCAGCAACAGCGAGACGATCATCATCACCGTCAGATTGGCGCGCAGTTTTTTGAAGATCAGGGTAAAGGGGACGACGGATCCAAGAAAGTTCATCGACCACCAATAAAACGCATAGGGGCCCGTGGCACGCTGAATCAGCGTCTCCTTGGCAACCGAATCGGCTCCGTACCAGACCGACGAGTATTCGATCAAATTCAGGTACGTCCAGACCATCGCGATGGCAAAAGTCAGCCGTGCCGTTTTGTCGAGGATCGGCATGGTCATGTATTCCTCGAACCGGAACGTGTAGCGCAGCATGATGAACAGCGTGATGATCGCCGCGCAACCCGAATACAGCGCTCCGGCCACGAAGTACGGAGGAAAGGAGGTGATGTGCCAGCCTGGCTGCTGTGACATGGCAAAGTCCGAAGCCACAATCGAGTGAACGGATACCGCAAGTGGGATCAGGAAGCACGCGATGACGAGGTAAGCCACACGGAAATTGCGCCACTGGCGGTCGGTTCCCATCCAACCGAGCGAAAGCTTCTCGTAGAACGTCTTGCGCCAGCCCGTCGCGTTGTCACGGCAAATCGCAAAGTCCGGAATCGCGCCAACGTATAAAAAGAGGATCGAGGAGGACAGGTACGTGAAAATTGCCATCGCGTCCCAGAGCAAGGGGGACTGAAAGTTTGGCCAGGCCCAGCGCTCGTTGGGATACGGCAAGGCATAGTAGATTTGCCACACACGACCCAGGTGCACCGCGACGAAAAGACCAGCAGTCATCAGCGAAAACGTCGTCATCGCCTCGGCAAAGCGGTAGATGGGTTTGCGCCAGTCGGCGTGAATGATGTGCAAAATCGCCGAAAGCAGCGTGCCCGAATGGCTCATGCCGATCCAGAAGATGAAGGTCGCGATGTACAGACCCCAGACGTCCGGATTGTTCATCGCCGAGACACCCAATCCCTTTTCGTACTGGTAGGCCTCGCAACCCACACCAACCAAGAACATGCAAAAAGCCATCGCAAAGATCGCCCAATACGTTCCTCGCGGCTGGGCCAGACTCGCGAGCACGTCGCGATTGATCTGGGCCCAGGCAATGTCCTCCCGGATGTCCTTTTCCTTTGCTTGAGTAACGGTATTCATGGTCGCTTCGGGCTCCGCGGATCAAGCCTGGTTGTCGCGTACACGTTCGAGATACATGATGGAAGGATAGGGACGAAGATCCTCAAAGATGCGATAACCACGCAATCCCGGATGCGACCCGTCAATGTCCTTTAATTGCCGGTCCTTATCGAGCTCGACCCGCTGCAAGCGCCACTTTTGCGCAACCATCGAATGCGGGTCCGAGAGGTTGCCAAAAGTGATCGCACTCGTCGGGCAGGCCTGAGCGCAAGCCGTAAGGACCTCGCCATCGCGCACGCCGCGCCCCTCGTTGCGCGCGGTATTTCTTGCATCCATGAGGCGCTGGACGCAGAAGGTGCACTTTTCCATTACACCCTTGGTGCGCACCGTAAGGTCGGGGTTTAACTGCATTGGCAAGGGCTCCGGCCAAGCCTTCTCCTGGTCCGGATAACTGTACCAATTGAAGTACCGCACCTTGTAGGGGCAGTTGGCCGAACAGTAGCGAGAGCCAATGCAGCGGTTGTAGACCTGCGAATTCAAACCATCCGGAGTGTGGTTCGTTGCGCCCACAGGGCAAACCGTCTCGCACGGCGCAGCTTCACACTGCTGGCAAAGCATCGGCAAGAATTGCGCGCCCTGGTGCGGAGTGACATCATCGCCTTCGTTCCAATAGCGCTCGATACGAATCCAATGCATCGCTTGGCCTGCAGCAAATTTCTCCTTGCCAACCACCGGGAGGTTGTTTTCCGCGTAACAGGCCACGACACAGGCGTTGCAACCAGTGCATGCGTCCAAATCGATTGCCATCGCCCACTTTAAATCCGGATGCGAACCCGGCAAGGGATGGCGCTGACGAATTTTCGTCCAGTCGTTGATCGTCTGCTCAAGGCTCACGGCTTATACCTCCTCCGACAGCTTGGCCTGGTCCGCCGACAGTGTCACAACCAGCTTGCGCCCCGCCTGGGTTTTTAAGACGCCCGATTTCCAGCCCTCATCCTTGACGATATGGCCGCGCTCGCCCGTCTTGCTCACACGAACTCGCGTGGCGTACATGGCCAGCTCGCCGGTCTTGCGATCGAAAACCGGGTCCAGTATGCGGAAGGGATTTACGCCGCGGCCATTGGCATAACGGCCCAAGTTCTCGTGTCCCTGTCCCAAGGGCACACCGATCACGTCGGGGTGAACGCCCGGGAACACATAGGCCAATACCCGCAGCGATCCGCTGGCCGACGCAACCTCGATGATGTCGCCATCATTGATTCCTAGGCGCTTGGCGGTAGCCGGATGCACTTCTGCCCACGAATCCCAGACGATCGTCGTAAGGGTATCTGGCGTCTCTTGCATCCATGGCAAATTGGCATGCCGCCCATCGCGCATGCTTGCTCGGACTGCTGGGGCCAGACGAAATGGGTACTTCTCATCTGCCGCCTGAGCCGCGCCAGCAAAATCGAGCTCGACACTCGGCGCCTTGGTGGGGACCTTCTGCTCTTGCGCCGCAACGTGCAGCACACCCTTGCTCAGCGCTTCGGTCCAGAATTGTTCCTCGTCCGCGGGCGCACCGATAAAAGCGGAGCGGTTCTTCGATAAGGCCGAACGCAGGTACGCGTAATAATCGGCAAAGCCCTTGTATTCCTCATGCCGACGGTGCTTGAGTAATTCGAGCAGTACGTCGCCAACTGAGCGCGTGCCTTCAGGATAGAGCCGCTCCATAAGCGGCTGCTGCATGCTGATCTCGATGCCTTCGGGCTGGTACGCCGGCACGTGCGTTCCCCAATCCTCCATTGCTGAATCGATCGGCAAGACCAAATCGGCCTGTTTTGCCGTCTCGTCGAGGTACTGTGCGAACACCACCGTAAATCGCGCCTTGGTGAGCACTTCGCGGACGTTCAAAAACGGCGGCGCCGAGTAAAGCGGATTGACATCCTGAATGAAGACCGTATCGAACTTTCCGGCAGCCAGACCTGCGGCGAATTGCCGCAGCGAGGCCGTGTCGCCCGCCTCGGGCGCCACTTGGGGAAAGGGTAGCTTGGGTGGGAGCAGGATCGTCTTGCCGACATTTCCCAAAACCCAGTTCAATGCCAAGATCGCCTGTGCGTTAGAAAATCCGTGTACATGGCCTTCGGCCGAAGGTCCCGACAGCACAATGCTTGGCGTGCGCTCGCGCAGCAAAGCTACGAGGCGATCAAAGACCTCTTCGCTCACACCGGTTTCCGACGTAACACGCGCCTTGTCAAATGCCGCCGAGGCGGTGGCGATGGCAGCAGGAACGGGCCCGACCACGTGGCCCTTGCCCGATAGCAGAGCATTTGCAAGCCCCAGCGCAAGTACTCCCTCGGTACCGGGACGAATGGCAATCCAGCGGTCCGCATTGGCACCGGTGACTGTCATGCGTGGTTCGATCTGCACCAGCGCGCCGCGGCGCTTGCTGTCGGTGGCGCGCCGAAAGCGCGCGTACTGACCGGCAAAATGCACCGGGGAAACCCAAGTGTCGAGGAAATCGGCACCGAAGGACACGATGAGCTGCGCCTGATCAAGCAGCAAACGCGGCGACTCAGCACCAAACAGTTGATCGGCAGCCACGCGATTTACGCGAGTGGAGATCGGGTCGTAGGCAAAATGCTGATCTGAGCCAAAGCTCTCGGCGGCGTTGCGCACGAGTACTTTCAGATGACCGCTTACCGGACCGGTGAGGTATGCGAAGCGGCCCTCCCTTGTGGACGCACTCTTATCAAGCAGCGTGGCCATGGCCTCGGACCAGCCAACCGTCTTAAACCCGCCGTCCTGGCGTAACAGCGGTGACCGCAAACGGTCCGGGTTGTAATGGTGCTGGACGCTGGCCTGCCCCAGCCCGCACAGTTTTCCTTTGTTGATGTTCGAGGCCGGATTACCCTCAAGCTTTAGCACGCGACCATCGCGCACACGGCCTACGATGCCGCAGGCGCCCTCACATTGCGTGCAGGTCGACGCGTAGTAAACCGCAACCCCGGGGACGTTGAAGTCCTCCGGCTCCACATACGACTTGACCGTTTCAACGCCCGAGTCGATCGACGTGAACCCGCACGCGCTGACAGTGGCTGACGCGCCACCCCAGCCTAGCACCCGCAGAAAATCCCTTCGCTGTACGTTCTTCATCGACGCGCCTCAATTACTTGTGGCATTGCCAGCAATCGTTCGGCCCATGCGAAGTCTGCGACTGCTCCAAGTCCGCAGACCCCTCGGGAGGAAACATGCGCGGATAAATCACTCGCGCCGGGGCCACCACCTCACCCGGTTTCCCATTCGGATGATCCTGCTGGTGACAGGAGACGCACCAGCCCATGGTCAGCGGTTTGACTTTCTCGGCAACGGTCATACCTTTCACGTTGCCATGACAGTAGCCGCAGACCTCCTCGACAGGTCGACCAAGTTCAAAATAAAAGCGCTGAATGTGCCGCTCATGACTAAAGCGCACGAAATCGGGCAGGTCATGGACCTTCTTGAAAGGAATCGCTTCCTTCTTCTCCCAATACTCAAAGAGCTTCTTGATCCGCGGTTTGTCCTTTACCGATTCGAGCGACTGGTGGCAGCCGATGCACTTGCGCAATGGTGGAATGCCCGATACGCGGCTGCGCCGAGCGTACGTGTGGCAATACATGCAGTTGATCCCCATCTTCCCCGCGTGAATGTCGTGCGGAAATTCAATGGGCTGCTCGATTTTTTCGCCTGCGTACGACAGTCCTGTTGCCAACCCCAGTACCAGGGCGGACGAAAGCTGCAACAAGCAACGCAGCAAACCGCGATAGCTGACCTCGCGCCCGGATCGATCTTGACGATTGCGCGTCCTCATTTGGCTTTGCGCTCCCCATCCTCACACAACACCGCTGCACCTTGGTTCGCGCGGCGCTTGCTCTTATTGGATGCCGCCCTCGCTAACCTTCACATACCACGGCGCCTATACAGCGTAATGAAAAAATCCCAAGCCGGCGCAGCGATCTACGCCATCGTGGCGACCGCGACAGTATTTTTCTTATGTGGTTTGATCCCCGACAACTATAAGACCGGCCTGCGCAAAATGACGTCGGATTTTTTGTCGCCTATTTTTTAGGATCAATTTAGTCCGCGCAGCCGAAAGGCGGGCGAATTATGCATGGAAACGCGCTACCCGAGTAGCCCCCGGCAACACGTGATGCGTGCAACACACATTGCGCAGCGCACCAAAATGGGCTCGTCAAACGAACCGCATCGGACGATTCCCTGAGCGGCGGGTTAAACCATTTCGGCGACGGTGGCGATCTCGTGCGCTAGTGGATATTTCGCCAAAAGACGGCGTTGAGCCAGCGTGCCACCAGCAAGAACACGACAAGAAATCCCATCACCCACACGCCAATCTTGTAACGCTCAGCGGCCGTTGGCTCCGACATCCAATTGAGAAACGCAACGAGGTCCGCGACTTCGCCGTCAAACGCCGCGGCGGCTTTCTCGTCGGCGGGAGTAAACGCAACCTCGGTGCCGGTTGTTCCGTGGTCGACCTCACTTCGGCTCACCTGCACATTGCCAGTTGCGTCAAAAGCACTGACGACGCGAACCAATTTGCTCGCTGGCTTTTGCTTGCCATCGGCAGACGCTTGCTCTTCCCATTCGGTGCGAATCAGAGTTGCGCTGCGCGGACCCTGACGCTGCCACAAAATATTGGGCATCGCGATGTTCGGATAGACGCTGTTGTTCCAGCCCGTCAGGGTGCTGCGATCGCGGTAGAACCCGCGCAGCAACGTATACAGGTAGTCGGTCCCTTTGTGCTCTGCGGTGTTTCGAGCGCGCACGATTACCGAGAGATCGGGCGGGGCCTTGCCGAACCAGACCTTGGCGTCGTGCACGTTCATCGCGATAGTCATCGTGTCGCCGACTTTTTGGTCGCCAAAGATCAGCTGTGATTTGATCTGTGCTTCGTCAATGCCGATGTCACGCAGTCGATTCCAGCGCATCTGTGTCGCGCTATGACAATTGAGGCAGTAATTGACAAAAAGCCGCGCGCCGCGTTGCATCGCTACCTGATCGTTGGCAAGGGCGGTCGGCCATCGATCAAGTGAGATCTCTTGCGCCATTGCGCTGGGCGCAATGGATATCGTCCCCAGCACGGTGGCCGCCACAACTGCAATCGTGCGCCAAACACGCAGTAAATCCGATGGTCTCATCGCGCGCTCCCTCAATGCGCCACAAACCGCACCCGCTCGGGTACCGGCTTAAATTCCCCCATGCGGCTCCACCAGGGCATGAGCGCGAAAAATCCGAAATACACTGCCGTCGCAACCTGCGCTACCGCGGTTCGTAGCGGATTGGGCGGCAACATTCCCAAGTAGCCAAGCACGAAAAACGCCACGACGAAGGCCAAAAGCAGCGCGCGGTGCCAGGCGGGCCGATAGCGCATGGACATAACCGGCGAGCGATCGAGCCACGGCAGGGCAAAAAGGATCATCGCCGAAGCCCCACTTAGTATCACGCCCCAAAGCTTGGCGTCGAGATGCACCTTAGGAACCGTCAGCAGCGCGAGCACAATCGCGGTGGCACCGGCGACCCCGATGCGCAAGCGCAAATCGCGCACGCTAAAGTACACGAGCGCCCCCAATCCCAGCGCACAGGCGGCAATCCAAATTAAAAATCCCTCTGTTGTCGCACGCAATATCGAGTAATACGGCGTGAAGTACCACAGTGGTGCAATGTGCTGTGGGGTCTGCAGGGGATCAGCGGGAATGAAGTTGTTACCTTCAAGAAAGACGCCCCCAAGCTCGGGCGCAAAGAAGATGATCCCGAAATACGCAATAAAGAAAAATCCCAATCCGTAAATATCGTGAACGGTGTAATAAGGGTGAAACGGAATGCCATCGAGGGGCCGACCGTCGGGACCCAAGTGGTCCTTGATCTCCACCCCGTCAGGATTGTTTGAGCCAACATCGTGCAAGGCAAATATGTGCACCACGGCAAGACCCAACAGCACCAGCGGAATGAAGGTGGCGTGCAAGGCAAAGAAGCGGTTAAGCGTCGCATCGCCGATCACGAAGTCCCCGCGAATCCACGTCGAAAGATCCGGGCCAATGAAAGGAATGGTGTCGAAAAGATTGATGATCACCTGCGCGCCCCAATAGCTCATTTGCCCCCAAGGCAGCAGGTAGCCGAAGAACGACTCGGCCATGAGCGCCATAAAGATGACGCAGCCGATGAGCCAAATCACTTCGCGTGGCGTGCGGTAGCTGCCATACAACAGTCCGCGGAACATGTGCAGATAGACGACGATGAAAAAAAACGACGCGCCGGTTGAATGCATGTAACGGATGAACCAGCCACCCGATACTTCCCGCATGATGAATTCCACCGACCAGAACGCCAGATTCGAATCGGGTTTGTAGTGCATCGCAAGAAAGATCCCGCTAAGCAGCTGGATCACCAGCACCACAAGGGCCATCGATCCGAAGAAGTACCAAAAATTGAAGTTCTTGGGTGCGTAGTACTCCGACATGTGCGTGCGAAAGGCACTCATCGCTGACGGCATACGGCTGTCGAACCAGCCCATCAGTCCCCGGTACGGAGTCTTGTGCAAACCCATGAACAGTTCCTTCCGCTGTGCTGTGCCCTAGCTGTCGATGATCGGCGCGATGCGCAATTCGCCACCCGGGAGCATCAATCGCTGCCCTGGTCTGCGTCCTCTCAGGCCCGCGTATCCTCCCCGACCCGAATCACGTTTTCGCTCAGGTAGCGATACGGTGGCACCGGTAAGTTGTCCGCCGCTGGTTTGTCCTTGAACACGCGGCCCGCCAAATCAAATGTGGAGCCGTGGCAAGGACAGACGAAACCCGCGTCGGCGCCAAGCTGCGAATTCTCTTCGCTTGCAAAGGGCCCGCTAGGCGAGCAACCCAGGTGCGTGCAGATGCCGACGACGACCAGCAGTTCGGGCTTGATCGAACGAAGCGCCGGGTCCTTGAGCACGTACTCGGGCGTGGGATAGGCCGTGCGTTTGGAGTCCGGGTCTGCGAGCCGGTCGGTGTCGTGTCGCAAGGCCTCGATCATCTCGGGCGTGCGCCGCAAAATCCAGATCGGCTTGCCGCGCCATTCGACTACTCTCATTTTGCCCGGTGCAAGCGATGAAACGTCAACATCGACCGGAGAGCCCGCCGCTTTTTCCCGCTCGGACGGCCCCCAGGAAGCAATGTAGGGCAGGGCCGCCGCTACGACGCCAGCTCCACCGACAACGCTGGTTGCGACGATGGCAGCGCGGCGTTCCAGGTCGACGTTGGGCTGCTCAGGCAGGGACGCGGGCGCGGAAGACGACATGTAGGCTCCTCGCAGATCAACGCATAGTAAAAAAACCGCCGCAGTTTACCGCAATGCCGCAAAAAACAGAATCACGGGGACACGAAAATTCATACAATCGCGCGGTGCAATCGCTGCGCATTAACGCAGATCAACATTGACAATCGTGCGCAAAGGAACATGCGCCCTTCGCGAACGCTGCCGAGCTTGAGCACAAATATGAGCACCCCAACACAAAACCCCAATGTCAAACCCACCCAGGGCGCTGCTGGCCAGCGCAAGGGCATAAATTGGTTTCGATTCTGGATGCAGATGCTAGTTGCGGTGCTAGTTTTTAATATCATCGCCGGCTTGGTCACCTGGTTTTTTATTTTCCCCAAGCTGCACCCAGGCATGTGAGACACCGAGCCGTGTGCGTCGTGTCGATGGACGCGCCGGCTCGCCGCATTGCCCCAAGCAAGACCTGTTTAAGCAAAAAAAAACGGCGGACCCGCTGGTCCGCCGCGTTATTTTGCCGCAACCCAGATCCGCTTTAGGAGAACCCGGGCACTTACTTCCGCCTTAGTCGAGCGACTGCACGTAGGCAGCAACGTCTTGAAAGTCCGCATCGGTCAGGTTGGCGATGAGGGCCTGCATCTGTTCAACGTTGCGTAAGCCCGACTGGATTACGTGCAACTGCAGCTTGACATAGTCGGCGTGCTGCCCAGCCAAACGCGGAATTGGCCCCTGACCCTTGGCGTCCGGACCGTGGCACATCTGACATGCCAGGAGGCCTTTGCTTGCATCGCCTTCCAGGTACAAGGTCTTACCGTGCGCAACATCACCCGAGACCCCGCCGCGACCCGCGATGGGCGTTTGCTTGGCAAAGTAGTCCGCCAGCGCCTGCATCGTGGGCTCGTCCAGGTCCCGCGCAACACCCTTCATGAAGTCCCAGGCACGCTCCTCGTTGCGAGGCGCATTGTCATAGCGCTCGTTCTTACGCAGGCCCGTAATATTGACGATCCAACGCTCGTAGACCGTCTCATGCGTCACTGCGCGATCGTCCTGCGTCAGATTGTGAAAGTACTTAAGCTGCGTTGCCAAGTACTCTGCACTTTGCCCTGCCAGTACCGGGAATACAGGCGAGACGCTGCGGCCGTTGTATCCGTGGCATGCCGAACACCATTTGCCGACCAATAAATTCGCCCGATCCTGTGCTCTCTTGGGTATCGCCGTAGCGGCTGGCGCCGCCGCCTCGTCCGCAAGCGCAAAGCTCGCCATGGCTACCAACGCGATCCCCGACAGGATTTTGGCCGCACGCGGCGCATTACGTGTCCAATTCATCTTCATGTCTTTGTCTCCTCGGTGATCGCAGATCAAAATGCCCACCAGAGCGCCACGTAAAACATGTTCTGGCCCGAGGCATTGTTGCCAAAGCCATCGAAGTTGCTGCTGCCACCGTTTAGCTTGGTGTAGTCAAAGTAGGCCAGCGAGAAGCGCAGATCTTGCAGCGGTAGGTAATTGAGCTCAAGGATCCACCAGTTGGTGGTCGGTGAACCTGTTGCCGATCCGCCTGGCGCCCCCTGCCCGTACAAGATGGGGTCCGACGTGCCGGTGTACTGGTTATAGGACAGCGTTACGCCGTACTTGCGCTCGTAGTACAGGGTCCCCCGCATGTTCAGCTCATTGACCGTGAGCGAGGAATTCGACGCCAAGGGGGCGGGAAGGCCGTAGTTCACAGCATTGACAAACGGCGTTTGATCCCTGCTCTCATGGGTATACGACGCGGCCGCGCTAAAGACCCAGGGTTCGCCCTTGTTGTACTGGTACTGGGCGTCGAACTCGTAGTCGCGATAATGGTCGGTCGCACCAGTGGCCCCAACACAGACGCTGCCTGACGTCGGATTGCAAAAGAAGCTCTTGGCATCGATACCTAGGAAGCCAACCTCAAAGGAGTTATAGCCCCAGTCGTGGCTATACGCCAGGCGAAGATACGGGGCCCATCCATCAATGATGTCCGATGGCGTGTCGTTGGGCGCTCCTAGGGAGTTAAATTGGGCGTTCGAGCCGTTTACGAGCCAGCTAAACATACCCCAGGGTTGGCGATAGAAGGACAACTCCGCATAGATCGTCTTGTGCCACCACATGTAGGCACCAATTCCTACCTCGCGCTGCGCACCGGCTGTGCCTTGGGCATTGCCGTCGTCAAGATAGGTCGCCGCCACGGGGCCAAAGCCGGCCTGAGGGTGCGTGCCTGCGCCATAGGGGAACCATGGGAAGCGCCACGCCCCCGCACCTGCGTTCCAGACGTCCTCCATGGTCATATTGTTGTTCACGTCGATACCCACCACCGTATCGGGTTCGAGCGTTCCGGATCCGCTGGAGAAGCGGTGGACGTAGCGAACCTCGGTGTTGTCCTCCGCTCCCGTCCAGCTATCGGAGTAGGCGTCGAACGGCGCGCCAACAAAGGTGTATTGGCCAAACATGCCCAGGTTTTCTGTCAGTTTGCCGCCGTAGAAGATGCTCCACTGCACCAGTTCCGACTTGTCACAGGAAGGGCACACCGTTGAGCCATCAGCGTGATTGGTGTTGTCCCCAATATGGGCGTATTCCGCCATGAAGGCAACCGCCAACGGCACCTTCTGCCCTTCGCCGAAGGTGTAGCCGTTCAGTTTGAACTCCCGACCATAGGCCGTCAGCTCCGGGTAACTGATATGGCACGCTTGGCAGTTATGGCCCGTTTGTCGCGCAAACAGCGGGATCGCTTCTGCCGGCGCAGAAAACGCGAGCCAAGCGGCGCCTGTCGCTAGCCCAAACGCCAGCCAACGGGCGATGCGATTCAGAGTCATGAATCTCCTCCTGCGGTGGTTGGGTGGGTGTTGTAGTAGCAGGCTCCACCCCTATGAGCCAAGCGCGGATGCGGCACTCCTTAAGACGTGTCCGCAATCCGCGCTATGTTTTCCATCATACGAGAGCGGAATTCTGTTCGCTACTTAATATTCGCGTCTAGCGTTGTAGGCACGAGACAAGATCTGCTGCCTCGCTACAATCGCAAGAGAAAATTTGCGCTGCGTCAAACGCGCACTACTACCAGCATTTTTCTCAAGCTTTGCGGCATGAGTTCACGATGAGCGAACCGGATTCGGGCGCCCGAAAATTTCGCATCCCCGGGGGCTTTTGGGCCATCGCGGCGCTGATCGTCTGGGCCCTTGGGGTGGTGGCGCTGCTCGATCGCACGCCGTATGGACTCGACGAAGGCACTGCGCGAGCCGTGCTGTTTCTTTGGTCAATCTCCGATCAGGTGGTGTCTCCGATCGTGACGATGGGCATACCGGATTTTCGGGCGGTGTACCTTATTCCCGCAGGCGTGTTTTTTTCCGGCAGCCTGCTTGCCGCGAAGCTCTGCACTCTTGTTGCTTTTGTCGCGGTTGTGCTGGGCCTACATCGCTGGCGCTCGCAGCAAGGCGACTCGGAAACCGCTCTGGTTGCCTCAGGGCTGTTGCTGCTTTCGCCGCTGACCGTGTCATTGATCGATCACATAGCGATCGGCCCCTTTTTGCTGCTCACCTTTCTTCTCGGTTCTTGGGCAGAAAAAACCTACCGCGCTACTCGGGTTCGCTTCGGCGGCTTTTATTTCGCGCAGCTATTGCTTTGCGTTGCCGCGACAAGTCTGCATCCCGCCGGGCTTGCTTATCCCATCGCGCTTGCAATCTCGTGGATTCGCGATCGCCCCGCCGAGCCGCTCGAGCCGGGGATGATTCCCGGGCGCGAGCGCACACACGTATTGGCCGGTATCGCCATCGCAACGCTATTTGGCGCTTTGCTTGCAGCTGGCTGGCCGCACCAAAATTGGTTTGCGAATCCGCTGACGGCTTTGGCCAAAGAGGCTTTTGGACTTGCCTTCGAGTCCGGCGCGGGTAGCGCGATCGTCTGGACACTGGGCGCTGTGATGCTGCTTGCGCTGCTGGCCGTGTTGTGGCGCACGCGCGCGGAAATCTTGGTCGATCGCTTTGTTGGCACGTTGGTGTTTGCGGCTGCCATTGCATCGCTCACCGCGGATACCACTTTTTCGCTGCTGGCGTTGGTTTTGCTCCTATATCTTGGTTATCCGATGCTGCTGCGCGCTCGCCTGGGCAAAGTCGGCGGCCTGCTCGGGCAGCGTGGCGTGGCGCTCGTCGTGTTGGTCGCATTCTCTACGCTGTTTCTCTCTGCCGACCGGGCTCGCTTTGTCCTCATCAGGCAAGGCCTGGAGCTCTCGGCACAAGATCAGCTGATTGCCACACTCGCGGACGCGATCCAGCGTTCGCATCCGGTCGCAGCACAGCCGGGACTTGTCACGGAGGAACAAAAGGCCAAGAGCGGGCCTCGCGTTGCCAGTCAATGGCCGGGGCGAACGATGATCGCCTGCCGCTGCAGCACGCTGCCGCTGCCGCCCGTCACCGATGATCAGACGAAATTCGTTGCCAATCTGCGCGGCCTTGATTATGTCGTCTTCGATCCAAAGGATCCGACCAATGGTGCACTCGCGCGGGGCTTCGCTCTGCTGGGCGGCGCGCAAGCGGAGACCATCGCACTGGAGCCCGGAGGGGTCCTCTTGCGGCTGCACCCGGGCGAGCAACCGCCGTCGACTCCGACACCCGACGGTGTGACCGGCTAGAAGGGCTAGGCATATGTACAAGGAAATTCTGGTCTACGCGATCGTCGCCGCGAGCTCGCTTTTTCTCATGACCTTCGTCGTGCATATGCTAGTCGGTGGACTTGTGAGTCCACACACTGAGCAGCTACTGACGATCGGCCTTTGCAGCCTGGTCGCGTGCCTTATCGGCGCGATGGCCTGGGATGTCGTGCGCCGGCGCCGACGCAAATAAGCAAGTGCGAGATCTGAGTTTATTTGCCCGACTTATCCAGGCGCTTTAGCGCATCTTGCACCGATGCAAAAGTCGCATCGTCCGCAAACTGCCCTCGATGCAAGACAAACTGCAGGCGCCGGCCCTGCCGGTCCAATCCCGATAGCCCGAAGGAGCGCCCAGAGTAATCCCGATAGACGCGCTGCTCTTTGACCAAATCGGCACTGGCGCCGCCTCGCTGCACAATCGACACCGCGTCCGCGTCCACGTCAATGCGGATCGGTGCGGAGGGCAAAAGCATCAGGCGCGTCTTCAGTATCCGATTGGCGCCGATAATGAAAAAAAAGCTGGCCAGAAAGCAAAGCAGATATGCCAAGGTATGGTCATCGCCAAACCATAGCTTGGCGCCCATAGAGGCCAAAGCGACGACGGTGGGTACGTACAGCAGCAAGTCCCAGATCGCGCCCTTGCGATCGGCGTGCAATTCAAAGCGCTTCGTCGCCGAATTGGCGGACGCTACAAGGGGCCTAGCCAATGAATCGCCTTATGACACCCGACCAGGTGGCGTCGAAGACGTGTCGGTGGGCAAGATTTTCTGTATCGCGATTTCCATTTCTTCATAGAGCATCTTGCCCGGGCGCTGAAGGCGCACAACGCCGTCCTTGTCGATAGCGAAAGTCCAAGGATCGCCCATCACCCGGTATGCCTTGTAGGCCTGAGGATTTTGGTACTGGTCGACGTGTATGAAGATGACTCGGTCCTGATACTTTTCCAGCAGCGCTTTGGTGACTTGCAACTGCTCATCGCACGGGGTGCAGTGACCTGGCGTCGCAAACTCAAGCAAGATGGGTTTGCCCTGTGCCAGGGCCTTGTCGACAGAAAACTGATACATGCGCGGATCGGGTTGACGATACGTGGTGATCTTGCTCAGGTCCCCACCGACGTCCGCGAGCGTCTTCGTTGCCAGGCTGGGCGCCTTGGTGCCAATTGCCAAGCCGCGAAACGTGCCGCCATAACGATCGTTCTTGTCGCAGGCCGCCAAGGCGGCCAACAAGCCGAGCACAAGCACGGCCGCCCGAATAAACGGCCCGCGACGCGGACCCATACCGATTTGCCGCTCAGAGCCTTTGTCAATCATTGCGCCACCTTCAAAACAAGATTCCGCCGACCATCTGCAATGCACCGAAGATCACGGCAACGATGATGCCCATAACAATGGCGCCAAACATCATCTTCTCCCCCAAGGGAGCTTGCTTCGGCCGATTCTTGCCAAACCAGAAAATTACGACGATCACCGAGAAAACGAGAATCCCGATTAAGAGAAACGCAAACACCGCCTCGCTAAACTGCTGGCTGCGCATTCCCTCGATCGACAAATCGAGCTTGGGCGATACCTGTGGACTCATGTTTGTTGTGCCGCGCATCCCGACGTACCGGAGCTACTGGCGTTGCTTCCAGCCCACGGCGGTGCGAAACAAGTTATAGCCCCAGATGATATTAGCCAGAAGCACCAGGGTACCGAAAATGCCGACGAGCGCGAGCAGATGTCCCACCGTGCGCGAGGGCGCATCTGGATCGCCGGTGTCGGGCATGCCGCCCACCATGCCGGCGAGCGAAAAAAAGACCACCATTCCAACCAGACCAAAGTTGTGCATCCAAAAGTGGACTTTCACCAGCCGCACACTATGGATCGGCCGTCCGGAGAGTCGAGGCACGACGTAGTACAGCGCCGCGAAAATCGCCATCTCGACCCAACCAAGCAAATTGATGTGTGTGTGGGCGCGAACGATCAGACGGCCATAGGCGGAAAAGTCGACAAAGTTGCGAAAGTCCTTAATGCCGCCCATCAAGGCACCCCAGCCAAAGCCAATGATGCTGTAGATGATGCAAGCGAAGGCAAACCATAGGGTATAGCGGGTAAAGTCCTCTTGGTCCGTCTTGCTCAGTTCAGTGACCATTCTCACTTCCTTGTCTTGAGCCCGCGTTGGGTTGCGCGGCGCCAGCTCCCTTAGCCGCCCCCCCAGTGCGCACGTCGCTAAAAAGCATGCGCCAGCTGTCGGGGGCCCACATATCCAGCATGGCGTCAATGAAGCTGGATTTTCCCGAGGGGGGCTCCTGGGCGGCCGGCGCCCCGCGATCCGCCTTCAATTGGGACAAAAACACCCCGATCGCATGTAGATCCGCCTCCGGGATCTGCGACACGTAAGAGGCCTCCTTGGGCGGCGGGCCATGATCGACCGTCTTGCTGCCATAGGTGTTTTCGGGGTCGTGGAGAAACGCCAAGATGTATGCCAAGTCGTGCCGCGAACCGATGCCATCCAGGTCCAGACCCATGTTCGTTCCGTTGCCAACGGCCTTATGGCACAAGGTGCAATTGTTCTTGCGAAAGAGCTCCGACCCGCGGAAACCCTCACCGGCAAAATCGTAGTGGGTACGCACAGGGTACAGCGGCTGATTCGAGGTCCTGCGCAGCCACTCGAGGTACGCGTAGTTCTGGATCGTGACCAAAATGAGCAATGCGACAACACCAAAGAGGACCTTCTCTCCAGTCTTTAGCGCCTTCCACCTCTTCCACATGCTTACCACCTCTTTGCAACTCTTCGCTCCGGCGTCCGCAACGCGCGCCAACCCGGACCCAATCGGATCGCCGAATGAAAACTGCGGAGCACCGTCGGCGCAATCTTCTGCGGCCAATAAGGCCGATAGCGCTCACCCGGCGTTGGGCAAAATTGCCGAACGAGCGGTTCCCGCGAACCAAAGCAAAAAGGCCGCGCCAGAGCATCGGCGCGGTCCTTTTAGCGATCTTACCGCATTGGCCGCGGATCCCCCGCGGCAGGCGCGGCTTATTTGACCAGCGTTACGTTTTCCA
>Ga0187781_10001842_pt1 | contig 16152 bp, 9 predicted proteins | sample 0715_SJ02_MP02_2_FD_132447 | JGI IMG/M metagenome (GOLD analysis project Ga0187781, IMG submission 132447) | Tropical peat soil microbial communities from peatlands in Department of Meta, Colombia - 0715_SJ02_MP02_20_MG | ecosystem: Environmental > Terrestrial > Soil > Wetlands > Peat | place...
CAGACCATCACGGCGGATCATCTCACGGGTAACCTCCAGGCCGGGCAGGTGCATGCCCAGGGTCACGTCACCCTGACACGGGCCGGTCAGGTCGCGACTGGCGATGCCCTCACCTACAACTACCGCACGCGCGTCGGGCAGATGGGGAACGTGACGTCCAAGTACGGCCCGTGGAACATGACGGGGACGTCGCTCGAGACCTCTCAGGCGCAGGGCGTCGGATACAACGCATCGATGACGCCCTGTGATCCCAAACGTCCCGCCTTTCTCGTGAAGTCGAAGCGGGTGGTCGTGGTGCCCGACGACCATCTCACGGCCTATCAATCGACGCTCTACGTGTACGGCGTGCCGGTGGCGTACCTTCCGGTCTATACCGCGTCGCTCCGGCGCCAGCGCAACGTGCAGAGCGGGCCCACGGTCGGGTACACCAATTTCGACGGCCCGTTCGTCGAGTACGACCAGTGGTTCCCGGTGGGCGATGCGAGCGACCAGCTGCGCGTTCGCTACAGTGGCAGCGCCGCCACCAAGCTCACGGCCGAGAACATTCTGAGCCAGCGCATGGCAGACCACGTGCTGACGCTGCACCTCGGCCGCCAGGAGTTCTACGACCAGAACGGCAACCTCGCGAACGTGGACCGTTATTCGCTGGACTCCGTGTGGGACGCGCACGACATCCCCGGCGTGCCCGCGTCATACCAGGTGGAGGCCCGCTACGGCGACTATAACGAGATCTCCACCGGGGTCGAAACGACCCGCGCCGAAGGGATCCTGACCACGTCCAGCAATACATTCCAGCTCTCGAAGGTGCTCAGCGGCGCGGTGAGCGCGTACTACCGCTACGACTACTACGGGACCGGCCAGCAGCGGAACATTTTCTCGACCCAGGCTGCGCTGTCCCAGCCCCTCAACACGGTGAGCTCGGCCACACTGTCGTACAACCTCGTGTCCATCAGCGGGATCAACCCGCCGCAGTTCGTCACCAATGGCGGCCCGTTTTCCCCGTTCTCGTTCGACAGCCTGAGCCCGGCCAGCACAGTCACGCTGACGTACTCGTACTATCCGTCGCAAGGGTTCTTCAACTCAGGCAGTTTCAACTTCGAATACGACTTCGACGGCCAGCAGCTGGCCAGCACCATGTCATTGAACTTCCAGGTCAGTCCGACGATCCTGTTCACCACGTCCGCGACCTACAACTACACGACCTCGCAGGTGACGGAGGTGGACTACGCGGTCAACGGTACGTGCGACTGCCTCCAGCTCGGCGTGCTGTACCGGACGTTCCCGAACTCCGCGAATAACACCTGGTACATCACCCTCGGTGTCAACACGGTCCCCGGCGCGACGACCCAGTTCCAGCTCGGGGGAGGGGGACTGAACCAGATCATTCCATGATGTCACGTTCTTGAAGTGGGACCGGTCCAGTCTTCTGGCGACATGGACTGTACGACGAGGCATCAATCATTACGGTGGAGATCCGCAACCGGTCGCGGTCCGTCCGCTGATCTCGACCAGCGAGTGCTTCCAGCTGCCACGATCCGCGTGGCGCCTCGTGCCCAACATCGAGCTCATGGCCGGCAGCGCTTGGTACGCTCCCGATGATCCCGCGAGCTTCTTGATTGTGGACAAGGGGGATGTTGATACACAGACGGCGCTGGAGACGTTTGGCGCACCGGATCATATCCACCAAGTTGGCGCCTTCCAGGTGTTCACATGGGACAAAGGCATCTCGTGCACCTTGCCGCTTCAGACACCGGAGGTACGGGCCCAGCGCCGCCGCACGCGGCAGCTTGTTGCCGTGGGAAGTGACCCGAACAGATTTCCTCCCCCTGCCCGCCACATTGCCTGCGGGCGGGTGTAACTTCCCAATAAGCATGATCTTACATGTGATAAGGTTGTGTACGGGAGGAGTTGATTTTCCATGTCCCGAACGGGTCATCTTATGTTCAGGTGTCTTGCGACGCTTGTGATTGTGGCGTGGGCGGCCGCCGCGGTTCTTCCGGCGCGCGCCGCCCTCGTGATCGCGGACACCTCACTGCTGCCGCCGATCTTTGCCGACCTGCTCGATCACCCGCCCGTGCTGCGCATCGACGTGGTCCCCGACCTGTACGAGGGGGGGTACGCGAGGATCAGCATCTACGCGGAGCACCCGGACATCAAGGGCATGCGCATCGACCAGCTTTGGATTCGCCTGATCGGCGCCAGCCTCGATCCGGACGCGCTTCGCCAGGGCAGGCTCAAGGTGCTCGACGTGCGCGAGAGCGCCGTGTACGGCAAGCTGACGTTGGAGAGCGTGCAGGACTTCCTCAACCACCAGGGGACGGTGCGTGACGTCAGGCTCAAGGCGGATCAGGATTCGATCTCGGCCGTCGGAACGGTGTTGTACAACGGCGTGCCCACGAGGGTCCGGATGCAGGGCGTGTTCCAGGTCTACGGCGCGCCCGAGGTGTTCTTCCATCTCCAGGCGCTCCTCGTGAACTCGATTCCCGTGCCCTATGTGCTCGTCGATCGGATCGAGCGCGAGATCAACCCCGTCCTCGACTTCCGGAGCTGGCCGGTGCAGTTTCCGCTCCGGTCGTTTCGCCAGGACCACGGCGTGTTCGTGCTCAGCACCGAGGCCGACTACTCGCAGCCCTGCGACGCGTGCGGGGGCACCCCTCTGCAGCTCAAGCCGTGATGCGGTCCAACCATCCCTTCCACGCGCGCCTTGGGCGCGGTCCGCTCGTCTGTGACGGCGCGATGGGGACCCTCCTGTACGCCCGCGGCGTCCCCTTCGACCACTGCTTCGACGAGCTGAACGTGAGCCAGCGCGAGCTAGTGCTCAGCGTTCATCTCGACTACCTGCGCGCTGGCGCGGAGATGATCGAGACGAACACGTTCGGCGCGAACGCGGTGCGCCTCGCGGCCCACGGGCTCGCGGACAGGGTCCGCGATTTCAACCGGCACGGGGCCAAGCTGGCGAAGGAGGCCCGCGACATCTTCGGGCGGCCCGTGCTGATCGCCGGATCCGTGGGACCGCTCGGACGTCCCGTCGCCCCCTACGGGCGTATCACGCCACCCGAGGCGCGCGCCGCGTTTCGCGCACAGATCGACGCGCTCGTGGAGGGCGGCGTGGACCTGCTCATCCTGGAGACGTTCGCCGACCTTACCGAGATCCTGGAAGCGATGCGGGCGGCGCGGGAGGCGTGCGACCTCCCCGTGATCGCGCAGATGACCTTCACCGAGGACGGGCGCACACGGTACGGGCACAGCCCCGCCGAGATCGTCGCGGCGCTCGAAGGGCTTGGCGCCGACGTGATCGGGGCGAACTGCAGCGTGGGGCCGGTGCCGATGCTGGAGGTCATCCAGCAGATGGCGGCCGTAGCACGGACGCCCCTGTCCGCGCAGCCGAACGCCGGCTTTCCGACTCTGGTCGAAGGCCGCTACCTGTACCTGTCATCGCCGGAGCACGTCGCCGCCTACGCGCGCAAGATGGTCGCGTCCGGCGCCCTCGTCGTCGGCGGGTGCTGTGGAACGACGCCCGAACACATTGCGGCGGTCGTACGTGCGGTTGCCGACCTGCAGCCGGGGGACGCGGCCGGCCCGGCGACGCTCTCGCCGGTCTCCGCGCCCGACGCCCCGCCCCGCGCGGTGGACGAGCCGAGCGATCTCGCGCGGAGGCTCGGCAGGGCATTCGTGATCAGCGTAGAGGTGGATCCTCCCAAGGGGCTCGACGCCACGAAGGATCTCGAAGGCGCGCGCCTGCTCAAGGAGGCCGGCGCAGACGTCATCGACGTGGGCGACAGCCCGATCGGCCGGGTGCGGATGAGCGCGCTCGCCATGTGCTTCCTGATCCAGCAGCACGCCGGCATCGAGACGATCATTCACTTCACGACCCGTGACCGGAACCTCGTGGGCCTGCAGGCCGATCTCATCGGCGCCCATGCGATAGGCGTGCGCAACGTGCTCGCGCTGACCGGCGAGCCGCCCCGGGGCGACTACCCGAACGTCACGGCCGTGTACGATGTCGACAGCGCGGGGCTCATGCGGATTATCAAGCAGTTCAACGAGGGATTGGATCTCTCGGGCAAGTCGATCGGGCATCCGGCGCGCTTCCTGATCGGGGGCGCGCTCGACATGCACCCCGCGACGCTCGACCGGGAACTCCCGCGGCTCGAGCGCAAGCTCGAGGCAGGGGTGGATTTTCTCATGAGCCAGCCGATCTACGAGCCGGAGGTGCTGGACGCGTTCGAGCAGCGTGTGGGCCGGCTGCCTGTCCCGATTCTGGTCGGGGTGTTACCCCTCCAGAGCTTCCGGCACGCGGAGTTCCTCCACAACGAGGTGCCCGGTATCACGATCCCGCAGTCGGTTCGGGACCGGATGCAGGCCGCGGGAAACGCCGGTCGGGAAGAGGGGATGCGCCTCGCCCGTGACCTGCTGCTTGCACTGCTCGGCCGGATCGACGGGGCCTATCTCATGCCCTCGTTCGGGCGGTACGAGGTGGTCGCCACGCTCGTGCGCGAGGTGAGGGCGCGGATCGGGACGGGCGCCGGCCGCCTCCGGACGTGAGGACCGGCCGGCGTCGGTGCGCGGCCGCGGGACCAATGCGCGCGTCCGTGGAACCTTCGGAGAGAATGTGCGGGATTCCTGAGCGCATGCACCCGCTTCGAGCGTACCCGGGACGATCCGGAGCGCCGAGGCAATCGTGACCGTCAGTCTGAACGCTCCGGCGACAGCACCGATGCGCGTGGCCGGCGGCGGGGTCACCGTGTACGTGCGGTGGGCCGCGCTCGCGATCGCCGCGCTCTTCGCCCCCGGATACTCCACGATCGGATTTGCCATGCTCTTTTTCGGTCAGCTATGGCTTCTGATTCGACGGCACGAGTGGCTCTGGTCGGCCACCGCGGCCGACCTGCCGCTCGCGTTCTTCGGCGCGGTCCTGGCCGCGTCGGCCATCCTGTCCCCGTATCGTTCGGTCGCGGGCGGCGTCACGCTCATGCTCATCGTCTCTGGCGCAGTGTACTTCGGCGGGTTGACGTGGCTGCTGCGCCGTGACCCTGGGGTGCGCGGACCGCTCCTCCGCGCGTGGGGGATCGGGTCCGCGGTCACCGGCCTGGCGGGGCTCGCCTACAGCCTGAGCCACCCCATCCGGCTCAACGGGGGCGAGATCGTGCCCGAGCGGGCGGAGATCTTCCACGGGGTGGGGCCAAACGGGCTCGGCACCACGATGCTGCTCGGCAGCGTGCTGGGGCTCGGCCTCGCGTTCCGGGCTCGCGGTCGCGAGCGGGCGTTCTGGCTCCTCGTCAGCGCCATCGGCTTCATGGCGCTGCTGGCGAGCGCGTCTCGAGCCTCGATCATCGGATGGGTCGCGGCGATCGGCTATCTCATCTGGCGGGAGCTCCGCGGTCGCCCGCGCCTCGCGGCGGCGATTTTGGCGGGCGGCCTCGCGGTTTTCGCCCTGCTCGTCGTGGCGTCTCCTCAGCTCATGTCCCGGGTCCGGTATACCATGAGCGACGTTACGGGGAACCGGGTCCGCATCTGGGAGACGTCGCTCGAGATGATCGCCGACCGCCCGCTCCTCGGCACGGGGTTCGGGACGTTCCAGACCGCGTACGACCGTCGGAAGGGTCCCGGGATGAGCTCGGAGCCGTTTGCATTCGACATGGGTCTCAACCTGGCCGTGGAGACCGGTCTTTTGGGCCTGCTCGGCGCGTGCTGGGTGGGCGTGGCGGCCGCACGAGCATGGCGCCGGAGCGGGCGAGCGGCGCCGCCGGGCGTCGACCCCTTCCGTGCGGTGATCGGGGCGCTGTGGCTCGGACTGCTCGTGGACCAGCTCGCGGACAATACGTTGTTCTCGATCAGCACGAGCGCGGGGCTGTGGCTGTTGCTGGCGCTCGTGCTGGTCCCCGCACCGACGCCGTCGCGTGCGCCCACGCTCGATCCCGCATCCCAGGAATCTTCCGGTCCCGCCGCGGCTGCGACCCGGCACCCGGCGGCGCGCATCGGGGTGACACCGAGGCGGCTGGCGTTCGCCCTGTTCACGTTCGGACCGGTGATGTCGTTTTTCTTCCTTCCGCTGCTGGTCTATAGGATTCCGATGATCGTGTACCTTAACAACAACCGGTGGACCTACGTTGCCGCTCACTACGTCGGCACTGCGGTGGCGTTGTGCGTCGTTTGGTTCGGCCTGGCTCTTGCGATCGTGTTGTGGCCGGGCCGGGTGTGGGCCCGTGCGCAGGCGTGGACGCCGGCCGTCACGTGGGCGATGTTTCTGATCTTCTCGCTGGCGGGCAGCGCAATCGCCCTGCTGCACGAGATGGTCGCCATGCCCACCGCGATCGAGGACTTCGTGCACCAGCTCTCGCTCATGCCGGCCCTGGCGGTGATCCTCGGCGTCCCGATCTTGCACGGGCTCCGGGACCGGGGGGGACCGGTGTGGCGAGTCGCCGTCGTGTGGTGCCTGCTGATGCTCGATCTCGGCGTCTCGGTATTGACGCCGCTGCTGCTCGCGCGCGTGGCGCCCGCGGCGTTCACGATCGTCATGCTCCTCTACGGGCTCTCTGTTGTCGGCGTATCGTGGCGGCGGCTGGCCCTCGTCTCCGTTCTCGTGCTGGTCGTCATCGCGGCCGCGTTCCCGGCGAAAGAATACCTGCGGGCCCGGTTCTACGGCACCGACGCCTACCAGCGCCTCGGGTTCCTGTCGCCTCACCTGTCGGGTCAGGGGACCCCGCCGGCGAGCACTCAAGCTCAAGCCGACGCGGCGGCCGCAGCGGCCTATGCGGAGAAGCTGAGAGTCTACGACGTCTGGGAGGGAGGCCTCAGGTTTCACCGCGCGCCGGGCCTGTGGGGCGATCTCGAGTACATGGCGTGGCGCGGGTTGAATCGCATCAACCGTCTGAGCGATCTCGCGTACGTCGTAGAAATGACGCCCGCTCAGGTGCCGTACGCAGGCGGGCGGACGTACGTCCCGCTCGTGGGCAAGTTTGTCCCGCGGCTGTTCTGGAAGAACAAGCCCGAGGAAGACGCCGGCCAGTTCTACGGTCACAGGTACGAGTTCCTCGATCCGTCGGATACCACGCACAGCGACAATCTCCCGATGGTGACCGAGGGATGGATCAACGGCGGTTGGGCCGGCATCGTGCTGTCGGCCATCTTCGTGGGCGTCGTCCTGCGCGTCGTCTGGACGACCTGGGTGGGAGACTACGCGACACCGGCCAACGTACTGATCGGCGCCGTGGTCGTCGGGACCGCCGCGAACGGGGAGGTGAACCTCAGCCTGATCATCGGCGGAGTCATCCACGCCGTGGTCGTCTATTGGGCAATCATGGCGCTCGTGGAATGGTGGGGACGCCGCCGCGGGATGGTGACCAGCCCCGGTCCCGGAACGGCCTGACGCGCGAAGACGCGAAAATTGCGCCTCTGCAGGGAGGATGGTACCATGAAGCAGCACGTTTGGGATGTGGGTGGATCGGCGACCACGGGAGGCAGGGCTGGCCTATGCGGCTGAGCGTCATCGGCACTGGATACGTCGGTTTGGTCACCGCTGCGTGTCTCGCCGACCTGGGGCACCACGTGATCGGTGTGGACCGCGACGAGGATCGGATCCGGGCGCTCGCAGCCGGCCGCTCCCCAATCTTCGAGCCGGGGATCGAGGAGCTGCTCGCTCGAGGCGCCGAGAGCCGGCGACTCAGGTTCACGACCGATACCGCAGAGGCGGTGCGCGAGTCCGAGGTCGTCTTCATCACAGTCGGCACCCCATCGCTCGAGAGCGGCGACGCCGACGTGACGGCTGTTGCTGCCGTGGCGGAGACGATCGCGGAGTCGCTCCGCGATTACCGATTGATCGTCGAGAAGAGCACGGTGCCCGTGCGAACGGGCGAGCGCATCCGGGATCAGATCCTGCTGCTGACCGGCGGGGCGGTGCCGTTCGACATCGCCTCCAATCCAGAGTTCACGCGCGAAGGGTCCGCGATCTACGACTTCATGCACCCCGATCGGATCGTGATCGGCGTGACGAGCGAACGGGCCGAGCAGTTGCTGCGCGAGGTCTACCGTCCGTTCGACTGCCCGATGCTGGTCACCAACCTCGCCACTGCCGAACTGATCAAGCACGCCAGCAACGCATTTCTGGCGACGAAGATCTCCTACATCAACGCCGTGGCGAACGTATGCGAACGGGTCGGGGCAGACGTCAAGCTGGTCGCGGAAGGGATGGGGTACGACGAACGGATCGGCCGGGCCTTTCTCAACGCCGGGGTGGGGTACGGAGGATCGTGCTTGCCCAAGGACGTCGCGGCGTTCGTCAGGATCGCGCACGAGGCCGGCTACGAGTTTCGCCTCCTGCAGGAGGTCGCCAGGGTCAACGAGGGGCAGCGCGATCTGCTGATCCGCCACCTCAAGGACGCCCTGTGGGTGCTGGCGAACCGCGTGGTGACGGTGCTCGGGCTCGCGTTCAAGCCGAATACCGACGACATGCGGGAGGCGCCATCCGTGGGCACGATCGAATACCTGCTCCGCGAAGGCGCCGAGGTCCGCGCGTACGACCCCGTCGCCGAGGCCAATGCCCGCCGCCTGCTGCCGGGGGTCGCCTATTTCGAGGATCCGTACGAGGCCGCCCGCGGGAGCGATGCGCTCGTGCTCCTCACGGAGTGGGAAGAGTTTCAGCGACTCGACCTCGTCCGGCTGCGCGAACTCATGCGACGCCCCGTGATCGTCGACGGGCGCAACATTCTCGACCCCGCCAAGGCGCGGGCTCACGGCTTCCACTACGCCGGGATGGGGCGATGAGGGTCGTTCTCACGGGCGGCGCCGGTTTCATCGGGTCGCACCTGTGCGACCGGCTGCTGGCCGACGGCGCGCACCTGGTCTGCGTGGACAACCTCCTCACCGGCCGTGAGGAGAACGTGGCCCACCTCACCGGCCCTCGCTTCGAGTTCCGCCGACACGACATCACGACGCCGATCGAAGTCTCCGGCCCGGTCGACTATGTGCTTCACTTCGCCAGCGCCGCGAGCCCGGTGGACTATCTGACCTATCCGATCAAGACGCTGAAGGCGGGTGCGCTCGGCACCTGGATCACGCTCGGGCTCGCCAAGGCGAAGGGGGCCCGGTTTCTCCTGGCCTCCACCTCGGAGGTCTACGGCGATCCCGAGGTGTCCCCGCAGCCCGAGACCTACTGGGGGAACGTCAACCCCGTCGGACCTCGCGGGTGCTACGATGCCGATACGGAGATACTGTCGGAAGACGGCTGGGTGTCTTTCCGACGGCTGAAGCCCGGCACGAAGGTCGCAACGCATACCGAGGACGGGAAAGTCGAATTTCACGTTCCCGACGAGCATATCGCCTATCCTTACGTCGGAGAAATGCTTCACTTCGCCAACGCAAAGATCGATCTGCTGGTTACCCCGGACCATCGGATGTTGCTTCGCGGCAAAACCGGCAAACTTGGGTACAAGCGGGCCGATGAAATCCAGTACGCAAAGTCGTGGCGCGTGCCGACGGGAGCCGAGTTTTCCGGTGACGAGCCGACGTATTTTGATTTTGGTCGTCCGCCGCGTGATGCCAAGATTCGGTTGAGCCGGGTGCGGATGGACGATTGGCTTGAGTTCCTCGGCTATTACATCTCCGAAGGTTGCGTGCACGTGCGTAAGCATGTGGCCGCAGTCGGGGGGCGGAGTTACGAAGTTCACAACTACAACGTGCTTATCGCGCAGGAGAAAGGACACTCGCGGGCAAGGATGATCGCGTGCCTTGATAGGCTCGGGGTCCCATATTATACTTCCGACGATCACCAACTCCGCATCGTTTCAAAGCACCTCGCTGCGGTCCTCGCCCCTCTCGGAAAAGCGGCGGAGAAGTACATACCCCGCGAGATGCTACGCTTGTCGCCTCGTCAATCGACGATTCTCTTCGATGCGCTGGTTCTTGGCGACGGCACACGTAAGGGGCCGCGCTCGGGCGTGTACTATACGAAGTCGAAATGCCTCGCCGACGACGTACAGGAACTGGCTTTGCGCGCCGGGTACGCGGCTGCGGTCGCGGAAGTGCCCGGGCGGGGATCATACCGCGTCAACTTCCGGGCTCCTGTTGACACAAAGCTGGTGCCTCCCAAGCACGTGCGCTATGGGGGGATGGTCTATTGTGTCTCGGTTACAAACAAGAATGTCCTCGTGCGCCGCCGAGGAAAAGCCGCATGGTGTGGCAACTGTTACGATGAATCGAAGCGCTTCGCCGAGGCCATGACGATGGCGTATCATCGGGCGCACGGCCTGAATACGGCCATCGTTCGTATTTTTAACACCTTCGGCACCCGGAGCCGGCCGGACGATGGACGCGTCGTGCCGACGTTCCTGACCCAGGCGATCAGGGGTGAGGCGCTCACGGTCTACGGTGACGGCAGACAGACGCGGAGCTTCTGCTACGTTACGGACCTGATCGAAGGCATCGTGCGTCTCATGCGCTCTGACATCCACGATCCGGTGAACCTCGGGAACCCGGAGGAAATCACCGTTCTCGAATTCGCCCGCCGCGTCATTGCGATCACCGGCAGTCGAAGCGAGATCGTGTTTCGTCCGTTGCCCCAGGACGATCCCGTGCGGCGCCGTCCGGATATCACGCGGGCAAAGACGCTGCTTGGTTGGGAGCCGCATGTGTCCCTCGAGGAAGGGCTCAAGCGGACGCTCGAGTGGTTTGCCGCCCGCGTGGGGAGCCGGGCCTAGCATGTGCGGGATCTGCGGGATCTATCAGGAGCGCGGCGAGGATCCTGAGCGACTCCGGGCCTCGGTCGCCCGGATGGCGGCTTCGCTTGCGCACCGCGGCCCGGACGACGAGGGGGTGTGGGCGGATCCGGCGGGGCGGGTGGCGCTCGGGAACCGCAGGCTCGCAATCATCGATCTCTCGCCGGCCGGTCACCAGCCCATGATCGCACAGAACGACCAGGTCGTCATTACCTACAACGGCGAGATCTACAACTTCCAGGATCTGCGCCGGGAGCTGGAGCGGGAAGGAAGGCGGTTCGTCGGGTATTCCGACACCGAGGTCATCCTTGCGCTCTACCTGCGCGACGGGATCGAGGCGGTCCGGCGGCTTCGCGGGATGTTCGCGATCGCCATCTGGGACGGCCGTACCGAGCGCCTCCTGCTCGCGCGGGACCGGTTGGGTATCAAGCCCCTTTACTACACGCGCCATGACGGCCGCTGGCTGTTCGCGTCCGAGATCCGGGCGATCAGGGCCGCGGTGCCGGTCCCGCTCACCGTCGACCCGGTGGCGGTCGCGGCGTTCCTCCGTCTGGGCTCGGTGCCGGGTCCGCTGACGGCCTTCGACGGCGTCAAGGAGCTCCCGCCGGCCACGACGCTCTGGTTGGGCAAGGGCGAGGAGGGTATCCCGCGCCCGTACTGGCAGGTTCCGGCACCCGATGCGGGACCGTCCGTGGATGTCGAGGCGTCCGCGGGGGAGCTGCGCGAGCGCTTCGTGGACGCCGTGACCCGGCACCTCGTGAGCGACCGGCCGGTCGGCGTGTTTCTCAGCGGAGGCGTGGATTCCGGCGCGATCGTCGCCGCCATGCGCGAAGCCGGGCACGTCCACGTGCGCACGTTCTCGATCACGTTTCCCGAGGCCGAGTTCGACGAGGGAACGGACGCGGCGCGCGTCGCCACCCGCTACGAGACGGAGCATACCGCGAGGCCGGTGTCCGGGCAGGATCTCGCCGCGGACCTGGACCGCATCATCGCCGCGATGGATCAGCCGACCGTGGACGGCGTCAATACGTACTACGTATCCGAGGTCACCCGCAACTCCGGCACCGTGGTTGCGCTCTCGGGGCTCGGCGGCGACGAGTTGTTCGGCGGTTACCCGTCGTTCCGGCGGCTGCCGAAGCTGCTGGTCTGGCAGCGGGCGGCCGGCCGCATCCCGTTCGTGAGACCGCTTGTGGCGTCCGCGCTGGGCGCGGTGCGGTCTCCGCGCTCCGCGAAGCTGCGGGAGGGGCTCGCCCTGCCGCCGAGCGTTCGGTCCACGTACCTCGTGCTCCGCGGTCTGCTCAGCCTGGACGAGGCGACAGACCTGCTGCGTCCCGGCCCGGTGCGCGACGCCTGCGAACATTTCGACGCTGCGGCGGCGCTCGGGGCGCTGGCGCCGGACGTGCCGGACGATCCGGTCGCGGCGACGAGCGTGCTCGAGCTTCGCGGCTACATGCACAACCAGTTGCTGCGGGATACCGACGTGATGAGCATGGCCCACAGCCTCGAGGTCCGGGTGCCGTTTCTCGATCACCCGCTCGTCGAGTTTGCGACCCGGCTGCCTGGGCACCTCCGTGTGGACGGGCACACGCCGAAACGGTTGTTGCTGCGCGCCCTGGGCGACCGGTTGCCCCCGGAGGTTGGGCGGTCGAAGCGCGGCTTCACGTTCCCGATCGGAGAGTGGCTCCGGGGACCGCTGCGCGCTCGGATCGACGAGACAACAAGTGACGATGTCGGTATCTTCCGGCCGGATGCCGTGGCACGCCTCCGCGCGCGCTTCGAGGCGGGGCAGAGTCACTGGTCCCGCTTGTGGGCGGTCGTCGTGCTTACGCGTTGGCTGGGTGTGGTTGACCATCGCGGGCTGGCCGCGTAGCGCGCGTCCCGGCGCGGTGACCCGCCGTACCAGTTCGGACGATCGCGGCCGCGTGCCAGCGCGTGTCATGCTTCGTCCCGGCGCTCAACGTTTATGCGGGTTCTGACCCTCGCGACCAGGTACTTCGGGCTGGGTGGCGCCGAAGCATATACCCGGATGTTCGCGGAGGCCGTCGCCGCGTCCGGCGCAGAGGTCGACGTGTTCTCTTTTCTCGAGGGAGACGTCCCCGATCAATCTTCCACCGTACGGTACCTCGGGCATACGGCGGCCCGTTCCACGGCGCCGGCGCAGATGCGGTTTGTCGCGGACGCCGTGCGACGCGGCCGCGGGTACGACCTCGTGCTGTGCAGTCACGTGGCCACGGCTCCGGTCGGGACGATCCTCCACCGGCTGCTCGGCACGCCCTATGTGGTGCTCGCGCACGGCATCGAGGTGTGGGGAACGCTCGGTCCGCGCCGGCGAACCGCGTTGCAGCGCGCGGCGCGGGTGGTTGCGGTGAGCCGGTTCACGGCCCGCGCGCTCGTCCGCGAACACGGCGTTGCGGAGGATCGTGTATCGGTGATCCATCCAGCGGTCGATCCCTCGCTGCTCCGGCGGGCGCTGCAGGAGGACGGCAGGGCGCGGACGGAGACCGCGGTGACGCTGCTCACCGTCGCGCGGTTGTCCGCGCAGGAGCGGTACAAGGGATGCGACGCCGTGATCGCCGCCCTGCCGGACGTGCTCGCAACTGCCGGACCGGTGCGGTATACCATCGTCGGGGACGGGGACGACCGCCCTCGCCTGGAGTCGCTGGCCCGGGGCCGGGGGATATCGGAGATCGTGCAGTTCGCCGGCCGCGTCCCGCCGGACTCGCTTGTGGCGTGGTACCGTGACTGCGACGTCTTCGTGATGCCCTCCGTGGCGGAGCGGCGCGCGGACGGGTGGGCCGGCGAGGGGTTCGGTATCGTCTACCTCGAAGCCGCAGCGTTTGGACGGCCGGTGATCGCCGGGGCCGGCGGGGGCGCGCCGGAGGCCGTGCGGGATGGGACGACCGGTCTGGTCGTAGACGGAAGAGATGTCAGAGCCGTCGCCGCGGCGATCGCGCGTCTGGCGCGCGACGCCGAGCTTCGTACCCGGATGGGAAAGGCGGGCCGGCGTTGGATTCTGGAGCGGTTTACGGTGGACCGGTTTCGGGGTGACGTCGGTGCTGTCGTGGAACGCATCGCCGGGGCGGAGACCTCTTGAGTGACGTAGCGGCGGCCTGGCCACCGGCCGGGTAGGCGGCCGTCGCCAAAGGGACGGGGCTGTGTGCAAGCAAACCGCAGCCGACCTGTCAGCTATTTCTTGGTACGAACAACCGGGAGGTACCCATGAGTGATGCAAGGCTACGAGTAGCCGTCGTTGGATTGTGGCACCTCGGCTGCGTGGCCGCCGGGTGCCTCGCGAAGCTTGGGCACGAGATCGTGGGAATCGAAGAGGATGCGCGGCGTCTAGCGGAACTCCGTGCGGGGCGCGCACCGCTCCTGGAGCCTGGGCTGGATGCGCTCATATCCGAAGGCTTGGCCGCCGGTACGCTACGGTTCGAGGACAACTTGGAGAAAGAGGCCCGGGACGCTAACGTCGGATACATCGCCTATGACACACCGGTCAACGAGGACGACGTGGCGGATCCGTCGATCGTCCTGGACGCGGCACGGCGCGTCGGGTGCGCGTTGCCCCGGGGTGCGGTGCTGCTGATCCAGAGTCAGGTGCCGGTCGGGACGTGCGGAGCCATTCACGCGGAACTCGAAACTATTCGCCCGGGCGAAGTCTTCGTAGCTTGTGTGCCCGAAAACATCCGGCTTGGCCAGGCGATCGAGCGTTATCTCCGTCCCGACATGCTCGTCGTCGGGACTGCCAACGATGCGACCTACGACCGCGTGGAGCAGATCTTTGCGGGCATAGCGGCGCCCCGCGTGCGCACGGATCTGGCGACGGCGGAGATGATCAAGCACGCCATCAACACGTTCCTCGCCACCTCGATCAGTTACGCGAATGAGCTGGCCAACCTAAGCCAGTTGCAGGGGGCCGACTTCGACTCGCTCCTGTCGGCGCTACGCCTGGAGCGTCGGATCGGCCCGCACGTGCCGCTTACCCCGGGGATGGGCTTCGCTGGCGGCACTTTGGCGCGGGATATCAAGGCGCTCCAGATGTTCGGCGAACGGCACGGCTTTGCGACGCACTTGTGTGACGCCGTTCTGCGCGTCAACGACGAGCAGAAGGCGCTTCCGGTGCGATGGCTGGAGCGCGCGTACGGGGCGCTCGGTGGCTGTCGCGTCGGTGTGCTCGGCCTCACCTATAAGCCAGGCACGAGTACGCTTCGGCGGTCCGGCGCCGTCGAGGTGATTCGCCGGTTGGTGGCGGCAGGAGCGACCGTATCCGCTGCGGATCCTCAGGCGAATCCGGCGGAGGTCGCAGACCTCCCGCCGTTTGAATTCAGCCGTGACCCGTACCGCGCTGCGGACGGCGCCGACGCGCTTGTGCTGGTCACACCGTGGCCTGAGTTTGGAGGCCTGGACTACGCAAGGATGCGCGCGGTCATGCGGCATCCTCTGGTGCTCGACCTGCCCCGGTTCCTGGATCGCCAGCTCCTGGAGGCACTGGGGTTCGCGTATATTGCGGTCGGCAGGGGCGTGATCCCGCGGCTTTCTTTCTCGTGACCAGGAACTCGGCCTTTTCCACGCCGGGGACGCTGTGCTTTAATACGTGTGTGGCACGACTATTTCCAGACATTTCCATTACAAGCGTTGCCGAGTACTGGAACGCGAGGCCATGCAACGTCCGTCACTCGCCGCGGGAAGTCGGCACACGAGAGTACTTCGACGAGGTCGAAGCCCGAAAATACTTCGTCGAACCGCACATTCCACAGTTTGCGGAATTTCCGCGCTGGAACGGGAAGCGCGTTTTGGAGATCGGATGCGGGATCGGCACCGACACGATCAACTTTGCGCGCCACGGGGCGCGCGTGACGGCGGTTGACCTTTCCGAACGGTCCGTGGAGATCGCGCGGAAGCGCGCGCGGGTATACGGCCTCGAGCAGCAGATTACGTTCTACGTCGCGGACGCCGAGGCGTTGAGCCGGACGGTGTCCGTTGAGCCCTATGACTTAGTGTACTCATTCGGCGTGCTTCACCACACGCCCCGTCCGCCGCGGGCCGTCGAGCAGATCCGCCGGTACATGAGGCCGGGAAGCACCCTCAAGATCATGGTGTACCATCGACGATCCACGAAGGCCATGGGTATATTGCTGTGGCACGGGAAAGGCCGCGTGTGGGATCTAGACCGCGTGGTGGCCCAATATTCGGAGGCGGAGATGGGGTGCCCCGTGACCTACACCTATCTTCCACGCGAGATCGAGTCGTTGCTGTGGGGCTTTCGCATCCGGAAGATGTCGGTGGAGCACATCTTTCCGTATCGAGTGTCCGACTATGTCAGATACCGCTACCATCGGGTCTGGTACTACCGACTCATGCCAGATGCCGTCTTTCGGTGGTTGGAGAGCCATTTCGGCTGGCACCTCTGCGTGACGGCGGAGGTGTGAGCAGCACAAGA
>Ga0187781_10001844_pt1 | contig 16145 bp, 16 predicted proteins | sample 0715_SJ02_MP02_2_FD_132447 | JGI IMG/M metagenome (GOLD analysis project Ga0187781, IMG submission 132447) | Tropical peat soil microbial communities from peatlands in Department of Meta, Colombia - 0715_SJ02_MP02_20_MG | ecosystem: Environmental > Terrestrial > Soil > Wetlands > Peat | place...
ACAGGTCGAGGGCATGATTCTCGATTCGTTCGACAACGCTGAAGAAGACTTCCGGCGGCGCCAGTTGATCGAAGCCCGCAACGAGGCCGCAACCATTCTTGCCGCGTTGGAAAAAGGCAGGAAGAGCGCAGCGTGGGGCGCTCTCACCAGCGACGAAAAGAAGCAGATTGCGAAGATGGAAAAGGCTCTGGCCGCGGTCAATGCCGAAGATGATTATGCGGCGATCCGGAAGGCGATTGACGCGTTGAATCAGGGCACAATGCGGTTGGCCGAGTTGATGATGGACACGGCAGTCTCGACCGCGCTCAAAGGCAAAAGCATGGACGAGGCTGATCTGGGCGAAGGCCCGACCGCGCCACATCCCATGGCGAAAGCAGAGTTTGAGTGACCTCTGTGCAACTCGGTGCCCTCTGTGGTTAAAGGTTTTACGAACCCAACCACAGAGGACACAGAGGAACACGGAGGAAAACCCAGAGGTGAGTATGTCAGAAGAAAAAACCCAGGGGGCAGGCACATTGACCGAAGAAGCTCCAGGCGAAAACACGGTACAGGTGACGTTTCTGCCCGAAGGCAAGACGGTCCAGTTTGAAAACGGCAAATTGCCTTACGAAGATCACGGCAAGGAGCAGTCCCTGCTCGATGTGGCGCTGAATTTCGGTATTCCGCTCGACCATGCCTGCGGCGGCAATTGCGCCTGCACGACCTGCCATGTGTGGGTAAAAGAAGGCGCCGAGAATCTATCCGAAATGGACGACGACGAAGCCGACCGGTTGGACATGGCCGCCGATCTGCAGTTAAACTCGCGTCTCGGCTGCCAAGCGCAGATCGTCAAGCCCGGCAAAGTCGTTGTTGAGATTCCGGCCTGGAACAGAAATTACGTTTCGGAAGAGCACTAGAAGCTAAGGTTTCAAAGTTTCAAAGTTGCAAGATTTCGAGGTACCTGGGCCTCAAGGCCAGAGATAGTGGAAGGAGAATTTGTTGTGCTCCTTTGAAACGTTGAAACCTTGAGACTTTGAGACCTTGAACCCTGAGGAGTACCGAGATGCCCAAGCAATTCACCTGGGACGACGCGGAAGACATCGGCATTCTGCTTTCTGAAACGCATCCGGAGCTCGACCCTCTCACCGTCCGCTTCACTGACCTGCACCGCTACGTGACGGAATTGCCCGGCTTCGCCGGCGATCCGAAAGCCTCAAGCGAAGGCAAGCTGGAAGCGATCCAGATGGCGTGGCACGAAGAATTTCAGGATCGCACCCAAGCCTGACGCGCGGCCACCGAGCCAGTCCCGCCAGATTCGGCATAAGGAAATGCGAGGCTGTGCTTGCGGGATTTTACAAGCTGGTGACAAACAGCGAGTACAGGCGAGTTATTCTGCCGCCCAGGGCGTGGGTTCTAGACAAACCATGCCCGTCTCTCTCACCGGTTAATGTGGGGAAGGCACGGCCGAAAGCCGTGCCCCCCCTTTTTTCAAACTCAGGGTGGGTCTTTTTTCAGCGGGCTGGAACCGGAGCCGTTTCTTCCACATTGGCCTCGCGCAGGAATTTGGCCGCTTCCTCGGGTGGAGTGGGGTTGATGTAGAAACCAGTGCCCCACTCGAATCCCGCCGTCTTGGTCAGCTTGGGCATGAATTCGATGTGCCAGTGATAGTGGTCGTTGGTGGGATCCTGCACCGGCGAGCTGTGGATGACCAGATTGTAGGGCGGATTGTCGAGCACCCGGTCAGCCCGCATAAGCAAGTTCTTCATCGACCGAGCCAGATTCTCGAACATGTGCGACGACGAATTCTCAAACGCGGACTCATGCTGTTTGGGTAGAATCCAGGTCTCGAACGGGAAGCGGGGCGCGTAGGGCGCCAGCGTCACAAAGTTCTCGTTCTCGCCAACCACCCGGCTGCCGCTATCCATCTCCTGCCGGATGATGTCGCAAAATACACAGCGTTCCTTGTAAAGGAAGTATTGCTTTGCTCCCTCCAACTCCTGGGTCACGTTAATGGGGAGAATCGGCAGCGCTATGAGTTGGGAGTGCGCGTGCTCGAGCGATGCACCCGCAGCCTCTCCATGATTCTTGAAGATCAGGATGTACTTGAAGCGGCGATCCTTCTTCAGATCGAGAATGCGGTCGCGGAAGGTCCACAGAACGTCTTCGATCCGTTTCGGAGGCAGGGTGGCGAGACTGGCGGTGTGGTCAGGCGTCTCGATAATGACCTCATGTGCCCCAATCCCGTTCATGCGGTCGAACATGCCCTCGGCCTGGCGGTTCAGGTTGCCCTCGATACCCAGGGCGGGAAACTTGTTGGGGACCACGCGGACTGTCCATCCCGGGGTGTCGCGCTGCGGCGCCGGGCCACCATTCGGGTTGGGGCGGTAGGCCTGGATTTCAGGAGGGGTCTTGCTCTCGTTCCCATAACAGAAGGGACAGAATCCTCCCTTGATCTTCATGTTTTCTCGAGCAAAATCGGTTGGGCGCTTGGCTCGGTCCGTGGAAATAATTACCCAGCGGCCGACAATAGGATCTTTCCTGAGCTCAGGCACTTAACTGAATCCTTTCACTGGCACTGCGCAAAACTTTTTATTTTACTCCGCCAAGGAGGCATTGCGAAATACTTCGATCTGCGGGCGGGATGTAGGACCCACATAGTATACGCTGACTATGTCGAATCTCCACTGGCACAGTGGTGGAAGCCGGCGCAGATACTCTCTGGCCACGGCCGCCACTTCGCGCCGCTTGTGCCGGTCCACCGCCGCCTCCGGAGGCTTCACATCCCGCGACGTCCGAGTCTTAACTTCAATAAAACAAAGAACATCTGCATCCCAGCCGATCAGATCAATCTCGCCGCGGCAGCGCGGCGACCGGAAATTGCGCGCCACCATCACGTAGCCCAGCTTGCGGAGGTGGAAGTATGCGTCTTCTTCGCCGCGGATACCGACGCGGAGGTGCGGTGGCTTGCCCTCAGATTGAAGCGTACGCTGGGAAACCCAATCCAGAGTGCGAACGATGGTTCGAGTGAAACTGGCGGGGAGCATGACTGCCTGAGGCTCCAGCTTAGCTGGAGGGCGACCTTTGCCGATGTGACAAGCCTCACAACCCGAGCAATTGAAATCAGTTTCTTCCCAAACCGGGAAGCGGCCCGCGCTCATCGTAAGAACACGAAAGTTACGGGCGGGGCCTATGGGGCTCCGCCCGAATATCTGTCATATCTGTTCAAAAGAGGCGCGGCGTCTTACGCGCCCTTGCCCACGGCTGCGATGCACTCTTCCAGCACATCCACGGCAACGTCCGCTTCTTCCTTGGTGACCACCAGCGGCGGACACAGCCGGACCGCCGTCGGTCCACAGCCCAGGAACAGCACGCCGCGCTCGAACGCCATTTCCACGATGCGGTCACGCTCGGTGTTGGCGAGTTCCTTGGTGGTTTTGTCCTTGACGATTTCCACCCCGATCATCAGACCGCGGCCGCGCACATCGCCCACCAGCTTCAGCTTCGAAGGCCAGGCGGCCATGCGCCTCAAGATGTGATTGCCTACGCTGGTGGCGTTCTCCAGCAGGTGCTCTCTTTCGATTACGTCCAGTGTCGCCAGGGCAGCCGCAATTGCGACTGGATTGCCGCCAAACGTGGAGGCGTGCGAGCCCGGAACCCAGTCCATCAATTCCGCGCGGGTTAAGGTGATGCCCAGCGGCATGCCCGAGGCGATGCCCTTCGCCATGCAGACCATGTCAGGCTCGACTCCGCTGTGCTCCACGGCCCACCATTTGCCGGTGCGTCCCACCCCGCTCTGCACTTCATCCACCACCAGAAGGATGCCGTGACGGTCGCAGATTCGCCGCAACTCCTGCATGAAAATGTCTGGAGCCACAACGTAGCCGCCTTCGCCCTGAACCGGTTCCACGAAGATGGCTGCCACTTCCTCGGGCGGGAGGGTGGTCTTGAACAGCTTTTCTTCGATGAAGCGGGCGCAACCGAGAGCGAAGTGGTTGGCCTCCTGTGCGCCGCCTACGCAACCACGGTAGACATCGGGATAGCGCACGTGGGTTACGCCCGGCACCAGCGGGGCGAAACGCCGCCGCTGCTGCGGTTTGGACGCCGTCAGCGAAAGCGCTCCCATGGTGCGGCCGTGAAACGCTCCCCAAAACGCGATCACATTTTGCCGCTTGGTGTGGTAGCGCGCCAGCTTCAGCGCGCATTCAATCGCCTCCGCTCCGGAGTTGCCGTAGTAGACGCGGTGCGGGCCTTTCATGGGTGCGATCTTGGAAAGGCGCGCGGCCAGCTCCACCATGTTTTCGTAGTAAAAATCAGTGCCCGACATGTGAATCAGCTCGCCCGCCTGCTTTTGGATGGCGGCGACCACATGGGGATGGCAGTGGCCGGTCGAAGTCACGGCGATGCCGGCAGAGAAATCAAGGAATTCGTTGCCGTCCACGTCGGTAACGACAATGCCGCGCCCGCTCTTGGCCACCATTGGGTAGGAGCGCGTGTAGGACGGCGAAATATACTTCTGATCGCCCTCGAGGACGCGCTTCGCGTTGGGCCCAGGCAGGGCGGTCTTGATCCTTGGTTTCCTTACAACCGGACCAAGCGTGGTTTTCGTAGTCATGGAATCCTCCAAGGCAGCTGTCGGTAGTCAGTTGCCGGCTGTCAGTAAATCGAACCTCGGGAGCAGCTCTGGTTGAAGCATGCCAGCTTTCAAGGAAAATGAACCGAGGCGAATCAGGGCGGAGGAAAGGGATTAATCGCTACCGAACAGGCTGGGACGCAGACGCGAGGGCAGAACGGCCCGGTAGCGCCGGGGGCAGGGCGAGCCGTCGAGCCAGCACTCGGGCAAGTACGAATTGGGATTCTCCCGCAGCATCGCAAGCAGTCAACATTACTGATTGATTATAGCTGGAAGCGGTGTCGCAGCGGAACCCCTTTCTGTGATCGCAAAAAGCCCACTGGCCGAAGAGAGTAAACCCAACTTGATTTGGCTGAATAGTGACCACTTCCTTCGATTTAGAATCCAAGCGCTTGCACACCGCGTCTGATATCTTTTAGCTTTCCCTGCTTTCTCACGCCAATGCACTCAGCACAGCGGCCAAGCCGGTGGAGGGTGATTCTCGCCTTCGCACTCGTGTACCTGTTTTGGGGCTCGACCTATCTGGGCATTGACATCGCGGTGCAGGCGATCCCTCCTGCGCTGATGTGCGCGCTGCGGTTTTCGATCGCCGGCGTGGTCATGCTGGCGGTGTGCGCCGCGACTCGCCGAAGGATTTTCTATTCGCCGCGCCAGATCACGCTGGCCGCAGTCGCAGGTCTGCTCATGCTCATGGGCGGCAACTTGACGCTTTCCTATGCGGAGCTGTCGGTCTCGTCCGGCCTGGCCGCGCTCATTCTCGCCATTACACCCTTGTGGTTTCTGGTACTCGATGCGCTGCTGCTGGGCGACCATCACATTTCCAACCGTGGCAAGGCTGGTCTGGCACTGGGAATTGTGGGATTGTTTGTCCTGGTCTGGCCGCAGTTGCGATCGACCACGGCGCTCGGCCACCGCGAATTCTGGGCTTCGATCAGCCTGATTGGCGGATCATTCAGCTGGGCGCTGGGATCGGTGCTTTCGAAACGCTGGCAGAGCGGCATGGACGTGTTCAGCGCCACCGGCTGGCAAGTCACGGCAGCGGGAGCGGGAAATCTTGTCTTTGCCCTGCTTAATGGCGATCTTTCGCGCGCAGTATGGACCGTGCGCGGGGTCGGGGCCGTCCTGTACCTGGTGGTGTGCGGTTCCTGGATTGGTTACACGGCTTACATCTGGCTGCTGGAGCATGTCCCTACATCGAAGGTTTCGACCTACGCCTATGTGAACCCGGTCGTAGCCGTATTCCTGGGCTGGCTGATTCTGCATGAGCGCATCGACCGCTTCATTTTGACTGGAAGCGCGATTGTGGTGCTGTCCGTCATTCTGGTCACCAGCGCAAAAGTCAGGGAAAGAACAGTTGCCGAAGAACTCCCCGCGGTGGAAGCTGCCGGAGATTAAGCGGAATTTCGATTGACGAGTTCCGATTGTCGATTGGATCCCAATTCCAGAGGGACATTCGGAAATCGAAAATCGGCAATCGGAAATCTACTGCGATCCTTCCTCCTCCTCCTCACTCACCACGTCCACCACGTGCCCGCGGATGGCGAATGTCTGCTTCGCTCCGCCCGCCGGTTCAAAGCTCAGCCGCACCGGAGTTCGCTGCCACGAGGGCGCCGGACAAGCTGAGTCTGGGGCGGCATCGTCGGGCACGCCGTCATTGGACAACGTCTTGTTCAGCACTGGCTTGCGCCTGCCCAGCTGTACCACCATGGCCGAGATCTTTTTTCCGTCGTCCGAGACTCCGCAGTAGGCCACATAGTCCCGGTACCAGCTTGCGACTGAAAACAGGGCATCGAACTCGGGGAGATTGATCGGGGACACGCGCCCGGTCGTGCGGTCCAACAGCAGCCAGCCGCCGCGTTGCCACAGCCAGTGCGGACCTGGTTCCTCGGGAAGACTGTCATTCACGCGAAAGGCGCGCCGCACCACGAAGAGACGATCCGTCACTTCATGCGGCGAACCGATCACGTACTCCTTGACCCGCCCATCCACCAGCAGCGCGCGGATCTTAAGCGTCAGTGGTTTAGTATCCCCTGTGCTGCGCGGCAACCACTGCGCCGAAGTCCATTGCCCGAATGTGATGACGTGAATTTTGGTGGCTGCTCGGGCGGCAACCGAAGAAAGCACCAGACATAACAGCCAGCCCACAAACCGGGGACGCAAAATCAATCGCATGCGTTGAGCGTAGGCAGGAACGAAGCAGGAAGCAAGGTTGCCCGTCACACGCGATCGAGAAGAGTACCGAAATGGGAATAGCTGAAGTGCACAAAAGGGTGATAGTGTCTCATAAATATTGGCCTGGTTCGGGGGAAAGCGGAAAATAGCAGTAGAATCAGTCTAGGGAACGATTGGCCGCAAGGATTTTGCTCTTTTCCCGCCGGGTGCAGCAGACCGAAGCGCATGCAACGCGGAGGGGGGAAGCGGCTTCTTATCAGGATATGGGTGACCTTCTACCAAGGCGTCGCGCGCAGCGCATTCTGGTCGTGGACGACCAGCCCAGCATTGCGGGCTTGATGAGCCAGTTGCTCACCATGCGCGGGTACGACGTGATCACTGCGGCCAACGCTGAGCAGGCTGAAGGGGAAGTTCGTCGCCAGGTGCCCGACCTGATCCTCTCGGATGTCATGATGCCCGGCAAGTCGGGTTACGACCTCTGTCGCAGCATGAAGGAAAATCCGGCAACTCGCCTGATTCCCTTCGTCCTCATCACCGGGCTCAGCGACAGCAGCGACAAGGTACGGGGCATCGAAGCCGGCGCCGACGACTTCCTGAACAAGCCCGTGCTGGCCGAAGAGCTGATCGCCCGAGTGAAGTCTCTGTTGCGCCTGAAGGAATTCACGGACGAACTGGAGACGGCGGACTCCGTTTTGTGTACGCTCGGGCTGATCGTCGAAGGCCGCGACCCTTACACCGAGGGCCACTGTGAGCGGCTGTCGGTGCACGCAGCGGATTTGGGCCGCCATCTCGGCATGGATGAAGACTCCATCCTCGCGCTGAAGCGCGGCGGGTACCTGCACGATCTGGGCAAGATTGCGGTGCCCGACGAGATCCTGAGAAAAGGCAGCGACCTTACTCCCGCGGAATGGGAGATCATGAAACTCCATCCTATTACCGGGGAGAATATCTGCAGACCCCTGCGCTCGCTGCGTCTGGTTCTTCCCATCATCCGCCACCACCACGAACACTCCGACGGCTCCGGCTATCCTGACGGCCTCACGGCGTCAGAAATTCCGGTTCTACCCCGCGTGCTGCAAGTAGTGGACGTTTACGATGCACTGCGCACGGCACGGTCTTACAAACCAGCTCTCACCCATGAACAGACCGCGCAGACGATGCGTGAAGAGGCCAGCCGGGGCTTGTGGGACGCCGAACTGGTCGCCGAATATCTCGCGATGCTGCAGCAGAAACGCCAGGTGGCATAAGGCAGCTGCCATGCAGTTGCCAGCCTCCAGTTGCCGGCCGCCAGTCTGTGCGCTTCAATCCGATTCCATCGCCGCAATGCGCGGCTGATTTCCCAAGGACTCCCGAAGCGAAATACAATGTGATCATCACTTTCGTCGCGAAGCTTTCAGAGACTGGCAACTGGCGACTGACAACTGAGAACTGCTCTTGGAACCCACTTACAGCATCGTGATTCCGGCTTATAACGAGAGCACGCGCCTGGGCGCGACGCTGGAGAAGGTGCTCAGCTACGTTCACTCGCAGGGATGGAATGCGGAGGTCATCGTCGTGAACGATGGCTCGCGCGACGATACGGCAGAGATCGTCCGAACTTTCGCCGCGAAAGATCCGACGCTACGCCTCGTCGAGAACCCCGGCAACCGCGGTAAGGGATATAGCGTGCGCAACGGCATGCTCCACGCACGAGGACGGATCGTGCTGTTCACCGACGCAGACCTGTCGTCGCCGATCGAAGAAGCTGCAAAACTCATCCAGACGCTGGAGGCCGGTGCGGACATTGCCATCGGCTCGCGCTGGCTGCGCGCCGAGACTCAGACCCAGCGGCAGCCGCTTTACCGCCAGATTTTTGGGCGCATCTTCAACCTGTTGCTGCGTCTCACGCTGGGCTTGCATTTCAAAGACACGCAGTGCGGCTTCAAAGCCTTCAAGCAGCCGGCAGTCCAGGCGATCTTTCCTCTGCAAAGAATCGAACGCTGGGGATTTGATCCCGAGATTCTTTTTCTGGCGAGGAAGTTTGGCTTCCGCGTGCAGGAAGTGCCGGTCGCCTGGGGACACAGCGGGGACACGCGCATCCATCCGCTGATCGACGGTTCGCGCATGTTTATGGAGATGCTGCACATCCGCTGGAACGACCTGACCGGAAAATATGATGGCGGGCCAGGCCTCACAGACCAGGCGGCGAACACTCTACCCGGCGGTCGCGGCCCGCAACCATAGCTGCGGACTGGTGGTGTCCTGATTGGTAGGACGCTACCCGGCGACCTAGCCGGTGGACACTGGGCCTGCCAGGAGGGCGCCACTAAGGAAAATCATCCCCGAGTTTGCTTTTTGGCGAAGAGTGCTTTGCGGTAATCGGCCCCTTGCATAGAATGCCCATTGCGGGGCCGGAAACGGCCCTGGCATCGCGAGAAAGTGCCTGGGGCAGGCAAGACATCCTCCGCGAGGGAATCTCCTTTCCTGCGGCTCCGACCCGTTCCCATCATTTCAATCACTTACACGAAAACTCAACAACTTACAGGTGACGCCAGTGGGTCAGTCTGATTTCCACAGGTGATGCGCTTTGGCCGGAGATGCCGTCCGCAACAAAGCGGATTGACAGGGGTCTTACACTAAAGGCGCTGGGAGAGAGAGCAAGCTAGCTATTGACTTGGACCACCGCGTAGCGAAAGAATGGCGAAAGGTGGAATTTATGATACTGACCGACGCACAAATCGTGGAAGCATACAAGAAGGGTGACATCGTAATTGATCCCTTCGATGAAAAGCAGATTCAAGCGGCCAGTTACGATCTGCGCGTCGGTGCACAGGGTGCTACGACAAGCACGAAGAAAATAGTGAACCTCAAGGATACAGGTTATCTAGCTTTGCAGCCGGGAGATTTCGGGGTTGTCACTTGTTTGGAAATAGTGCGTTTGGGGCCACAACACGCCGCACGCATAGGGCTGAGATCGAAATATGCTAGGAAGGGCTTGATAGCGACAACAGGTCCGCAGATTGATCCTGGGTATCACGGGCGATTGATTATCGGGATCACTAATCTGACTCCCAAACCAGTATCGTTGCCTTACAAGGATGATTTGCTGACTGTGGAGTTTCATCGCTTGGAGCAAGCCTCCACGCACCCATACGACGGCCCATATCAGGGAAAGATGGAACTCGGAGCGGAAGAGATCGAGTCTGTTACTGAAACAGAAGGCATGGCGCTTTCAGAAATGTTAACTACTCTTCGTAGCTTGACTTCAAATGTCGGTGCCCTTACCTCGCAGATAAAAATACTCGAATGGACGATTCCATTAATCGTCGGGATCGGAATCGCTGCGATCAGTGTCATAGTCGCTGTGAAGCATTAGTCTGTGGAAAAGATAACTACCCACTACCCAGGTGACGCCAGGCTTGACTTCGCGGCGCCTTGGTATATAGTTGGCGGATTCAATCGGACTCCTCGATTCTGGGCGGGCGGGTTTCGTAATTCGCCGTGGGTTCAGGTTAGCTGGGGTTGCCAATTTAACAATCGTGTTCTCAAATCTTCCCCGTGAGGCCTAACTATGCTGCAAATTCAGACCAAACGCGTGGAACCCGACATTGTGGTTCTGGAAATCGCAGGAAAAATCACGCTGGGGCGGGAAAGCAAGGAACTGGAATGGGCCACTGAGAACCTGGTGCGGGAGCAGCAGAAGAAGATCATCTTTGACCTGACCGGCGTGACCCGCATTGACAGCACGGGAGTTGGGATCATCGTGATGTCCGCTGCCCAGGTCAAGAAAGCAGGCGGAGAACTGCGGGTAGCCGGCGCCCTGGGACACGTGGATCAAGTATTGCGCCTGTCCAGCGTGGATAAGCTGGTCGCGCTGCATCCCAGTGCGACCGCGGCCGCGGCGGGATTCTAGGTCTGCATTATTTACAACGGCGCGGCTGGAAACCGTGCCCTTTCAAATCTGTCGCAATCCTTATGCGTCAGGCCGACTTCTCCGCCTGGCCTGCCGGAATGGGCGAGGCCTTCGCCGCCTCAACCACCCGGCGTCCCATCTCAGCCGTCGAGATCGCAGGGTGCGCCTTACCGGCGAGATCGGCCGTGCGGGCGCCCTGGGACAGCACCGCCGAAACTGCATGCTCAATACAAGCAGCTTCCGCCTCCAGTTTGAACGAATGCCGCAGGAGCATCGCCGCCGACAGAATCGCACCCAGGGGATTGGCAATCCCTTTGCCAGCGATGTCGGGTGCTGAGCCGTGCACCGGCTCGTAGAGTCCGACTGGCCCTCCCACGCTCGCCGAGGCCAGCAGGCCGAGCGAGCCTACCACGCCGCCCGCCTGATCGGAGAGAATGTCGCCAAACATGTTCTCGGTCAGCACCACATCGAAATCTGCGGGCCGCTGCACCAGTAGCATGGCGGCCGAGTCAACGTACTGATGCCCGAGTTTCACGCCGGGATAATCCTTGCCGATGCGCGTCACAACCTCCCGCCACAGACGCGAACACTCGAGGACGTTGGCTTTGTCCACGGAGAGAACCTTGCCTCTGCGCTTCATGGCAAGTTCGAACGCAACGCGGGCGATGCGCTCGATCTCCGGTTCGGTGTATCGCATGGTGTTGACCGCGACCTGCGAGCCCGGACTCCCTGCTTCCGAGGTTGTGGAAATGGACCGGGGCTGGCCGAAGTAGAGGCCGCCCAACAATTCGCGCACGATCATGATGTCGGTTCCGCGGACAACTTCGGGGCGCAGCGGTGAACAATCCTCCAGCGCAGGAAAGAAAACCGCCGGGCGCAGGTTGGCATACGCGCCCAACTCCCGCCGCAGCCGCAGCAGGCCGGCTTCGGGCCGATGGTGAGGCGGGTTGTGATCGAAGGCGGGACTTCCAACTGCTCCCAACAGCACCGCCGACGATGCCAGGCAGGCCTGCAGAGTGTCTGCGGGCAGCGGATCGTTGGCTGCGGTGAGCGCCGCTCCTCCGATAGGCTTCGGCTGAAGTTGCAGTTGGTGGCCGAAGGCATCAGCTACGGATTGCAAAACGAGCACGGCCTGTTCGGTAACTTCCGGACCGATGCCGTCGCCGGGGAGGATGGTCAGATTCAGGAGCATTGCCATAGCCCGGGATTAATGCCGTGAGAACATCAGCTCTTCGCTTGAGCCATGAGGGAGTCAATTTTCTTGAGTGTTGATTCTGAAGAAAGCACAGCCCTTAACCAATCGACGAAGGCCGTTTGGTCGTCCAGGGATGGATGGAAATTACCGTCGGCGAAGCCGGTCACTGGGTAGAGTTGGTCAATCTTGTGCGACACGTAAAACAGCTGGTACTTGTAATTGTCCAGGACGGAAACGACCAACTTGAAGTAATGTGTTACACGGTTAGAACTTGCGTCCGAGGAAACCTCTGCAGTGACAAGCTGTTGAGTTTTTTCTCCGAGCAAGGCAGCCTGCTTTCGCAAAATTGACAGCGGAGTGATAGCGTCGGACTCAAACTTCGCCCTCGGCCACAGGTCTATGTTTAGGGCGCTGGCGTCTGGGGCGCTCGACATTTGAACCTCCCTCAAAAATCCAAGCCGAACATAATTGGCAAATGGTCTGATGCATTTTCGTGATCAGGCCGCCCGTGCTGATCCAAGAGCGATGTGTTACCCGCTTTCGTCAGTATTTGCACATCGTCCGAGAACCCATCGAGCAAACCCGGCCGCAACAGTACTTGATCAAAGACGTGCCAGAAATAGTTTACATGCTCCGACTTCTCATAGAAATGGGTGCCGGCTGGCCTGCCGCCAACATCGCCAAAATGGCCCCACATCGGATTGTAGAAAAGTTCAAAGTCCCGGCCTTGAACTCGCCGTGTTCTTCGTTCCGCGACCCTTTTGCTCATCACAGCGTGTAGACCGTCCGTTGCAACAAATCCGTGTTCAAAGGGATTAGAGTTGAAGTCTCCGATCACGATGGTTCTTTTATGGCCGACCGTTGCCTCCTGCTCCAACACGGCCCGGGCAAGCAGCGAGCATTCTGTACGCTGGCTCCCCTCGGTAAAGTGGAGCTTGCTGGGCAGGTGAACCATCACCACGAGGACCTCTTTGCGGAGCGGGAGCCGCAAGCGCCGCATTGAGTAGCGGTCGCTCTCAAACATCGGGGCAAGGAACCCGGAGTGGAATCGCGTGAAAACCCGAATCCTCTCGCACTGCCCGGGAGCGAACTGAAAGTCGGGCGTCTTGGAATTCAGTTCGGCCAACAAGGCTCCGACTGAAATCTCGCATTCGGCCAAGACGAGCATGTCCACGTCGTTGGCGTGAGCTATCGCACTTATAAGGTGCTGGATGGGCTTCTTGTTAAGGTTCCAAAACAGGAATCGAGGCATCTACTTCACCGCGCAATCTCGGGCTGCGCGACACAGTATACGCCCCTGATACAACCGCGTTCAGACGCCCCACAGATAGTCTTCCTGCTGCGACTGCTCGTGATGGGGATCGACATGAACTGGCAGCGGCGCCCCGAACGGGTTCGTGGCCGGCGCGACCGGAAACGGTTTCGTCGTCTCAGGCTCAGGTAACGGCACGCTCGGGGTAGGTACGTTGACCGCCGCTGCTTGCTCGGCGGGAATCGGCTCGATTAACGGTGTGGCCGAAGCCGCCGGTTTGTGGGTGTCGCGAATCAACTCCAGCAGGTGATGATCTTCCACATGCTTGATCTTGTCGGCCAGCCGGACAAAGCGGCGGTAGATGTCGTCCAGCGCCCGCCGGTCGAACTGATAGCCCAGTTGCTCGCAGCGTATACCCAGGGCGTGACGGCCCGAGTGCTTGCCCAAAACCAGCTTCGAATCAGGCACGCCCACCGATTTCGGCGTCATAATCTCATACGTCAGCGGGTTCTTCAGCATGCCGTCCTGGTGAATGCCAGCCTCGTGGGCAAACGCGTTGCGGCCGATAACGGCCTTGTTCGGCTGCACCGCGACCCCGGTGATCTCACTCAACATCTGGCTGGCGGCGAAAATCTGCTCGGTCGCGACGCCGGTTTGGTAGGGATAGCGGTCGGGGCGGGTCCGCATCGCCATCACAATCTCCTCCAGCGAAGCATTCCCCGCGCGTTCCCCGATGCCGTTGATGGTGCATTCTACCTGCCGCGCTCCGGCGGCCACCGCGGCCAAGGCGTTCGCCACTGCCATTCCCAGATCGTTGTGGCAATGCGCGGAGATCGTGACTTTCTCGATCCCCTTGACCCGCTCGCGGATGGTGGCGATCAACTCGCCGAATTCGGCGGGTACCGTGTAGCCGACCGTGTCAGGAATGTTCAGCGTGGTAGCGCCAGCTTCGACCACCGCATCCAAAACCCGGCAGAGAAAGTCCGGGTCGGTGCGGGTCGCGTCTTCCGGTGAGAACTCAACGTCAGCGCACAGCGACTTGGCAAAACGAACCGCGTCGCGGGCCTGGGTCACGCATTGATCGCGGGTGATCCGCAGCTTGTATTGCAGGTGAATATCGGAGGTCGCCAGAAACACATGGATGCGAGGATGGGCTGCGTGCTGCAACGCCTCCCAGGCGCGCTCGATGTCAGGACGGCAGGCCCGGGCCAGTCCGGCGATAATCGGACGCCGCACCACGGCTGCGATCGCCTTCACTCCCTCGAAGTCGCCGTCAGAGGCGATGGGAAAACCAGCCTCGATCACATCCACGCCCAGGCGGTCGAGCTGGTGGGCCAGGCGCAGCTTTTCCTGCTGGTTCATGCTGCAACCGGGCGACTGCTCTCCGTCGCGAAGAGTAGTGTCGAACACCGTAACGCGGGCTCGCTCTGCGCTCATGGATCTCCTTCAAAAAAGACTGATGTCGGCTCGGTTGACATCCGTGTAGCGCCGGCATCTTGCCGGCTGTCGCGGGGGCGTCTCGCCCCCGTTGGTGGCGGCGGGACGCCGCCACGACAGCCGCCGGGACGGCGGCGCTACGGTTTGCTCCTGCATTCCGACTAGGATGTCAACGGAGCCACTGATGTTCTATCGTACGGGGGACCAGCGCAGAAGCAAAACTTATAATTGTTAACTTATCATTAGCATAAGTTGTATAATAAGTATTGCTAATGACTTGCAGAGATTTGATTAAGGAGTCCCGGTATGGAACTCTCGCAGCTTGAAGTCTTCCTGGCGGTTGCGCGGGAGCGCCGTTTCTCCCGTGCCGCCGAGAAGCTGTACCGAACCCAGTCGGCCGTCAGCCAAACCATCCGCAAACTGGAGGACGAACTGGGCGAACCGTTATTTGACCGCTCTTCGCGCGAGGGCATTCTGACCGACGCGGGCAAGGTCCTCTACGAGTACGCCGAGAAACTGATCAACCTGCGGACCGAGGCCAGCGAGTCCCTGAGCGAACTGCGGGAGCTGCAAAAAGGCAAGCTGGTCATCGCGGCCAACGAATTCACCGTGCTCTATCTCCTGCCGGTGCTGGCCGAGTTCCGGCGGCTGCACCCCATGATCAAGATCACCGTCGAACGCGCGCTGGGCAGCCACATTCCCGACGACGTCTTGCGATACGCGGCCGAATTCGGTGTGCTGTCTTATGAGCCGCAGGAGCCCAACCTTCGGTCGGTGGTGGTGTATCTGGACGAGCTGGTGTTCGTCGTTCCCCCGAAACACCCTCTGGCCTCAGCGCCGCAGGTGAGTATCCGGCAGCTGGGCGTGGAATCCTTTGTGGCGCACATCGTTTCGTCTCCTTACCGGGAGAAGGTGATCCAACTATTCAAGACCCTCAAAACGCCTCTCCACATGGATGCGGAACTGCCCACTCTGCAAGCCATTAAGCAATTCGTAGCCATGGGGAATGGGGTGGCATTGGTACCTGGGATCAGCGTTGAAAACGAGATCGCACGCGGCGAACTGGTGCGGATTCCCGTGCGCGAGTTGCAGTTAAAGCGCAAGCTGCGCCTCATTTACCGCAAAGACGCCAGCCTGTCGCACGCCGCGAATGCCTTCCTGAAAGTGGCCGAGGCGGTCGCGCTGGAGCGCAAGGGACGGTATCGGTTCCAGCGGGAAGACTAGAGCGGCTGCCTGCGGCTGACAACGGGCGCCTGATCACTCAGCTTTTCAGTCCAGAAGGGAGTTTTGCGCTTGCAGTAGCGGCCGCAGCGGTACAATTCAGGCGGAGCTGAGGTTGAACAAGATTCCAGTCCTAGAACCGCGCCCCTGACGCCGAGGCCTCAAATGCCCGCCACCGTATGGCAGCCACAAGATCAGACTGTCAGCCTCAAAATCCCGGCAGTCCTCGCTGCACTCGTCTTCGTGCTTCTCATCTGCTTCGCCCACCGCTACGGATTCATGTTCGACGAACTTTACTTCCTGGCCTGCGCCGAGCATCCCACGTGGGGATACGTCGATCTTCCGCCGCTCCTTCCGTGGCTCACCT
>Ga0187781_10001845_pt1 | contig 16143 bp, 14 predicted proteins | sample 0715_SJ02_MP02_2_FD_132447 | JGI IMG/M metagenome (GOLD analysis project Ga0187781, IMG submission 132447) | Tropical peat soil microbial communities from peatlands in Department of Meta, Colombia - 0715_SJ02_MP02_20_MG | ecosystem: Environmental > Terrestrial > Soil > Wetlands > Peat | place...
AGATCGCGATTCGTTGCGGCGATCAGGCGAAGGTCCACTTTAATCGTGCGGTTGCCGCCCAGTCGTTCGAACTCGAAATCTTGCAGGACTCGCAGCAGCTTGGGCTGAAGGTCGCGCGAAATCTCGCCGATCTCATCCAGGAATAAAGTCCCATTGCTGGCCAACTCCACGCGGCCAATCTTTTGGCTCACCGCCCCAGTGAAGGCTCCCTTTTCGTGGCCAAAGAGCTCGCTCTCCAATAGTCCGGTAGGGATGGCGGCACAATTCAGGCTTACGAAGGCTTTGTCCCGGCGTCTGCTGGCTTCGTGCACCGCATTGGCAACCAGGCCTTTGCCTGTGCCAGTCTCTCCCAGAAGCAGGACCGTAGCGTCGCTCTGGGCGACAATCTCAATTTGGTCCAACACCCGCTGCAGGGCTGCGCTTTGTCCAATGATTCCCTCAAAACCGGTCCGTAAACGCGGTTCTCCCTCCAAGTAGCGTCGCTCCCGGCCCAACTGAATCTTCAATTGCTCGATTTCGCGTGCTGTTCCCGCATTCTCCAGTGCAAACGACAGCTGAGCGGCGATCTGATTGAGCAGAGTCAAATCGTCGGCCTTGAAAGCATCTCTGCGGGTGCTCCCGACGACGATAATTCCGAGAGAGCCACTGGGCCGGATGAGCGGCACAGAACAAAGCGATCGGATTCCCTCCGTGACGAGATGTTTGGCCAGCGGAGATTGGACCCCACTTATCTCTTCCCTGTCGAGAATCAGCGGGATGCGATCCAGCAAAACTCTGCCACCGGGGTGTTCCAGCAGATTGACTTCTGAATCTACATTGGGCCACCTTTGCAAAGGAAAATCCAGGGAGTGCTGCACCAGTTTCCCTCTGCGCTCATCTCGCAGACAGAGGGACGCGTATTCATGATGAAGAATTCGGCGCAGATGAGCGGAAAGTTGAGGAAACAATTGGCAAACTTCCCCCGAGGAGGCGAACAGTTGGCTGATCCCCGCCAGCACTTGCTGCCGCTTTTTCTCCTCCCGCAAAGTTTCCCAAACTCCGTGCAGCGATCCTTCCAGTTTCTTTTTCTCGGTAATCTCGACTACGATCGCCCCGATTTGCGCTACCTTCCCCGTTGCATCCTTGATCGGAACGTACTGCACGAGCCAGTGACCCGGCTCGGATCGAGTGGGCAAAGTGAAAGTGATCTCGAAGTCGAAAACTGCCTCTCCGGTGGTTAGTACGCGTTCTAACTGCGGCTCGATCATTTCTGCAAAATCGCCGAGAAGTTCGCGAACCGTTTTGCCCAAGTGCTCCGCCGCCGGCACGTTATTCATTTCGGCCAGCGTTTCGTTCACGGCTACATAGCGGAAATCGCGATCCAAGATGCAAAGGCCCACCCGCGAGGCGCGGAAGTATGCAGCCAGGAATTGCTCGGACTCCATCAACGCTTCGGGAAGAAGAAAGGAAGGAGAACTGTCGTTCTTAGAAGATGCGTTCGCTCGGATAACCAGTAGCCGGCCCAAATGGCTGCCTATTACCGCAGTTGGCTGAGCGGAAATTGCTCGATCTGTTCCCATTACTGCATTAACTCACTTTCCCCGGTTTGAGGATCGATCCCCTGAAAGACTTTGAACCATCGACAAATAAGATGTGCGGAATTGTTTCCGATCGAGAGTGCTCGAGCACAAATGGAAGGGTGCGCAGATGTGAGGAAGATCGATGATTTGCGGAATAAAGCAGGTGTAGCTGTAAGTCTCGGCAACTTAGAGGAACGTGAACGCTTGCGACCGTGCTTTATCTTTCCGTCGGGCCGCGCACTTAACAGTGCGTAGCCAGGCAGCGCAAGTTCAACGCTCCGCGTTTTCAAGGGGCACATGAAACACAAACTCCCGCACGGCTCCTCCCCCTCGTAAGGAGCTACGCCAGCCCGCCTACAACCCTTTCTCTCGGATTATAAGCAATGCGGGTGCGCCTGTTTCGACAAAGATGGAAAATTCCGGTTTTCGTAACAAGCGGGTTGGTTGGAAATGGAAATCGCATATTGCAATGTGAATCGTCGCTGTGGCGGAGACAGGAAACTATAATGAGCTATGGCCCGCGGTTGGGAAAGCAAGTCGGTGGAGGCACAGCAGGAAGAGTCCGGGCGAAGCGAACCCTCCGAAAAGCCGCGACTGACGCAGGAAGAAGCGAACTCGGTTCGCGCGCTATCCGATCTTCGCCTGTCGCTGAAAAGAGTAATGGAGCAGCTGGCGGTCAGCCAAAATCCTTCTCACCGCCGGATGCTGCAGCTGGCAAGAAATGACTTGGAAGAACGGATTAAGCAGCTTGATCGCCGCCGGTCTGCTGGTCAGACCACCTAGACTCTTTCAGGCTGCAATCACCCTTGTACTCACTTTTCGTACTCGCTCGGATTCCTCACTCTCCGAGTCTTCGTAACCCGGAGGGCATTCTATCTGCTGACATATAATTGAATTTCCATGAAAGCCTACGTCTACGTTTCGCTTAAGAAAACCGTCCTCGACCCTCAAGGCAAGACCATCCATGGCGCGCTCAAGAAAATGGGATACAAAGGGCTGGAGGAGGTACGTCAGGGAAAATATTTCGAACTCACCCTGAACGGCGGCTTAGGTCGCGAAGAGGCGCAAGCGGAAGTGGAGCGTATTGCGCGCGAAGTGCTCACCAACCCGGTAATCGAAGAATTTCGTTTTTCTTTGGACGAATAGGCTGGGACGAATAGGCTGGAGTTTCCCGCATGTGCGGCATTGTTGGCTACGTTGGCAAAAAGCAGGTGGTCCCGGTCATCCTGGATGGGCTGCGGCGGCTCGAATATCGGGGATACGATTCGGCGGGAATCGCCGTCTCCGGCAACGGCGATAAGCTGCAGATTCGACGCGCGGAAGGCAAGCTGCGCAATCTCGAAGAAGCAATTCTTACCAACCCGCTCGATGGAAGCTATGGCATAGGCCACACGCGTTGGGCCACCCATGGCCAGCCGACGGAAGAGAATGCCCACCCGCACCGCGATTGCACCGGCAAAATTGTCGTCGTCCATAACGGCATTGTCGAAAACTATCTGGGTCTGAAAAAAAAGCTGATCGAAGAAGGCCATCGGTTCTCCACGGAAACCGATACCGAAGTGATCGCGCACCTGATCGAGAAACATCTTTTTCAAAGCGGCAATGGGCATCAACCCACTCTCGAGAGCGCGGTTCGCAGAACCGTAAAAGAGTTGAGCGGGGTGTTCGCTCTCGCGGTGATTTCGGTCGATGATCCGAACAAAATCGTTGCCGCCCGCAACGGACCTCCACTTGTAATCGGCCTGGGTAACGACGAGTACTTCGTAGCTTCGGACGTTCCCGCTATTCTCTCCCACACCCGTGACATCTTCTTTCTCGCCGATGGCGACCTCGCCGTCGTGACCCCTTCTGGCGTAGAGCTGACCGATTTCGACGGAAAGCCTATCCGGCGCAACGTGCAGCATGTCACCTGGGATCCGATCATGGCGGAAAAGGGCGGCTTCAAGCATTTCATGCTCAAGGAAATTTATGAGCAGCCGCGCGCCGTTCAGGAGACGACTCTCGGGCGAATTTCGCGCGACACAGGCCACATCTTTCTGGAGGAAATGCAAATCGGCGAAGCCCATTTCCGCGCCGCGAAGAAGATCAATATCGTGGCCTGCGGCACCAGTTGGCACGCCGCGCTCGCGGGCAAATTCATGATCGAGAAGTTCGCGCGCCTTCCGGTGGAAGTCGATTATGGCAGCGAATGGCGCTACCGCGATCCGATCGTCAGTCCGGAAACGATTACGCTGGTGATTTCGCAGTCGGGCGAAACCGCCGACACCATTGCCGCTCAACGCGAAGCCAAGGCCAAGCATTCGCAAACCCTGGCTATATGCAACGTTGTCGGGTCGATGATCACCCGCGAAGCGGCCGGAACCATTTACACACACGCCGGGCCGGAGATCGGCGTAGCCTCCACCAAAGCTTTTACTTGTCAGCTTACTGCCCTGTACATTTTTGCTCTTTACCTTGCACAGGTGCGCGGAACCATGAGCGCCGAACAAACGCTCGCGGCTACGGAAGGGCTAACGCTTATTCCAGGAAAAATTGAGAATATCCTCACGCATAATGAGAAATGCGAAGAGCTCGCCAAGCGTTTTCAACGCGCTCAGGACTTTCTCTTTCTCGGCCGCGGAATTCACTATCCCATCGCGCTCGAAGGCGCGCTCAAGCTCAAAGAAATTTCGTACATCCACGCCGAAGGATATCCCGCCGGGGAGATGAAACACGGCCCCAATGCTCTGATCGACGAGAACCTCCCCGTTGTGATTGTTGCGACGCGCGATACGAACGATCCCGACTCGATGCTTCGTTATGAGAAGACGATGTCGAACCTCAAAGAAGTGAAGGCGCGCTCAGGGGTCGTAATCGCGTTGGCGACGGAAGGCGACGAGGAGATCAGAGAGTCCGCCGATTATGTTTTATATGTGCCGCCCGCTCCGGAAGAACTTTCCCCTATTCTTGAAATTGTCCCGCTGCAGTTGCTCGCCTACCATATTGCGACTCTTCGCGGCTGCGATGTGGATCAACCGCGGAATCTGGCGAAGTCGGTGACGGTAGAATGAGCTGTTTTACAGACTGTTTTACAGACTGTTTTACAGATTGTCTTACTCAGAGTTGAGCGCCGGCTCAACGTCTGTGTGGCAGAAGTCATCGCCCTTGAAGAGCAATGGTTCGCGTCTGGCTCTTGCAAGAGCATACGCAAAACAGTCTCCGAAGTTGAGACTTGCACGGTGACGCCCCTTGCCAAAATCGCGATAAGCTTGGCGCGCGATCTCCCCTTGCTCGATGGTAACGGGCTCGACTCGGATTTGTGCCTCCCCAAAGAAATCGTCGAGACGGCGACTGGACACTGGGTCGCGGCTGCTATCGATCACGACCGCGGCCTCGACGTAGGTTACGACAGAAGTCCGGCGCTCGGCGGCCCGGGCTACCGCCTGCGCCATCTGCGGAGCGTCATTCTCGCCCCGCAAAATTGAGATAATCGCTGACGCATCTAAGATCACTTCGGCAACCCGTTCTCGTCGTACAGCATTTCCCCATGGTCGATGCTCTTGTAAGGTTCCTTGAGATGTGCCGCGCATTCCCTGCCGATCTCTAAGAGGCGCGCGGCCAAATCCTTGTGATTCGTCTTTCGCACGCGTTCCAAACGTTCCTGTACCGCCTTCTCGACTGCGGCAGTCATGCTTTCTCCCGTAAGCCTTGCCAGTTGCCGCACCAGCCGGTGAGTTCTCTCGTTTTTGATGTTCAGGCCCATGCTTCTACCTTATACCCTCGTAATTCTACCATTCTACCACGCAGAGTAACCGCACCATCACGGCGGTGAGACTTGCCATTCCCCCGAACCAAATTGCAAATGCCCAACGCACCACCCACCTCGGCGCCGCTCCCACTCTCCGCAGCAGAAAAGGCAGAACGTTCCACGTTGTAATGTGAACGTAATCCCAGGGATCCTCGGTCATGGAATCGTTCGTCAGTCCCCACGCCTGCATCTTGCCCAGCGCAAACGCCACAATGTTCTTGAAGCGCAGGGCAATCACAAACGTAGGATGACCCAGCGAATCCATCTGGTAAATTTCCAGCGGCAACCAGAATACCAATGAAGCGACTTGAATGATGAAGCTGGTGACCACGAGCACGAGGCCAACCTGCCATATCCATCTGCGTAAGCCTGCGCGGAAACGCAGCATCAAAGGAACCGCGAGCAACGTCGCCATTTCGACCGCGGTTGAGACATAGCGGTCGCCCCAGGCGAAGTCTCCCGCCCAATAGGCATATCGTGCGTAGAAGATAATGTAAGCGAGCAGCAGACAAAGCGATGCCAGCGAATACGCGCGCACTTCTGCCGACAAACGCTGCCACAGCGCAATCACAACGATGATCGCGAGTATCAATAGAGGATCGAACAGGAAAATCGACTTCTCCGGTTTGAAGAACGCGCCGAAAAATCCTTCGTGAAATGGAGTGTTCCATGGAAAATTCGCCGGTAGCGTCGGATCCTGCGACCGAATCTCCTGAGCAAACAGCGGCAAGTAAGTTCCCGTGAATGTTCCGAAACGATAGAACTGATAAAGCCGATCGATGAGCAAGAAGAAAGCATAAACCGGTGCTGCAATCGCGCTATACGATACAAATCGCCGCCAAATGGAACCCGCTGACGCGCCCGCAAACCACATCGTGAAGAGCAGGAAACATCCGGCTGCCAGCAAATCGAGGCAAGTGGTGAGCCGCGTAAGCAGGTTCAGGCCCAAGGCTCCACAGCCCGCCAGCAGCACCCGCTTGCTTCCCGTCTGCAGCCATTCGCATTGATAAGAAAATCCCACCAGCGTGAGCAGCATGATGTAATTGTTTTCCATCATGTTCTGCGTGTAATGCAGGTGAGTGGTGCAGAACATCAGCGCCAGCACTCCCAGCACAGCTTCGCGAGCGCTAAATCGCAATTGCCGCAGCAAACGAAACGCAATCAGCGCGGTCAGCACGTTGACCAGAATGTTTGTGCTGTAACTAACCACGATGCTCCGCACGCCGGGATCGTCGTGATATCCGGAAAAGATTTTCCAGTGCGCAATCCAGGTTCCAATCAGATCGGCTGGTAGCATCAGCAGCGACTGCCCGATCCCATACCAGCTATAGATTTGCCCGCCGCGGCCGCGCAAGCCGAACTCGGGATATTCGTTGGGAAAAACCTGCGGCTCCGAAGTCCACAGCCAGTGCGTGGTTTGAAGGCGGTGGGTGGTGTCGGCGGTTCCCAGTTCGCCGGATTGAACCACAAAAGCGAGCAGGCCGGCCGTCAAACAAAGCAGAAATAGTGGGTCAGAGAAGCAGCGTCGCAGCCGGGAGGTCATCGATTGGATGGTAATACACGCGCTCCGGCCGGCTTCGCCTCAAATTGTGAAAAGCGATGCGATTTCCAATCTCCCGTAGCGGAGCATCACTTCAGGGCAACTCCGTAAAAATAACTGTACGAGCCTTGCTGCACCAGATTTTCGGTGAACGAAGCAAAAAGCATTGCCTGCCCTATGAAGGTCACGAACACGTCCTGCTGGGAGACGCCTGGTGTAGCAATGCGAAAAGTGAATAGACCGTAGCAAGGATCTTGCAACTCGGTCATATCTGGTTTGTAGAGGTACGAAGTGCCCAGGACCGGGCTCAGTCTTCCCCGCACAATTTCAGTTCCATGAGCATCGGTCATGCTTATAACACCCGCATTGCTAACGAGCAACGTGGCATCGCCGAAAGCCGAAGTTCCATTTTCCAGATTAACGCTACTCGTACTGGCTTTCGTTTTCTGATAGTAAATCGACTTATAGGCTCCCGCTACAGTTGGATCAAAAACCGCACCACCGGCTTCCCTAAACCCGAGAATTGCCCCGTTGGGTGTGTCGACGGCAAAAATTCCGCTTGCGGTGCCGAATACGTAATCATAGGTTCCGTTGTTGCCTGGATCGGGAATCTTGAGAAATGTTCCGGACGGATCCAGTTGCGCCGAGCTCATATCCAGCGTGCCGGTACCAAACGAAGTCCCGCCCTGATTGCTCTGGTGGTACGCGGCATAAGGCCAGAAGGAAGTAATCGATCCCGTTCCCTGCGTCCCGATGCTGACCGAACCCACTTCCACCCCGCCAGCCCGGGTCCGAAATTGAATGTAGTTGTAGGACTGCTCCTCAAAAGTAGACATGGAAATAAATGCGCTGTCGACAGCCATTACTAAAGCCGGAGTATCGGCGTTCGGCCCTGTCTTCGCCGCTTGTAAGAGCAACGCGTAATTTGGGAGCTCGTAGGCGGCGAGCAGGTTGCCAGTCGGGTCCTTCAGCGTGTATGTCCCACCCGAGTTGAGCGTGTATGGAACTGTTCCCCTGGTGTTGTTGGAAAGGTCGTCGTAGGAAATAGTCTGATCCGTAGCGTTGACAGTAAGTGTCATGAAGTCACCGACCGAGGCCGCGCCGTGGTAGATACGCGACACCGCAGGGACTGTGGTGGAAGCCGGGTTGGAGTTGCAGCTCGTCAGAGATAGCACCGAGAAGAAAACAATCAGTCGGGATCGCACATGAGTGTCCGAAGGCGCGATGGCACCTCTTCGACCCATCGGCCAGGTAATGCAAATGAATGATCGAAATTCGCGCCGATGAATGAGAATACGTGCGTCCTCAGGACGTGGCTGCTGATGAGGAAATCACCAGGCAGCACTATTAACCGTGTTCCTTTCTGAAACGGTACACTGGATCGGGAAAATTCAATGCCCACCTGCTCAACCTGCGGCACCGACGTCCCAGCTAGCGGACGCTTCTGCTCGAATTGTGGAGCGCCGTCCGATAACACGGACGACCTTGCCACGCTGGACTTGCCTACTGCCGCCTCGCCACTGCCTCCCCGGCCCACATCGGCTTCGTCGTCCAAAATCTCCGGCTCCGCCGAATACTTAAGTGAAGGCCGCTTTCTTCCCGGAAGGTTGCTGGCCGGCCGTTATCGAATCATCGCGCTTCTTGGCAAGGGCGGCATGGGCGAAGTTTATCGAGCGGACGATCTGACCCTCGGCCAACCAGTCGCTCTGAAATTTCTGCCCGATGACGCCGCGCAGGATCCGGGTCTGCTGGAGCGCTTTAAGAACGAGGTTCGCATCGCACGGCGCGTATCGCATCCCAATGTTTGCCGCGTCTACGATGTCGGTGAGATCGACGGTCATACCTTCTTCACCATGGAATACGTAGATGGCGAAGATCTCGCTTCCCTTCTTCGGCGTATTGGCCGCCTTCCGGAAGACAAGGCGCTCGACATCGCACGCCAGCTCTGCGCCGGACTTGCCGCGGCCCACGCCAAAGGCGTTCTTCATCGCGACCTGAAGCCCGCAAACATCATGCTGGATGGCCGCGGCCAGGTTGTCATTACTGACTTCGGTCTGGCAGGAGTTGCCGACCAGATTCAGGGCGCCGAAGTCCGCAGCGGAACTCCCGCGTATATGGCGCCGGAACAGCTCGCTGGAAAAGAAGTGAGCACCCGCAGTGACATTTTCTCTCTGGGGCTGGTTTTATGGGAGGTCTTCACCGGAAAGCGAGCGTTCGACCCGAGCGACAAGCAGCGTTCGCGTGGGGAGAAGAGCGCAAGCAGGCCGCAATCCACCGTCAAGGATTTGAATCCGGTGATCGAGCGCGTCATCCTGCGCTGCCTTGAGACCGAGCCTTCCGCCCGCCCAGCCACCGTGCTGAGTGTCGCTGCCGCTCTGCCCGGCGGCGATCCGCTCGCGGCGGCGCTGGCCGCGGGCGAAACTCCCTCGCCGCAGATGGTAGCCGCCTCGGGCGAAACCGCGGGCCTTCGACCGCAATTGGCAACGATTCTCTTCGCGGCATTTCTTCTGGCATTAGCTGTCTCGCAATATCTCACCATTCATTACAGCGGGCTGACACGCATGCAGTTGGAACTTACGCCGGAAGTGCTGGCGCAAAAAGCTCGTGAGAGCATCGCGAGGTTAGGGTATAGCGATCGGCCGGCCGATAGCGTCTCCGGCATGGTGTATGACAACGATTTTCAAAATTACGTGGAGAAAAACGACAAGCCGCATCCTAACTGGGACGCGGTGCTGGCGGCGCGGCCCTCAATGCTTACATTCTGGTACCGGCAGAGCCCCGATGTCATGGTTGCCGACGGCTTTCGGGATCAGTTCCTGAATCCCGGCATCGTGACCCAGAGCGAGCCTCCGACGATCCTTTCCGGCATGATCAATGTGCGACTCGATCCGCAGGGCCGGCTGACTTACTTTCAGGCAATACCGCCGCAGAAAGAGACTTCGCCAACGGTAGCGACTAACTTCGATTGGAGCGAACTGTTTGCATCTGCCGGACTCGACCAAACCAAGTTTCAAAAAGCCGAACCCTTATGGAACTCGCTGGCCACTTCCGATACTCGTGCCGCATGGACGGGCACCTGGCCGGGCACGACACGCACACTGCGAGTTGAGGGCGCGGCGTGGCAGGGCAAACCCGTTTTCTTTTCCTTGATTGGGGATTGGACGAAACCTGACCGCATGAAGAGCAGCGGCGATTCTGCAGGAAAAAAAATTAGCCAGATGATCGCATTGGCTCTGGGCGTGTCGTTGATATACGGAGCGGTGGTTCTTGCGCGACGGAATTATCGCCAGGGCCGGGGAGACCGTGAGGGCGCGCTTCGCCTGGCATGGGTGATGTTTATTTTGGAGATGGCGTTGTGGCTGTGCCGCTGCCATTTTGCGCCCAGTCTCGACCTCTTCTTGCTTTTCATCATCGCGATTAGTACGAGCCTATTCTCCGCAGGCCTAACCTGGCTCCTCTATTTGGCGCTCGAACCCTGGGTCCGCCGCCGCTGGCCACAAGCCATGATTTCGTGGAGCCGTCTGCTATCCGGGAAGTTCCGCGATCCGCTGGTGGGACGCGACATGTTGTTTGGCGCCATTCTTGGCATCGGCTGGATACTCATCTTCCGCATCCGGGCGATTCCCATGATGCGCCTCGGCGCTGCCCCCGATCTTCCTTCCATCGAGTATCTGTTGGGCGGCCGCCAAGCCCTCGGCGTTTGGCTCACGCAGATTCCAGGCTCGATCATCGGGACGCTGCAGTTTTTCTTCCTGCTTCTGGGACTAAAGATTGTTTTGCGCAAAGACTGGCTGATGGCAATCGCGTTTGTAGCTGTCTTTGCCCTGCCTCAAGCGTTCTCGAGTTCTTACGTCAGTGTGGAGTTGCCGGCCCAGATCGCGATCTATTCGGTCGCGGTTCTCATCGTCTATCGCTTCGGACTGGTCCCGCTTGCGGTTGCCATCTTCACGGTAGACATGCTCGGGAATGTGCCCGCTCCGGGCGATATCTCGGCCTGGTATATGCCGACCTGCATTTTGGCGCTCCTGAGCGTAGTCGCGTTGGCGGTTTGGGGATTTTACCATTCGCTTGGCGGAGAGCCGCTTTGGCGGCCAGAAATTGAGTAGGAACGTAGTTGGTCGGTTTGGGAATTTTGTCATGGCATCATCCCCTATATAGCGACAACGGCCGTAGCCGAGATACACTACAAGCGTCGCTGTGAAGCCCGCTTCTTTGTGGGCACTCGCGCCTGGCCCGGTTCTGGCATACGGCTGCCGGCCCACCGATACACTGCTCCTTGCCATTCCCGTCAACTCCCGGCATAATGAATGTTTGTCTTGATCTCGCCGGACTCTTCCGGAAACAAGGATATTGGTCTGTGTTAATGATTCGACTGTCGCGCGTTGGTGCGCGCAAACAACCGCATTACCGTATCGTAGTCATTGAAAAGGCTCGTGCGCGCAATGGTCGGCCGGTGGAAGTGGTGGGAACTTATAATCCCCGCACGAGTCCAGCCAGCATCGAACTGAAGCGCGACCGCGTGGATTATTGGGTCTCCAAGGGCGCTCAGATGTCGGAGCGCGTCGGCAAACTTTACTCCAAGCCCTTGCCTGCGGCAGCGGTTTCCGTAGCGTAAAGCTTATGGCTGAGCAGGCTGCAGACGTTCGCCTTCTGATCGAGCAGGTCGCGAAGTGGATGGTCGACGCGCCCGATCAGGTCTATGTCGATCACTTCGAAGACGACCAAATCGAGTTGGAAGTGGCGGAAGCCGACGTGGGGAAAATCATCGGGCGCCAGGGACGCAACGTTCGTGCCCTGCGCACCCTTCTCAGCGCGGTCGGAGCACGGGCGGGAAAGCGCTATACGCTGGACGTTATCGATTAGGACGGCGCTGATTAGGGCGTCGTCGATTTGAACCAGCTTCTGGCCGTCTGTCAGGAACGGACCATTCACGATCCTGAAAAAAGTGAATTCATTACGCTCGCCCGCGTGGTGAAAACGCAAGGCCGGCGTGGGGAGGTCGCGGTCGAAGTTCACAGCGACGTTCCTGGCCGGTTCACTGCGGGCATGAAATTGTTGGCGCTGGCGCGCGATTCAGATGAACATCGCGAGTTGGAAATAGAAGAACTCTGGCCGCATAAAGAATTCCTGATTCTGAAGTTCGCCGGGGTCGATTCCATTTCCGATGCGGAAACGCTGATCGGTTGCGAGTTGCAGGTCCCGGCCGGCCAACGCGCGACGCTCGATCCGGGATGGAGTTACGTCAGCGATTTGATCGGATGCGCAGTTTTTGACGGCGAGCGCGAAATCGGACGTATCGCAGAAGTGACATTTGGAGCGGGTGAAGCGCCGCTGTTGATTGTCCGCGACTCCGCCGGGAAAATGTTCGAAATCCCGTTTGCTGAGGCGTATCTCGATCGAGTGGATTTGGAACACAGGCAAGTGCGAATGAAGTTGCCCGAAGGATTGCTGGAAGTGAACGCTCCGCTGACGGAAGAAGAGAAGCAAGAGCAGGCCAGGCCGCCGGGCAGGAAGCGTTGATTACAGAGAACACGGGGTAACACGTCAAGCCTGCGCCTTGCGGTGATTTTGGGGTTCCGCGATGAAGGCCGACATTGTCACCATTTTTCCGGACTTCTTTCGCGGGCCGCTGGATTACGGCATCACGCGCCGGGCGCAGGAGATGGGCCTGGCGAAAATTGCGGTTCACGATTTGCGGCACTTTACGAAAGATCGTCATCGCACGGTAGACGATCGGCCCTTCGGCGGCGGTGAAGGCATGGTGCTGAAGCCGGAGCCGCTGTTCGAGTGTTTGGAGGCGATGGAGGTTACGCCTCGAGAAGATCGGCTTGCGGGCCGGGCGAAGGAATCGGTAATCCTGCTTTCGGCGCAGGGGCAACGGTTCACCCAGAAGAGCGCCGCGGAATTGGCTTCGCTGGATCGAGTCGTTTTGATCTGTGGCCGATATGAAGGCGTAGACGAGCGGGTGGCAGATTTTCTCGCCGACCGCGAGCTTTCGATCGGCGATTACGTGCTAAGCGGCGGCGAAATGGCCGCGGCTGTGGTCGTGGAAGCGGTGGTTCGGTTGCTGCCGGGTGCGGTTGGCAATGAAGCCTCCACGCGGCAGGAATCGTTCACGGTCGAATTGCAGTCGAAAAGTGCGAACGGCGCGGATTCGACTTGCGGTTCGAACGGACTGCTCGATTATCCGCACTATACGCGTCCCGCGGATTTTCGCGGAATGACGGTGCCGGAAGCGCTTATGACAGGCAACCACGAAGGGATTCGGCAATGGCGGCGGCAAAAAGCGTTAGAGAAAACTCTGCGAAACCGGCCTGATTTGCTTGAAGGCTCGGCGTTAAGCGAAGAAGATCGGAAGTTCCTGGCTGAAGTCATGCGCGAGAAACACGAAGCTAGGCCCAATTAGAATCGAAATTGCAATTGTGGAAGGACAAAATATATGTCGAACCTCGTCATCGAAAAACTGCTGGCGAAAACTCACCGCACCGATATTCCGGAATTTAACTCCGGAGACACCGTTCGTGTTCATGTGAGGATCAAAGAAGGAGACAAGGAACGCTTGCAGGCGTTTGAAGGCGTCGTGATCAAGCGCGACAATGGGCCGCAGGCCAGCTTCACCGTGCGCAAAATCAGCTTCGGCCAGGGGGTGGAGCGCATTTTTCCGCTGCACTCGAAAGTCATCGACAAAGTGGATGTTGTCCGCTCGTCAAAAGTCCGCCGCGCCAAGCTTTATTATTTGCGCGGTCTGAAAGGCAAAGCGGCAAGATTGCGCGACGTTGAGTGATCTTCAGGGTTTGACGAGCGGCGCCGGCCTGCCAGCGCCGCTCGCTTTCTTACCACTAGGTGCCGCCAAGTAGTTGCCTGCCGCTTTGTCCCACCGTAAATCCAGATCAAGCGCAATTCCACAGAATGAAGCAGATTTCCGCCTTGCAACTCCCATGGCGGCAAGGGAAGATATTGGAAAGATCTTCCCCATGGCCTACGCGAAGCTTGCAACCGAACTCACTCTTTCGCCCTCAGCCGCCAAGCTGCGCCTGCTAAAGCGGCTGCGCTGCACGTTACGCTATGAGAAGCTGGCATGGGCTTCCGGCGCGGTGATGGTGGCTGGCGTTGATGAAGTTGGACGCGGATCGCTGTTCGGACCGGTGGTGGCAGCGGCGGTGATTCTCGATCGCACCTACCGCATTCGCGGTCTGCGCGATTCCAAGTTGTTGCTCCCAGAAAAACGCGAACTGCTGGCGCCGCGAATTCGCGAGCATGCAATAGCATGGGCGATTGCAGCCGTGGATGCGGCGCGCATCGATCAGATCAACATCTATCACGCTTCACGCCTGGCGATGCGCGAGGCCGTCATGCGCCTGCAACCTGCGGCGGATCATCTTCTGATCGACGCGGTGAAATTGGACTGCGACTTGCCTCAGCGCCCCATCATCCACGGAGACGCGCTTTCGGCATCGATCGCCGCCGCCTCCATACTCGCGAAGGTCGAACGCGACCGCCTGATGTGCGAATGGGATTCCGTTTTTCCCGAGTATGGTCTCGCCTCGCACAAAGGCTACAGCACGCCGCAGCATCTGACCGCGCTTCGCGAATTAGGGCCGACGCCTCTGCACCGCCAATCGTTCGCGCCGGTGTGGACTTCACCTGCCAAGCAAGTGGTACTTGAGTTCGACTGACACCTTCTGATCTCGCAGAGTTTTTTCCCGAAGACTCCTTCTCACCGAAGACTATTCAGAAGTCAGCTTGGCACTGAGCTCGTTCACCAGCTTTGTATTGTTGCCCAGTGCGTCCTGCAAAATTTTCGCCTGCTCCCTAGCCGTCGCCCAATCCTGCTTTTCCACTGCTTCCGTTAGCCCTGGCAGTTCCAAATGCGCGTAGGTGAACCGTGCCCCGTAAAGAATATGCTTGAACCACGGCCTGCCGGGAATGCCATCGGGATTGAGCCAGTTACGTTCAACTTCCATCGCTCCTTGATTGATCGTGACGGCCAACTTGGGATCGATCTTTCCGCTGGCCAAGACACGCCCAACGGATTCATTCAACTTCTCCCCGGCACTTTCAAAACTATCGATCCCTTCGAGCACGGGCTTGAGATCCAGTTGGCTCAAGTCTTTGCCTTTGGCGAGTTCGTTCACGAACTGGCGAATGTTCGACGCGTAATCGGCGAAATCGAAAGGGAGCAGGTCCGCATTCGAAAGCCGCAACGCTAGCACACCCCAAAGCTGGGTCATCAGCGTGTGATAGCGATAGCCGGGATCGCCGAAGCGATTCATCCAGAAAAAATCGTCGTAGGCGGAGTGATAGACGCCGTAGGGCCCATCGAATTGCAATCCGAGAACGGGCATCCCAACAAAATTGAGGAACACGGTGTGGTCGGAGCCGCTGCCGATGCGCGTATCGGCAAGATTGGAATCTTGAACATCTTCGAAAGTCTTTGCAGCAAGGCGCTCTCGAGCAGTCGATTCCCTCCACGCCTCGTAGAGGCTCTTGCCGGAAGGATCCTGCAACGTGCGGCTGGTTTCCACCAACATCGGCGCGAGCGAAGCAACCGCCTGGCCGTGGAAATTCGGACCGGATGTAGATGAATCGACGTTGATGTAGGCAACGGCTTTCTTGCGCAGTTCATCTGCGAATTGCTCGCCCCACTCCGTGGAGCCGGTGAGGCCGACTTCTTCACCATCCCAACTGCAAACCACAATCGTTCGCCGCGGGCGCATGCCTTGCCGGGCGAGCTTTCCCATCGCCCGAGTAAGTTCCATCATCGACGCCGTACCGCTTGAGGGATCGACTCCTCCGAACACCCAAGCGTCGCGGTGGTTGCCCAGCACGATCCACTCATCGGGTAATTCCGCACCGCGAATTCGCCCTTCGACCACGTAGTAAGGCTGAGCGGAGTTATCCATCTCAATTTTCAGATGCACCCGCACACGCTTGCCGCCAAGGTGATATTTGATCGGCAAACCGCCCTGCCAATCTTGCCCTTGCCAATCGGTGGGAGCGAGCGGCCCATCCATATTCGCCAGCAGCGGTTTCGCATCATGCCACGAGAGCGGCAGTGCCATGATTTTCGGAATCGATACGGCTTCTTCGACCGGAATGCGCTTTGCGCCGGGAACCGAGGCCCAGCCTGGAGTTAATGGATCGCCAGGGACCATGAAATCATAAGTGATTGCGCCGCGCTGGATGTGATATTCAGGTCCCCACGGTCCTTTAGGATCGACTTCGCCACGCTTAAAGCCGTCTTCCGCGGGATCGCT
>Ga0187781_10001846_pt1 | contig 16136 bp, 15 predicted proteins | sample 0715_SJ02_MP02_2_FD_132447 | JGI IMG/M metagenome (GOLD analysis project Ga0187781, IMG submission 132447) | Tropical peat soil microbial communities from peatlands in Department of Meta, Colombia - 0715_SJ02_MP02_20_MG | ecosystem: Environmental > Terrestrial > Soil > Wetlands > Peat | place...
CGGACTCTTTTACTTCGACGGACACTTGAGTGTAGCTCGCGACTTCGCTCGGGTTGGATCCGTGCCTGATAACCGCCTCATAGACGAACGGTGAAGCGATAACGCCGAGGCAAGCGTCGCTCCTGGCGATAGCATCCTTAAAATCCTGGGCATCGATCAGCCGGGCTGCGAGGATGATCGCCTCACCGGAAACCCCCATGCTATCGCTGGCCAAGGGCCCGACGTTAATGGCTAGCCGCAGCTGAAACCGAGCGGAATCACGTTGTGTAATGTTATGGCGCGCGAGCGCGGCAGGTACTACTTTGAGTAGCTGATCCATGACTTTTGCGGTGGAAACGCTCGGTGGGACTACCGTCAAGAGGCCGTCACCGCGATCTTCTGACCACGCCTCGGGCATGCCCTTCAGCGCCGCACGCGTCATGCGGACAAGGGCATCCCGGATAATACGTCGATCACCGTCGTTGCGCGTACGCGCGCCGAACTCGACCACATCGGTAAGGAAGACGGTGCAGTGCTCGCCGTTCAGCCGCCGTCGATGCTTGCGCGAATTCTCGGTGACAAGAACGTGACCGGGCTGGCCGATGGTGGTCTTACCGTTAGCCGACCTGGCCGTATAGCTGCCCGAAGCATCGTCGCCGAACCTGTGTCTGGACCGGTCGTCAGGGCTTCGAGTAGTGCGCTGGTCCTGCACGAGGATGAGGACGCGAGGATGGGCCGTAAGAAAGGCCGCGAAGTCCTTGGTCTCCACCACGAGAGCCCACACGGTCTCAAGTGCGACAACAGTGGCCGAGCGCACGCTCACCTGCAACGCGCCTCGTTCGCCCACCAACTGGCCGACGCCACGTTCGGCTAGGACACGCTCCCGGCCGTTCTCGGTAACAGAGATTCTCGTCCGGCCTCCGAGGATTACCACCACATGGTCGGCCTGGTCACCTTGCTGCATGATCCTGGCCCCGGCCGCGAAGGTCCGCGAGGAAGCCACCGATCTGAGCGCTTCCCGCTCGGTTGGGTCAAGGGCAGCCCAGAAGTTAGCTGAGCCGGGCCTCGATGCTCGGCGCCCCGTCCGATTATGCTTTTTCATTTTTCCTGCTAAAGAGATTTTCTCGAATTGGCAGTCGATATTAAGGAGGTTAGTTCCCTAACCTTTGAACATACATCTAATATCAAGCCGCCGATCGAGAACGTCGCGCTGTTTAGACAGGTCCCTCCTCGCGCGGGTCAAGGAAGGGAATGGTAGAGGGGTTGCTACCACCCTCAGTTGCGAAGGGTTACTTTCTGTGCCCGGCCAGGTCGAAATTCAACCAAGATACACGCTACCAGATGACTTGCAACATGGCAATCCGTTATGTTGCATGCTAGATGATCATCTTGTGGAATGTAGCGAGGGCGAAGTGCTACCGTACAATCTCATGGCGAACAGCAGCGTACGTTGGCTCTGCCCGCTCGAACCCTGCAGAAGGTTCATGGCGGCTTGGTAGGCGACAGGCTGATCGCGTCCTTATTGTTACCTTGCAACATATGACCTTCACACCTGAACTTGACCACAGAGAGTAACGTCTTCCTATGGCCACTGATCAAGGCCCTGTCGTTCAGAGCGCTCTGCTCCGAAGCGAGCTCGTCCGTTTGCGGAAGGAGAGCGGGCTGACCCAGGAGCAGGTCGCAGGGGCACTGGAATGGTCACCATCTAAGCTGATCCGGATCGAGGGCGGGCGCAGTTCGATCACCAAGGTGGATCTTGATGCTCTGCTGTCTGAGTACGGAGTTACCTCAGAGAGCCGTCGCGAGCAGTTGCAAGCTCTCAACCGAGGAGCTCGCGAGCGAGCTTGGTGGGACAAATATCGCGACGATGTCGAGACGGTCTATCTCAATTACGTTGGCCTCGAGGCAGGCGCGGCCTTTATCAGGGCTTTTGAATCCGCATATGTGCCTGGCTTGTTGCAGACCGCTGAGTATGCGGACGTAGTCACCCGCAACTGGGTCAGTCCGGTCAAGGTTGCATCGATTGTAGGGCTTCGGCTGGAGCGCCAGTCTGAATTGGCCAAGCGATCATCTAGACCTCGCCAGTACTACGTCATAGACGAAGCAGTTATCCGCCGCCACGTGGGAGTATCTACAGATCGCGCCATCATGCCAAATCAGCTCCGCAGCCTCGCCGACAAAGCGGAAGAGGACGACCTGATAACGGTGCGTGTGATGCCTTTTATGGCCGGAGCGCATCTGGGATTGTCTGGCCCGTTCATCCTCCTGGAATTCGATGGCGGCTTGGCTGACTATCTCTATATGGATGCGGGCCGGACGGAATACGCCAACCTGGTCGCCGGTGACGATCCCCGGGTTGGGCAGTGCCGGGATGAATTCGAGACTCTGGTTGAAGGGGCATTGCCTGCCAATGAGTCGATTGAGCTTATTCGGGGCGCAGCGGAAAGCATGTCTTAGCGAGACTACTTCCTAATAGGTCAAACAAACTCCATCCACCGAGCGACAAACCTCAGGAGCCGCATTGCTTAAATAGTCGACAGATCTCGTGCATCCCCGAAGGGCGTGAGAACCCGCCCATCCCCATGGCAGGTTATGCCACAGATTGGCCAGTGGCACCTTATACAGTTGTACGTTCGAATGCATGCAAGATTCACTCAGAGGCCTCAAAAAACTTAGCGAGCAAGGGCTTGATAAGATGACACCTCAGCCAGACCATGACCCGACGCTCAGCTGGCGCAAGAGCAGTGCCAGCGGCGGGAATGGCGCATGTATAGAAGTAGCCCGATCAGGTTCATTTGTCCTGGTCAGAGACTCACGTGACCCGTCGGGCGAGATACTCAAATTCACCCCGAACCAGTGGCACGAGCTTGTGCAGCGGACTAAGGCTAACGGTACCGGAGGACCCGGCTGAACGCTGAGCGCCAGGCCGGCTCATGCGCAGCCGTGGCCAGGCGTTCGTCTCTAAGGTGGCTGTCATGTCACAGCCTTCACCGGCTACATTTCCGGTCACCACCGCTTTCGAGCTCAATGGCATGACCGTTGAACGGGACCTAGGACTCACGTTCGGCCTGGTCGTGCGCAGCATGGGCGTCGCCAAGTCATTTGGCGCGGGGATCACCGCGCTGCGCCAGGGCCAGGTGCCGCAGTACCCGTCGCTGCTCGAGGACAGCCGTCGCCACGCCATTGACCGCATGATCGAGAACGCGCGGCTCCTCGGCGCGAACGCGATCGTGGCGATGCGCTTTGATTCCTCCGAGATCAGCCAGCAGCTTACGGAGGTTGTGGCCTACGGTACCGCGGTCGTCGTTCGGCCCACGGAGTAGCGGTGCCCGGTTCCGCGCCAGGTCCTCCGCGGCCGCTGACCGCGGAGGACGATCGCGAACGCCTCGTGGCCCTGCTCCGCGAGCATTACGCCCTGGGGCAATTCGACCTCGAGGAGCTGGACCGGCGGGTGGGTCTGGTGCTGAGCGCGGTGTACCTGGACCAGGCGGCCGCGGCGATCGCCGACCTTCCCCAGCTTACGGACCCGGGGACTGCAGGACCGCGTCCGGTCAAGCGGCGGCGCGGGCACGCGCAGGCCGCCAAGCCGGCCGCTGGGTGGCTGCCCACAGACGAGAGGTTCCGCGACCCCACGACGCGCGCGGTCATGCGGGTGTGGATCGATCCCATCGACCAGAGCCGGCACTACGTCCCCGAGCCGGGCGCCTGACGGGTCCGTACCTACGCCTGGCTGCGACGTCAGCGGTCCGGGATGCGCCAGACTGAGGGCATGACCGCCACCCCTGACGTCCAGCCCCAGCGGAAGGTGAGCTTCGCCGCCGCGGCTCGCATCCTGGCCGAGCGGGATCCCGTCATCGCCCGGCTACTCGAGCAGACCGGTCTGCCTCGCCTGCGCCGTGCAGCGGAGCCGCACTTCGGCACGCTGGTCCAGGCCATCGTCTACCAGCAGCTGGCTGGGCGGGCCGCGGCTGCCATCCACGGTCGGCTGATCGCCGCGCTCGGCGGCGACGTGCAGCCCGAGGGCCTGATCGCGCTGTCCGACGAGACGCTCCGCGCGGTCGGCCTGTCCAGGGCCAAGGTCGTGTCGCTGCGGGACCTGGCGGCCAAGGTGCTGGACGGGACGGTCGTGTTGTCCCCGCGTGGCCTGGCCAGGGAAAGCGACGAGGAAATCATCGCCCGCCTGTCCGCCGTCCGCGGCATCGGTACCTGGACGGCCGAGATGTTCCTGCTCTTCCAGCTCCGCCGCCTGGACGTCTGGCCGGTTGGCGACCTCGGCGTCCGCCGCGGCTACGGGCTGGCCTGGCAGGTCCCGACGCCGACCCCACGGGAACTGCAGCCGCTCGGCGACCCGTACCGTCCGTACCGTTCGGTGCTCGCCTGGTACTGCTGGCGCGGCGCGGAACTGTACGCGCAGGCCGCCGACAGCGCCCTGACCCGATAAGGGACCGGCCGGGATTGGGGTGCCGGACTAGGGCCAGTGCCCCGGCAGCCGCAGCCGCCGCAGCAGAGCCCACGAGTCGGCGACCTGCCTTCTCCCTGAGCCGGGCCACCTAAGCTGGGAAGGTCGTCCGGGCTCGCCTTAGCCCGGGACGCAGCAGACTCCCGGGAGGCGGCCATGGACATGGCGACCGCGCTCGCCGAGCTCGGCGTGACCGAATCCAGCCTGGACCCGGAGATCGCCGAGCAACTCGACCGTGACGGCTACGCCCCACTGCCCGGCGTCTTGTCTGGTCCGCAGCTGGAGGCGATCCGGGCCCGGCTGGCCGAGCTGCTGGCCGCCGAGGGCGACCAGGCGGGGCTCGAGGTCCATCAGGAGGCGGGCACCGACCGGCTGGCCGACCTGGTCAACAAGGGCGAGATGTTCCGGCCCTGCTTCACCGATCCCCGGTTGCTGGCCTGCGTGGACCACGTGCTGGGCGACTTCAAGCTTTCCTCGCTGAACTTCCGGGCCGCGCTGCCCGGCCAGGGCCACCAGAAGCTGCACACCGACTGGGGCGGGCCCGTCGAACCCGGCGATTACCAGGTCTGCAACTCGATCTGGCTGCTGGATGACTTCACCTCTGGCAACGGTGCCACCCGGGTCGTGCCGGGCTCCCACCGGGCCGGCACCGTGCCGCGCCTGGCGCTGCCGGATCCGGCCGCCCCTCATCCCGATGAGGTGCTGGTCACCGGCCCAGCGGGCACCGTCGTCGTGTTCAACAGCCACCTGTGGCACGGTGGCACCCAGAACCGCAGCGACCAGCCGCGCCGTGCCCTGCACTCCTACTTCACCCGCCGCGGTCACGGCCAGCAGCTCGACCAGCAGAAGTACATCCGCCCGCAGACCTTGACCGCCCTGAGCCCGGCCGCCCGGTTCATCCTCGACGTCTAACCCACCCGCGAGGCGGATGAGACCATGGATCAGTGGCGGAGTTCACGGTGAGACCAGCAGCCATCGGCGATGCCGGGCACCGCGTCAGGCACTACCGCCGGGCCAGCGGTGAGCTGTGGGATTCGATTGTCATGGGCCTGCCGGTCTGAAACCCTCAGCGAGGTCAGGCGCCGTCCAGTAGCTCCCGGAGACGGCGCAGCCGGTCGGAACGCTCGACGGCGAACCGTTCCAGCGCGGCGAGGATATGCGCCTCATCCAGGTGCGCCTCCTCGATGACCTCGGCCACCGAGCCGCCGGTCCGCCACCGGTCATCCCAGTCCGAGGACAGCGAATACTCCCTGGCCAGCGGCCCGTCGGCCCATTCCCGCATCAGCTTGAACGCGCCGTTGGTGATGACCATGGCGTCCAGCCGTTCCGAAGGCCCGGCCACAGAATCCCGGTACGAAGCAGGCTGGCGCGCGAACAGCTGCGGACTCAGCGCGGCCACGATCTTCACGTTGATGCCTTTCGCGTCCAGCGAAGGCAGCACGTTGACCAGGTTCCTGATCGGCATGGTCCCGCGGACGAACACGGTGCCCCCGCGCGGCAACCCCGGCCGGTAATCACGCAGCACGTACGCGCCGCGCGCCGCGGCCAGGTGCGACGGGATGCCCAGCGCCTCCCGGTCGGGTATCTCCACCGGCGGCCGGGTCAGGTGCAGGGCCACGATCGGCACGTCGAGCCCGAACGCGGCGCCGAGCATGACCGGAACCTCGTTGTACTCCCACGGGTGCAGGTCGATCACGTGCCCGTCGGGGAACAGCTGGGTCACCCCGATGGCGAAGATGCCGAAGTGGGTGCGGGAGTCCTCGGCCGTCTCCGGGCCCGAGTGGGCGGCGATCCACAGCAGCTTGCCGACCTTCAGCTCGCTGTCCTGGGCCAGCTGGCTGAACAGCCGCATCGAGCCGTACTTCAGGTAGGAGAACGAGCCGTACGTTGAGCACGCCCCCCAGAAGCCGTCGAACTCATCGAAAGGATCAGCAGAAAGGTTGACCGTAGCCAGCCCGGCGACCATCCCGGCGTTGGTGAACTCGGTGATCTCCGTGGGCAGCAGCGCCCCGAACGGGTTCGACGACCGCTCGTACCAGCCGGTGCCCGGCGCACCGTCAAAGTCGTGTCCGAACCCGGCGAGGTTGGTCGATTCGGCCAGGTCGGCCGAGGCCGCGATGAACAGCGGGCGGCCGTAGTCCCGTAGCGCGAGGGTGTTCACGTACGCGGCCCAGGCGCCCAGCCCGGCCCGGTTCGCCGCCTTCTCGCCCGGCTTCTTCCACATGCTGTCCGGGTAGCTCGCCACGTCGAAGATGCGCCGGTCGGAGAACAGTTCCGGACGGCCGAGCCGGAAGCCATCGAGGTCAGAAGGCACCGTCGAAGCGATGGCCAGCAGCCGGTCCGACAGCCAGGTCACCAGGTCCTCGTCGCGACGCAGCACGCTCATCGCGATGCCCAGGTTGGCGGCGCCCTGAGCCTGCACGGCCTCCGGGTCGGCCGGGGCGGGGGAGTCCACGCCCTCGTAGGTCACGCCGTAGCGTGCCATGAACTGCTTGCGGACCGTCCAGAACTGCTCGGCGTTCATCGGCCAGGCCGTGCCGTGGCTGGCCGCGTCGACCTTGCCGTAGCCGCGGCCCTTCTGCGTGACGAACCAGCCCATCGTCGGAACCTGCCCGGAGAAACATGAGGCTTCCAGCACCGTCCGGGTGACCGGTCCCCACTCCATCCCGTGCTCGGTCCCGGTCACCCGCCAGCCGTAGGGCGCGAACCAGTCCACCGGGACGCCGGCCACCACGCTGGAGTTGGGCCGCGGATCGATGCCGAAGTCGTTCCAGTCGACCAGGAAGACCAGGTTGTCCAGGCCCAGGCCCCACGCGCTGTTCTTGGTCTCGTGCGCCGAGCCGGGGGTCAGCCCGCCCTCGCCCTCGAACACGAAGACCTTCACCTGCCCGGCGCCGGCCAGCTTGAGGGCCAGCGCCTCGCCTGCCGCCGGCGGCATCCCGTGTCCCGAGGGTCCGGTGTTGAACTTCAGGAACAGCGTCCGGCCTTCCATCTCCGCGTGCCCCGGGAGCCCGCCGCGCCGGCGCAGCTTCAGCAGCCACTCCCAGGTCAGTGCCCAGCGCCCGTCGTCAGGGAAGGCGAACGCCGAATCCCCGGACTGTTCGTAGCGGGCCCGTACCGCCTCGTTCAGCACGGCGAGCGTGGCGTAGACGAGCGGGACCGTGTGACCCGCCGACAGCACGAACCGGTCGCCGAACCTGCGCCACGGCCGCAGCAGGTCCCAGCGCATGGCCCCGGAAAGCAGCAGCGCGACCATCATGTGCACCTTGGACCGGGATCCGCCGGGGTGCCCGCTCTGGCGGTAGTTCAGGGACAGGTCGATGCACTCGTCGATCAGGTCCTTGACCACTTCGTACCGGGCGAAATCCGTCTCCGCGGCGGCGAAGAGCTGCTCCGCGTCCAATCCACTGCCCGACCGCGCCACGGGCCCATCGCCCATTCCCGCACCTCCTTGTGCTGCACCGACCTCTAGAGTGACGTGTCACCGGGGCTGCGGACAAGATCATAAGATCACGACACTTCTGACCTCGACTTTCGCACTTTTGTGTTAGCCGGTGGACGGTGCAGGCGGTGCCGGGGTTCCTGGGGGTGCCCACCGGGGACCCGGTGAGCAGGACGGCGTCCTCGTAGCGCCCCAGGGCGTGTTCGGGTGCTTGTTCTGTATCGACCCGTTCGGCAGCTCGGGGCAGTGCGTCATCTTGTTGTACCCGGCGGTCGGAATGGTCTTGCTGTCCTCCTCGGGCCCGTTACCGGATGCCGGGGGCGCTTGCCAGGACCTGGCGGATCTTCCGGGCGATGCCCAGCGCGTTGATCGGGAACTCGGAACTGGTTCCGCCGGGGCGGATCCGGATGACGGTCTGCCCCGAGGGCCGGGTCAGCGTCACCTGGGCGCGGAAGAACCGGTTGGAGAGTCGGCTGGAGCCGATGCTGACCAGGATGGTGTCGGGGTCTTGGTTTGGCTCTGCCGCGAAGAGACAGGCCTGGGGCATGCGCATCCCGGGGACCACGTGATAGTGCGGCCCCAGGTCGGCGCGGAGCGCTCGGGTGACTTCCTCGCTCGTCAGGTCTGCTCGGGGGATCGTGATGGTTGGCAACGACGGCTCCTTCTTCTCAGGTGGCGACGTGCTGTGCCAGCCTCGGTGACCTTGGGCGGGGCACGCCGGATGTGGTGGGATCTGCATCGTCACTCCTGGCGGAGGGGCGAGGTCGAGCTGGGTGGCGACGGCGTCACCCCCGCCGTTCCCGATCTCGTCCACCACGGCCAGTGCCCTGTCTCGCTCGCGGTGGGAGGTCACCGCGGCCCGGGGCCCCTTCCGAACCGGACAGCAGCGCGGTCGCCCTGCCGATGCCGTGTGAGCTTCCCGTGACCACTGCTACCGTCCTGCCAGGCCGAGGTCCATCAGCCGTCTCCCGTGGCCGACTCCCTTTGCCGGGAGTACTCTTCCAGTTAGACGATGACTACAACTATGGCGCAAATTGGAGAGATCGTCCAGCTATGAGCACTCCCGGAGCCGCAGGCGACGCCCCGCGGGGACCGGCGTCCGCCCGGCGCCGTGACGGCATCCGGCGCCACGACCAGCTGCTCGACGCAGCCCTCACCTGTTTTTCAGAGCGCGGGCTGCTGAACACGCGGATCGAAGACATCCGCCGGGTGGCCGGCGCCAGCCCGTCCAGCGTCTACAACCTCTTCCACGGCCTGCCGTCGCTCACCGTCGCCTTGCTGGCCCGCACCTTCGAGCGCCTTTTCGCCCACGTGACCAGCCGGGCACGGGCAGAAGACCGCCCCGATGCCGCTGTCCGTGCCCTGGTCGACGGGCACCTGCAGTGGGTCCTCGGCCACCAGGACGAAGCCCGGTTCATGTACGGAGCCATGGCACTGGAACTTGCCACGGCCCAGCGGGAGGAACTGGCCGAGCTGAAGGCCAAACTGGCGGTCCCGGTAATGGAGCACCTGGCGTCGCTGGCCGGCCAAGGTGCCCTGCCGGCCTGGCCCGCCTCCACCCTGGAGTTCATCGTCCTTGGCCCCGCCCATGAGGCGTGCCGCCGGTACCTGGCCGGCGCCCCGGTGGACCTGGCCGGATTGCGCGGGCTGCTGCCGGACGTGGCCTGGGAGTCTGTCAGCGCGTTCGCGGCGGCGCCAGCCCGGGAACCAGCAGCCGGGCGAGCCGACGTCGATCGCTAGCGCGCGACACACCGGATTTGCGCGGCTTTGGCGGGTGAGCCGGCGGGCCGGACGCGGAAGCATCGGCGGTGCTACGTCCGCCTCATGCTGAGGGAACCCGCCGATGCTTCCTGGGCTGACCCTACACGCCTCGCTGCTGGAACTGCTGGCCGTGCTGCGGCCGTGTTTCACCGCGCCGGGGTTTGTCGCGTTCTGCGGGCTGGCCGGGCGGGTGCGGCGCCGTACCGTGGTGGGCATGCTGCTGGGCGGCGGCCTGCGGCATCTGTGGCCGCATGACCGGCCCGGGTGATCTCCGACTGCGGGTGGGGCGAGTTCCGCCGCCAGCTCGCCGACAAATGCCAGCGGTACGGCCGCTCTCTGATCGTGGTCGATCGCCGGTACCCCTCTAGCAAGACCTGCTCCGAATGCGGGTACTTGCTCGCCGAACTTACCCTGTCCACCAGGCACTGGACGTGCCCATCCTGCCGCACCCGGCACGACCGGGACCTCAATGCGGCCAAGAACATCCTGGCGGCAGGTCTTGCCGTGACTGCCTGCGGAGCTGGCATAAGACATCCGGAGAAACCTCCGATGCGGCTGGCGGTGAAACAGGAAACCCAGCCGGTGAGGGCAGGAATCCCCGTCCTCTAGCTTGAAGACGGGGAGAAGTGAAGGATTTATCATCGGGCCATGACAGACTTCCGGCTGGCAGATCGCATGGGCAGGCTCGGCACCGAGTCGGCCTTCGAAGTCCTCGCCCGGGCCAAGGCCATGGAGGCCGCTGGCCACAAGATCATTCACCTGGAGATCGGCGAGCCCGACTTCCCGACCGCGGACCATATCGTTGAGGCCGCGGTCGAGGCCTTGCGGGCCGGTCACACCCACTACGTGCCCGCGCCGGGCATCCCCCCGCTGCGTGAGGCCGTGGCCGCCTTCCTCGAGCGCACTGGGCGCATGCGGACTACCCCGGATCGCGTCGTCGTGACGCCCGGAGCCAAGCCGATCATGTTCTTCACCATCCTCGCCCTGGCCAACGAGGGCGACGAGGTCCTCTACCCGGACCCCGGCTTCCCCATGTACGAGTCGATCACCTCGTTCGCCGGCGCCCTGCCCGTCCCGGTTCCGCTGCGCGAGCGCAACGGTTTCCGCATTGACACCGATGAACTCGCCCGGCTGGTCACCGGCCGGTCCAAGCTGCTCATCATCAACTCGCCGCAAAACCCGTGCGGCAGCGCGCTGACCCGCGAGGATTGCGAGGCGATCGCGGACATCGCGCTGCGGCATGACCTGACCGTGCTCACCGACGAGGTGTACTGGGCCATCCGCTATGGCGCCGACGGCCCGGGGGAACGACTGCCCAGCGTCCTCGACGTGGAGGGGATGGCCGACCGCACGATCCTGCTCGACGGCTGGTCCAAGACCTTCGCCATGACCGGCTGGCGGCTCGGCTTCGGCGTCTTCCCGCCCGTCCTGGTCGAGCCCATCACCCGGCTGGCCATCAACTCGGTGTCCTGCACGTCGGCGTTCAGCCAGTACGCGGCGATCGCCGCCCTGGACGGCCCGTGGCAGCCGGTCGACGACATGGTCGCGGAGTTCCGCCGTCGGCGGGACATCATCGTGGCGGGCCTGAACGACATTCCCGGCATCAGCTGCCTGGAGCCGCAGGGCGCCTTCTATGTCTTCCCCAACATCACCGGCACCGGCCAAACCGCGGCGCAACTCCAAGCGCGGCTGCTGACCGACGCGGGAGTGGCCGCTCTGGGCGGCACCGCCTTCGGCCCGTACGGCGAGGGTTTCCTGCGGTTCTCCTACGCGAACTCGGTGGAGAACATCAAGGCCGCGCTGGAGGCCATCCGCGCGCAGCTGACCTGAATCCGCGCGCAGCCAGCTAGGCCAGAGCCTCGTCCTCGTCCTCGTCCATCTTCAGGAACTCCTGGGCCACGGCGCCCATGGACAGGTCGCCGGGCTGGAGCCCCTCGGCGAGCCCGGGCGAGCTGTCCGGGTTGATCTTCACGTACGGCGGCAGTCGCGGCTCGGACCACACGACCTTCTTGCGCTTGCCCATGACCCAGCGTCTAATCCTGACCATGCTGGTCTAACTACCCACCCACCCGGCCCTAACCCGCCACGTCATTCCTGACCGCCGCGAACCGCCCCGGTTCCCGCTGCTCCGGCGGCTGGATGTCGCGCCGGGTCACGGCCAGGTAGCCCACCAGGACGGCCACGATGATCGTGGTGATCAGGGCCACCGTGGCGTCGCCGTAGTTGGCGCCGCTGAGCGAGTGCGGCTTGCTGAAGTAGTCCGCGAACGAGGCGCCCAGGGGCCGGGTCACCACGTAGGCGAACCAGAACGCCACGACCGAGTTGAGCCCGAAGCGCCACCAGAACAGCGCGGGGATCAAGATGATGACGAAGAACAGGATCCCGGAGGCGAGGTAGCCCAGGTGCAAGGATGAGGCCGTGAAGTCGCCCAGGGCGGTGCCCAGCGCGAAGGTGGCGAACACCACGCACCAGTAGTAGGTCTCCCGCCGCCGGGTGTAGATGCTGTGGATCGACAGCGTGTGCTCGCTGCGGTACCACAGCCAGAAGACGAGCGCGAGCACCACGGCCCACAAGACCGTGGTGCCCGCGTACGGGATGCCGACGAACAGATGCAGAGCATCCGCCACGCCGGTGCCGAAGATCGCGATGGCGTAGGCCAGCGACCAGTAGGCCGCGGCGACGTAGCGCCGGGTCCGGAACTGCCACACGGCGGCGACCACGAAGATACCGGCCTCTATACAGCCCGCTAGGAGTCGGCTGCCCAGGTCCAGGGCCAGGTAATCCGATGTGGCCTCGCCGCCGGCGGTGGTGAGGATCTTTATCACCCAGAACAGGAAGATGATCTCCGGCACCTTGGCCGCCACGGGTTCGGGAAAGAAGCCCAGGTTGCGGCTCGGCATTATCCCTCCAGACGCCGAGTGATAACCAGAACGTATTGGGTGCCGCCCTGCCTGCGGGATAGCCCACGGGACGAAATCTCCGCGTCCCGGCTCATCCTAAAGTCGGATAACGACCGTGACAGGTACTCCTGACCAGCGGTGATGCCACGCAGGTGGCCCGGCAGGAAACCAGCGCAGGCGGTACGCTGCCGGTAAGTGACCACGAAGGACGCACATTGGGCACGACGACCGAACTCCCCCCGGGACTGCAGCCCCCGGACGAGATCACCCGCAGCCTGTTCGGGCAGGGCCGGCGGGTGGCGCGCGCGCATCCGCTGGCCATCGACACGCTGGTCGCGGCCGTGCTCCTGACGGTGTGCACGGTGTGGCTGGCCCAGTCGGGCTTCGGCGTACGCGCGGGCGTGGTTCAGGCCGCGCTGATCGGCGTGATCGCCGTCCGTCGCGTCTGGCCCGCCGCGGTGTTCCTGGTGGCCAGCGCCATCGGGTTCGCTCAGTGGCTGCTGGGCTTCCCGCTCCTCGGCGACGTGGCCCTGCTCGTCGCGCTGTACACGGTGGCGGCCCACCAGTCCCGGACCAGGGCCCTGCTCGCCGCCGGGGTGATGGAAGCCGGTGCCGTCCTGGCCGCGGCCAGGTGGGAGCCGGCCGGGCCGCTGCCGCGTTCGCTGCTGTTCCTCACCGCCACCGTGGTGGCCGCGCTGTTCGCGGGGATGACGGCCGCCTCGGGCAGCCGCTACCTGGCCTGGATGGACGAGCGCGCCCGGCGGCTGGAGATCGAGCGGGACCAGCAGGCCACGATCGCGGCGGCCGCCGAGCGTACCCGCATCGCCCGCGAACTTCACGACATCGTCTCGCACAGCCTGTCGGTCGTGATCACCCTGGCCGACGCCGCGGCGCTGGTCAGCCGGGCCGATCCGGTCCAGGGCGCCGACGCGATGGCCGAGGTTTCCGAGGTCGGCCGCCATGCCCTCTCGGACATGCGCGCCATGCTCGGCGTGCTGCGGACCGATGAGCCGCCGCCGGGCCATGCCCCCCAGCCGCCGCAGCCCGGCGTCGGCCAGCTCGGCGCGCTGATGGAGCGGATCCAGGCCACTGGCCTCGACGTCAGCCTGTCAGTCGACGGTGCCCCGTTCCCGCTCGGTGCCGCCGCCGAGCTGACTGCCTACCGCATCGTCCAGGAGGCGCTGACCAACACGCTCCGCCACGCCGGGGCCCGGCACGCGTGGGTCACGATCAGCTATGACGAGCCCGAGGTGCGGATCCGGGTGGCCGACGACGGCATCTCGGACGGCCCGAACGGTCAAGGTCACGGCATCGACGGCATGCGCGAGCGGGCCGCTCTGCACCGTGGCGCGCTGCACGCGGGCCCGGCCGGCGACGGCGGCTGGCTGGTCCAGGCGACCCTCCGGCCCGGGGCCGTAAAGGCTGTGCCGGTATGAGTGTCTCCGTGCTGCTGGCCGATGACCAGCCGCTACTGAGACGTGGCTTCCGGATGATCCTGGAGGCGGAGGGGGACCTGGTCGTGGTCGCCGAGGCCGCCGACGGCGATCAGGCCGTCGAGCTGGCCCTCCGCCACGCGCCCGACGTCGTGCTGATGGACATCCGGATGCCCGGAACCGATGGCGTCGAAGCGACCCAGCGCATTGCCGCGGCCGATACCCGGGTGCGGGTGCTCGTCCTGACCACATTCGACCTCGACGAGTACGCCTTCGGCGCGCTGCGGGCCGGCGCCAGCGGCTTCCTGCTGAAGGACGTGCGGCCGGCCGAACTCGTCACCGCCATCCGAACGGTCGCCGCGGGCGACGCCGTCATCTCACCGAGGGTGACGCGCCGCCTGCTGGAGGAGTACACCCGGGTCCTGCCGCTCTCCGCGAGCCAGATGCAACAGCGCTACCCGCAGCTGTCCGCCCTGACCGAACGCGAGCACGAAGTACTGATCGCGGTGGCCCGCGGGCTGTCCAACGCGGAGATCGCCGCCACCCTCTTCGTCTCCGAGGCGACCGTGAAGTCTCACGTCGGACGGATCCTGGCCAAGCTCGGGCTGCGCGACCGGGTCCAGGTGGTCGTCCTCGCCTACGAAGCCGGCCTGATCCAGCCGGGCGCCGAGAGCGCGCGCTAGCGTCCAGGCCTGCGCGACACGGAATCGTTAACCTGGGAGGCGGAGACGGGAATCGAACCCGTGTACAGGGCTTTGCAGGCCCTTGCCTAAGCCACTCGGCCACTCCGCCACGAAGGCCATGCCGCAAGGGCATAAGGAGCCTCGGAGCGGACGACGGGATTCGAACCCGCGACCCTCACCTTGGCAAGGTGATGCTCTACCAACTGAGCCACGTCCGCGCGCACCTGGGGTGCGTTCAGAACTGTAGTCGATCCTGCCGTCGGCGCAAACTCGGACCCGCGTTTCGAACCGGATCGGTCACGCTTCGATCCGGGTCGAAACGCGGTTGGGCTACCGTCGAAATATGACCGTTTCGGCACAGCCTGTCCCGTACGACACGGATATCGCCCAGGCCGCCGCCCTGATGGCGGACCCGGCCCGGGCCGCGATGCTGTGCGCGCTCCTGTCCGACCGCCCGCTGGCGGCGGGGGAACTGGCCCGGCTGGCCGGGGTCAGCGCGCCGACGGCCAGCTTCCACCTGGCCAAGCTCCTGGAAGGGAACATGATCGTGGTGGCCAGGCAGGGCCGGCACCGGTACTACCGGCTGGCCGGGTACGAGGTGGCGGCCGCGCTCGAGGCGATCGGCCTGATCAGCCCGGCCCTGCCGGTCCGCACCCTGCGGCAGTTCCGTGAGGCCGCCGCGCTGGCTGAGGCCCGCACCTGCTACGACCACCTGGCGGGCCGGGCCGGGGTCGGCCTGCTGGAGGCCATGCTCGACCAGGCCCTGCTGGCCAGGGAACATCCAAAATCTTTGGGCCGAACGGACCACACTGACAGCGCCAGCACACGCTTCGCGGTTACCGGGGCCGGAGCGAGAACGCTGGCTTCGTTCGGCCTAAATGTCACCGAAGTACGTGACTCACGCCGCCACTTCGCCGGAGAGTGCATCGACTGGACCCAGCGCCGCGGGCACCTGAACGGCGCCCTGGCCGCCGCGATCACCGCGCGGCTGTTCGAGCTCGGCTGGATCACCCGCGGCGCGCGCCGCCGCAGCGTCCTCATCACCGCGGCGGGCGCGCAGGGCCTCGGCGACACGTTCGGCCTAGATCGGCCGAACGGCACGTTGGTCTAGGCCCGGGACATTTGCGGTGGGGCCGAACCATCGATGCCAGCGCGACGTGGGAAGCTACATCATGCGAGAAGTCGTGGTGGACGGAAGCGCGCTGACCATCGATGATGTCGTGGCCGTGGCGCGCGGGCAAGCGCGGGCCAGCCTCGGTCCCGAGGTGGCGCAGCGGATGGAAGCGAGCCGTTCGGTCGTCGTGCGGGCGCTCGGCGGCGGCGCGCCCGTATACGGGGTGAACACCGGGTTCGGCGCGCTGGTCGATACCCCGATCGGGGAAGCCGACCTGACCACCCTGCAGGGCGCGATCGTGCGTTCGCACGCGGCCGCGACCGGCGCGCCCCTGGATGACCAGACGGTGCGGGCCATGCTCTTGC
>Ga0187781_10001847_pt1 | contig 16131 bp, 17 predicted proteins | sample 0715_SJ02_MP02_2_FD_132447 | JGI IMG/M metagenome (GOLD analysis project Ga0187781, IMG submission 132447) | Tropical peat soil microbial communities from peatlands in Department of Meta, Colombia - 0715_SJ02_MP02_20_MG | ecosystem: Environmental > Terrestrial > Soil > Wetlands > Peat | place...
GCTTCAATTTCCTGTAACAGGTCAGCCATAGTCCCTTCGCCTCAATTATCAGACCTCAAGGAAGCTCCGCTGCAGCATGGCTAACTTAGCGCGCACGCTTCCGTCATAAACATCATCACCCACTTTGATACGCATTCCACCGATCAATGCCGCGTTGTCAACGAATGAAGTGCTGAGTCCAGGTCCATAGGCGCGCTCGAGATTCCTAAGGACGCCAGCCTTCAAGTCGGCGGGTAACGGCGTGAAGCTTTCGACTTCGGCCCTATGACGCGACCATTCGAGCCTTACCAACCGATGAAAGTAGGGAAGCAGCACCAGGTCTTCGCGGCGTTTGCTGTCAAGAGCACGCTGCACCACCGGCCGAACGCGGCTCTCGTCCAGCATTCCGTTGACGAAGCACAAGCGGAACAACTGCTTGGCTTCACGCCGGAGTTGTTTAGTGGATTTCATCTTAGCTAGTCTTTGTTCTAACTAAGCCGCTGCCGCCAATCGCCTGGTTGTCTCCTCGGCCAAACGTCGTTGGTCCTCCGCCGTCAAAATCTTGCCGGTGACCGCGGCAGTAGTCTGCACAACCAGCCGCCCTATTTCACCTTTGAGCTCGGCAAGCATACGGGCCTGGTCCTGTACTGCGGCCTCTCGCGCCTTGACAATAATCTGCTCGGCGGCAGCGATGGCCTTTTGGGTTTCCTGCTCCTGGACGCGCGCGGCAGCGAGGCGAGCTTCCTCAATCAATTTATTTCCCTGAGCATTAGCCTGCGCCATCACTTCCTGGCGCTGTGCCTCGGTCCGCGCCAGTTCAGCCTTTATCTTCTCCGTGTTGGCCAGTCCTTGTGCGATCTGCTGACGCCGCTCTTCCAATATCCTAAGGACAGGTCGATAGGCATACCGGTAGAGAACGATGCAGACGATAGAGAAGCTGACAATTTGAGCCACCAGATGAGGCCAGTCAACGCCGAAGGTCCTGGCTATCTGCTGGATCTGTCCGTCACTGCTTGCTGCCACCAGCAAAGCTGAAGTATTCATGATGCACACTCGCACCCGGGCGCCGGGCGTTAAGCTCTGCGCCCAGCATTCTTATCTATCGCACAAGGAACAGAGCGTAGAACACGATCGCTTCGGCGAAGGCAATGGCCAGAATCGACTGGACTAAAATCTTGGTCGACGCACCGGGGTTCCGCCCGACGGCTGTCGAAGCTGCCATGCCAATTAAACCGACCCCAAGCGACGCGCCAAGCGCCGCCAGACCAACGTGCAGGCTCCCGCTCATAAGTCCTTTACCTTTCTTCTGGCCAGCTCCCATGACTGCCGGAAGCGGCGGAAAATGCAACGAATCAACCATGTGCGGTCGCAGGTGATTCTTCATGCTGGCAAATCAGCAGCGTGAAGACTGCGGTCAGTAACATGAACACCAGAGCCTGAACCAGGCCCACGAGCAACTCCAGGAAATAAAATGGAATCGGTAGCAACCAGCCAAAGCCGGGAACCAGTCTGGCCATGGCCTCCAGCATGCTTTCGCCAGCGAAGATATTGCCGTAAAGACGAAAACTCAGGGAGACGGGCCGAAACAAAATCGAGACAATCTCCAGGCATCCGGCAGCAAAGAAGACGATCACCATTAGCAGTTTCAGCAGACCTACAGTGTCGCCTTTGGGGGCAAACAGTTCCTTAAGAAAGCCAACCGGACCGATTTCCTGGAGCGCCCAGACCAGCCAGCAAGCGAAGAAAACCAGAGCCATGGCAAGCGGCAGATTGACGTCCGCATTGGCGCCGCGGAACAACGGGTGGTCGATCTTGAACCCATCTGGTGCCGGGTGTCCCCAACCGATGGTGCCTACACCGGGAATCAGGCTTACCCAGTTAGCAGAAAGGATGAAAATGAAAATAGTCGCAAAAAACCAAAACGTCCGCTCCACCAGATGCGGGCCAATAACACCTTCCAGGAATCTGTACAGGCTCTCCACCAGCCATTCCCAGAAGTTCTGCGCTCCTTCGGGAATTTGCTTCATGTGGCGCGTCGCCAGCTGGGCAAATACAATGAGGCCAACTGCAACAATCCAGCTGACGATCATCGAATTGGTGATGGGGAAGCCAAAGGGACGGACAATTTCCAGAGCCTCCTGCGAGAGACCGTGCTCTTTCTGCTCAAGAGTCTCCGAAACTGATCCACCCTGAACGTCGCCGCTGACCACCGTTGCTGCTGGTGTCGCCCTGTCCGCCGCCAAGAGGAATTGGGGGCTCAAGCCCATGAGCACGGCTGTGAAAAGCACCAGCATCAGCCTAGTTTTAAAGTCAGACATTTAACCTACTTGTTTACTTCTTTGTAGAAGCTGCAACGGGCTGTCCACTTTCGTCTTCGGCGGCTGTTTCGTAGCCAATGATGACGAAGTAGAGAGCACGGTCAAAAAACCGATTCAGCGAGTAAAGCAATCGCACACCGCCCCAAAAATCCTCCGGTTTCTCGAGCAGAGTTTCTCGCTCCGTATACTCCCAGAAGTACTCCCTGGTAGCACACACAGCCCAGAAGAGCTCGCTGAGCGGAACGCCCTGCTGGGCCCGTCGCATTCCGAGGCTCACATAGCGCTCTTCGGTTACGGTATTCGTGTTGGTGAGTAGCCATTCTGTTAAGTTCTGATAGATCTCGCGTGTAGTTCGCCTCTGATCTTCGCCCGGTACTCTTTGCAAGAGTTCTTTGCATTTGTCTGAGCGCTTGATCTTCTGCATGAATTCTTCACACAGGTGGTCAGCATGAGTGTCGACGTGATCGATGAACTTACGGGCGAACATGGGTTCCTCCTGCTTTTTATGAACCGGAGCGCGCCACAAAGCGAGGCTAGCGATGGCACTGCAGCCTGTGAACTGACAGAACTACCAGTTCACGCGCGCTGCGAAGCCACATAAGGTTAGTCGCGATTAGACAATCAGGAGGGTGTGGTGTTTCCACGCCTCAAGTCAGCGCTCCCCATCGTCGAGTGGTTGCCGCAGTATGAAAGGAGTTGGTTAGGCCCGGATCTCATAGCGGGGCTGACACTTGCGGCGTATGCAATTCCGGTTTCGCTGGCCTATGCATCTCTCGCGGGATTGCCCTCGCAAGCCGGTCTTTATTGTTACTTGCTCGGCGGCTTGGCTTATGTGATTTTCGGCACTTCACGACAGTTGGCAATCGGGCCAACCTCGGCGATCTCTATTCTTGTAGGCTCAGCCCTGGGTGGCCTGGCTGCTGGTGATGTCCTGCGCCAAACCCACTTGGCCATGACCATCGCCGTTTTGACGGGATTCATTGGCATTCTCGCCTGGCTGTTGCGTTTGGGCAACATCGTTAACTTTATCTCCGAGACAGTCCTCACTGGATTCAAGGTGGGGGCCGGGCTGGTTATTGCCTTAACTCAGCTGCCCAAACTCTTTGGCGTGGCCGGCGGAGGTGGGAACTTCTTTGCTCGGATCATCCAGCTGGCCCGGCATCTTGGAGAAACCAATCTTGCGACCCTCGCAGTTGGGGCGGGAGCACTGGTTCTCCTTGTTGTTGGCGAGCGTGTATTGCCACGCCGCCCTATCGCTCTAATTGTGGTCGCGATGGCAATCTTAGCGATGTCCGCCTTTCCGCTTGCCAGTTATGGAGTAAAGACGGTCGGCACAATTCCTCAAGGTCTTCCCTTGTTGGGCTGGCCGGTGGTGGACTGGTCTGAGGTTGACAGCTTGCTTGTGCCAGCGCTGGCCTGCTTTCTGTTGTCCTACGTCGAGAGCGTCTCGGTGGTGCGAACTTTTGCATTGAGGCATGGTTACGCTGTTAGTGCCGACCAGGAGCTTTTGGCCCTTGGCGCTGCCAACCTCGCGGCGGGGATGGGCCAGGGATATCCACTGGCAGGCGGTATGTCACAGTCGGCCGTGAACGAAAGGGCTGGCGCACGAACACCCTTGGCGCTGGTTTTTGCTTCCGTCGCTATCGCCGCTGTTCTCTTGTTCCTGACAGGGCTGATGCGCAACCTTCCACAGCCTGTACTGGCTGCTGTGGTTCTAATCGCTGTGGGCGGACTCATCAGCCCTCGTGAACTGCTGCTTTTGCGCCGAGTCAGCAAGTTGGAGTTTCATGTGGCCATGCTAGCCACTGTGGGAGTGTTGTCGTTTGGTATTTTGAAGGGCGTACTACTAGCCGCCATCTTTTCCATCCTGATGTTGCTAAGAGGCGCTTCTCATCCCCGCATCGCCCTACTCGGGTGTTTGTCCGGAACCAATCGCTTTGTTGATTCCTCGCGTTATCCGGAGAGTACACCGGTGCCGGGCGTCCTTGTGCTGCGCGTGGAATCAGGGATTTTCTATTTCAATGCCCAGCCCGTGAAGAACGAAATCTTGCGACGTATGCGTCAGGGTGATCCGGTCAGGCTCGTCGTAATTGACCTCTCCACCTCGCCAAATGTCGATTTGGCAGGGGTGCGCATGTTAGGTGAACTGGAGGGAGAACTGGCACAAGCAGGAGCGTCACTGAAGCTTGCTGAAGTTCACGGGGCGGTACGTGATTTGTTCCAAGGGGAGGGGCTACATACCCGGATTCAGGGGATTGACCAGAGGTTGAGCATAGCGACCCTGATCGAACAGTGGGGCGGAGCAATAAGTCAGCTGAAGTGACCCCTATGAGCGCACGACAGGTCGGTTCCGTTGCGTTCCACCAAGCCCAGTTGCAGAGTGAGCGTCTCCGCATTCTTGGTGTTTTGATCTTTGTGGCCGTATTTCTGGCAGTAACATCCGCGCGAGTCGTCGTGGTTCACACGGCTTCAGAACGCAGGCACTGGGCCTGGGACTTTGCTTTAGTGGCTGCAGTCGTGGCATACGAAATATGGCTGCTGCGCCGGGTCAACCTTGCTTTAAAGACGGGACTGAATCTCCCGTCGCGCTTTTGGGTACTTAGCACGATTTTAGAAACGTCGATCCCAGCACTCGGAATCGCTTTTCTGTCCAGCGCGCAAATTCCACCTGTGTATCGACCGCTCGCTACTCCGGGTGTGCTCATCTTCTTCATATTCATAGTCCTTTCTACGCTGCGGCTGAATTCAAGGATTTGCTGGCTGTGCGGAGGGACTGCAACGCTTACTTATATGGCAGCTGCTTCATACCTCGGCTGGCGGCCACCGCTCCTCGGCGCACCCATCCCCATCACGAGATTCAACGTACTTGTCAACGCGGTCGTGCTTTTGGTGGGCGGAATAGTCGCGGGGGCAGTAGCGAGGCAGATCCATAAACACGTCGAGGCTGCCCTTCGGGAAGCGGAAACCAAACGGAAGCTTGAGGCGGTCCAGCACGACTTGCACGTCGCGCGTTCCATCCAGCAATCCCTCTTGCCCAAGGACCGGCCCCCGCTCGCAGGCTTAGATGTGGCCGGATGGAACAAACCGGCCGACGATACTGGCGGCGATTACTTCGACTGGATGACACTGGACGACGGCAAGCTGGTCGTGACTCTGGGCGATGTCACCGGTCATGGCATTGGCCCTGCGCTGCTGGCGGCAGTCTGTCGCGCCTACGCGCGCGCGAGCTTTAGAGCGGGCCGCGACCTTTCCACCACTCTCGGGCACATCAACCAGGCCCTGCAAGGTGATCTCACCCCGGAGCGATTTGTCACTTTCGTGGCCGCCGTCTGCGCGCCTGACGGTGAAGAAGCCGAGATCTTGTCCGCCGGCCACGGTCCGCTCTTCATCTATTCGCGATCCGCCGACCGCTTTACGGAATTGGAGGCGCAGGCAGTGCCTTTTGGCATCCTTCCCTTTTTCAACGCAGATCCGCCGACACGCCTTCGGCTCGACCCGGGCGATTTGTTACTGCTGATCACCGACGGTTTTTGCGAATGGGAGAACGACCGCGGCGAGGAATTCGGAACGCAGCGCGTGGAAGAGGTGGTTCGTGCCTCGCGAGACCTCCCGTCATCGGAGATCATCGCAAAACTCTACGATGTTGTTGTTACTTTCGCGAATGGGACCAGCCAGAAGGATGACTTGACTGCCGTGCTCATCAAACGGGTATAGAGGAATAGAGTGCCATGCCAGAATCTGCCCAGGTATGTCCCCGCGAATCTTTCCCGATCTGTTCAGACGGTCTTTCGGCGCCCTCCCAAGCCTTGAAAATCCGGAGAGTCCGCACGCTTCTTATCCTCGGGTACTTTAAATCCTCGGTTGATAGTGGACTTAAGCAGGTCGAGTTCCTGTCGCAGAGCTGCGGAACGATGTGCAGGAACTAATGGAATTAGATTTTCTAACATGGCACGCATGCGACGCACCACCTGAGTGCTGTTCCCTCCGAACTGGCGTATCTCCGTCACCGCAAGTCCAACGAAATCTTCCCAGTCCGGAGTGCGGTAGACGAGGCGAAGCTGGCCCGCCGAGTCGCGAACCAGCCCGGTATCCAGTCTTCTCAATCCGACTTCGCGGAGCAAGTTATGGATTTGATCAAGCGCGAGCACGGCGGTGGTAGGATCATTGACCGCTGGAGATAGTGCCTTGGATGCGATGTCAACGATGATTCGAAACGCAAAAGCGGGGTCTTGCTCCAAGGTGCGCTCGCGATCCAGTGCGATGTGCCGTAAAAGTTCCTTGGAGTCGATGGCGGTGCCGCCACTGTAGAGCCGGAAAACCGGATCCCCGGTGGCGACAAAGTCGCCAACCTGCGGTACAACTTCAATCGTGCATGCGTTGCGGATGGCCATAGCGACCAAAGTTTCCACATCAAGAGCCAGCACGACGCCTGGCTTTCCTCGGTTCAGTATCACTTGTGAGGGCACACCCAGGAGAGCTTCATTAAATTCTCCTTCCAACGCACGATGCTGTTCCAACAGCATTGGATAAACCGCCCTGATCACTTCAAGTCCCTCCGAAGCTACCTCGGCCATCACTGTCACCGGACGAAGCTGCTTGCTCACGTGCTCAACAACATAAAGGAAAACACAAATACTCATCAAAGTCAGCACGATCACCATCACTGTCGCTAACTGACCTGTATTCTCTTCAGTGCCACGAGCGACCACTCCTATGCTGTAGATAAGGGTAAATACGAACAGGCCTACCGATCTTTTGAGAGTGCGAGATCGGAAAGGCCGGGCAATAATCCGCGGGGACAGCGTGCTGCTGGCAATCTGCACTGTCAACAGCAGCACGGAAAAGAAAAACACAACGAACGAAAGCATGGCCGCCGCAACGATGTTCGCCAGCGCACGAGCACCCTCGGGACTGAAGTGAAGAAGTCTGAAGCCCAGCCTCCTGTCGAGTATTCTTAGTAGTGGGACAGAGAGGAAAGCCACCAGTGCAGAGAAGGCAGGTACAATCCATAGGGACGACCGGAAGAAATTACGAAGACGCTTTCGAAAAATCCAAGACATTGAGATGTGGCGCTAATTGGTCACTGGCTCGCCGCTTTTGTGGATAGCAACTCTATGGCTAACAGGACCGGGGTTGGCCCGTCTCGACCACTGCATTTCGGAGGCAGGAGGACCAATTGCCCAACCACTCGTGTCTATAATGTGTTACGGTCATGCCGGGCCACTGGTAAAAGTGACAGATTGACCGCTCAAACTCTCAGCGGCTACTAACCTCAAGTGACGTGGTTGCGGAAGTACCTCGTCTGTCAGCGGGTTGCCCCCAGACAAAGAAAGAGGGCTTTGCGACGCGCGCAAAGCCACTCTGTGTCGCCATGCTCGCCTTGAGCCTGCAGTTTTTGGTTACCGAATTACTATTCCAGTAGAGAAAGTAAAGTTATTCTGCGTGCCCTTGCCGTTAAGGCCACAGGGAAAACCGGTGGGGGCGGGGAAGCAGTCCGTGGTGCCGAACTTGGTAAGGTAGTAATTGAGTTCACCCACGCGGACGGCAAAGTGCCTGACCACAGCCACATCAACGCCACCACCAAATTTCATGGCAAAAGCTGTGTCCGACGTGTTGATCGCGCCGGGTTCGGCCGGCTTCACGCTTACCCTGGCAAAGCCAAAGAGACCATGACCGAAGGGTTCCACCCTGCCATAATGCCCCTTGAAGCGCGGGCCGAACATTAAGCTGAGCAGGTTAGAGTCAACTCCGAGGGCCGGGTTAAGAGTTCCAGCCGGAAAGTTCTTCTGGTTGTACTCGAAATCGGCGGTCAATCCGACCCACTTCCTGACATAGAAGGTGCCATCGATAAACAGTCCGGAGGTAGAATCCTCGCTGACATTCTTGCCGGCACCGCCGGTATCAAAATGCAAATAATTCCACCCGGCACCGATCTCAACCTTAGCGCCATCCTGAGCAATGGCATAAGCGCCACAAAACAGGAACAGCAGAATGGGCAACACGACCTTACGCATTGTTTCCTCCATTTTCGGAGTGACCAGATACAAGTCGACGTAAAGAGATTCCCTGCGAGCGGATTGGCCAACGCTGAGAGGTGGGGAACTCTCTTCCTGGGCAACCATTGCGCCTCCTCTTTTGGGTGCTTTGGTCAGCGCTAGCCAGTGATGCTGACGCGGCCCACCTTATTTCAGGTTGTCGCACGCGGAGAGCTGGGTCTCGCGAGTGGGAGGGTTGTTTCGCGGTAACGCCCACGCGTTTCTCCGCTCTCCGCGCGAAGTATCCTTATGGTCCTCGGCGCGCGCGGAGTCACCTGTTAAATCTGACAGGTGCACGAAATTCAGTTGTGGCACCCAAACTCTTACCAACCGCTTCGTACATGGCCCACAGGACCCTATAGCCGCCCTTTGCAGGCAGCTTGTGTGGCTGGATGCGGAAACCGCCGAGTACAGAGAGCTGCGGTTGGCGCACTGCGCGGAAGCCGAGCAATTCTATTGGGAGCTAAAGCAAGAAGGCGTCAGCGTACGCGTAGGGATGGAGCTACCGGACATTCGGGTTGGTTTATCCATTCTTAGAACTGTGATGTGAACTGGCAAAACCAGCAGCCTTTACGAAACCCGCTCTCTGCTTCGGCAGCGCTGTCCATCAGGCCAACTGCGTTGGTTCAGCGTTCCCAGACGGATGCGTTGTCCGCGACAGAGAGAAACGACCGGGACCAGCAGCCCTCCCCTGGCGCCAATCCCGACCGCTCGAACGCATTAGCACATTCGCTCTATGCGCAAGAGATTAAAACGCCAGTTATAAATGCAGGGAAACTGTTCAAATTGCCAGCATCTCGGGCTAATCGGTGCGGTGAGTGCTTCGATGGAACCAGTCCAGGTCGAAGTTCCATCAATGATGTCAGCTGCCGAGCTTCACTGGCTCTGTTTTTCCTTGCGGCTATCGGCGAAGCACGGCAACCAGGTCCTTTGGATTGTCGGGGATCCGATCCTGCAGACGGAAGTAGTAGAACAACGCTGCGGAACGGCCGTGGCTGAGTTGGCTACCCTTGCACAGGGCTCTGCAGCATGGTTCTTGCCCTAATGAGCGGTTTCGGCTGCAAGAACGGCTGAATGCTCTGCACAGATTCGTTTGGAGATGTGGGTGTCCATCCCGCCCTGAACACTATCCAGGGAATAGCCGCACAGGATATCCAGGTCGCATGTCTTTGGTAACTGATTGGCGAATTTTTCGACCTGAATCGCCGCCTCTGCCTTCTCTTGTGCCCACAAGAGGTTCACACATTCTCCGAAAATTGCGACCCTGGGTTGTTCTCCCACGGCGGCGGCGGCCGCAGTCACAATGAGATCACCCAACTGTTTCAAAAATCGAACTGGATCAGGGATGTCATTAAACATGAATGTCGAAATCGTGGCAGCAGCATCCAACGCGATATATCTGCCCTGCTCGATAGCAGCACCGACATCCAAGCCCTGTGCCCGCAATCTAAGAAGAAGGCGGTCCCGGTGCGACGGGGTCGCGATAACGATGACCGCACTTCCTCCCCGCAGAGCAACCTCGATGAAACGAGCGCCGCCTGCTACCAGGGATTCGTCATCCGGATAGAACGCAACTTCGTGGCCACGGCTAACCTCCGCCTTACGCGGTGGGCGTGATGCAACGACTTTCTTGCTGCGGGAATGAAGGAAGCTATGCTCATCCGTGGGGTCGGTTAGACCAGCCAGCCTGGCGCTGACGAACCTTTTGCCCCGAAGAACGGCTTCCAAGGCTGGCAACAGTTCGCTTGCGGCATCGGCCTTGACGACATAGCCACTCGCACCGGTGCACAGAGATCCTCTTACAATTTCCGAAGAGAGATTTGCGCTTAAGAAAAGTATTTTCGACTTTGGAGCACGATCGCGGATTTGTCGAGCCGCTTCGATTCCATTCAACTTGGGAAGACCGATGTCAAGCAGAATCAGGTCTGGCTGCAGTTCCTCTGCCTTCTGAACCGCTTCCAGACCATCGGACGCTTCGCCAACCGCCTGAAAGTCCGGTTTCCGCCCTAGAATCTCACGGACGAAACGCCTGAAAGGAGCGGAATCGTCTACGACAAGAACACGAACCACCGATTGCGCCTCCACCTCTGTGTGAAGTTCAAACCGACTCCTTGCCTGCCGGTATCACTGACTCCAGAACTCTCGCACGTGGCGCAGCGCGGTCGTTGTGGTAGAGCAATATGCTCGCGAATCTGAGCGCAGAGATTACCAGCGCCACATTGCAACTGTCAATGTTGGACCTTTCGAAACAGGCGCAGGCGCGCCCAAAGTTCACCGTGTCGCCATTCTTGTTGGCGCGGCTCTCGTGCTGGCACGTTGCTTCGAGCTTCTGCGCTGGAGCGGTTTGCGTGCCGGCGACGCCGCCTGCACCGAAGTCAGAGGCTGCTGGTAGTTCTTACAGTGGCATAACGGGGTGCCTTCTTCGATTATCTCAGTGGGCAGGGGCAGCCGGCGAGAAGAAAGCCCTCTGAATCAAGTTCAACACTGAAAAGGAGTCGGAGATTTATGCAAAGAAAAGTGACACTCGTAATTGCGATGGCGGTTTTGCTGCTAGGTTCAGCCCTAGCCTTTGGCCAAAACGAGAAAGTGAAGGGCATTATCACTTCCCGGACCGGAGAAACGCTGATCGTCAAATCGAACGACGGAAACAATACCACCGTGGTTCTGACCGATGAAACCAAAACCGAAGACAAGAGGGGCCTGTTCGGCCTTAGAAAAAGCCGATTGTCCAACGTCGTGCTGATACCCGGTCTAAAGGTAAGCGTTGACGGAACCGCCGACGATCAGGGCCGGGTGATAGCGAAGACGATCACCACCGATGGGGACGATCTCGAAACCGCCGCGATGATCCAGGCGGGCTTGCATCCCACCGCAGAGCAGGTAGCGGCCAACATGCAGAATATCGCGACCAACCAACAGAATATCGCAGCCAACCAACAGGATATCGCGGCCAACCAACAGAATATCGCGGCCAACAAGCAGCAGATTGAGCAGAACATAAAAGACATCGAGGAGAACACTAATCGCTTTACCGCCCTGAGCGAATATGACGTGAAGGGCCAAGCAACCGTGAAATTCAATGTCGGTAGCGCCAAGATTTCGGCGCAGGACCAGGAAGAACTCAAGAAGCTGGCGGACAATGCTAAGAGCCTCACTGGGTACATCGTCGAGGTAGTGGGCTATGCCGACTCGACGGGCAGCGCTGCCATGAACACAAGACTCAGCCAGGACCGCGCGCAAGCGGTGGTTACCTTCTTGATGCAGCAGGGTGGTGTGCCGATACGGCACATCGTGGCGCCCGGCGCCATGGGCGAATACGGACCGGCGGCATCGAACGAGACCAAGGCCGGGCGGGCAGACAACCGTCGGGTTGAGGTGAAGGTCCTGATCAACAAGGGCATCGCCGGAAGCTAGGCACAATGCCGCGCTCCAGCAAGAAAGCAGGTACCTAACTGGAAACGCAAACGAGGACATGGGTGCGATGCCGGCATCTCACTTAATCCTGTGCGCCCGCAGGAGAAGGGTAGGTATGGCCAGTCCGGTGCCGAGCGCGCCGACTGTGAACGTTGCTTGCAGGGTATTGTCGAGGGCCGTTAAGAACGTTTCGCCCGCAGCTGTGGGATGCAACGTTGTAATGGCAAACAGCCCCAGGATTGCCTTGGTGGCAAACGCGCCGGGAACCATGGGAATGCAGCCCACCAGATGCAACACATCGCGCGAAACGCAGCTTATGGACGGAAGCAGTTGAACCGCGATTCCGCCCGCTAAGGCGGCAACAAAAGTCGCTGCTTCCATGCTCCAGCCGCGCTCCAGTGCAACCGTGCGTGCCGCCAGCATTAGCGCACCACTGGCCGCACACCAAGAGAGGCCTCGGCTTTCGACGTTGAAAAGCACCCCGAAACCTGCGGCAGCCAGTCCGCCGCAGACAGTGTGGTGAAGCAACAGAGAGAAATCCATATTCAACGACCTTGTCCCAGCAGGTCTTGGGCGAGCCATACTCCGATCGTTGTGAATACCAGAATGCCCACTACCCAGACGGCGCGGGCGCTGCCCAAGGTCGGGCGGCCTTGGAGGATGTCGAACTGTGCGTTGAACGAAGGAACGCCGGGCACTAGCAACAGCACGGGCGCGATCATGTCTCTAGCTACCGTCTGGCTTCCGGTCCACCGTGCTGCAAGCCCGCACAACATGGATGCCAGAAACGCGACCACCGTGGCGGATAGAAACACATTGAGATTGTGCAGGGCCAACTGGCGGCGAACGATATGACCGAGAGCTGCTGCTGCAAAGATCGGTCCGACGCCCGCCCAGTCCACATCCAGCAATCGGCCAAAGGCGGCGCATGCCACCCCGACAGCAGGAGCGACGAGCCAGTCGGGATGAAAGGGAGAGGCGCGGACGAGGCGATCCAGTTCCGCCCGCGCCTGTGTAACGGTGAAGCCTCCGCGCTCGATTTGCGCCGCGGCTGTGCGCAACGTGTGATAGAGCCTCTGGTTCACCCCCAATGGCCCCACTTTGCGCATGCGGGTGATCCAATCGGGCCCGATGCCGATCGAGATGACGAGCGATGCGTAGCCTACGCGCACATCCGCGCACTCCGCACCCAGGCCGGCCGCCACCTGTGCGGTGATTTCCTCCACACCCCGGGCGCTGGCGCCGGTTTCCATGTGCAACCGGCCGAATTCCAGCGCCACCATCGCGATCTCTTCCAACGGCTCACGCCTAAGCAGCGGCTGGAGGAGTTCTGTTTTCATAGCAACTTCGCGGCGATCTCCACGAAAAGGATCTTAACGATTGTCATGCCGGGGAAGATCATCGCGTAGCCGATGTCGGGCTGGTCCGTCGGGGCAAGCTTGTTCGAATAGGCGAGAATCGCCGGATTCCCGGTAGCGCCTGCGACAATACCCGCTACCTCGTCGTATGGCATCCGAAAGACGAACAGGCCGAGGATCATAATCGGCAGGACAATCGCGGCAAGCACGACCGCACCCAGTCCCAGCATCTGAAATCCGGTCTGCGAAACCGTCGCCGCGAACTTGGGCCCAGAAGACATTCCGACCTGCGCCAGGAACAGTGTCAGCCCAAGATTGCGAAGTACGAGATTGGCGGAAAGCGGGATGGACCAGTTCATGCCGCCCGTGCGGCGCATCTTGCCCAGGATCAAGGCCACAATCAGCACGCCCGCAACCCCCAGGGCGAACCTGCCGAGGCCGGGTAGCGGTATTGCAATCGCACCGAGCAGGAAGCCGAGTGCCATCCCGAGACCGATGGAGATGTAGCTGAACTCGGCCGTGCCCTTGATCGAGTCTCCGAAGAACCTGCGCAAAGCCACGAAATCCGCGCGATTCGCCAGTAACCCGACTCGGTCGCCGAACTCGAGGATCAGGTCCTCTCGCGCCAGGAGGTCAGCGTCGCCGCGACGAACGTGGAGGACGGACGAGTCCTTTTCTCCGGGCAGCTCGAGATCACCGAGTGCCCTGCCCACGACGGTGGGGCGCGAGGCAAAAACACGAAGATAGTCCAGATGCTCGCGGTCCTTTACGAAATGGCCTGGCACCACCTCGCCCAGACTCTTGCTGGCCTGACCGAGTGCTTCTTTGCTCCCGCCAACCGCGAGCAAAACGTCGTCTTCCTCAAGCACGCAGGTGGCGGTGGCCGGCTCATTAACCCCATGCCTGCGCCTGGCCACAATCTGCACTCCGGCCGGCAGGGTGGTCATCACTTCTTCGACCGTCTTGCCGGACACCTCCGGGTTGTGCACCATGATTTCGAGCATCTCCACTCCGCCGCCTATGGACGTCTGGATCCTCGGCTTGAGGAGCAAAAAGGCGATATAAAGGAAGAGGATGGGCCCGGCCACGCCGAACGGGTAGGACACCGAGTACCCCACTGCGGGATCGTTGTTACCGAGCGCTGCTATCGCCGCTTGCAGCGTTGCCGTGCTGGTCCCCGATCCAGCGAAAAGCCCGAGCGCATGTCCGATCGTTACGCCTATCGTTTTCACGAACACGAGACTCACTGCCCCAGCCAGCAGCACGGCGATCAGTGCCATCGCGTTTGCGCGGAGTCCCTTGGCGCTCGTCAAGCCGGTGAAAAATTGCTTGCCATACCCGACGCCCACGGCATAGAGGAACAGAGCGAGCCCGAGGGTGCCCACCATCGCCGCCGGCGCTGACTTGGGCGCAAACCAGCCCATCGCGAGGGCGACAAAAAGGACAGCGCCCGCACCGAGGGAGAATCCCTTGATGTTGATCTCGCCGATCAGATACCCAATAGCGATGGTGAGAAACAGCGCCATCATCGGCTGTTGCTCGAGGAAGGTCTTGATCAGCTCCATAATTCCTCCTGGTCAGTACACGGTGAGGCCTCGGCTGCGGAACTGGCCGCGCACCCGCTCCGTCAGCTCAGGGTCGGGCGGCGCGACACTTTCCAGCGGATAATCAAGGCCGAGCTTGCGCCACTTGCCCTGACCCATCTGGTGGAAGCGCAGGATCTCCACGCGCTCGACCGACGCAAGCCCAGCGCAGATATCTGCCACTTTTTCCACGTTGTCATGGCTATCGGTCAGGCCTGGCACGAGGACGAAGCGTATCCACATCGGGCGCTTCAGCGCCGAGAGCCGGCGAGCGTAAGCGAGCGTCGGTTGCAAAGGCTGGCGCGTGACCTTCTCGTAGGTTTCCGGATCGCCCGATTTGATGTCGAGCAGATTGAGGTCGATGTCCATCAACTCCTGGTCCGTGAAGCGGTCGCCGAGACGGCCCGAAGTATCAAGACAGGTGTGCAGCCCCATCTGTTTGCAGCGGTGAAAGACCCGGGTCACAAACGCGCGCTGCAGCATGGGTTCACCGCCGGAGATGGTGAGGCCTCCGCCGCTGATCTTGAGCACTTGGGCGTAGTTGCCGATTTGCCGCATCGAGCGCGCCACAGACACGGGATGCCCGTTGTACTTGTGCCAGGTGTCCGGGTTGTGACAGTACTGGCATCGCAGCGGGCAACCCGTCAGAAAGCCGACAAAGCGCAGTCCAGGGCCATCTACCGTGCTGCCCACCTCCCAGGAGTGAACGTAACCGATGACGTCGTCTCCATCCTGGACCTCCTCGACGTCGCCGGGATGCACGGCGAAGTAGTCGCGCGCTGCCTTGCTTTCTGCCGCCCCCTTGCGCGCGACATACAGCTCATAGCGGCTTCCCGTCTGTGGCTCGCTCATGGCGCTCTCCCTACATGGCGCCGTGGAATGTGCGGTTGATCACGTCAAACTGCTGTTCCTTGGTCAGCTTGACGAAGTTCACCGCATATCCCGACACCCGGACCGTGAGTTGCGGATACTTCTCCGGGTGCTTCATCGCATCCTGCAGCGTTTCGCGGTTCAATACGTTGACGTTGACGTGGAAGCCCCCGCTTGAAAAATAAGCGTCGAGTACGCCGGTGCCGCGAGTGACGCGATCGCCCTCGCTGCCGAGCGCAGTTGGCACGACCGATAGCGTGAGCGAGATTCCATCCTCGGCGTCATCGTACGGAATCTTCGCCACCGACATCAGGGCCGCGAGAGCGCCGTGTGTGTCGCGACCGTTCGACGGATTCGCGCCGGGCGCGAAGGGCTCGCCCTTCTTGCGACCGTCCGGGGTGCTGCCCGTATGCTTGCCGTAAACGACATTGGAAGTGATGGTGAGCACCGATTGGGTGTGGACCGCATTGCGGTAGCTCGGGTACTTCCGGATCTTGGTCATCATCATGGACACCAGCATGCGGGCGATCTCGTCCGCGCGCTCGTCGTTGTTGCCGAAGTACGGAAATTCGCC
>Ga0187781_10001848_pt1 | contig 16131 bp, 26 predicted proteins | sample 0715_SJ02_MP02_2_FD_132447 | JGI IMG/M metagenome (GOLD analysis project Ga0187781, IMG submission 132447) | Tropical peat soil microbial communities from peatlands in Department of Meta, Colombia - 0715_SJ02_MP02_20_MG | ecosystem: Environmental > Terrestrial > Soil > Wetlands > Peat | place...
TGCGCGGCATCGGCAAAGACGAAGTGGAGCGTGGGATGGTGCTGGCCAAGCCGGGCTCGATCACGCCGCACACCAAGTTCAAGGCGGAAGTTTACATTTTGACCAAGGAAGAAGGCGGGCGGCACACGCCGTTTTTCAAGGGCTACCGGCCGCAGTTTTATCTGAGAACGACGGACGTGACGGGTGTGGCGGAGTTGCCGTCGGGCACGGAGATGGTGATGCCGGGCGATAACGTGAGCCTGGTGATTGAACTGATCACGCCGGTGGCCATGGAGAAGGGGTTGCGCTTCGCGATTCGCGAAGGCGGCCACACCGTGGGCGCGGGCACGATTGCGGAGATCATTCAGTAAAGCAGTCGTGAGTCCCAAGCCCTGAGTCGTGAGCAAGCAAGACCGGCACACCGTGGGCGCCGGAACGATCGCGGAGATTATTCAGTAAAGCAGTCGTGAGTTCCGAGCCCTGAGTTGTGAGCAAGACTGACGGCGATGAAAGCGATGGGGCCTGGCGCAAAACGAAGGCAGCCCCGCAGGGGCGGAATGAGATAGCCCGGGGCGTAAGCCCCGGGGTAAGGCACAGCAAAGAGAACAAGTCCCGTAGGGACGACAGAAACTAACGACAACGCGGATTGCAACATTCCGCAGGTTCTTTCCGCCGGGCAGCCCGGCGGGGTTAGAGAGCAAACAGTGATTGGAAAAGAGAGAATTCGCATTCGGTTAAAAGCCTACGACTACCGCATTCTGGATCAGTCGACGGGCGAGATCGTGGAAACGGCGCGGCGCACCGGCGCGCAGATTGCCGGGCCAATTCCGCTGCCCACGATGAAGAACAAATACTGCGTGCTGCGTTCGCCGCACGTGGACAAGAAATCGCGGGAGCAGTTCGAAATCCGCACCCACAAGCGCCTGCTCGACATTCTCGAGCCGACGCAGCAGACAGTGGACGCGCTGATGAAGCTCGACCTGCCCGCCGGCGTGGATGTCGAGATCAAGGCGTTCGGGAAAGAGCATAAATAAGCCGTGTGGGGACGGCCGCCCTCGGCCGTCCGGCGGAGCGAAGCTCCGCGGCACTCGCGGGCCAGGGCGCCCGCGCCACACTTCCAGCCAATAGCCGGCGTGAACAACGACGAGCCAAGCTGGACGGAGAGATGACGACATGGCAACGAAGGTAACAGGCATTCTGGGCAAAAAAGTCGGCATGACGCAACTGTTTGACTCGAAGGGCGACGTTCGCCCGGTCACCGTGCTGCAGGCTGGTCCGTGTGTGGTGACGCAACACAAGTCGGCTGCCAAGCACGGTTATGAAGCGGCTCAGATTGGCCTGGTCGAGTTTGTCAAGGAGTCGCGGTTGTCGAAGCCCGAGCGCGGGCACCTGGCGAAGAACAATCTCCCGCCGGTGAAGTTTCTGCGCGAAGTTCCGCTCGAGGTCGAGGGCGAGACCGATGGAGCAGTGAAGGTCGGCGACCGCGTGCTGGTCGAGATTTTCGAAGGCGAAAAGTTCGTCGACGTCGTGGGAGTGAGCAAGGGCAAAGGGTTTCAGGGCGTGGTGAAGCGGCATCACTTCGGCGGCGGCCCCAAGTCGCACGGGTCCATGTTTCAAATAACAGGCTCGATCGGTAGTTCGGCCTTCCCGTCACGCGTGTTCAAAGGCATGCGCATGTCGGGACACATGGGGCATCAGCAGGTGACGATGCGCAACCTGCGCGTGCTCGGCGTCGACAAAGACGAGAACCTGCTGGTGGTGGAGGGCAGCGTGCCCGGACCGCAGGGTGGATACATCGTAATAACGAAGGCGAAGAAGCCGCCCAGAGAGCGCCGCGGATTCGCCGGTGCGGCGACGGTTGACCCGCTGAAGGCGGCGAAGAGGGCGGCGAAGAAAGCGTAGCGAGTCGCGAGTCCTGAGTCGCGAGGCATTGCTCAGGACACGGGACTCAGGACTCAGGACTAGGACAATGGCAACGATTGACATTCACAACTTGAGCGGCGAGAAGGTCGGGACGCTCGATCTTGCCGACGAAATTTTCGGTGCGGTCAACGAAGACCTGCTCTGGGAGGCGGTGAAGCATTACCGCGCCAGCCAGCGCGCCGGAACGCACGCCACCAAAGCGCGCTGGGAAGTTTCCGGCTCGGGCAAGAAACTGTGGAAGCAGAAGGGCACGGGCCGCGCCCGCATCGGCTCCATCCGGTCGCCGCTGTGGCGGCACGGCGGCACGGTGCACGGTCCCCAGCCCCGCTCCTACGACTACACCTTCCCGCGCAAGAAACTGCTGGGCGCGCTGCGCTCGGCGCTGGCCGCGAAGCTGGCCGACGGCAAGATCATCGTGGTCAATGCCTTCGACGTGAAAGGGCCGAAGACCAAGGAATTTCGCCAGGCGCTCGACGCGCTGAATGTAAAGTCGACTGTCCTGATTGTCGAAACGCCAAAGCATGAAAACCGCAACCTGGAGCTGAGCGCGCGCAACATTGCCGGGCTCGAGCTGGTGCGGGGCAACGAGGTTCATCCCTATCACCTGCTGCGCTATGACCACGTGATTTTCTCGCAGCCGGCGATCGAGAAGCTGCAGGTTTCGCTGCAGAATTCCACGGCGAAGAAGCAACGCAAGACGGGAGAAGGCGAAAAGGTGAAGAAGGCCGCCAGTGCTCCGCGTCGGCGCGCTAGGCATGACAAAGCGGCGGAGGTGGCCTAGGGCCTGATAATTATGAAATCCGCATACCAGATCATTCGCCGTCCGGTGATTACCGAAAAGGGCCTGGCCATCAAGGAGAACCAGAACACGCTGGTCTTCCAGGTGGCGCCCAAGGCGACCAAAACGGAAATCAAGGAAGCGGTGCAGACGATTTTCAAGGTGAAGGTGCATTCGGTGCGCACGGCCACGTATCCGGGAAAAGAGCGGCGGCGCGGGAAGTTCGCGGGCTACCGTCCGGATTGGAAGAAAGCGTATGTGCGTTTGCGGTCCGGCGAAAAAATGCCGGAGTACGCGCAGAATTTGTAGAAAGCAGCTATCAGCTATCGGCCGTCAGCTATCAGTAAAAGCGACGGCCAACTGAGAGCTGACAGCTGAAAGCTGAGAGCTTCTATGGCAATCAAGACATACCGACCGACCACGCAGACGCTGCGGTTTCGCACGACTCTGGTCAACGACGACCTCACGACCACCGAGCCGTACAAGCCGCTGCTCGAGCCCAAGCAGCGCACCGGCGGGCGCCGCAACTCGGGGGACATCACCCTCTGGCACCGTGGCGGCGGGCACAAGCGCAAGCTGCGTATCATTGATTTCAAGCGCGACAAGACCGGCATTCCCGCGACGGTCGCGACCATCGAGTACGATCCCAACCGCTCGGCGCGCATTGCGCTGTTGGCCTACGCCGATGGCGAGAAGCGTTACATCCTGCAGCCCGAAGGGCTGAAGGTGGGACAGAAAGTGTTGAGCGGCCCGGATGCCGACATCCTGGTGGGCAACGCGCTGCCCCTGCGCAACATTCCACCCGGCACCATGATTCACAATCTTGAACTCAAGCCGGGCAAGGGCGGGCAAATGGTGCGGTCGGCGGGCGGAGCGGCGCAGCTGGTCGCCAAGGAAGCAGAGTACGCGCTGGTCAAGCTACCTTCGGGCGAAACCCGGAAGGTTTCGCAGGATTGTATGGCAACGATCGGACAGGTCGGCAATCTCGACCACGAAAACGTCACCATCGGCAAGGCTGGAAAAACGCGCTGGCTGGGACGGCGTCCGGTGAACCGCGGCGTTTCGATGAACCCGGTCGACCATCCGCACGGCGGCGGTGAAGGCAAGACCTCCGGAGGCCGCCATCCGGTGACGCCTTGGGGCCAGCCGACGCGCGGCTACAAGACGCGCAATAACAAGCGCACGGATAAGTTCATCGTGAGCCGAAGGAGCAAATAGCTGTTGCTGCGAACTGGCAACTGAGAACTGAGAACTGACTTTATGGCACGTTCAACCAAGAAAGGCGCGTTCGTGGATGCTTACCTTCTGGCGAGGGTGGAAGCCATGAACTCGCGCAACGAGAAGAAAGTGCTGCGCACCTGGTCGCGGCGTTCGACCGTCGTGCCCGAGATGGTGGGGCACACGATCGCGGTGCACAACGGCAAGAAGTTCATCCCGGTGTACGTCACCGAAAACATGGTAGGCCACAAACTGGGCGAGTTCAGTTTCACGCGCCAGTTTAAAGGGCACTCCATGAAGGCGGCGACGGAAGTCGCGGCGAAACCGGCCGGAATCCCGGGTGGTCCGGGGGCCATCGTGCCCTCGACGCCAGCCGCGGCACCGGCAGCGCCCGCGCCACCGAAGGCGTAAGGAAGCTTCTAGCTACTAGCTAAGACGCTTCAGGATCGTGTTTGGGATTTGTGATGACAGTTTCTAGCTTCTGATTTTAGCTAGGAGCTAGCAGCTAGGAGCTTGTAGCTAATATGGAATTTCGAGCTGAAACCCGTTACCTGCGCGTCTCGCCGCAGAAAGCGCGCCTGGTGCTGGAGTTGATCCGGGGGCGGCGCGTGGAAGATGCCCGCAACACGCTCCTGTTCACCAAGAAGCGCGTGGCGGCGCACGTGGGCAAACTCCTGCAGTCGGCGCTCGACAACGCGAACTTCCTGGCCACCGAGAAGGGACTCGATGTCGAGATCGACAACCTGTACGTGAAACGTGCGGTGGCCAATGACGGGCCGCGCATGAAGCGCATCCGTCCGGCGCCGCAGGGACGCGCCTACCGCTATCAGCGGCGCATCTCGCACATCGAACTGGTGCTGGCCGAGCGTGGCAAGAACGGCGAATCGGTAGCGACGGTCGTGGGCGAGGAGGCTGCTCCAGCTCCGGTTCCGGCCAAGGCCAAGCGGCGCGCTCCGGCGGTGAAGGCGGGGAAGAAGAAGGCTGGCTAAAGCAGGTTCCTCACCGGCCTCAGGCCGGATCGGAATGGCAAGGTTGGTTTGAGATTTAGGAGAAGCAATGGGACAAAAAGTCCATCCGTATGGTTTTCGGCTCGGCTACACCAAGCCGTGGAAGTCGCGCTGGTTCGTCGAACGCGACTACGACAAGCTGCTCCACGAAGACGTCAAGCTGAAGAACGAACTGAAGGACAAGCTCAAGTCGGCGGGCGTGAGCGCCATCGAGATCGAGCGCCCGGGCAACAAGCTCCGCATCATCATTAAGACGGCGCGGCCGGGGATCATCATCGGGCGCAAGGGCGCGGAAATCGACAAGCTCAAGGGCGAACTGCAGAAGCGGACCGCGCGCGAAGTGTTCGTCGACATCCAGGAAGTGCACAAACCCGAGCTCGATGCGCAGCTGGTTTCCGAGTCGATCGCGCTGCAGCTGGAAAAACGTGTTGGCTTCCGCCGCGCCATGCGCAAGGCGGTGGATTCGGCGCTGCGCTTCGGCTGCAAGGGAATCAAGGTCCGCGTGAGCGGACGGTTGAACGGCAACGAAATCGCGCGCTCGGAGTGGTATCTGCAGGGGCGGCTGCCGTTGCATACGTTGCGCGCCGACATTGATTTCGGCTTCAGCGAGGCGCGGACCACTTACGGAGTGATCGGCGTGAAAGTGTGGGTGTACAAGGGCGAAATTCTGCAGCAGAAAAAGCGGGAAGCGCAGCCGGCCGCTGGCGGATTTTAGGGGAGTCGAAAAGCAGGCTCCTCACCCGCGCTTGGCGCGTGTTCGGAATGACATCGCGAGACAAAAGGCGTCTCGCTCAGGATGACAAGGGTTTTTCGGGCAACTGGCAACTGAGAACTGATTATGTTGATGCCAAAGAAAGTGAAGTACCGCAAGCAGCAGCGCGGCCGCATGACGGGCAAAGCCTGGCGCGGCGGCGAGCTGGCTTTCGGCGACTACGGGCTGAAGGTGCTCGAGCCGGGATGGATCACCGACCGGCAGATCGAGGCCAGCCGTGTGGCTATGACCCGCTTCATCAAACGCGGCGGCAAGATCTGGATCCGGCTGTTTCCCGACAAGCCGGTGACCAAGAAGCCGGCCGAAACCCGTATGGGCAAAGGCAAGGGCGCGCCTGATCACTGGGTCGCGGTCGTGCGTCCGGGAAAGATTTTGTTTGAGATGGAAGGCGTGACGCCAGTGGACGCGGCCGAAGCGCTGCGCCTGGCTTCGCACAAGCTGCCGCTGCGCACGACCATGGTCACGCGCGCGGCGACGCACTAGAAACCGCTATCAGCTCTCAGCCGTCAGCTTTCAGCGAGAGCTGTGGCGGGAAAAGCTGAGAGCTGAAAGCTGAGAGCTTATTTATGAAAGCGGACAAAATCAGAAACCTGACCGACGCGGAACTCGAGCACCAGGAGCGCGACTTGGCCGACCAGCTCTTCAAGCTGAAGTTTCAGCTGAACATGGGGCAGACCGAAAGCCTGAAGAAGATTCGCGGCCTGCGCAAGGATATCGCCCGCGTCAAGACGATTCTCGGCGAGCGTGTCCGCTCGGCCGCGGCCGAAAAGAAATAGAAAAGAAATAACGGAGAAGCCAGAATGGCGGACGCCAAAACATCAACCAAAGCAGCCGAGCGGGTGCAGGGCCGCCGCAAGGAAGTGGTGGGAGAAGTCGTCTCCAACCGCATGCACAAAACCATTGTGGTGCAGGTGACGCGCAAGAAATCGCATCCCTTCTACGGGCGCGTGATCGCGCGGCACAAGAAGTTCTATGCCCACGACGAGAAAAATGAAGCGCGGGTGGGCGACGTGGTGCGGCTCGAGGAGACGCGTCCGCTGTCGAAGCTGAAGCGCTGGAGACTGAAAGACATTGTGCGCAAGGCAGCGCTGCTGCCCGAAGTTGCGGTGGACGCGGGAAGCTGAGAAGCAGGTTCCTCACCCGCGCTTGGCGCGCGTTCGGAATGACAAGGATTTGGTTAGGGAGACTGCCATGGCTGTGATGATGAGAACGATGCTGGAGGTCGCCGACAATTCCGGCGCCCGCAAGCTGCAGATGATTCTGCCGCTGGGCGGCGCGACCGGGTTGAATGCCGGACTGGGCGACGTGATCACGGCGGCGGTGAAGGAGTCCGCGCCCGAGGGCCAGGTGCAGAAGGGCAAAGTCGTGAAGGCGGTCATCGTGCGCACCCGCAAGGAGCATCGGCGCCGCGACGGCACCTACATCCGCTTTGACCAGAACGCGGCGGTGCTGATCAACGAAGCGGGCGAACCGGTGGGAACGCGCGTGTTCGGCCCGGTGGCGCGCGAATTGCGCGAGAAGAAATTCTTGAAGATTGTGAGTTTGGCGCCAGAAGTGATCTGAAAGCAGGTTTCAAGGTTTCAAAGTCTCAAGGTTTCAAGGTTGCCTTAGGATGAAGAAGTCTTGAAGGAACTTTGAAACATTGCAACCTTGAAACTTTGAAACCTGAGATTCGATATGGCAACCGCAACAGTTGGACACAAACGAGTTGATATCCGGCGGAACGACACCGTGAAAGTGATCACCGGCCGGGATAAAGGCAAGGAAGGACGCGTCCTGCGCGTGTTTCCCAACGACGCCAAGATTCTGGTCGAGCACGTGATGATGGTGAAAAAGCACGTGCGCCCGAACCCGCAGAAGAACATCAAGGGCGGCATTGCCGAGCAGGAGAGCCGCGTCGCGATTTCCAATGTGCAACTGGTCTGCCCGACTTGCGGCCCGGTCCGCATCGGGCACGACATGCGGGGGGACCGCAAGGTGCGCGTCTGCAAGAAGTGCGGAACGACGCTGGATAAGTGACGCCGTTTTGCGGGCGTGAGCGAAACCGGGGTCCCCGGCACGCGCGGTTTTCGCGTGACGGGGTGGGAAGCGGGAGCCCGCTGGCGTCATCCTGAGCGAAGCGAAAGATCTCGCGAGTAAGGAACAAGCGATGGCAAAAGACAAAAAAGGACAGAAGGAAGCGGCGCAGGAGCAGAAGGCCCCCGAGCAGGCGCGGCACAGCGCGAAAGAGCGTCCGCGGCTGCGCGCGAGATTCGAAAAGGAAGTGGCTCCGGCTCTGCTGAAGGAACTGGAGCTGAAAAACGTCATGGCGGTTCCGCGCCTGCACAAGATCGTCGTGAACGTGGGCGTGGGCGAGGCCACGCAAAACGCGAAGGTGCTCGATCCGGCGGTGAACGAGTTGAGCCAGATCACGGGGCAGAAGCCGGTCGTCACCCGCGCCAGGAAGTCGATCGCCGCCTTCAAAGTCCGCGCCGGGCAGTCCATCGGCGCGATGGTGACCCTGCGCGGCGACCGCATGTACGAGTTCTTCGACCGGTTGGTGAACATCGTGCTGCCGCGCGTGCGCGACTTCCGCGGAGTTTCCACCAAGTCGTTCGATGGCCGCGGCAATTACACCCTCGGCCTGCACGACCAGTTGATTTTCCCGGAGATCTCCTACGAGAAAGTCGACAAGCTGAAGGGCATGAACGTCACCATCGTGACCACCGCCGCGAACGATAATCAGGCGCGCACCCTGCTGAAACACCTGGGCATGCCGTTCCGGGCGTAAGGGGTTTTGTAGAGACGTAGCTTGCTACGTCTCTCAATCGCAGACGTTGCCGCAACGTCTCTACAGGAGCAAGAGTTTGGGAACAACAGCAAAACGAGTGAAGGACGGTGTTGGGTTACACCAGCACAAGGCAACGAAACCGAAGTTCTCCACGCGCCGGCACAACCGCTGCCGGCTGTGCGGGCGCCCGCGCGGCTACCTGCGCAAGTTCGGCATCTGCCGGCTGTGCTTTCGGCAGCTGGCGTTGCGGGGGGAAATCCCCGGAGTTTCGAAGTCGTCCTGGTAGCAAGGCGGTCGTTGGCCGTGTGTTGATGGTCGTTGGCTAACGACTGAGGACCAGCGACCAACGAAGTGGTTTCAGGCCGCCGCAGGTTCCCCGCTGGCTTGCATAAAAATGACGCGGGGCGAACGGGTGGCCAGAGGAGAAGCAAAACAATGAGGTTGACCGATCCGGTCGCAGACATGCTGACGCGGGTGCGCAATGCGCTCCAGGCGCGGCACCAGAAAGTGGATATCCCGGCCTCGCGGCTCAAACTGGAGATCGCCCGCATTCTGAAAGAAGAGGGCTACATCTCCAACTACAAGGCCACCGAGGAAGAGGGGCACAAAGTTATCCGGATTTACCTCAAGTATGGCGCCAACAACGAGGCGGCCATCTCGAAGGTCGAGCGCGTCTCGCGCCCCGGCTGCCGCGTCTACGTGCGCCGCAGCGAGATTCCGCGCGTGCTGGGCGGTTTGGGGATCAACATCCTCACCACCCCGCGCGGTGTGATGACCGGCCGCCAGGCGAAAAGGGAAGGCGTGGGCGGCGAGTTGCTGTGCCAGATTTGGTAGATGAACAGCTATCAGCTATCAGCCGTCAGCTATCAGCAAATGCGACGGCGATTCAAGCTGAGAGCTGAAGGCTGAGAGCTGAAAGCTTATGTCACGAATTGGAAAAAAGCCGATCGCGATTCCCAAGGGGGTCACGGTCAAAATTGAAGGCAACACGGTCGCGGTACAGGGGCCGAAAGGCAAGCTAGACACGGCTCTGCCGGCGGGCATCAAGGTCGAGCAGAGGGACGGACACATCGTCGCCATCCGCGAGAACGATTCGCAGTCGGCGCTTCACGGGCTGGCACGCGCCCTGGTCAATAACGCCGTGGAAGGCGTGACCAAGGGCTGGGTGCGCGAACTGGAGATCGTCGGCATCGGCTATCGCGCCGAACTGAAGGGCAAAACGACGGTTGTGTTCAACCTGGGCTATTCGCATCCCATCGAATATCCGTTGCCCAGTGGCGTGGATGCAGTCGTCGATCCCAAGCAGACCCGCATCACGCTGACCGGAATTGACCGGCAGAAGGTCGGGCAGGTGGCGGCGGAAATGCGCGCCCTGCGGCCGCCCGATCCGTACAAGAACAAGGGCGTGCGCTATGTCGGCGAGCGCCTGAAGAAGAAAGTAGGAAAGACGGGGGCTAAATAGCTTTCAGCTGTCAGCTTTCAGCTCTCAGCGGTGTGTGTTTGCGATGAGGGTTTAGCTGCTGGCTGACGGCTGATAGCTGAGAGCTGGATTTATGCTGACGAAAACAGGCAAGAACGCAAAGCGCGGTCACGTGCACGAGCGCATCCGCAAGAAGCTGCAGGGAACGGCGGAGCGTCCGCGGCTCAACGTGTACCGCTCGCTGAACCACATTTACGCGCAGGTGATCGACGACATGTCGGGCCAGACGCTGGTTTCGGCCAGTACGGCCGAAGGCAAGAAAGAAGACCGTCGCACCGGCGGCAACGTCGCCGCGGCAAAATCGGTCGGCAAGACGATCGCCGAACGCGCCAAGGCCAAGGGTGTGACCAAGGTCGTATTCGACCGCGGCGGCTACATTTATCACGGGCGAGTGAAAGCTCTGGCCGACGCCGCCCGCGAAGCGGGATTGCAATTTTAAATGCGGCTCTCAGCTGTCAGCTCTCAGCTATCGGCTAAGAGCGGCGAACTGAGAGCTGATAGCTGATAGCTGAAAGCTGGTTCAAGAATGCCAACAGTGATCAAGAAACTCGATGCAGGCGCGTTCCAACTGAAAGATCAGGTGGTCGCCATCAATCGCGTCACCAAAGTCGTCAAGGGCGGCAAGAATCTTTCCTTCGCCGCGCTGGTGGTGGTGGGCGATCCTTCGGCGGCCGTGGTCGGCTTCGGTTCCGGCAAGGCCAAAGAAGTTCCCCAGGCTATCCGCAAGGGAATTGAGGCCGCCAAGAAGAACCTGGTGAAGGTCAACCTGACCCAGACCACCATTCCGCACCTTGTGCTGGGGCGCTACGGCTCAGGCCGCGTCCTGCTAAAACCCGCGCCCGAAGGCACGGGCGTCATCGCGGGCGGAGCGGTGCGCGCGGTTATGACTTCGGTAGGCGTGCAGAACGTGCTGACCAAGTCGATCGGCACCACCAACCCGCACAACGTGATCAAGGCGACCTTCGACGCGTTAAAGCACTTGAAGAACCGGGAGAGTGTGGCGACGCTGCGCGGCAAGACGGCGGAAGAACTGTAGTGGAAGAGCGGCCCTTCAGGGCCGCGTCCGAGCGCTCTTTAAGATTGGGGCTTTAGCCCCTGAGGTCTTGAAGCAATGACAAAGAAGACAGATTCGGGCAGCGGAAAAATCCAGATCAAGTGGGTGCGTTCCGCCATTTGTGCCCCAACCAAACAAAAGCTGGTGATTAAAGGACTCGGATTCACCCGGCTGAACCAGGTCATCGAGCGTCCAGATACGGCGGCCATCCGCGGCATGGTGGCCAAGATTCCGCATCTGGTGGAGATTGTGTAATAGCTGTCAGCTCTCAGCCATCAGCTCTCAGCGTGAAGCGCTTGGGCTGAAAGCTGACGGCTGATGGCTGAAAGCTGATTCTATGAATTTATCCAACATTCACCGACCGAAGAAGGCGACCGAAAACCGCAAGCGCGTGGGCCGTGGCATGGGCTCAGGCATGGGCAAGACGTCCACCCGCGGACACAAGGGCCAGCGCTCGCGCTCGGGTTCGCGCATGATCCGCGGCTTTGAAGGCGGACAGATGCCGCTGCACCGCCGCATGCCCAAGCGCGGCTTCACCAACATTTTCCGCAAGGAATACTCGATCGTCAGCCTGGAACGCCTGGCTGCTTTGGGCGAGACCGTCATCACGCCCGAGGTGCTGCGCAAGGCGGGTGTGATCAAAGCCAAGCTCCCGGTCAAGATTCTCGGCGACGGCGAACTTAAGGCTGCTCTCACCGTCAGCGCGCACAAGTTCTCCAAGTCGGCGCAGGAAAAAATCACCAAGGCGGGCGGCAAGATTGAGGTCTTAGCAGAGAAGGCGGGGCAGTAATGTTTGAAAAACTGGCCAACATCTTCCGCATTCCGGACCTGCGCAAGCGCGTCCTGTTCACCCTCGGGCTGCTGTTTGTGTACCGCATTGGCGGACACATTCCCACTCCCGGCGTGAATGCCGACAAGCTGGCGCAGTTTTTCGAGCAGAACCGCGGTAGCTTCCTCGGCTTTGTGGACTTGTTTTCCGGCGGGCAGCTGCGCCGGCTCACGATTTTCGCCCTAGGCATCATGCCCTACATTACCGCGTCCATCATTCTGCAGTTGCTGACGGTGGTCTACGAGCCGCTGGCCAAATTGCAGAAAGAGGGCGAACTGGGGCGCAAGAAAATCACCCAGTGGACGCGCTACATCACCGTCATCCTGAGCGCGGTGCAGTCGTTCGGCATCGCCGTCGGCCTCGAGAAGACCGGCGACTTCGTCCTTAACCCCGGCTGGGGATTTCGCCTGATGACCATGCTCACCCTGACTACAGGCAGCGCTTTCATCATGTGGCTGGGCGAGCAGATTACCGAGCGCGGCATCGGCAACGGCATGTCGCTGCTGATCTTTGCCGGCATCGTGGTGGGCTTGCCGCGCGGCGTGGTCGATCTGGTGGACAAGGCGAAGAATGCCGCCTGGGGTGCCCTGACTCCGGTGCTGATGGCCTTCCTGTTCGTTTTCATGATTGCCGTCGTCGCGTTCATCGTGTACGTCGAGCGCAGCGAGCGGCGCATCCCGGTGCAGTACGCCAAGCGTGTGGTCGGGCGCAAGGTGATGGGCGGACAATCTACCCATCTGCCTCTGCGCGTCAACGCCGGCGGCGTCATGCCCGTCATCTTCGCATCTTCAATTCTCACTTTGCCGCAAACCGTTTTTTATACCTGGCGCGAGCACCGTTATATCGGAGATCTGATTCGCATGCTGGGATGGGGCGAGCCGCTCTACACCTTGCTCTATGCCCTGGGCATTATTTTCTTCGCCTACTTTTATGTTTCCATCGTTTTTAATCCCAGTGAAGTTGCCGACAACATGCGGAAATACGGCGGGTTCGTCCCCGGCATTCGGCCCGGGCGCCGGACCGCCGACTTCATCAACGAGGTCTTGACCCGCATTACGCTGGTCGGCGCGCTGTACCTGATCGTGATCTCGTTTATTCCGGAATGGATGATCACCGGCATTCACCTCAACCACCTGCCGTGGTGGCTGGGAGGATCGATGTTCGAGCGGCTGCCGGTCTGGGTGACCAGCGGCCTGGGTGTGAACTTCTATTTTGGTGGGACCTCGCTGCTGATCGTCGTGGGCGTAGCCATGGATACGGTGACGCAAATTGAAGCGCAATTGATCATGCGTCACTACGATGGGTTTACCCCGCGCAGCGGGCGCATTCGCGGCCGGCGCGCCTGGTGATTTTTGCAGATCGCGCTTCGAGAATAGGTTTTTGGGAAGGGCACGGCTTTAGCCGTGCCGACCGGAGCCCGCATTCGGACCGGCTTTAGCCGCTGGGGGAAACCGCAACGGCGCGCGGAAGCGGCTTTTGAAGCACGGGCAGGCAGGTTTGTGGGGGTTGCTGCACCTCGGCTGAAATTCTGGGGCGCCGGGGAGACTTGATCGGGAGGCTTTGGCCAGCCGATGGCGCAGGAAACCTCGCGTGATGCTGGTTTGCGTGATGTGGGTCCCGTGGTGCTGCTTGGGCCGCCGGGCGCCGGAAAGGGCACCCAAGCCAAGCGCATCATGGAACGGTATGACATTCCCCAGGTGTCAACCGGAGACCTGCTGCGGGAAAATGCGGCTCAGGGAACCAGCCTCGGCCTGGCTGCCAAGGCAATCATGGCCCGAGGAGAGTTGGTCCCCGACGATGTGGTTTGCGGTATAGTCCGGGAGCGGCTGTCGCGGCCCGACTGTAAGCGCGGCTACGTTCTCGACGGGTTTCCCCGGACTGCGGCGCAGGCCGGGTGGCTCGATGCGCTGCTCGACGACAAGCTCTTTGACAATTCGCGTCCCACACGGGCTTGGCCAATTGTGATCTGCCTGGACGTGGACTATAATCAATTATTGCTCCGGCTCACTGGACGCCGTTCTTGTCCCACCTGTGGACGGATCTACAACGTCCACTTCCAGCCGCCCCGCGTGGATGAACTCTGCGACGTTGACGGGACGAAGCTCGGGACCCGCAATGATGACCGGTTGGAAGTCATTCAGCCACGACTCACGGCGTATCAGGAGCAGACTCGTCCCGTGGCTGAGTATTATCAGCGAACCGGGCGGTTGATCACGGTCAACGGCGACCGGCCGATGGACGAGATTACGGCGGAGGTTTACCGGATACTGGAAGATCACCACGCGTGACCCTGAAGCATGGCGATTGTCTGTAAATCGGCGAGCGAGATTGAGAAAATGCGGCGCAGCGGCCGCATTGTACGCCAGGTGCTCGAGCATGTCCGCGTGCTGGCGGTGCCGGGTGCCACGACCATGGACCTGGAGCGCGCCGCCGAGAAGAAGATCAAGGAACTCGCGGCCAGGCCGGCCTTCAAGGGCTATTACGATTATCCCTGCGTCCTGTGCACGTCGGTGAACGAGGAGATTGTGCACGGCATCCCGTCGGAAAAACGGGTGCTGAAGGAAGGCGACATCGTTTCCATCGACTGCGGTGTCGTACTCGACGGTTATTATGGCGACGCCGCTGTCACCGTCCCCGTGGGCAAGGCGGTGAAGCCGGAAGTGCAGAAGTTGCTGGACGTGACCGAAGCGTCGCTCTACCGCGGCATCGAACAGGCGCGCATCGGCAACTCGGTCGGCGATGTGGGAGCGGCCGTGCAGGAACATGTGGAAGCGGCCGGGTTCAGCGTCGTGCGCGAGTTCGTGGGACACGGCATCGGAACGCGCTTGCACGAAGAGCCGCAGGTTCCCAACTTCGGCAATCGCGGGCACGGAGCGAAGTTGCGCGAGGGCATGGTGCTCGCCATCGAGCCCATGGTCAATTCCGGCGGCCCGGAAGCCAAGGTGCTCGGTGACAAGTGGACCGCAGTCACCGTGGATGGCAGTTTCAGCGCCCACTTCGAGCATTGCGTGGCCGTGACCAAGGATGGGCCGGTGATTTTGACGCAGTAAGAGAGCAGTTCTCAGTTGTCGGTTCTCAGTTGGGAACCGGGTGCTTTGACTGGGAACTGAGAACTGGGAACTGAGAACTGATCTGAATGAGCAAAGAAGACGCGATTGAGGTCATGGCCACGGTTCTGGAGCCGCTGCCCAATGCCATGTTCCGGGTGGAACTGGAAAACAAGCACCAGGTGCTGGCGCACGTTTCCGGAAAGATGCGCAAGAATTTCATCCGCATTCTGCCGGGCGATAAAGTCGCAGTGGAGCTTTCTCCCTACGACCTGAATCGCGGAAGGATTGTGTACCGCTATAAATAGAGTTTGCTGAAAGCTGAGAGCTGACAGCTGAAAGCTGGGTTATGAAGGTTAGGGCATCGGTCAAAAAAATTTGCGACAAGTGCAAGATCATCCACCGCAAAGGCGTGGTGCGGGTGATCTGCGTCAACACCAAACACAAACAGCGCCAGGGGTGAAGCTTCTAGCTTTTAGCTCCTAGCTCCTAGCAAAACCCAAGATCGCGGTGGATTTGCTAGGAGCTAGCGGCTAGAAGCTAGTAGCCAACTGAACCGGGTAGCGGCGGAGGCTTAAGCATCATGGCACGTATTGCCGGCGTGGATCTTCCACGCCAGAAACACATTCACATCGCGCTGACCTACATCTATGGCATCGGCCATCCGCGCGCCAGCCGCATCCTCGATGAGGCTAAAGTGGAACCGATGAAGAAGGTCCAGGATCTGAGCGAAGAAGAGGTCAACCGGATCCGTACCGTCATCGAGTCGGAAGGTATGGTGGAAGGCGATCTGCGCAAGGATGTTTCGATGAACATCAAGCGGCTCATCGAAATCGGCTCCTATCGCGGATTCCGTCACCGCCGCAACCTGCCGGTCCGCGGCCAGCGCACCCATACCAACGCCCGCACCCGCAAGGGGCCGCGCAAGGGAACGGTCGCGCAGAAGAAGAAGGCCACGGCAAAAACATAACCAGTTGTCAGTTCTCAGTTCCCAGTTCTCAGTCGAGGGCTGGTTCTACTGAGAACTGAGTACTGAGAACTGAGAACTCAGAAATGGCAAAACCAGCAGCAGCAGCGGCGGCCGGCACACCAGCCGCGCCAGAGAAAAAAGGCAAGAAGAAAACCTTCAAGAAGAAGGAGCGCAAGCACGTGCCGCATGGCATCGCCTACGTGCAGGCCTCCTTCAATAACACGATCGTGACCATCTGCGACATGAACGGCAACGTTCTGTCGTGGAAGAGTTCGGGATCGCTCGGCTTCCGCGGATCGCGCAA
>Ga0187781_10001849_pt1 | contig 16120 bp, 14 predicted proteins | sample 0715_SJ02_MP02_2_FD_132447 | JGI IMG/M metagenome (GOLD analysis project Ga0187781, IMG submission 132447) | Tropical peat soil microbial communities from peatlands in Department of Meta, Colombia - 0715_SJ02_MP02_20_MG | ecosystem: Environmental > Terrestrial > Soil > Wetlands > Peat | place...
CGGTTTCTTTGAAGTGGAGTACGACGACGAGGGCGTAGAGGAACATGTGGTTCCACGAACGGCCAGATAAGCCTGTCGGCGCGTAGTTGTCGATAAATCGCCATTGCACTCATCGACCTAGCCCCAAGCCCCCAGTCCCTGCCTTTCATGCTATGCTGCGCAAAACCAGTACCCAGTGCTCAGTTGCCAGTACCCAGCAACCAGCACTGAAGACTGAGTGCTGGGTACTGACGACTGGACTGCCTCATGCTGGTTGAACTGCGCCTCGAAAATTACGCGGTGATTGACAACTTGGCGGTCGAGTTCCGGCCGGGGTTGAACCTGCTGACCGGCGAGACCGGAGCCGGGAAATCCATTCTGGTGGACGCGCTGGCGCTTCTGCTGGGCGAAAAAGCTTCCAGCGACGTCATCCGCAGCGGGGCAGAGCGATCGGTTGTCTCGGCGGTGTTCGCGGCCGAGGGCGCGGCGGAGAAGGCGCTGGCCACGATTCTCGAAGGCAATGGGCTGGATGAGTCCGACGAGGGGGCGCTCATTCTGCGGCGCGAGATTGCGGCGGGCGGCAAAGGCCGCGTCTTCGTGAATAATCAGCCCGCAACGGTGGCGGTGCTGCGCCAACTGGCGCCGCATCTGGCCGCCATTCACGCCCAGAACGAATCCATTCTTTCTTTCGACGGGCCGGCGCGGCTCGAGCTGCTCGATGCCTTTGCCGGCAACGAACTCGAGCCGGTAGAGACGGCGTTTGCCGCCTGGAAGAAGATTCGCACCCACATGGAAGAACTCGAGCGCGGCGAGCAGGACCACCTGCGGCTGGTGGACCTGTGGGTGTTCCAGAAGCGCGAAATCGAGGAGGCGCGTCTGGAGAGCGGGGAAGACGAGCGTTTGGAAACCGAGAAACGGGTTCTGGCCAACGCCGAAAAAATCTACAACGCGGCCATGAACGCCTTCGACTTGCTCTATGAGGGCGGCGCTTCGACCGCTTCCTCATTGCGGGCCGCGCACAAGCAGATCGAGGAACTGGCGCGTTACGAGCCGAAATTTCAGGATGCCCTGGCCGCGCTCGATACTGCCCGCATCAGCGTGGAAGACGTGGGCGCTACGGTGCGCGACTATGCCGGCGGCATTCACGCCTCGCCCGAGCATCTGGCGCAGGTCGAGGATCGCCTGGCGCTCCTCGACCGTCTGAAACGAAAGTATGGTCCGTCGCTCGACGAGGTCATTCAATTTGGGGCGGAAGTAACGCGGAAATTGTCGGAAGTGGAGAACAAGGACGAAATTCTGCGTCAGTTGCGAGGCGAGCTGGCAACCGCGGCGGCGGAATACCTGCGGGTGGCGCGGGCGCTGGCCAGGAAGCGGTCGGAGGCCGCGCGCAAACTGGAGAAGCTGGTGGAGGCCGAGATCAACGATCTGGCCATGAAATCGGCGTTCCAGGTGGAGATTACGAGTTCGGACGAAGAAGCAAGCTGGACCGCGTTGGGAATCGATCAAGTGGTCTACATGATCTCGACCAATTCCGGAGAACCGTTGCGGCGGCTGGAACACATTGCCTCGGGCGGGGAGCTTTCCCGGGTGATGCTGGCGTTGAAAGCCAGCGTGGAAGGGGGGATGGATCCCACCCTTTCGCAAAAAACGCGAAAAGGGTGGGGCAACCAAGTGCAGGTTCCCACTTCTCGCAAAAGCGGCGAGACCCTTCGACTCCGCTCAGGGCAGACCTGGGGCACCCCAAGTGTGGCGCGGGCACTCCTGCCCGCGAGGGCGCGCAGCGCTTCTGGTCAGCGCACATTGGTGTTTGACGAAATTGACTCGGGCATTGGCGGGCGCGCCGCTGAAGCGGTCGGGAAGAAACTGAAATCGCTGGCGCGATCGAATCAGGTGCTGTGCGTCACCCACCTGCCCCAGATCGCGACCTTTGCCGATCACCACTATGTGATCGAAAAGAAGGAATCCGGCGGACGCAGCCGCACCAGCATCCGCCTGGTCGTCGGCGAGGAGCGCACCGAAGAAGTCGCCCGCATGTTGAGCGGGGCCAAGCTGACCGAGACTTCGCGCAAGCACGCCGAGCAGATGATTAAGGCGAATGGCTGACCTGGAGAACAAAATCAGGTTCCTCGACTTCGCGGAATTGCCCGAAAGCAGGCAATTCTGCTTCGCTCGGAATGACAGAGCTGAGGCTGATCGGAGTTTCCAGGCCGGTTCACCGCTTTGGCATAGGGCGCGAAAGAGGGCACAGCTTGTCAAGCCCCCGGGAGAGCCCGTTTCCAGCCAATCCATAGATTCAGAACCAGATATATTTCCCGAAAGCGTGTTACGTTTACCCCATCCGATTTGCTATTCTGAAAGTAGAGAGAAATTCACCTGGCGCGGCCTTTCCGCGGGCGCGGTTGGGTTCATCCAGCGTCCAGCGGTTTCGGCGCAAGTCGATTGTATTCATAGTCTTGAGGGTAGACGCTGGATCGGGGCGGAGCCGGAGTGAGGCGCGACTTCGCGTTGACCATGGCGGTACTTTCCGGTAGTTTAATAACATCGCCACAATGGGCTTCGTGTACGCTGAACAGGAGCGTTTTGTGGCGGTTTTTGCATCTTAAGTAGGGTGCGAGCCAGGCGCGCGTTTCTCGCGTCGCAAAGAACGCCCTTCGACTCTCCTCGCTCTGCGAGGAGTTGCTCAGGGCAGGCTTAGAGACGCATCGCGCGGCTCGCCCAGATCCTTCGGGGCCAAAAGATGGCGCCTCAGGATGACATCGAATCATTGGGGAGTGGACTACATCGTGGCTGGAGTTTCAGGAAAAAACGACGGCAAGACCTTGCTTTTGCTCAAGCCCCGGGGGTTCTGCGCGGGGGTGGTGCGAGCGATTGACGTGGTGCGGATTGCGCTGGAGGCTTTCGGGCCGCCGATTTACGTGCGCAAGGAGATCGTCCACAACAGCTTTGTGGTCGAGGAACTGCGGGGCAAGGGCGCGATCTTCGTGGATAGCGAAGACGAAGTGCCCAACGGCGAGCGCATCATTTACAGCGCGCATGGCGTTTCTCCGGAGGTGCGCGAGCACAGCGCGCGGCGCGGGCTGCGGGTGATTGACGCCACCTGTCCGCTGGTGACCAAGGTTCACGTGGAGGCGGTCAAGTTCGCCAAGGAGGGCTATTCGCTGATTCTGATCGGCCACCACGATCACGATGAAGTCATCGGCACGCTAGGCGAAGCGCCGCTGGTGACCCAGGTGGTGGGATCGCCGGAACAGGTGAAGTCGCTCGATGTTCCGGATCCCAACCGCGTGGCCTATCTCACGCAGACGACCCTCAGCCTGGATGAAACCAAGGACATCATTGCTGCGTTGAAGAAGAAGTTCCCGAAAATCAAGGGGCCGGCAGCACAAGACATCTGCTACGCCACCGAGAACCGGCAGGTGGCGGTGAAGCAGGTGGCTTCGGAAGCGGATTTGCTGCTGGTGGTCGGTTCAGAGAACAGCTCAAACTCGAACCGGCTGGTGGAAGTGGCGCGCAACCTGGGCACCAACGCGCATCTGATCGACAGCTGCAACGACATTGAGGCGGAGTGGCTGAAAGGCGCGAAGACCATTGCGCTGACCGCTGGAGCCTCGGCGCCGGAGCATCTGGTGGAAGAGACGGTTGAGTACCTGCGCAGCAAGGGTTTCAGCAACGTGAAGGAACTGGAAGTGATGCCGGAGAATGTGCGCTTCGGGCTGCCACCGGAGATCGTGGAGGCAATTGCCGCCGCTCCGGCAGTGAGCGCGGATTGATGGCGGGCTATGAATTGTGCGGATTCGCTGAGAATTTCCGATTTCCAAGTTTCGATTGCCGATTGAAAGGCCTGGAGTCCCGCCGGTTGTTCAATCGGAAATCAGCAATCGGAAATCGGCAATGTAGAGATGCTCTTCGTTTCGCGATTGGAGCAGTGAACTGATGGACAAGAACTCCCCCGATTCCAAAGTCGCTTCGGCAAGCGCAGGCTCCGACCCACAACTCCGCTTCGGCAAGATTGAAGAACTGGCCAGCCGCGTCGGCTCGGCGGTTGCCGCCGCCGGCAGATATCTTTTCTCGCAGCAACACGAACAGGGCTACTGGTGCGGTGAACTCGAAGCCGATACCACCCTGGAATCGGATTACATCCTGCTGCACAAGCTGCTGGGGACGGGCACGGAAGAGCGCTTCCAGAAGGCAGCGAACTGGATTCTGCGCCATCAGAATGAAGACGGCGGATGGAGCATCTACGCCGGCGGGCCGTCGAACATCAGCGCATCGGTGAAGGCGTACTTCGGGCTGAAACTGGCGGGATATACCGCCGACCATCCGGCGCTGGAGCGCGCCAAGAAAAAAATTCTGGAGATGGGCGGGGTCACCGAAGTCAATACATTTACCAAGATCTATCTGTGTTTCTTCGGGCAATACGATTACGACGCGGTGCCGGCGATTCCGCCCGAGATTGTGCTGTTTCCCAACTGGTTCTGGTTCAACATCTACGAGATTTCGTCGTGGTCGCGCGCCATCCTGGTGCCGCTGTCGATTTGCTACGCCAAGAAGCCGTTCAAAAAGATTCCGCGGGAAATGGGCGTGGAGGAACTGTTTGTGGGCGGCATGCACAAATCGCGCATGCACCTGCATTGGGCGAAGAAGCTCGTCTCGTGGCGGAATTTTTTTCTGGTAATCGACCGCATCACGCACTGGCTGGAACGCGTGCATGTGCGGCCACTGCGTTCGATCGCGTTGAAGCAGGCGGAGAAATGGATGCTGGCGCGGTTCGAAATGAGCGACGGCCTAGGCGCGATTTATCCCTCGATGTTGAACGCGATCATCGCCCTGCGCTGCCTGGGATATTCGCTGGACGATCCGCAGGTGATCCGGGCGCTCGATGAGTTCGAGAAGCTGGGCATCGAAGAGGAAGACACCTTCCGCATGCAACCCTGCATGTCGCCGGTGTGGGACACGGCGTACGCGCTGTTCGCGCTGGGCGAGGCGGGCGTGCCGGCGGATGATCCGCGACTGGTCAAGTGCGCCGACTGGATTCTGCAGAAGCAGGTGCGCAACGCCGGCGACTGGAAAATCAAGAACAAAAAGGGACAGCCGGGCGGCTGGTATTTCGAATTCAATAACGAACACTATCCGGATGTGGACGATAGTGCCATGGTTTGCCTGGCCCTGAGCCGGGTGGAGCATCCCAACGGGCGTTACCAGCGCGAATCGGTACAGCGGGCGATCGACTGGATCTTCTCCATGCAGTGCAGGAACGGCGGCTGGGCGTCGTTCGATAAAGACAACGACAAGATGGTGTTCCAGTACATTCCCTTCGCCGATCACAACGCCATGCTCGATCCGCCGACGGTGGACATCACCGGACGCATTCTGGAAATGCTGGCGACTTACGGTTACGACCAGAACCATCCGGCGGTGAAGCGGGCGATCCAGTTTATCCGCCAGGAGCAGCAGCCGGACGGAAGCTGGTTCGGGCGCTGGGGAGTGAACTATATTTACGGCACGGCGCTGGTGCTGCGCGGGCTGGAAGCGATTGGGGTGGACCTGCACGAGCCCTGCATCCAGCAGGGCGCGGAGTGGCTGCGCATGGTGCAGAACCCGGATGGCGGCTGGGGCGAAACGGTGGGATCGTACGATGATCCGAGCCTGTGCGGGCAAGGCGACAGTACGCCGTCGCAGACGGCGTGGGCGATCCTGGGATTGCTGGCCGCGAACGACACGCGCAGCGATTCGGTGGCGCGTGGAATTGCCTACCTGCTGCGCACGCAGAAAAAAGACGGCTCGTGGGATGAGAAATATTTCACGGGCACGGGATTTCCGCGCGTGTTTTACCTGATGTATCACTTGTACCGGGAGTATTTTCCGCTGCTGGCGCTGACGACGTACGCGAAGGTGGTGGAGAAGGGAAGCAATTAGCAATTGGCAGTTAGCATTTAGCCATTCTTATGACTGGGTAATGTTGAGATGAATTCGGCCCGCTTTTTCGTTCTTGGTTTAGGCAGCCTTGTTTGCGCGACGAATTTTTATCTGAGCTATATCCGATCCCCTTGTTTTTTCTCACCGGGCGAAAGGCAGAGTTCCGATATGTATCAGGCTTTCCGCTCGTGGGATCGCTAATCATAGCCGCGTGTTTGATCTTCTTCCGGCTGCCACGGTGGGCCTTCGTCGCTGGCATCGTGTTGGGTGTTCTCGACACCGGCGGAATTCACTGGTTCCTCGGCAGCATGGCTTGGCATAGTATGAGAGATGAATCGTCGCGCAAGCGCTAACTGCCAATCGCTAACTGCTAATTGCTAAATGCTCGTTTTCGTCACTGGCGCAACTGGATTCCTAGGCTCCCACGTCGCGCGCGTTCTGGGCGACCAAGGCGCGGACTTGCGGCTGCTGGTCCGTCCGACCAGCAATCTGAAAAATCTCGAGGGGCTTAAGGCAGAGACGGCGACCGGCGACCTGCGCGATGCGGCCTCGCTCGAAAAAGCCATGTCGGGCTGCGAGGCGGTGTTTCACGTGGCGGCGGACTACCGGCTCTGGGTGCGCGATCCAGACGAAATGTACCGGTCGAACGTCGGCGGCACGCGGGCGATTCTGGATGCGGCGCGCAAGAACGGAGTGCGGCGCGTGGTGCACACTTCGAGCGTGGCCACGATAGGATTTCTGTCGGGCGGCCGAGTCGCCGACGAAGATTCGCCGGTTTCGCTGGCCGACATGATTGGTCCCTACAAGCGCTCGAAATTCATGTCGGAGCAGGTAGCGCTCGAAGCCGGGCGCAGCGGGATGAATGTGGTGACGGTGAATCCGACCACGCCGGTGGGAGAGCAGGACGTGAAGCCGACGCCGACCGGCCGCATCGTGCTGGATTTTCTGAAGCGCAAATTTCCCGCGTACGTCGAGACCGGACTCAACCTGGTGGACGTGAAAGAATGCGCGCGCGGGCACGTCGCCGCGTTCGAAAGAGGAAGATCGGGAGAGCGCTATATTTTGGGCGGCGAGAATCTGACGCTGAAGCAGACTCTCGACAAGCTGGGCCAGATTACCGGGCTGCCTTCGCCCACGGTGAAACTGCCGTATGCAGTGGCGTTTGCCGCGGGCGTCGTGGATGAAGCCATCACCGGATGGTTGCTGAATCGCGAGCCGCGGGCCACGATCGATACGGTGCGCATCGGCCGGAAAATGATGTTTGCCAGTTCGGCCAAGGCGGAACGTGAACTGGGTTGGAAAATTGTCCCGGTCGAAGATGCGCTGCGACGCGCGGTAGAGTGGTTCCGGACCAACGGGTATGTGTGACTGCTTTGGAGATGATGCGAAACACAAGTTCTCTCCACTCCGCATTTCCTTCCGCAAGCGGAAGGAAGTGCTCCGGTCGAGATGACAATGCAGTCGGGATGAGAGTTTGGCCGGGATGACAGTGTTTGGAGATGGAGAAGTTGAGAAGCAATTCTAAGATTGCCATTGTGGCCGCGCTGGAGCGGGAAGTGCGTCCGCTGATCAGGAAGTGGCGCGTGCGCGAGAAGGAATGGGATGGCCGGCGCTTCCGCTTCTTCGAGAAGAATGATGCCGTTTTGGTCTGCGGCGGGATGGGCTCGGAAGCGGCGCGGCGGGCGACGGAAGCCATGATTGCTCTTTATGCACCGACGATGATTTATTCGGCAGGATTTGCCGGCGCGCTGGATCCGAAACTCGAAATTGGGGACATGATCGAACCACAGCGCGTGGTGAACGCGGGCGATGGCAGCAGCATCAGTCTGGAGCGCGGGGAAGGAGTGCTGGTCAGTTTCGCGTCAATCGCCAGTCCGGCGCAGAAGGCAAAACTGCGATTGGCATTCGCGGCACAGGTGGTAGACATGGAGGCGGCTGCAGTGGCGCGCGCGGCGGAAGTGCGAGGCGTGGGATTTGCCGCGGTCAAAGTGATTTCGGACGATTCTGAATTTGTGTTCCCAGGGTTGGAGCGGTTCGTCGATTCCGGTGGCCGATTTCTCGAGGCACGCTTCGCGTTATTCGCGGTGCTGCGGCCGTGGCTCTGGCCGCAAGTGGCGCGGCTGGCAAGGAACAGCTGGCTTGCGTCGCACGCCTTGTGCGAGCGTCTGGAAAACATATGCTTGAGTCCGGCATCAGCCTGTGGGGATCCTCTCGAGGCAGTGAACCGCCAATGAAACGCTCCGGGTTAGTTTTGGGCCTGGCTCTGATTTGGGTGATCCTCACGCAAGCGCAACGCACACCTGCGTTTTACGCGGAAAGTTTCCGCCAGGGCACGACGCACATCAAGGAAGAGAGCTTTGAAGCCAAGCTGACGCCCGAGAACCCGACCTACCGTGAACTTCTCAAAGATACTGCGGGCAATGACCGCTACGAGCTGACGATTACGCCGCAAGGTCCGGAAGGCGATAACAAGATTACCTCCTGGCGGGTGAAATTGCGGGATCTGCGCCACAGCATCTACAGCAATCTGCTGCTGGCGGAGCAACAGCCTTCGGCTGACGCCGCGAACAACCTGTGGTGGCTGACCCCGAATCCCTTTGGGCCGGTGCCGATCCGCGCCAAGCGGATCATGAAAGTGGACGGGTTTTATGTAGTCTTTCAGGTGAAAGATCTTCACTTCAGCCCGACCGAATCGCCATATCTGGATTCGATGACGGTGCAATTCGGGTTCAGCAATCGGGATCCTCGCACAGGACGTTAAGGAGACTCTGATTAAGTTCAGGAACAGCAAAAGCAGGTTCCTCGACTTCGCGGAATTGCCCGAAACTCGGGGCAATTCCACTTCGCTCGGAATGACAAAATTGAACAGAAATGGGGCACCCGCGCGAGGTGCGGCCGGAGTTGCCGGATCGGATACGTGCGGGAAAGAGCGCGCCTGGGTTCATCTATAATCAACAAAGGCGTTCTCCAAAACCAGATGCAAATTCTCCCCTCGCTGGCAGTTTTCGTCGGCGGCGAAATCGTCGACATGATCTCGAACACCGGTGCAGTAGCCAAGCTCGTGCTGCTGGCACTGGTGGCCTTCAGCCTGATTTCCTGGGCCATCATCCTGACCAAGTGGAACCTGCTGCGCCGGGCGCGGATGCAGAGCGGGCGTTTCGTACGCGCGTTTCGCAAGGCTCAGCGGCTGCAGGACATTGCCGCCGTGGCCGATCAATTCCGCCCCAGCCCGCTGGTGGGGGTTTTCGAAGGGGGATTTGAAGAATACAAGCGGCAGGTGGTGTCCTCGGGGATGCTGCGAAATCTGACGGCGATCCAGCGCGGAATGCAGATCGGGGTTTCGGAAGAAATCACCCGCCTGGAGCGCAATATGGCTTGGCTGGCGATCACCGCGGCGGTGACGCCGTTTGTGGGACTGTTCGGCACGGTGTGGGGCATCATTGACGCTTTCCATGGTCTGGGGACGGCGGGCGCGGCGACCCTGCGGGCGGTGGCGCCGGGCATTTCGGAAGCGCTCATTACCACGGCTGCAGGATTGGCGGCGGCGATTCCCGCGGTCATTGCCTACAACCTGATTGGCGCGTCCATTCGCGAGTTTGCGGCGCGGGGCGACGACTTCGCCCTGGAGGTTCTGAACGCGGTAGAGCACAGCCAGGCGGCAGCGCAGGTTCCGGCCGAGGTGAGGCGGTGATGGCATTTACAACTTCCAACGGGCGCACGCAGTCCGCTCTGGCCGATATCAACATCACTCCGCTGGTTGACGTGGTGCTGGTGCTGCTGATTATTTTCATGGTGACGGCGCCGGTGTTGCAGTCGGGAATTGACGTCAGCGTGCCGAAAACGCGGACGGTGCGCGAAATTACGGAAGAGCGGCTGGTCATCACCATCAACAAGGATCAGCGCGTGTTCCTGGGGAACGACGCGATCAACATCAACGAGATTGCGAACAAGCTGCGACAAAAGATCCGCGATCCACGCCACCAGTTCATCTTCGTGCGTGCCGATGAAAATGTGCCGTTCGGGGCCTTCGCCACGGTGATGGACGCGGTGAAGCAAGCGGGAATCAACAACGTCAGCATTGTCACGCAGCCCATTGAAAATGCCGGCAAACGCTGAAATCTATTTCGAGCATGAACGCTGGGGCCGTGCGCTGGCATGGTCGGCCGGGTTGCATGTCGGCGTGACCGTAGCGCTGCTGATCTACACCGCGGTTCTGAACCGAACCGGCGGCGAGACCTGGGGAACAGGTGGCGGGGGAGAAGCGATCGGAGCGACGCTGGTGAGTACGGTTCCGCTGCCGGCGAATCCCAGCCAGACGCAGAACGTCCTGGCCAACCAGTCGAAAGGGCTGACGCAGTCCGAACCGAAGATTGAGGAGAAGGCGCCGGACGCGATCGAGATTCAAGGGAAGAACGCGAAAATCAAGCCGAGGAAGAAACCGGAGACGGCTGCCACCGAGAAGGCAGAGGCTGCGCCGGAGGAAGAGAACAACCAGGTTCCGTTCGGGGAGGGCGGGCCGGTGAGTGGGCCGTACGGCACGTTCAGCGCGGGCGGGGCGAAGGGCGGATTCGGGATCACGGGAGGGGGCGGCGATTTCGGCACCAAGTACGGGTGGTATGTGCAGGTGATCCAGCGGAAGGTGGCGGAGAACTGGTTGAAGTACGAGGTGGATCCCAGAATTACGTCGGCGGACCGAGTGTACATTACGTTCGACGTGGAAAGGGATGGGCATCCGGCCAATGTGCGGATTGAACAAAGCAGCGGCGTGCCTTCACTGGACATTTCCGCCGTGCGCGCTTTGCAGCGCATCGACACCTTCGGCCCGTTGCCCATGGACTATTCCGGAAGCAAGATTTCGGTCGAGTTCTGGTTTGATTACAAAAGGTGAGTCAGGTATTAGAGCGGGATGAAACAACTTCTTGACTTAGTTATTAGAGCCATAGGATTTCTTGTCGTGGGTGTTTACCGGCTGTTCTTTGCATGGTGGCTAGATGGATTGCTCTCGGGACGTTCTGAGGAACGGCTAAAGAATAGGGTGCGCGACAATCTTGGATTCCTGTTTTCGGAACACAATGGACAATTTACAAAAAACGACCGTGTGTGCCGCTGGGGAAATGTCGTTTCACTTGAGGCGGGAGGTGTACTTTTCAGGATAGGACACCATCGCGGGGAAGATTTCGTGGATGTTACTTCACCGCGGACACCCAGCGATTGGGAACCAGTTGGAATCGCTCTTATGGCCATTGACGCGAAACAACCCATCACTACGTCGGAAGATTTGCCGGTGTCTCCTTCCTTTCTCGTATTATCGGAAATAGCACCCTTACTGAGGTCCCGGTTCGCCGACTTAGAAGAAGCGTATTCCGTTGATCGCTATCCGACTACTAAACGAACACTGGAAACGATCCATGCTTTCCCAAGGTACGGTCGTGTGGGCATGCTTGCACGCGGTGGGGCGGGTAGCGGTTTGCAGAAAGGATCGATTCGTGATTGAAGTGAAAGAAGACGGGATCCTCGGCTTTGTGGAATTGACCGTGAACGGAAGGTTTTGCTCCGCTCGAGGTGGCAGAGCTAATCCTCGTTCCGTTCCCAGGTCTCGCAAAAACGGCGAGACCTGGGGCACCCCAATCGTTAGCCTGATTCTCGCCACGGTAGTTTTCTTTCTTTCTTCCTACCTTTCCGCCCAGGACTGGGTCAAGACGGGCACGAGTCTTGGAGTGGAAAAGGTCCGGTTGGCGGTTGCCGACTTTAAGCCGTCGAACGGCGATCCGCAAAATGCCGCCTTGCTGAGGACTTTCAACGACACCCTGTGGAACGATCTGGACGTTTCGGGCGTGGTCGAGCTGGTGTCGAAGAGTTTCTATCCGTTGCAGATGCCGGGGCAGCCCCCGGAAGTGAATTTCCTAGCCTGGAATGTTCCCCCTCCCAACGCAGCGATGCTGGCCTTTGGAAACCTAGGAGTGGCTGCGGGCCAGCTTACGGTACAGGGCTGGCTGTACGATGTGAAGAACATCCAGTCGCCGCAGGTGCTGGGCAAGGTGTATACGGACGTGGCGACCGACGCGGTGGCGCGGCTGATGGCGCACAAGTTTGCCGATGAGATTATTTACCGGCTGGGCGGAGGCATCCCGGGCATCGCGGAGAGCCAGATTTATTTCGTCAGCGACCGAAGCGGGCACAAGGAAATCTGGGCGATGGATTACGACGGGTCGAATCAGCACGAAATCACGCATTTCAACTCGATTTCGCTCTCGCCGCGCATCTCGCCCGACGGATCGCGCATTGCGTTCAGCGCGATTACGAAGAGCGGCTGGGAAATCATGATGTACTCGCTCGACCTGAACCGGCTGGTAAGTTTTCCGCACATGGGGGGAACGAACCTGTCGCCGTCGTGGTCGGGCGACGGATTAAAGCTGGCATTTTCGTCGTCGCGCGCCGGCGCGCCGGAGATCTATGTGGCGGATGCTTCCGGGGGCAATCCGCGGCGAATGACCGATGCGTCGGGGCCGGATGTCTCTCCGGTGTGGAACCGCAAGACGAATTCGCAGATCGCGTTTGTGAGCGGGCGGACAGGTTTGCCGCAGATCTACACCATGGAAGCCGACGGCACGAATCAGCAGCGGCTGACCGACCAGGGCTATGCAGTGTCGCCGAACTGGTCGCCGAACGGGCAGTTTCTGGCGTTCGCGTGGGTGCGAAAGTATGGGCCGGGGGAGCCGGGGTCATCAGACATTTACCTGATGGATATCGCCAGCAAACAATGGGTGCAACTCACCCACGATGGAGGGCATAACGATTCTCCATCGTGGTCGCCGGACAACCGGCATATCGTGTTCCAATCGAACCGGTCGGGGAGTCCCGAGATTTGGAGTATGCTGGCCGATGGCAGCAAGGTTCAACAACTGACTTTTTCTGGTCGTAACTCGCAACCGAACTGGAGTTGGAAATAAATAAATAAAGTACTTCGTCTGACCTCGCGAGCAATCATAGAGGTCCTGTAAGGAGGATTAAAGTGAAGCATAAGAGTATGAAATGGATGTTCCTGGCCCTCTCCCTCGCCGCGCTTCTCGCCGTTGGCGCTTGCAAGAAGAAAGTGGCTCCAGCACCACCACCACCGCCGCCCCCGCCGCCGGCAGCACCGACAGCGTCGATTTCAGTGAGCCCGAGCAGCATCCAGGCGGGACAGTCTGCGTCACTGACCTGGCAAACCACCAACGCGACGGATGTTTCGATCGACGGCATCGGCGCAGTGCAGCCCAATGGTTCGCAGAGCGTTTCTCCGACCGACTCCACCACCTATCACCTGACTGCGAAGGGTGCAGGCGGGACTCAAGAAGCAACAGCGCGCCTGACGGTAACGCAGCCGCCGCCGCCGCCGCCTCCCCCGCCGACGGTGACGGACGAGGACTTGTTCAACCAGAACATCAAGGATGTTTACTTCGATTATGACAAGTCCGACCTCCGGGCGGATCAGCAGGGATCGGTGCAAGCCGACGTGGAGTTCCTCGGTCAGCATGCCAACATCAATTTCACGATTGAAGGGCACTGCGACGAGCGCGGCTCGACCGAGTACAACCTGGCGCTGGGGGACAAGCGCGCCAGCGCGGTGAAGAACGCGCTGACCGCGGCCGGAATCAATGCCAGCCGCATCAAGACGATCAGCTACGGCAAGGAAAAGCCGTTCTGCACAGAGAGCAACGAAGCTTGCTGGCAGCAGAACCGCCGCGGCCATTTCGTTTATCAGAAGTGAAGACTGGAGGGGGATGACTCCCAGGTCTCGCAAAATCGGCGAGACCTGGGGCACCCCCGGTATGGGTGCGCCTGAGCGAAAGCGCGCGCCGAGACCTACCATGCTCCGGCACCGTTGAGTCTTGCGGTTCCGGGCAGTCCTTTCTCCGCGGAATCATCCCAGACATATGGGACAATCTTTTCGTCTGATCAGCGGCATCTAAACTGCCATGGGCAGGGAATTTTTATGAAACCACATCGCATTCTGGTTTTCGTCGCCGTGCTGGCAGTCCTGGGGACAGGCGTACCGGCGGCCTGGGGCGTCAGCAAGGAAATGGTCCAGTTGCAGACGCAGGTGCAGCAACTGCAGGAGCAGATGACGGCCATGCAGCGCAGCTTTGACGAGCGCATGGGCGTCATGAAAAACCTGGTGGAACAGGATACCGACGCGGTGAACAAAGTAGCGGCAGCGCTCGATGCGCTGCAGCAGACGCTGGCCAAGCAGCAGACGGACGCGGGTACGCGGAGCGACCAGATTTCCGGACAGATGCAGGCGCTCAACGACACGCTCGACGAACTCAAGGTGCGGCTGGCCAAGGTCACCAAGCAACTGGAAGACATGCAGGCAGCACAGCAGAGTCTGGCGGCGCAGCAGGCGCAACAACAGCAGCAACAGCAGGCGCTGGCGCAGGCTCCGCCTCCCGATGTGCTCTACAACAATGCCTATCGTGATTACAACGGTGGGAAGAACGACCTAGCGACGCAGGAATTTTCCGATTACATCAAGTTCTATCCCAACACCGATCTGGCGGGGAACTGCTATTTTTATCTGGGCGAGATTCAGTTCCGGCAGGGCAACTACCAGCAGGCGGCGCAGAGCTATGACCAGGTGCTGCAGAATTTTCCCAGCGGCAACAAGGCGGCCTCAGCGGAACTGAAGAAGGGTTTTGCCCTGATCGAACTGGGAAAACAGGATGACGGAGTGGGTGCGTTGAAGCACCTGATCCAGCGCTATCCGCACTCGCCCGAGGCACTGCAGGCGCGGGAACGGCTGCGCAAGCTGGGTGTTGCGACGCATGGAGAAAATTCCCGGGCCGCAGGAATCGACGCCGAGGGCGAATAGTCCCAGGGATCTTCGAGCCTGTTGAACAGGATGCCGCTGGGGCGCGTGACAATGCACGCAGAAGCGGATCCCGATGCCGGACATGGTAACTGGAACCACAGTCTGGTCTTGCGGCCTACCGTGTGTGCGTGAGAACTCGTGTCGTCCCTCCGGGACTCGTTAAGCTTTCCCACTTTCACCCGGCACTTCCGTGCCGGGCTATCACATGCCGCCGCTGCGCGGCTGCATTCTGCCCGGGTTTAGACCACCGTCATCCCTAAAATCTAGTTCTCACGCACACACCTGCCGCCGTCTTCGAGAGTCAAGGAAAAAATTCAGGTTAGCCTGCCTCCGGCTGTTTTATAATCATTCTCACCCGATAATCATGCGCCTCACCCATGGACAGTTCCGTGAGCTGGCCGCGAAGCACGGTTTGGCGGTTACGCATCAGCGTCAGGTGGTCTATGAGGCCGTCATCGCTTCCCACGGACATTATTCCCCGGAAGATATTTGCGCCGCGGTGCGGCGCCGCATCCCATCCGTTTCTTTGGCCACCGTCTACAACAACCTGCGGCTTTTCATCGAGTGTGGGATGCTGCGAGAGGTCAGTCCCCATGCGACCACGTTGCGCGTGGACGGCAATCTCAAACCTCATCACCACCTGGTCTGTTCCCGCTGCAAATCGGTGCGGGACATCGAAGGAGAGTTTATCGATTTCAAACGGTTATCACGGCACGCGCCGGACGGCTTTGATCTGACCGAGCCTTGGATCGAGGTCTTTGGCCTCTGTCGCCGCTGCCGTGCAAAGATCTAAGGAGACTCTGATTAAGTACCGAAAAGGCAAACCCAAGGTCTCTCGACTGCGCTGAATTGCCTGCAAAGCAGGCACTTCTGCTCCGCTCGGGATGACAATGTGAGCTTAATCGGGATGACAATGTGAACTTAATCAGAGTTTCCCTAAGCAAACATCCTGTGTCCAATGGATATCTCATCCCACATTTTCGTTAGCGGACTGACGATAAGTCCGGCGATGGCGCGAATGGGAAAGTCACAGGATGGGTTGGTAGTTCGTCACAATTTTCTTAAAGGAAGGAGCAATACATGTCAACCGAAGCGAAGTGCCCGTTCACACACACCACGGCCGGGGCCGCGACGAATGCGGACTGGTGGCCGAATCAGCTGAACCTGAAGCTTCTTCACCAACACTCCCCGCTGTCCGATCCGATGGACAAGAAGTTCAATTACGCGAAGGAATTCAAGAGCCTTGACCTGAAGGCGGTGATCAAGGACCTGCATGCCCTGATGACGGACTCGCAGGACTGGTGGCCCGCCGACTTTGGCCACTATGGGCCGCTGTTCATCCGGATGGCGTGGCATAGCGCCGGCACGTACCGC
>Ga0187781_10001850_pt1 | contig 16114 bp, 14 predicted proteins | sample 0715_SJ02_MP02_2_FD_132447 | JGI IMG/M metagenome (GOLD analysis project Ga0187781, IMG submission 132447) | Tropical peat soil microbial communities from peatlands in Department of Meta, Colombia - 0715_SJ02_MP02_20_MG | ecosystem: Environmental > Terrestrial > Soil > Wetlands > Peat | place...
GGGAGTTTGGGTGAGGGGAATTCGGAGATTGGCAAGAAGGCACACAATCGTGGGAACGAAGCTAAGAAGTCATTGAAAACAAAGGAAGTCACTCCGTACAAAGTGCAAAAACGAACCTAAAACAAGCACAATTTCGAGCCTCAAATGCGTTTTTGGAACGCAAGGAGGGGGCGCTATGAGATTCTCTGCGGACCCCTCACCCTCTCACCCCTCCCCCTCTCCCCTCTCCCCACGGGAGAGGGGAGAGGGGAAGAAGACTCGGAGCCGGAGTGTGAAGAGGGGAAGATGAGTCGGAGTGCGAGTAGTGCTGTTGGTTGTCTCTCGCCGGGGTGCGGCGACAGACCCGAGGCGGATAGGATGAACCTCCGACTCTTGACTCTCGACTCTCAACTCTCGACTTCTCGAGGAACAATCTGGGAATGTCTATGAAAACAAAGGACTGGAGATAGAAGCGAAGCGTACCATGTTTTCCCGATCACCGGCTCGCCCGATCTCCCGATCCCTCGCCAAGCTGGGCACAATGGCCCACCCTGGCGGCCGTCCGGTGTTGCAAATGCCGCATCGTGGGGAGGGGCAAAGCGGGTTCTGGCGGCTGAAAGGTCGAGGCGGCAAAATGACAACCGTCACAAGTAACGAAATGTCGCTCAAATTCGCCTCTCGGGTGGCGTAGACGCTGGCAAACGAATTGCACTCGGATTGCCGGATTTTTGCGACCGCAAGTCGAAACCATGCTGCTTCGAACTTCACGCACCGGGAAGATGAACTCTCACACCCAATAATGGAGGCTGACGTTGAGTACACAGACGACGAATCCCGCCCCGAGCCCAGCGCCCGAAAGCCGGCCGAAGATAAAGCCCAATCCTAAAGCTCCCCGGCAGCCGTTGCCATTGCGCGAGCCGGAGGAGCGCCTGCGTGGTCCGGCGGAGGTGGCGCTCGGTTTTACGCTGGCGCAAGTGCAAGTGGAGGCGCTGCGGTGCTTGCAGTGCAAGAATCCGACCTGCGTTGACGCCTGCCCCCTGCACATCAACGTAAAAGAATTCATTGGCTTGATGGCGCAAGGGAATTTCGCCGGAGCATTTGACAAGATCAGCGAAGAGAGTCCTTTCCCGGGGATTTGCGGGCGGGTCTGCCAGCATGAGCTTTACTGCGAACACGCCTGCCTGCTCGGCAAGAAGCTGGAGCCGGTGGCCATCGGCTCGCTCGAACGCTTTGCGGCCGATTATCACCGCCAAACGGCTACCGCGCCGCCGCCCCACCTGGCGCTGAACGGGCCGCGTGTGGCTCTGGTGGGGAGCGGCCCAGCGTCGCTGATTGCGGCTTATGATCTGGTGCGGCACGGTTATCGGGTGACGATCTTCGAGGCGCTGCACGGGCTCGGCGGCGTGCTGGCCTACGGCATCCCCAATTTCCGCTTGCCGCGCGATATCATCCGCGACGAAGTCAATCGCCTGCGCAGCATGGGCGTCGAATTCCGCACCGACTTCATAGTGGGCAAAACGACTTCTGTGGAGGAATTATTCGCGCAGGGTTTTCAGGCCATATTCCTGGGCACCGGGGCCGGCCTGCCGCACCTCATGAATATTCCCGGCGAGAACTTGATCGGCGTCTACACGGCGAACGAATACCTGACGCGCCTGAACCTGATGGAGGCTTTCCGTTTTCCGGAGTCTGACACGCCGATCCGCATCGGCAAGCGAGTGGTGGTGGTGGGCGGCGGCAACTCCGCCATGGACGCGGCGCGCTGGTCGCGGCGCAGGGGCGCCGACACGACCATCATGTTCCGCCGCGGGCGCGCCGAACTGCGCGCGCGACTCGAGGAGATCGAGCACGCTGAAGAAGAAGGCGTGCATTTCGATTTCCTGGCCGCGCCCGTGCGCCTGTTTGGCGATGAGAAGGGCATCCTGCGCGAAATGGAGTGCATCCGCATGCAGCTCGGCGAAGTTGACGAAACCGGGCGGCCTTCGCCGGTTCCCATGCCGGGGTCCGAATTCCGCATGCCGATCGATACGGTCGTGATGGCGATTGGCCAAAGCCCCAACCCCACCGTGCAGCGCGCCACCCCGCAGCTTATCACCAAGCGCGGCAAGGTGGTGGTGGATGCCGGCGGGCAGACGAGCATGCCGAATGTGTTTGCCGGCGGCGACGTGGTGCGGGGCGGCTCAACGGTGATCCTGGCCATGCGCGACGGCCGCGCCGCGGCGGCGGCGATTCATAATGCCCTTCAATACCATGCGGCCGGCGCGCCCGAACCTGTAGGCGCGCCAGAGCCTGTAGGGGCACCCCTCGCGGGCGCCCAGGAAGCGGTAGCGTCGGCGGCAGTCGCGGGCAATCGCATTGTGGCCAGGCGCTCACTCACTCCGGAAATCGCCTGGCTGCAAGTGGAAGCTCCGGAGGTCTCCAGGCGCTGGAAGCCCGGCCAGTTCGTCATCGTCCGGCCGACTCCGGCCAGCGAGCGCATTCCGCTGACGATTGTGGATGGAGATGAGAAGGCGGGAACCATTACACTGGTGGTGCAGGCGCTGGGAAAGACGAGTCGCACCACGGTTCGGCTCGAGGCCGGGGACCGCTTGGCGGACCTCCTGGGACCGCTGGGCGAACCGGCGAGCATCGAGAAAGTCGGAAATGTCCTGTGCCTGGCGGGAGGAGTGGGCGTGGCGGAATTGCTGCCCGTGGCGCGGGCCTTCCGCGCGGCAGGAAACCACGTGGTGGCCTTGTGCGGGGCGCGTTCTTCTTCGCTCATCATTCTGGACGAAGAATTGCGCGCCGCCGCGGATGAGGTCCAATGGGCCACCGATGACGGCACGGCGGGCCTGCACGGCACGGTCGTGGACCTGATGCGCGCCTGGCGGGGGAAGGACGCCTGCGAGATTGGAATAGCCCACGTGATTGGGCCGATCCCCATGATGCGCGCCGCCGCCGCGGTCACCCGAGAATGGGGCGTGCATACTTACGCCAGCCTCAACCCTATTATGGTGGATGGCACCGGCATGTGCGGCGGGTGCCGGGTCACCGTGGGCGGGAAGGTCCGCTTCGCCTGTGTGGACGGGCCGGAATTCGACGCGCACCAGGTGGACTTCGACGAGCTGACGCGGCGCACGCGCGCCTACCTCGAGGAGGAACGTGTGGCGCGGGAAGGGCACGACTGCGCGGTGGGGTTGGGGAAGTGACGCTGGCGCTCCGGGGTTTCTCACTGGCCTATCATCTAGCCTACTAACACGCAGGAGCGACCGCCCGGCAATGGCCGGCGCCGAAGGCGCCTGGGAGTGCGGCGGCTTGACGCCGCCTTTCGACCGCCGGGTCGCAGACGGCAGGCTGTGGCGATTCCAAAGCGGCGTCAAGCCGCCGCACTCCAAGGCGCTTCGCGCAATTCCCTGGTTTCAGGGGCATCCGCCAGCGGACGGGCATGAAGGACTGCTTTGAAGACCTTCCGGGGAGATTCCCGCTGCGCTCTTAATCGCAGAGGCGCGCGCGTCTCGCCCGCACTCGATCCTGCCTTGGCCCAAAATGCAACCAATCCTGCGAGCCCGGTATCAAATTAGGGAGGGCCGCTATCCCCTGGAGAGCGGAGTTCTGCGCCCTCTAACGATTTCTCTCGCCTGAAGCTGAAGGCGGCTCTGCTGCCGCGGAACAAGGGCGCAAGCCGCCTTATCTTGAGATGAACGGTCGTGACTACTATGGCTCAAGAACCTACAGCGAACCAAAGCCAAGAAAAGCGGGTGAGGTTGGTCCGCCCGTCGATCGTTTTGCTCTGCGGACCTGCCGCCTGCGGAAAGTCGACATTTGCCCAGCGCCACTTCCGGCCCACGCAAGTGATCTCGTCGGACTGGGCGCGAGGGCGCGTCTGCGACGACGAGCGCGACCAGCGCTATAGCGCTCAGGCGTTCGCGTTGGTCCGCTACCTCACGGAGTTGCGCTTGGGGTTGAATCGGCTCTGTGTGGTGGATTCCACTGCGCTCACGCCGCCCCACCGAAGGGAATTCCTCGAGTTGGCGAGGCGCTATCAGGTGCCCTGCGAGGTCTTCCTGTTTGACGTGCCGCTCGAGAAATGCATCGAGCGCGACCGTCAGAGGGATCGAACCGTTGGGAGTCAGGTGATCGAGCGGCATTATCAGGCATTCGGCCAGACTAAGGCGGAAATTCGACAGGAAGGATTCGATCAGGTCATCGAATTCGTTGGAGACGACCTGGAAAAGGTCAGGATTGAGATCATCTTTCGCCCTATTCCGCAGCTTCCCGCCAGCCCCGGTCGCCGTGGCTCAGGAGATTCCCGGCCTGCATCTCACACCTGGCAGCAACGGAGCGGAAGAGCACCGGCCGCTCACGAAGCGGCGCCGGCATCGCCTCCGCCGCCCGCCCCCGCTTCCGCCAAGCCTGCGGCGGCGCCATCCGGTGCGGGCGCGCCATCAGCGCCTGCGGCTGCTAAGCCCGAGGCGCGGCCTGCGGTTTCGGCTCCCAAGCCGGCGTCGGCGAGCCCGCAGGTGCGCGCTCCCGCGCCCCCGGGTGCGCCTCGTGTAGCGCCTCTCGAGCCGCCGACCGCCTCGCAGGGCACCGAGAAGACGCCCAGCGTCAAGACGACGTCTCAGTCCTAAGCGGGATTTCTTAGAGGCACCCCACGTTCACCGGTCCGGCCTTCCTTCCAGGCGGTCATAGTCCGTTTGGGCGCAGGTCGAGCCCAAGGACTCGTTGTACAGGGTGGGCTGGTGCAGGATTTCACGGACTTCCTCGTCGAAGCGGTGAAGCGCCTCGAGGTCGGTTTTTCGAATGGGAAAGCGAGTATCGCCGTGCCGCCAGAACTTTTGATATCCTCGGTCTTCGAGTTCGCAGTTCTGGCCTCGGACGAGAAAGTAAGGCGGGCCGAGTCTGATCCACTGTTGGTCATCTTTCCGTTCCAGGTATTGCAGGCAATTATACTTTCTCACGCCGAGCGACCCGGGCCTTGTCCCGCCTTGCACGATCTCAAAACCGGCGTCCGCGAATTGTTTCCGAATATCGTTGGTGACTGATTCCATACTTCTGAATCTAATCTAGTGAGGGCAAAGCGCGCAAGTGGTGGGAGATCGCTGTCCGGGAATGGTAATGGCACATCTTGGTGTAGAGGCGGCTTTACGCCGCCACTTGGCGAGCTAAACTCGCCGCTACAAATTCAAATCGGGCAGTATCTCGCAGGGATGGACGATGGCACTGAGGATCAAAGCTGAGCACCGAGATTTGATCAATCGGCACGGCGCGCGGGATTATCCCAGCGAGTGTTGCGGCGTTCTGCTGGGGACGGCGGATGGCGAACTGAAGCACGTCGTGGAAGTCGTGGCGCTCAGGAACCTGCGGCACGACCCACGCCGCGCGCAAGAGCTCTTGCCCGTAGCGGACCCCGTGGGCGAGACCGAGCGCAATCGCTTCCTCCTCGATCCGCTCGATCAGTTGCGGGTGGAGAAGGACGCGCGGGCTCGCCGTTTGGAGGTCCTCGGTTATTACCATTCTCACCCCGACCACCCCGCGCGGCCTTCAGTTTATGATTGCGAGCACGCCTGGCCGTGGTATTCTTATGTTATAGTGTCGGTAGAACGGGGCACTGCGAAAGACTTAACTTGTTGGGTGCTAGCTGAAGACGGGGGAACGTTCAATCCCGAACCCGTCGAGGGGGTTGAGTAGGTCACGTCAGTCCCTGGCCGGAAGCACTGGCGGCGCTGAGGCATCCAACAATTCATGGACGCGGTTGTAGGAATTTGCAGCAGCCAATCGAGGAGTGGAAATGGCAGTCAAAATAATGATCCCAACTCCCCTCCGACAATACGTGGGGAAGCAGGATCAGGTTGAGGTGGAAGCGAAAACCGTGGCGGAGGCGCTCTCCAAGCTGGCGAGTGAGTACACCGAGTTGCGCCGTCACCTTTACAACCAAGAAGGCAAACTGCGCAGCTTCGTGAACGTCTACCTCGGAGACGAAGACATCCGATTCCTGCAAAAGGAGCAAACGCCGGTGAACGACAACGACGTGCTGAGCATTGTTCCTTCCATTGCCGGCGGCGCAACCGAGTGAGGCATTGTGACGAGAGACTGCGCCGGGGCGTGACCTGCGAGTGGGTAAAACAGAAATGGCCACAGCAACATTGACTTCCAGCACCGATTTGAGCAACGACGAAATTCTTCGCTACAGCCGTCACCTCATCATGCCGGAGGTCGGCATGGAAGGACAACTGAAGCTGAAGCGAGCGAAGGTGCTCTGCATCGGCGCCGGCGGGCTGGGATCGCCGTTGACGCTTTACCTTGCCGCGGCGGGCGTAGGACGGTTGGGCATTGTAGACTTCGACGTGGTGGATTTCACCAACCTGCAACGCCAGGTGATCCACGGCACGGCTGACGTGGGCAAGCCCAAACTGGTGTCAGCGCGAGCCAGCATCCGCGAGATCAACCCCAATGTCGAAGTGATCGGCTTTGAAACCCGCTTGACCTCGGAAAATGCCCTCCAGCTTTTCCAGGATTTTGACATCGTGGTGGACGGCACCGATAACTTCCCCACCCGCTACCTGGTGAACGACGCTTGCGTGCTGCTCGGCAAACCGAACGTCTACGGGAGCATCTTTCGCTTCGAAGGCCAGGCCTCGGTTTTCGACGCGCGCGAAGGACCTTGTTATCGCTGCCTGTACCCGGAGCCGCCTCCGCCGGGGCTGGTGCCCAGTTGCGCGGAAGGCGGCGTCTTGGGCGTCCTGCCGGGAATCGTCGGTTGCATCCAGGCGATGGAAACGATTAAACTGATTATTGGACAGGGCAAAACGCTGGTCGGGCGCCTTCTGGTTTTTGATGCGCTGGGTGTGAAGTTCCGCGAGCTGAAACTGCGCAAGAATCCCGACTGCCCGATTTGCGGACCCCATGCTACGATTACCAAGCTGATTGATTACGAGCAGTTCTGCGGGATCCGCGGTGAGGAGCACACGCCGCCTATGATTGGCATTCCCGAAATCACCCCACGCGAAGTCAAGAAAATGATGGACGACAATCAGCCCTTCGTCCTCATCGATGTACGCGAACCTCACGAATTCCAGATCTGCCGTATACCCGGCTCGACGCTGATCCCTCTCGGTGAAGTTCCGAAGCGGATGCACGAGCTGGATTCGGCCAGCGATATTGTGGTACACTGCCGCTCCGGCCAGCGAAGCGCCCGAGCGGTGGAATTATTGAAGAAGGCGGGATTCCACAAGATCCATAATCTGAAAGGGGGCATCCTGGCTTGGTCCGATGAAGTGGATCCCAGTGTGCCGAAGTACTGATGGCTTTGTTTCCCACACCTGACGAGGCACTTGAAGTGCACTCCCTGATCGATTCTTCGAGTTTCCGCTGTATCTGTACCTAGCCTGGGCTCACGATGGCTGCGGCCGGAAGGGGCGCCAGGGACAAACCCAAGCTCAATAAATATTGCAGTGTCCTCACACGTGCATGCACTGTAATCCTAAGGGCGGGGAGGGAACTCACCAATTCGCACGGACGCCTAAAATCACCAGAGGAGAACATTCAATGTCGAACATCTATCAGGACAATTCTTACAGTATCGGCCATACTCCACTCATCCGGCTCAACCGCATAACCGACGGCGCCCCAGCAACCGTGCTGGCCAAGATCGAGGGCCGCGGCCCCGGCTATTCGGTGAAGGACCGCATCGGGGCGGCGATGATTTGGGACGCGGAGCAGCGAGGAGTTCTGACTCCCGCGAAGGAGATCATTGAACCCACCAGCGGCAATACCGGCATTGCCCTTGCCTTCGTTGCCGCCGCGCGCGGCTACAAGCTGACGCTGGTGATGCCGGAGACCATGTCACTCGAGCGCCGGCGCGTCATGGCTGCTTTGGGCGCCAACCTCATCCTGACACCCGGACCGGGCGGTATGCCCGGCGCCATAAAGAAAGCCCAGGAAATCTATGAGTCGGATACGAACCACTATTTCCTGCCGCAACAGTTCGACAATCCTGCCAATCCCATAATTCACGAACACACCACGGGCCCGGAAATTTGGAATGACACCGACGGCGCCATTGACGTCTTGGTGTCCGGGGTCGGTACGGGCGGGACCATCACCGGGGTTTCACGCTTTATTAAGAAGAGCAAGGGCAAACAAATCCTGTCTGTGGCGGTCGAGCCCTCGGCCAGCCCTGTGCTGACTCAGGCTACAACGGGTCAGCCGATCAAGCCCGGTCCGCACAAGATTCAGGGAATCGGGGCAGGCTTCGTCCCCAAAGTTCTGGACCTCTCGTTGGTGGACCGGATCGAGCAAGTCTCGAACGAAGAAGCCGTCGAGTATGGCCGCCGGCTCACCAAGGAGGAAGGCATTCTGAGCGGCATTTCTTGCGGCGCCGCTGCCGCTGTGGCTGTTCGCTTGGCCAAGCTACCGGATTTCGCAGGTAAGACCATCGTGACCGTTTTGCCGGATTCGGGCGAGCGTTACATCTCCACAGTGCTGTTCGAGGGGATCGGGTAAGTGGGGAAGTCGAGAGTCGAGAGTTGAGAGTTAAGAGTTGAAGGTCAAGGGCCGAGAAGTCGAGAGGTCTAAGAGCCTACGCGAACCTCTCGACTCTTCGACTTCTTAGCTCTCAACTCTCGACTCTCGACTCTCGACTTTGAAACTCGACCGAAAGGATCGTCTATGACCGACAGTCGTTTAGCAAACCTGGCAAGCGAGTTCAAGACGGCGCTGGACGCACAACTTTCCGGAGATTATGGCTGTGAGTTCCGACTCCCCAGCCGGGACGCGGCGGCGCAGATTTGCCATCGCTATCTCGGATTGCTTTTCCCGGTCTTTTATCAGGCCCCCCAAACCGCCGAGGGTGGCACCGCGAATAGCTCGCGCCATTATCTGGCCGAGCTTGAGACCTTGTTGCGCGAGCAATTGTGTTCTGCCATGCGTTTTGATCGGCGCTGCCAAGGGGAGGAGTCCAGCGTTGACATCGAGGACCGTGCCCAAGAATTGACCGAAGGGATATTCGAGCAATTCCCTCAGCTCGCCAACCTGCTGGCCTCGGATATTGATGCGGCCTACCGGAACGATCCCGCCGCCGCTCGCCACGAGGAGATACTGCTCAGTTATCCGTGTGTAGAGGCAATCACCGTGCAGCGTTTGGCGCACCGGCTTTATCTGATGGGCGTGCCTTTCCTTCCCCGGATGATGACCGAGGTGGCGCACAGCCGCACAGGCATCGACATCAATCCCGGCGCCAGGGTCGGCGAGTCGTTTTTCATCGATCATGGCACCGGCGTGGTGATCGGCGAAACCGCGACCATCGGCAACCGCGTCACTCTCTACCACGGCGTAACGCTCGGGGCATTCAATCCAATGCGCAAGGATGCTCAAGGTGAGCTTCGTCGCGGGCAGGGAAATAAGCGGCACCCTGATCTCGAAGATCACGTCACCGTCTACCCCAACGCCACGATCCTGGGCGGCCAGACGCGGGTTGGCCATCATAGCGTTATTGGCGGGAACGTGTGGCTAACGCATTCCGTGGAGCCCTATAGCAAAGTCACGCTCAAAGATCCCGAATTGGTGATTCTGAGTGGTGAGCCCCATCCACAGGTGTAGAGGGGCCGTTTAGCAGCCTTCACAAAACCTCGCTACCAGCGGCGGAGCGGCTCGTCACGCAGCAGGTCCGCCACCGATGATCACGCCGACGTCCATCCCTCGCGTGGCCTTCAGCATCTTGGCAGCGGATCCGCGGTTGGTGCAGATTTCAAGGAATCCGGAACTCCCCACGATAGCAAAAAGCTCCGAAGCCCGCCCCATTGAGTAAGACAAATTGAGGCGTGTGACTTCCTGCTGGTTGATGATTATTCGGAACGGCGGTGGGCTTTCCGAAAACAGTTCCGGGACGTCTTCCGGGGTGATATTGGTAATGATGTTTCCAAATGAGTCAACCCTTAGGGTAATGCCTTTGACGAGATTGTCGCCCACCCGCTTGGGCTTCGGAGAGCTGAACTGGGCATAGTCCGTAATCAGGTCGCCGAACTTCTCCTCTTCTATCCCCTTGCTGAGCCACCCGGCCACCGGCGCAAAGACGTCGCGGCCCTGAAACGTCTGGCTGACCGGATTCAGGAAGTAGTGGTCGGCGGTGATATGACGAACCCTGACATTCTCCTCGCGCCCTAAGAGTAGTGAGAGCACGCCATTGTCGGGGGCGACGAATCTGTAGTGCCCGGCGCTGGCCAGGATGGGCCGCCGGGTGCTTCCAACCCCAGGATCTACGACAATCAGATGAATGGTATCCGGCGGGAAAAACCGGTAGCTTTGGACCAGCGCGTAGGCGGCTGCGAAAATGTCGTAAGGCGCGATCTGGTGGCAGATGTCGACGAGCTGAACCTCAGGGTTAATGTTCAGGATAACTCCCTTCATCGTCCCGGCATAATGATCGGTCATTCCGAAGTCGGTGATCAGGGTGATGCAAGGTCTGCTTGCCAAGGCTCCTCCTGGATTCAAATGGTTCAGCGTGGGTTACAACCGCGTCATTCGCGCGCAAGCGGGAATCCAGTTTTCCAGAGAGCGCATTCGCCCATGCGCGCTGGGCGGATTCCCGCTTTCGCGGGAATGACTGGGCCTTGCATGGCGCCAGCAGGCCTCCCACCCGGCGCATCATGTCCCCTGCAAAATGGCGCGGAATTGCTCGAGTGTCATGGGCGCCGCCAAGGCCGTGGCAAGATTCTCCTGCACATGTTCAAGATTGCTCATGCCGACCAGCGCGCACGTAATGCCCGGCGTCGAACGCACAAACTGGAGGGCGCGTTGCGCGTCAGTTCGCATTTGCGGAAACCAGCTTCGAAACTTCGGCGGCAATCCCTCCGTGAGTTGGCCTTGCAGGAGACTGGCGCTTGCGAACACCATGAGTCCGTACGCCCTGGCGGTCTGTAACACAGGGCCCGGCCTTGAACCCGCCTGCTGATTATTTGCCACGGCGGCTTCCGGCATGGCGAGATTGAACGGCAACTGGATAGCGCGAAAGCGGTGGTCTTTGCCGCCCACCTCCTCGGCTACGCGCAAGACCTCGCCCAACGAAAGGGCATCGGCCGAAGTCGGGCTCACCCGGTAAGCATTCCATGTCGCCGTTCCATACATCCGTATTTTGCCGTCGCCTACCGCCTTCTCGAGCGCCGCAAAGGCCGCGCGCAATCGGCGGAAGAATTCCTCCCGGCCGATCTGGCTGAGTTGCGTTTCGGGATTATGAATATAGTAAATATCCAGTGTCTCGACGCCCAGGTTCCGGCGGCTCGCCTCAATCTGATCCTCGAAGTACTTGGGGGACATCACGTGGCAGCCCGCCACAACCTCCTCCATGCGGATGATGCCGGGCTCCAACAGCCGTTCCTGGAAATAAGCGGAAGGATCCGGCGGTTCGTCCCCATCGAACGTCAGGAAGCCGCCTTTAGTGGCCAGAACGAGTTCGTCGCGCTGGACTGCACCCGAAGCGATCAAGGCAGCCAGCGCCTGGCCGATCGCCCGCTCGCTGCGCTGGTGCCTGTAGTTGATTGCCGAGTCGATGACGTTGACGCCGAGCGCCACGGCACGCTGGATAGCCTCCTTGTACCGTCGGTCGTACTCGGCGGTGGGCTCCCCCAGATATGTGCCGATGCCGATCGAGGAAATCCAGAGTCCTTGCGCCTCGCGAACATGCCCCGGCAGGCGCGCGGCAAACCGGTCGCGAAAGCTTGCCGTGCCTTCCCTCGTAGCAAAGCCTGGAATTAACATGAAGTCAAAACCCTGTCCAAGAGCTTACATCGTCTCTGCGCTCTCTCGAAAGGCTTGGGGAAGGGCGGGGCTTCAGCCCCGCCGCCCTCGGGCCGGCTAAAGGTAGGGCCTTTAGGCCCTGAAGTCCCTTCGCTTCAGGGGCTGAAGCCCCATCTCCATCATGCGCGTTGGGCGGCGGGGCTGAAGCCCCGCCCTTCCGTCTCACTTTCATTCCCATGGGTGGGCCGCAGGCCCATGCCCGCTCAGTGGCGAGTCGCCAGTTTAAGGTGTTGGGCAAAAACACATTGTGCCGGGGGTCATGCTCGCCACTTGTCACTTGTCACTCGCCACTTTTTCAGTCCGGCCTGGCCTTCACCAGGAAGATCGGGATATCAGTCTCGTGCCGCACTTTGGTGATCGTCGTTCCGTGGATGAGGTCCGCAATCAACTTATGGCCATGGGCCGCCATGGCGATAAGGTCGCAGTGTTCTTGTCGAGCGGTTCTCAGTATCGCCTGCGCCGGCTCGCCCCGGTCGTGCCGGGCCGTCACCGGCATTCCTTCCGAACGCAGCCTCGCCGCCACGTTGTCCAGGTACTCCCGGTCCTCTTTGATCTCTTGCGAGTCACTCAGATTCAAGTTCTCCTGCCATTGCGCGGCCCAGCCGGTGGAGACATGAAGCAGCAGAATCGCCGCCTTGGTGAGGGTTGCCAACTCCTTCACCTGGGGCAGGAGCACCTCGTCGGCTTTACTGTGATCGAGAGCTACGAGAATCTTCTTGAACATGAGAGCCCTTATTTGGCGCGCAGCGGCGCGTTCACCCCGTCGCCAATCCTTTGACGCTCAGAACCAGCAGATACGCGTTCAAGACGGCAATAATCCCCGCCACCGTCCAGGAGAGGATCTTGAGCCAAAACGGGTTTACGAATTCACCCATGCGTGTTCGGTCGCTGGTGAATTGAACCAAGGGAACAACCGCGAAGGAAAGTTGCAGGCTCAAGATGACTTGGCTGAAGATCAAGAGCTTGGCTGTCCCGCTTTGTCCGTAGAAGGCCACGGCGATGATGGCGGGAATGATCGCCAGCAGCCGCGTAATCAGCCTCCGCAGCCAGGGCGCCAGGCGGAGATTCAAGAACCCTTCCATCACGATTTGTCCGGCCAACGTCCCGGTCAAGGTGGAATTCTGACCGGAACAGAGCAGGGCGACGGCAAAGAGCACGGCCGCCAGTTGCGTGCCAAGCAGCGGCGTCAGTGTGTGGTAGGCATCCTGGATTTCCGCAATTTGACTCAGGCCGTGGCGATAGAAGGTGCCGGCCGCCATTATGAGAATGGCCGCGTTGATGAAGAAAGCAAAATTGAGCGCCACCACATAATCCAGCAGGTTAAACCGCAGCGCGGTTCGAATTCCCTCTTTGTTGCGCTCGATCGCGCGTGTCTGCACGAGCGACGAGTGGAGGTACAGGTTGTGGGGCATCACCGTGGCACCCAACATGCCGATGGCGATGTAAAGCATCTCCTGGTTCGTCAAAAGCTGGGGAGTTGGAATAAAACCTCTGCCGATTTCCACGAGACCGGGTTTTACGAGCAGAAGTTCGACCAGATAACAAGCGCCGATGGTGCCGATGAGACCGACCACCAGGGCCTCGAGATAGCGGAAGCCTTTGTGCTGAAGGTAAAGAATGGCGAGTACATCGAGCGCCGTTAAGCAGACGCCGATCAGGAGCGGAATATGAAACAGTAAGTTGAGAGCGATGGCCGACCCGATCACCTCCGCCAGGTCGCAAGCGGCAATCGCAATTTCGCAAAGTACCCACAGAACGAAGCTGGCGCGGCGCGAATAATAGCTGCGGCAAGCCTGGGCCAGATCGAGTTGCGTCACGATGCCGAGGCGCGCGGCCAGCGCCTGAACCAGGATCGCCATGAGATTGGACATGAAGAGCACGAAGATGAGTTGATACGCAAACCGCGAGCCGCCCGCAATGTCCGTCGCCCAGTTTCCGGGGTCCATGTAACCGACCGCCACCAGAAAACCTGGTCCGGAAAAAGCCAGTGCTTTTTTCCAGAAGGACACACCGGTCGGGACGCCCACCGTCCTGTGGACCTCAGGAAGCGAGGGCATGGGCACCGAATTGTGGCCGGGATCAAGGTTCGGTTCGTTCATGACAGCGTCAAGCAGTCGAGGAGTTGAAGAGTCGAGGCGTTTCATTCAACCACCACGAGGTCCTCGACTTTACGAATGTAAGGAACCTCGCCTGATTCGAGGTCGGCCAGTAAGTCCTTGAGGTTTGCAACCAGTTTCTTCCTTGGATTTGCCTTGAGTTTCGTAATCTGGGTAGTCATTCAGGAATCCAAGGTAGTATCCCGAGTCTTGCCAGTATGTAAACTTGGTCGTCTTCATCCAACCATCCTCCAATCGCTGACGCTGGGGCACGTTCCGTGTACCTCTACCAGTGTACAACGTACCGCCGCTCTCGTCCCCGCAGACCACCTACGATCGACCACCTGCCTGTTCCAGCTTGAGCTCGACCGCGTCCAGGAATTCGCGGTCTTTAATGGAAGGCAGGTTGGCGCGAACATTTTCGATGGCTGCACGCTGCCCGGTGGCGGCGAGGTCGAGCGCGACGGCGAGGTCCGGGGCGGCGAGCGGAATGGTGATGCCGCGCAGGCGGTAAACGATCTTCGCCACTTCAGCGCTCAGTTCAGCCGTCTCGAGCGGCACGGAAGTCGCTTCTTTGCTGGCGTTTTCTATCGCTTGGGCGCGCGCGGCTTTCTCGATCTCGGTAGATTTGGGAAGCTTGAAAGCTGCCATCACCGCCTGGTAGCTGCGGGCGTCATCGTCGATGTTATCGAGCAGGCGTTGCCGCAGCGACGCGAGGCGGTCCCGCAACTCTTCGAGCTTCGGATGGTGCGCCGCAAGTGACTGGCGCCCGAGCGAGATCCCCGAAACCATTTCACCGAGCCCCGCCGCCAACGCGCCCGACAAGGCGGCGATGCTTCCGCCCGCCGGCGTCGCGCTGGGAGCCGCCACAGCACTGACGAAAGCTTCGACCATGGCGCGGAAGGTCTTTGCCGGCGCCGATTCGGTCTGCTCCCGGATGATCTGCTCGAGGCGATTTTCAAAAACCAGTTGAGGATAATAATTCTCCACCTTGAGGTACTGAACGGCGGTGTTCTCTAGGGCCTTGCGGGGAACCAGGCCAACAATCTCACTGCTTAGAACATCAACGCCCTGCGCTACCGCTTCGCGGCTCACGGCGTCAAACACGGTGGCGATTGAGGTGGTCTCAAAATCCGTCAAGTTCATGGAGACCTGACCGAGGTGGCGGGACTTCAGCTCGACCCCCATCGCCTTCAGGCAGGGGAAGCCACCGCTCGAGGTGCGTATCTTTTTGGCAATCGTCTTCGCAGGCGCCACCTCAGGCGTATTCAAGTTGATGTTGTAGGCAATCAAGAATTTCCTGGCACCGACCACGGTTGCGCCGGCGGTGGGATGGAGCGCCGCCTCGCCAAAATCGGGATGACGCTCGGGGTTGATGCGCACCTCTGCAAGCAGACCCTCGAATTGTCCCCGCCGGAGGTTCTCGAGGTTGCGGCGCTCTGGCCGGCGGGCTGCGGCTTCGTACAGGTAAGTAGGGATCCGGAAGCGCCGCCAGGCCTGTTCGGCGACCCACTCGGCGATGCGGACGCAATCTTCGAGCGTTACGCCGGAGATGGGCACGAACGGGACAACGTCCGTGGCGCCCAGGCGCGGATGCGCCCCCTGATGATGAGTCAGGTCAATCAATTCGGCAGCCTTGCCTATGCCGCGCAGCGCTGCTTCCCCGACGCTCTCGCGCGTGCCCACAAAAGTGATGACGCAGCGGTTGTGATCGGCGTCCATTTCCCGGTCGAGTATGTAAACATCCGGCCCAGCCAGCACCGCGCGTACTATCGCTTCCACCTTTTCCGGATCACGTCCTTCACTGAAATTGGGAACACATTCGAGGATGGTTTGCATAGCTTGGCAATTTAGCATGGTTGATGACTGTTGTCAGTTGTCCGTTGTCAGTGGTCCGTTGTCCATTGCCTATCGTTTTTGGTCACCGTAATCTGTCATGCTGAGCGAAGCGAAGCATCTCGGCAGTTGGTCCACGGTCGGCGATCGGACACCAACTGCGGGGATCCTTCGCTTCGCTCAGGATGACAGCAATTGAGATCTGCGCGTCAGAGACCACTTACTTGGGATCACCCGCGAACTGCGGGCATCTGACAACAGACCACTGACGACTGACAACTGACAACGGCCCCCGCCTTCAACGTGATCCGGCAATGATTCACCCCCGCATAGTAAGGAATCTCGCGGTAGTCGCTCACGTCCATCACGATGAAGTCGGCTTGCTTGCCGGGCTCGAGTGATCCAAGGCGATCCGCGCGGCCGAGCGCCCA
>Ga0187781_10001851_pt1 | contig 16108 bp, 14 predicted proteins | sample 0715_SJ02_MP02_2_FD_132447 | JGI IMG/M metagenome (GOLD analysis project Ga0187781, IMG submission 132447) | Tropical peat soil microbial communities from peatlands in Department of Meta, Colombia - 0715_SJ02_MP02_20_MG | ecosystem: Environmental > Terrestrial > Soil > Wetlands > Peat | place...
AGCACGTCGATGCCCGCCACGCGGGCCGAGCCTGCGTCCGGCCGGGCCAGCGAGGTAAGGATCTTGACTGTGGTGCTTTTGCCTGCTCCGTTCGGGCCGAGCAGGCCGTAGATGATGCCCTGGGGAACGCTGAGGTCGAGCCCGTCCAAGGCCCGGATGCCGTGATTGCGGCCGCGCACGGCGTAGGTCTTGACTAGCTGATGCGCCTCGACGGCGCACTCGGTCGAACGCACTGTTGTCTCCTACGGTTACGGATCGCGACGATCCTGCCCCGCGAGGAGAAACCCGGCTACTCTTGATGCTGGGACCTCGGGTTCCGCTCTCGCGGGATCGGCTTGAGGTTGACGGCCCCGGCCGGTGTTGCCGCACCGGGCCGGGGTCGTTCGGTCAGGTTTCGGCTGCCCTCCCCCTCTCCTGCTCCGCAAGCACCTGAACGTAGTCCGGGACCTCCCCGGTCGCGTGGAAGCGCCGCCAGTCGTCCAGGCCGGGGAACGTTCCGCCGGTGTACTCCTTCAGCAGCCCGCGTACCCACTCCTCCTCGGCCCGGCGCTGCGCCAGGTAAAACTCCGATTCGATAAGGAACAGCCGGGGCAGCTGCCTGACCAGCGTCTCGAGCTGAGCCTGGAGACGGCCATTGGCTTCCTCCAGTGTGACCAGCCGCTGCTGCAACAGGTCGATCAGCTCGTCGGGCGGCAGGACGGCGGACTCGCCGAGGGCCGCCTCGAAACTGGTGTGCTCGCGTTCCGGCACGCTGAGCAGTTCCCGCAGCCAGTCCTTCAGCTCCGCACGGCCCGCGTCGGTAATCCGGTATGTGGTCCGCTCCGGCTGCCGACCCTCGCGGGCGACCTCGACGGCCTCGATGAAGCCATACTTCTCCAGGTTCTGGACCACGGTGTAAAACGATCCCCAGTTGATCTTGATGGCGTTGTCCTTGCCGCGTTCCCGCAGCATCGAGGCCATCTCGTAGGGGTACATCGGCCGCTCGGTAAGCATCGTGAGCAGCGACAGCGCCAGCAGGTTGCTGACCTTACGTCGCCTGGCCATCCCGTACCACCTCGTCTCCGAGTCATCGTTCACGAGGACTCGTTCCCAAGTACTCGTAGACGAGTATACGCACACGAGCAATCGCCTAGCAACCCCGGAGCCGCGGGGAAGGATGAAACCCGCGTCCCACCGCCCATCCAGCGTGGTGAAGCGGAGCCGGGGGTAGGAAATTAACCGGAGCGCGCTGGCCCTGGAGGTAGTCCCCGAGTCGGCGCATTCCGTCGCGCGGTGCGGGTCAGTCCCCGATCCGGTGGCTGCTCATCCGCCATGAGTCCCTCATCCGCCCTATGATTCGCTCATAAATTCCACGAAGCGGAAATTATCGCGGAGTATTCGTCTTTAACGGAGGATCTGGGCCCCTATCGTTGCCCTTTTCCTCCGCGTAGGCCAGATCCTCCGCGATAATGGGGCAGGACGGGCAGGCGGGACGGCTGGGGCAGCGCGGCACGCACCAGGACCACGCCCCAGCCCCCGGCCAGACCGGGCCCGCTGCCGCTAACCAGCCCTGGCGCACCACCCAGAGACACTCCGGCTGACTGCATAGCCCGGACCCAGATTTCATCACCCTCGGATGCCTGGGAAGCCACTGGAGCCCGGAGCCCTCGGAAGGTCTCGGCGGCCTCGGGGCTCGAGGGCTCGGAGGGCGAAGGGCGCGCAGGTGCCGGACTAGCCGAAGAAGACCTCGGCCTCGGCGTAGCGCTGGGGCGGGACCAGTTTGAGCTGGCTGGTGGCCTCGGCCAGGGGCACGCGGATGATGTCGGTGCCGCGCAGCGCGACCATCACGCCGAACGCCTCCTCGTGCACGGCCTGGACCGCGTGCACGCCGAACCTGGTGGCGAGCACCCGGTCGAACGCGGTCGGCGTGCCGCCGCGCTGGATGTGGCCGAGCACCGTGTAGCGGGCTTCCTTGCCGGTCCGCTTCTCGATCTCCTCGGCGAGCATCTGACCTATTCCGCCCAGCCGCACGTGCCCGAACGAGTCAAGCTGCCCGGTCGAGGTGGAGAGCTCCTCGCTTATCGGGTGCGCCCCCTCGGCGACGACCACGATCGGCGAGTACCTGGTCTGGAACCGGTGCTGCACGTAGGCGCAGACCTTCTCGATGTCGAACGGCCGCTCGGGAATGAGAATCACGTTCGCGCCGCCGGCGAGCCCCGCGTGCAGTGCGATCCAGCCGGCGTGCCGGCCAATAACCTCTACGATCAGCGCCCGGTGATGGCTTTCCGCCGTCGTGTGCAGCCGGTCGATGGCCTCCATGGCGATGTTCACGGCGGTGTCGAAGCCGAAGGTGTAGTCGGTGGCGCCCAGGTCGTTATCGATGGTCTTCGGCACGCCGACGACGGGAATGCCCTGCTCGCCCAGCACGGTGGCCACACCGAGCGTGTCCTCGCCGCCGATGGTGATCAGCGCGTCGACGCCAAGGCCGGCCAGGTTGTCCTTGATCCGCTCGATGCCATTGCGGCCGCCGCCGCCGGTGCTTTTCAGTGGGTTGGTTCGGGAAGTTCCAAGGATCGTGCCGCCGCGCGGCAGGATGCCGCGCACCGCCTGGATATCCAGTGGCATCGTGTCGCCTTCGAGCGGCCCGCGCCACCCGTCGCGGAACCCGACGAATTCCAAGCCGTACTCCTGCACGCCCTTGCGGACCACGGCACGGATAACTGCGTTCAAGCCGGGGCAGTCGCCGCCGCCGGTAAGGACTCCCACTCGCATGGCAATAACCTTAGTGGGCGAGGCTTCGCTGCGCGGAGCCAAGCGGTACGACCAGTGATAAAACTCGGCCCGCTGAGCGGGTCAGGCTGCGCCGTTACCGTCCTGCTCGCCGTCCCCGCCCTGGTTTGCGTCGTCGTCCTGCTGGCCGCCCTCGCCGTGGCCGTGGCCGGCCGCGGCGGCCATCTCGGCCTTGGCCCGGCGGGCATCGATGTCGACGTACTCCTGGCCGGACAACTTCGCGATCGCCTGCATGATCTCGTCGGTCACCGTCCGCAACAGCATGGCGTCGGCGTCGCCGCGGTAGCGCGAAAAGTCGAGCGGCTCGCCGAACTTGACGCCAGGGCGGATCCGGAAGTTCGGCCAGATCGTGCTGGGCGGCTGGAACTCGAACGTGCCGATCATGGCGCACGGCACGACCGGGGCGCCGGACTCGATGGCGAGCCGGGCCACGCCGGTCTTGCCCCGGTAAAGGCGGCCGTCCGGGCTGCGGGTGCCTTCCGGGTAGATGCCGAGCACGTGCCCGGCCGCCAGGACCTGCAGACCGGTTCTGAGGGCCTGCTCGCCCGCCGCTCCCCCGGCCCGGTCGATCGGGATCTGGCCGACCCCGGCGAAGAAGGCCTTGCTGATCAGGCCCTTCAGTCCGCGTCCGGTGAAGTACTCCGACTTGGCGAGGAATATCACCTTGCGCGGCACCGGCAGCGGCCCGAAGAAGTGGTCGGAGAACGAGAGGTGGTTGCTGGCCAGGATGACCGGCCCTCGCCGAGGCACGTTCTTGACGCCCCCCGCCCAGGGCCGGAAGACGATCTTCAGCAGCAGCCCCAGCGTGTACTTCGTCATCCAGTAACCCACCCCCACATCGTCCCACGTCCGGGAGGCCAGCCAAAGGGCCGCAGTGACGGGCCGGAGCGGTAGGACAGAGGGGGACGGGGAGGTGGAGTAATGGAGGCGGGCAGGTAGGGACAGTGGGCAGGTAGGGAGATGGGCGCGGTCCGGGAAGCGGGGAGATAATGCCTGCATGTCATCATCGCTTCCGGGCACTGAGCCGTTCGAGCACGCCGGCGGGCCGGTGGGCGTCCTGCTGTGCCATGGATTCACGGGCAGCCCGCAGACGTTGCGTCCCTGGGCGGACTATCTGGCCCAGCAGGGCCTCACGGTCAGCCTGCCCCGGCTGCCTGGACACGGCACGACCTGGCAGGATCTGGCCCGTACGGGGTGGCGGGACTGGTACGGCGAGGTGGACCGGGCGTTCGGGGCACTGGCCAGCCGGTGCGAGCAGACCTTCGTCTTCGGGCTGTCGATGGGCGGCTGCCTCGCGCTGCGCCTGGCCGAAGTCCATGGCAGCGCGGTGCGCGGGCTGGTCGTGGTCAACCCGTCGCTGGCCGCGGACACCAAGCTGTTCCTGTTCGCCCCGGTGCTCAAGCACGTGCCGTGGTCGGTGCCGGGTATCGCGAGCGACATCAAGAAGCCGGACGCGCACGAAATCGGTTACGACCGAGTCCCGCTCCGCGCAGCGGCCACGCTGCCGCAACTGTGGGAAGCCACTACCCGGCAGCTGGGTGACATCACGCAGCCGGTGCTCGTCTACCGCAGCGCGGTCGACCATGTGGTCGGGCCGACCAGCATGAAGGTTCTGCTCGCAGGCCTGCCCAAGGGCCAGGTCACGGTGCGCGAGTGCGCCGACAGCTACCACGTCGCGACCCTCGATAACGATGCGGAGGCGATCTTCGAGGGCAGCGTGAAGTTCGTTCAGGATCACGCCGGAGCGCCGTCCGGATAGGTGGTCCCAGGCCGCGATTTATCGTCCCGGCACCGGACCAGGGGCGGCTATCGTGGAGGGCAGGCTTCGATACGTAGCGGTGGGGACGTGCCGGACTGGGATAACACCGAGAGCAGACAGCGCGACGAGGACGCGGCATGGCGTGACCTTGTGGCCCGGTTCGATGCGCCACTGACTGCACAGGAGCCCGTTCCGTGGCCTGCCCGCGAGGACATGACCCCAGAGCCGACGCGTGAGATCGACCGCGCACGTGGGCCTGACGGGAAGCACCGAGGGGCCGAGATCGCCAGCCCGGACGAGGAACACGGACGGGGCGCGGCTGAGGCGGAGTTTGGACGGCACGCGGTCGACGGGGAGCCTGGACGGAACGTGGTCGACGGGGAGCCTGGACGGAACGCGGCCGACGGGGAGCCTGGACGGCACGCGCCTGACGGGGAGCCTGGACGGCACGCGCCTGACGGGGAGCCTGGACGGCATGCGGCCGACGCGGATCACGGCCTGGCCGGGCCGAACGGGAAACACGAGCCGGACGGGCTCCGTGCTGAGCCGGGCGGGATCGGCGGGGCGATCGGGCGGCACGGGAGCCTGGGGGCTGACGGGGCGCACGACCCAGACGTGATACAGGTGCCGCGGCGGATCCGCGGGCGTATGGCGCGCGGTGTCCCGGCGGACGGGACGCCGGCAGACGACGAAGAGCACTTCATCCCGCCGGCCCCGCCGCCGCTGCCTAAGCTGGATCCGCTGGCCAAGGGTGCCTGGGCGGCGTTGTTCGGCGGGCCCGGCTACCTGATGGTGGCCACCGCGGCAGGCTGGTCGGTATCGGGACTGGCGGCGTTGTGCGCGGTGGCCGCGTTCGTGGCCGGGTTCGCCATCCTCGTCCTGCGCATGCACGAGCCCGGCCCCGGGGGTCCGGACGACGGAGACGACGGCGCCGTCGTCTAGGGGGCCCGCAAACCAAAGGGCGCGACGCCGCCTGGACTGAGGAGCGAAAGCAACGAGGGAAGGCGGCGGGTCAAACGCGCCCGGAGGCGAGCGGGGAACACAGAGCGCCGGAGGCGAGCGGGACCAGCAGGGCGCCCGGAGGCGAGCGGGGAAGGCACCGCCTCCCGGGCGAGGTCGGCGGCGCCGACGATGCCCGCGTCCTCACCGAGCTGCGCGACCCTGATTTCCGCGAACGGCCGGTGACCCCGGCCGGTCAGGGCCCGCTCGAAGGCGGCGCGGGCCGGATCAAGCAACAGCTCACCCGCCTCGGACACGCCACCGCCGATCACGAAACAGGCTGGATCGAGCACCGCGGCCAGATCGGCCAGGCCCTGGCCGAGCCAGCCGCCCACGGTCTGGAAGCAGCGCAGCGCGGCCGGGTCGCCTTCGGTCGCGGCCTGGGTGATCTCCGGGCCGGAAATGCCCTCGGGCACTCCCCCACCCAGCTGAAGGAGCCTCATGGCGCCCTTCGGGGTCCGCTGGGCGAACTCGCGCGCCTCAGCGACCAGGGCGTTGCCGCTGGCGTACTGCTCCCAGCAGCCCCGGTTGCCGCAGCCGCACAGCCGACCGTCGGGAACCACCCGGACGTGCCCGGGCTCGCCGGCGATGCCCCAGCGGCCACGATACAACTCGCCGCCGATGATGATGGCGGCCCCGATCCCAGTCCCGACCGCCACCAGCATCACGTCGCGGTAGCCGCGGGCGGCGCCGAACCGCGCCTCGGCCCAGGCCGAGGCGTTCGCGTCGTTCTCCACCACGACCGGTCGACCGAGGCGCTCCTCCACCCGCTGCTTGAGCGGCTCGTCGCGCCAGGCCAGGTTCGGCGCGAACAGCATGGTCGCGCGCGCGGCATCGACGAACCCGGCGGCGCCGAGACCGATGGCCGTGACCTCGTAGCCGTCAAGCAGTTTGGTCACGACGTCAGCGATCGCTTGTTCGGTCAGCGGCGGGCTGGCGGCAGGGGTCGACCTCTTCAGCTTCGCGATAATCCGGCCGTGCTCGTCGACGACCCCGGCTGCGACCTTCGTACCACCGACATCGACGCCGATGGCCAGCATTAAGGTGTCGGATCTGTGTTCTCAGGAGGGACGACCCCGTTCTCCTTGGGGCGTTGAGCTCCGGTCCGTTCCGTAGAACGATTTTGATCTTGGGCTTTCATGATCTGCTCGAAGGCGGCCAAAGCGTCCTGGGCCATGCCGGCCAGCGCCCCGCCGACGTCGACGACGCTGGACATCAGGCCGGGACCGGACAGCCGGGCCGCGCGGGCCGCCTGGCAGATCGGGCACCACTGGCACTCGGGTGACTCCTCAGGCGGCGGCTCGTTAGTGGCCGTGTCCCACACGTCACCGCGGTAGCGCCGCTCCTGGCCCACCGTCCTACGGACCTGGTCGGCGACCTGGTTGGCCATGCTCCGCGCGCCCGCGCGCATCAGCCAGCGCTGGAAATCGGCGAGGGGGTCGTTGGCCCGGCGGGCCTGGCTGCCGCTGCCCGACTGGCCGTTGGTTCTTGACTGACCGCCGCCTGACTGGCCGGGCGTTCGTGACTGACCGCCGCCTGACTGGCCGGGCGTCTTTGACTGACCGCCGCTGGTCGGCTGGTCATTAGTTCTGGACTGGCCGCTGCCTTCTGGCTGGCCGTCATCCACCGATTCCGACACCTAATGCCTCCTACCACGATGGTACCGCTACCACTGCAGGACAAACGGGGCGCCGGTGGCGCGGAAGTGCCCTACGTTCAGGCATTCGGTGATGCCGATCCTCGTCCTGCGCGCCAGCGGCTGATGCACATGCCCGAAGATCGAGTACCTCGGCCGGGTGGCGCTGATCGTCTCCACTAGGGCCACGCTGCCCTTCTCCAGACGCCTGGCCGCGGTGTCGTACAAGAGCTCGGGAACGGCGGGCGGGATGTGCGTGCACAGCACATCGACCTCGCCGACCGCCTCGAGCTTGGCCCGGAATTCCTCCTCGGTCATCTCGTTCGGCGTCCGGTAGGCCGATTTGAGTCCGCCGCCGACGAAACCGAATTTCCATCCGTCCAGATCAACCGTGCCGCCGTCCAGGACATGGTGTCCGGGTTTGGTGTACCGCTCCCACATGCTGGGCACGTCCACGTTGCCGTAGGTCAGATAGGCGGGCTCCGGGAGGGCGCCGAACAGCTCGGAGTACTGCCGGGCCACCGCCCTCTCGAACAGGACGGCCCGGCTCTCGCTTTTCTGGGCCAACAAGCTGGCTGACAGTTCCCTGGCCTCCTCGAACCTCCCGGCGGTGCGCAGTTCGACGTAGACCCGGGACGCCTCGGCCCCGAACAGGTCGGCGAAGATGCCCTGCCGGTAGTCGGCGTAATCGAGGAACAGCAGCAGGTCGCCCAGGCAGATCAGCGCATCGGCTCCGCGCCCCGCGCCGACCAGCGCGTCCACCCGCCCGTGCACATCGCTCACCGCGTGAACTCGCATGCCACCACGGTAAGGCCCGCCGGATTCCACACGACCGGCGTGTGATGGCCCCACAGGAGACGGGCGGCGCGCGGCTTAAGCTTGGCCGTGAGCGTTATTCGGGCACTGTGAGCGTTATGCAAAACGGACACGCGAGTGCAGGCCTCTGGCGCCTGCGCGAGCGAGCGGTTCAGGTGAGCGAGCATGAGGAAGGGGGGAAGGGGAGGTGCGCAAGCTATGTGCGGAGCGGTTATTTGCATAGCGCGGACTCTTGCATAAGACACTGCGAGTATCGACGCGATGGAGGTGCCGTGCACGAGTACAGCATTCCGGCCCTGGCGGAGATCCCCGCCACCGCGAATATCGCCAAGGCCGTCTTCCGCCGGGCGGCCGAACAGCCGCAGGCGGTGATGCTGCGCCGGCCGGGACCCGCGGGCCTGTCCGGGGAGTGGGCGGACGTGACCGCCCGCCAGTTCAGGGACGAGGTCACCGCGCTGGCCAAGGGCCTCATCGCGGCCGGCATCGAGGCCGGGGACCGGGTCGCGCTGATGTCGCACACCCGTTACGAGTGGACGCTGATCGACTACGCGGTCTGGACCGCGGGCGCGATCGTCGTGCCCGTCTACGAGACATCCTCAGCCGAGCAGGCCGAGTGGATCCTCAGCGACTCGGGCGCGCGGGCCTGCTTCGCCGAGACGTCCGCGTTCGAGCAGGTCATCGACGGGTTCCGGGACCGGGTGCCGACGCTGGAGCACATCTGGAGGATCGAGCCGGGTTCCGAGGCCTCGCTGGACTCGCTGACCGAGGCCGGCATCGCGATCGAGGACCGAGTCGTCTCGGCCCGGGCCGCGGCGGCCAAGGCGTCCGACCTGGCCACCGTCATCTACACCTCCGGTACCACTGGAAGGCCCAAGGGCTGCGAGCTCACCCACCGGAACCTGCTCGCCGCCGTGCGCAACGCGTTCCTCGGCCCGCTGGTGGCCTTCACCGCGACGGAGGACGCGGGCACGCTGCTGTTCCTGCCGCTCGCGCACGTCTTCGCCCGGATCATCGAGGTGGGCTGCATCGAAGCGGGCCTGGTGCTCGGGCACTGCGGGGACCTGAACGCCCTGCTGCCCGCCCTGGCCGCCTTCCGGCCCACGTTCATCCTCGCGGTGCCCCGGGTGTTCGAGAAGGTGTACAACAGCGCCGAGCAGAAGGCGATCGGCGAGAAGAAGGGGGCCATCTTCAGTCGCGCGGCCCGCACCGCGATCGCCTACAGCCAGGCACTCGAATCGCCTGGCGGTCCCGGGTTCGGCCTGCGGGCCCAGCACGCGCTGTTCGACCGGCTGGTCTACGTCAAGCTGCGGGCTGCCCTCGGCGGCCGGACCGGTTACGCCGTCTCCGGCGGGGCCGCGCTCACCGAGCGGCTGTGCCATTTCTTCCGCGGCGTGGGCGTCACCGTGCTGCAGGGGTACGGGCTGACCGAGACGACGGCCGCCGCCACCGTCAACCAGCCGGACCGGAACAAGATCGGCACGGTCGGCCAGCCGCTGCCGGGGGTCGGGATCAAGATCGCCGAGGACGGCGAGATCCTGATCATGGGCGGGATCGTCTTCCCTGGCTACTGGCACAACGAGGCGGCGACCAGGGAGACCTTCGCCCAGGAGGGCTGGTTCCGCACCGGCGACCTGGGCGAGCTCGATGACGAGGGCTTCCTGACCATCACCGGGCGGAAGAAGGAGATCATCGTCACCGCCGCCGGCAAGAACGTCGCACCCGCGGTGCTCGAGGACCGGCTGCGCAGCCACGCCCTGATCAGCCAGACCATGGTGGTCGGGGACGGCAGGCCGTATATCGGCGCGCTGATCACGCTGGACCCCGAGGCGCTCGGACCGTGGAAGGCCAGGCGCGGCAAGCCAGCCGACGCGACGATCGCGTCGCTGCGCGACGACCCGGACCTGCTCGCGGACGTGCAGGCCGCGGTGGACGACGCCAACCATGCGGTGTCCCGGGCCGAGTCCATCAGGCGCTTCCGCATCCTTGACGGCGACTTTACAGTCGAAAGCGGACAGCTCAGCGCCAAGCTGGGCATCCGCAGGAGCGTGCTGGCCAAGGACTTCGCCGCCGACATCGACATGTTGTACGCCTGACTTCTAGCCCGAAGTTACCGGCTCTATCCGATGTAATTTTGCTGTTGACCTGGGGTTTTTGCGGTGGTGCTGGGTGGTTGTCCTGGCTACGTCAAGGTGAGCGGGATCGGGGTGCCGATGAGGTCGAAGGCCTCGCGCTGGGTGCTGGTGGGTTCGGCCAGCACGGGCACGGTGACGCGGGTGCCGGCGAACCGGACCTGGTTGCGGGTCAGGGTGGCCAGGTGCTCGAGCAGGCCGCGGAAGCTGCGGTAGGGCCGGCCGGCCGGATCGTGCTGGCCGGAGGCCTTGGCTTGGGCGGCCGCCGAGCGGCGGGCTGGGGCGACCGGGTGGGCCGGCGGGGGCGGGGTCTGGTCGGTGAAGGTCAGCGGCGCCCAGGCCTGGCGCAGGTACCAGGTCAGGTAGCAGGCGAGCATGCAGATGAGCACGTGGGCCTTGACGCGTTCCTCCAGCCTGTGGAAGACCGGCCGCAGGTCCAGGTCGTCGGTCTTGATCGAGCGGAAGTCCCGCTCGACGTGCTTGAGGTTCTTGTAGGCGGTGACCACGCCGGGCGCGTCCAGCTGGCCGGGCGGGATGGGGGTGCGCAGCACGTAGATGCCGTCCAGGGCGGCTTCGGCGTCGATCTGGTCCTGCCTGCGCTGAATGGTGAGGCTGTCATCGGTGATGGTGACGGCGAAGTGCTTGGCGGTCTTGTACTTGCCGATCACCTTGCCGACCGCGGTCCCGATCGTGGCCGCGCCGGCGAGTTTCCCGGCGGCGACCCGGGCGATGACGGGGGCGAGCAGCTTCTCGGTGGCGGCCAGCAGGTCTTCCCGCTTGCGGGCCCGCTCGGCGGCAAGATGCGGGTTGCGGCAGGCGACCAGCCGCTCGCCGGGGAAGTCCGGCGAGGTGATCTCGGCCAGGTCCTGCTCATCGAACAGGGACAGCTGCAACGGCCCGTCGTCGGCGATCAGCTTGCGGATGGCGGGGGCGCGCAGCGCGGTGATCCACCCGTACGGATCCGGCCGGGCGGTGCCGTCGTCCAGCCGGTTCAACGCGGCGATCCGGGCGCTGGTGATCATCCCCCGGTCCCCGACCATGACCATCTTGGCCAGGCCGAACTTGTCCCGTACCACGGTGACGATCTCGGTGAACGCGGCCGGGTCGCCGGTGTTGCCCGGGAAGACCCGGACCGCGACCGGCCGGCCCGCCGGGTCGGTCAGCAGCCCGTACTCGATCTGCAGCTTTCCCTTCTTGCCGTCCCGGGAATACCCGCGGGCGGCCAGCGGGCAGTGCGAGCCCTCCAGCCAGGACGAGGACAGGTCGAACAGCGCCATCCGCGCCGGGTTCGCCTCCGGCGCCAGGTGGCGGCGGGCCAGCCCGGCCTCGATCGCATCCTGCCGGGCCGCCAGCCAGTCCATCGCCGCGTAGATCCGCCCGGCGGAGGCCCCGGCCACGCCGAGGTCCGCGCCCAGGGTGGTGTCATCCCGCCAGCCCAGGGTGGACAGCTTGGAGGCCGGGGCGACGACCCGGGAGATGACCAGGGCCAGCGCCAGGTCCCGCTGCGGGCCGGCCGGGCCGAGCAGGCCGGGCAGGCCCAGCCGGGCGGCCATGGCGTGCACCGCGGCGACATGCCCGTGCGGCAGCGACCGGGTAATCGTCACCGCCTGCGCGGCGGGCACCAGCGGCGTGCCCTTCAGCGCCGCCTCGATCGAGTCGACCGTCGCCTCCGGCAGCCCGGACAGGTTCCCCAGCGTCTCATGGCGGACCTTGGCCCCGTCGCGGTAGGTGCGCCGCAGGTACGCCGACTCGTATTCGCGGCGCCGGCCGGTCTTGTCCGTGTAGCTGCTCCGTATCCTGGCCACGTGCATCGCGGTCGCCTGGCCTGCCATGACCCGATGATATCGGTAAATGCGCTGGAACCGCAGCTGGATGCCAAGATTTTTATGGCTACATCTTCGAGCGTTCAGAAGGCTACCTGCGCAGGTCAAGACGTGGAAAGCTACACAGAGCTACGGCAACTTCGGTCTAGCCGACCAGCCGACCGTGGGCGCGGCCGGAGGCGGGCGGCTCGTGCAGTAGCGCGCTGGAGGTCCGGAACAGGAACTCGGCGTAATCGTCGGGCGCCGTGCCCCTGCCAACCCGGTACACGTCGGGGTTGGTCCGCAGCGCGAGCAACCGGCGCTGGGCGTAGTTGCACTCGGCCACGATGTCGGCGACACGACGGACGAACCGGGTCAGGGCATTGGTGTTCATGCCATCGAGTCTCACGGTAAGACCCCTGCTACCGCGTCGGAGGAATGCCCTATCTTGCCCGCTGGGAGGGCCCTAAGCCGGGCCCGTACCGGCTTAGCCGAGGGCTGCGGGCTCAGCCGAGGGCTGCGGGCTCAGCCGAGGGCTGCGGGCTCAGCCGAGGGCTGCGGGCTCAGCCGGATGGGTTAGGATCGCGCACAGGCGAGCGGCGGTCAGTTCCCAGCGCCATTCCCGGTCCACCCAGGCCAGGCCCTTCTCCCCCATGGCCCGGGCCTTGGCCGGATCAGCGAGCAGTTCGACGACGCGGGCCGCCGTGCCGGCCACGTCGCCGACGACATAGCCGGATTCGCCCTCGAGGATCGCGTCAGGGGCTCCGCCCGAGTCGCCGCCGATCACCGGCAGTCCGGTGGCCGACGCCTCCAGGTAGACGATGCCGAGACCCTCTACATCGAGCCCGGCCCGCCTGGTCCGGCACGGCATGGCGAACACGTCGGCTGCGTCGTAGTAGCCGGGGAGTTCGGGCCACGGGACAGGTCCGGTGAACCGGACCGCATCGCTGACGCCTAGCCGGCCTGCCAGCCTTCGCAGGCGGCCGACGGCCGGACCGTCGCCGACGAGAAGGAGCACCGCGTCGCTCACCTCGGCCCGTACCTGCGGCCAGGCCCGGATCAGGGTGTCCTGGCCCTTGCGCCGGACCAGCCGGGACACACAGACCACTACTGGCTGGTGACCCAGTCCCAGCCGGTCCCTGACCACGGCGCCGCCCGCTCCGGGACGGAAGAACGTCACGTCCACGCCGGGGGTCAGCCGCACCATGCGCTCGGCCGCCTGCGGCGACAGCGCGCGGGCCAGCCGGACCTTGAAGTACTCGCTCAGGTAGGTCACCACGTCGACCTCATCGCCGATGCGGCGGAGCAGGGCGCGGGCGACCGGCAGTGCCGCCCACCCTGCCTCGTGGCCGTGCGTCAGCGCGACCGCCCGGGTTACCCCGGCGCGGCGCAGCACCGGGGTGATCAGGCCCAGGGGCGCCGCCGCGCCGAACAGGACCGTGTCACAGCCGTGCTCGCGGGCGATGGCCGCGGCCCGGCGGGACACGGACCTGTTCGGCAGCATGAGCGACGTTGGGTGGCGGATCACCGGGTATGGCTGCTCGGCGTCGAACTCGGCCGAGCCTTCCCAGGCCGGCGCGTATACGATCACCGTACCCGGCGGCAGCCGGGTGGCCAGCCCGTGTACGAACGACTGGATCCCGCCCTGACGGGGCGGAAAGTCGTTGGTGACGATCAGTGTCCGGCGCACCGGATGAGTGTATAGGCCACGGCCCCAGATTCCTCCCCGCTCGGCAGCGACGGCGACGGCAGCCCGGGTTACGGCGGCCGCGGCCCGTTGTTCCGCCTTCTTCTTCTGGTGCTCGCCGTAAACCAGCGTCCAGACCGACAAGCCCAGCGCGAACACGTACGGCACCGGCTTGGAGAACAGCAGCGCGACGTCGAGCCGCCGATCCACCAGGGCGCTGATAGCGATGCCTAGGGCCGGAAACATCCCGCTGATGAGCGCCGCCGCAGTGCTCATCCCGCCCGAGCGCAGCAGGCTGTAGGCGAGAAGCGGACCGCCGAGGTCGAAGACAGCGGCCTGTTCCGCATCGGCCCGAGGACCGACCTGGGCCAGGGCACGATCCGCCTGCCGGAGGAAACGGGCCTGCGGCGGACGACGCCGTTACGGGCGCACCGCTCCGTCGAGGCTATAGGCGTACCAGGGCGTGCTCATCGGGATCCGCTCCACGTCCATGCCTGTTTCCGGCGCATCGATGATGTAGCCGTCGCCCACGTAGATGGCGACGTGGCCCTCGCCGTTGTAGATCAGCAGGTCGCCGGGCTCGAGCGCAGACATGGAAACGTGCGGCAGCTCGGCCCACTGCTCGTAGCTGTCGCGCGGTATGTCCACGCCCGCGGCCGCCCACGCGGCCTGGGCCAGTCCGGAGCAGTCATAGCCCCTCGGGCATGGCCCGGTGCCGCCGTAGACGTAGGGGCAGCCGAGCTGCGCGTAGGCGAACGCGACGGCCTTGTCCGCCTGGGTCGATGTCGGCCCGGTGTACGTGACGTGCTGGGTGCTGCCGTTCGCGCCGATCGAGTTGCGCTTGACCGCCTGCTGCTGCGGTACGGTCAGGCCGTCCAGCGTAGCTTGCTCGGTGGCGATCAGACTGCCCAGGGAGTTCTTGTGGTCGGCAAGCTGAGCCCTGAGCATCTCTATCGCGTTCTCGGTACGCTGCAGTTCCTGTTCGACGCTGGCCAGCTGGTTGGCGTCGGTCAGCAGCTGCGCCGTCTCAGCATCGCGATTGCCGGACAGCTCCAGCAGCAGCGAGCCCTGCTGCAGGACGATCGAGGGATCGCCAGAGGTCAGCACGCCCGCGATCGAGGTCGCACCGGTGTCCATGAAGGTGGCCGCGGCCATCTGGGCCACGATCGTGCGCGCCGCCTGGAACTGGGCGTTGGCGTGATTCGCGTCCACGCGCACCTGGGCCAGCCTGGTCTGCGCGGCGGTAAGCTGCTCGCCGACCTGGTCGAGTTGCTCGGTGACCTTGTCGTACTGCGACGTGAGCTGGTTCACCTTGGCCTCGACCTGGGCGACGGTCGGCTGCGGAGAGGCACCGGCCTGGGTAGCGAAGATGGTCACCCCGCCGATCGCCACCAGCCCGGCCGCGATCGCGACACCGCGGCGGAACCGGGACTGTATGCCCGCTGGCCGCGTACCCACGTGGCTACCACGCTCCTGTCGTCCTGCGCGCCACGGCGTGTTCGTGCAGGTTCTCGACGCTGGTCACTGACCCGGCGACATTTGTCGCCAGCGTAGTGAAGGCAAATGGACGATTCAACCGGTTCGGTTAATTCCAACTACTCCATTACGATGCCGCGATTCGCTGGCGGGAACGTCATCAGCCCGCTACCATCACCATGCTTTCTGGTTGAGAAAGAAGGCTTCCGCAGGCCTCGCTCCAGGCCGCTGAGCTGGTAGTACACCGGCCAGGGTGGGCACAAGGCCCGCGTCCGCGAGAACTCGGAGCGCCCGCAGTTCGGCCTGCCCGAGGTGACCCGTCACGTTTCGTGTTTCGATGACCGCAATGGCGCAATCACGGCAGAGGGTAGCGCACATCGCGCACCGACGGCAATCAATCATCGTGATGCCTCCTCATGCATTCAGTGAATTGGACATACACACGCTAAGGGCGCCCTCTGACATTTCACGGGGCACAGGGATCCATCGGGCCGGAACCGGAAGGACGCGCGCCGCATCAGGTTAGGTTCGCCCGGGCGCAGACGCTGCGTCAGCTGCCGCCTAGCGGAGAGCCGGGTCCGGCACGAGGTGATCTGGGGCCTGCGGGACCGCCGTGACTGCGGGGACGTCAGCACGGACGCGGAAGCTTTTGCCTGCCGAGCTGAGATTAACGAAATCATTATCGTGTGTCGCTACCTCGTTCAGGACGAGGTAGCGACACACGATAAGCAAGCGGGAAACTCCTGGGTCAGCTGGGGCAGCTGAGTTGAGCTGTCTTGTAATTGATGAGACCTGTGTGGCCAGACACGGAGCGGGCCCGGTGTGCCTGCGGCGGAAATGTCAGTAGACAGATCTACCGTGGTGTCCGTGACGAGGCCGACTGTGATGACGCGGGCAGCCGGCGAGCACGGCGGCGTGCGGCTCGCCCGGGAGGAGTTCGCCGCGCCGGAGTCGGCCCTGGCGCAGCCGTCATTCCAGGCGGAGCCCGCGAATCTGGTCATGGTCGGGCCGGAGCTGGCCGGGCCGGAGCTGGCC
>Ga0187781_10001852_pt1 | contig 16100 bp, 12 predicted proteins | sample 0715_SJ02_MP02_2_FD_132447 | JGI IMG/M metagenome (GOLD analysis project Ga0187781, IMG submission 132447) | Tropical peat soil microbial communities from peatlands in Department of Meta, Colombia - 0715_SJ02_MP02_20_MG | ecosystem: Environmental > Terrestrial > Soil > Wetlands > Peat | place...
AGCAAGGGGAAGGCAGAAACTGCATCCCGCGACAAAAACGTTTCTGGCGCTGCGGATAGCGGTGAATCGAGAGTCGGAGGAACTCGGGCAGTTTCTTTCACGTACCCCTGCCACTATTTCTTCAGGAGGACGCTGGGTCGTCCTCAGCTACCACTCGCTGGAAGACCGGCTCGTCAAGCATGCCTTTCAACAGTTGGCCCGCGAAGGCGGCTTTCGCGTGCTCACGAAAAAAGTGATCCAGCCCGGCGAAGCGGAAATCAGAGCCAACCCTCGCGCGCGCAGTGCAAAAATGCGCGTAGCGGAAAAAACCGCGGTCGTGGAAGACGCGCCCGCTCGGGATCGCTCATGACCGAATACTACACTGTCAAGCGCATTGATAATTCTCGCCTGGCGCGCCCTGCGGCACCGACGTGGCTGCGGGATTTCCGCCGCCACGTCGGTGCGGGTGCCGCCATGGCTGCCTGTCTGCTCTTTTATGCCTGGCAACACTTCGAGTGCATTCAGTATCGCTACCAGCTCGAGGTGCTCGAATCGAGCCGCGCAAAGGCCGCCGTCTTGAATCAGCAACTGCACCTCGAAGTGGACACGCTCGGCGCGCCAAGCCGTGTGTACGCGATTGCGGGCAGAGAATTGGGCTTGACCGTAGCCGCGCCGGGCTTGACCGTTCCGGCGGAAGGGCCGAGCGAAGCCGTGCTGGCTCAGGCGCGCTCCATTACACAGACGCCCCGGCCCTGAACTGAGTTTGCGTCGGCCCGGCACTCCGGGCCTTTCCCGGCGATTTTGATTGATTGCTCGCCGGGTCGAGTTTCCGATGGGGTAGGCCGGAGTCCATGGAGCAGCGCAGCCCGCGTCTCCGCTGGTTGGTCGTTTGGGTCCTCGCGGCAGTTTGGATCGCGGCGGTGCTGGCCCGCCTGAGTTATCTCCAGCTTTTCTGCTACAGCGAATACTTCGCGAAAGCCCAGCGTCAGCAACAGCGCACATTTGAAATCAGTCCGCGGCGTGGTTCGATCTATGACCGTAAAGGGCGCGAGCTTGCCGTCAGCCTCCCGATGGATTCCTGTTTCGGCGATCCAGCAGAGATCAAGGATGCTGCGATGGTCGCGCGGCTCCTCTCCCCCATCCTGAATCTGCCCGCCGACGAACTCGAAACAAGAATTCGGGACGCGAAAACGCCTGTCCGTCTCGCGCGGAAAGTTGCGCCGGAAACTGTCCAACGCATCGAGGACATGAATCTGCGGGGCGTCTTCTTTCAGAAGGAGTATCGCCGCGTCTACCCGCAGCACGAATTGGGCTCACACTTATTGGGCTACGTGAACGTGGATGAGAAAGGACTGGGCGGAATCGAGTTGTCCCTCGATAAGCAGATTCTCGGCCGGCCGGGCCGCATGATGGTCATGGCGGATGGCCGCCGCCGCCGTTACGACCGCAATGAGTCTGCTCCCGATCCGGGCGCGAGCGTCGTTCTGACAATCGACGAAACGATTCAATTCATCGCTGAAAAGGAACTGGCCCGCGTGATCGAGGAATCGCACGCCGGGAGCGGCTCAGTTGTCGTCCAGGACCCGACCAGCGGACAACTCTTGGCCCTCGCGAATTGGCCCACATTCGACCCGAACGACGCCGGCAAGTATTCCGACGATGTTCGCATGGACCGCGCCGTCGCTGCGGCCTTCGAGCCTGGCTCCACATTCAAAATCGTCATCATGGATGGAGCGATCGAAAATGGCTTGACCAATCCCAATGAGCTTATCGACTGCCAGATGGGTACGATTCTAGTGGCTGGCCGTCTGATCCACGATCACAAACCATTCGGGATCCTGAGCGTCCGCGATGTTCTGGCGCAGTCAAGCGACGTGGGAACTATCAAAATCGGTTTGCGGCTTGGACCGCAGAGACTCTACGAAAAAATCCGTGAGTTCGGGTTCGGCCAGCTCACCGGAATCGAACTGCCAGGAGAAAATCGCGGACTGCTCCGTCCGGTCGAAAACTGGTCCGCGAATTCCATCGGCTCGATCGCGATGGGCCAGGAAGTCAGCGCCACACCGATCCAGGTCATCTCAGCGGTTTCGGCCATCGCCAACGGCGGCACTCTGCATAGGCCACGGATCGTTAGCGACATTCGTGGCGGGACCCTCGCTGCCGCGCGCTCAGGCGAAGGGCCTGTGGAAGTGACGGACACTAAAACCGCGGCCACGTTGCGTGAAATGATGGAGAGTGTAATTCTGGAGGGGACCGGGAAGCCAGCCAGATTGGACGGCTATACGGCTGCGGGAAAATCCGGCACCGCCCAGAAGATTGATTCGGCCACAGGGCATTACTCGCCAAACCAGTACGTTGCGTCATTCGTAGGTTTCGCGCCCGTAAATAATCCGGTCGTGACCATCCTGGTGGTGCTCGATTCACCGGTCGGCCTGCATTTTGGCGGCGACGTGGGCGGGCCTGTGTTCAAGCGGATCGCAGAGCAAGTTCTTGCTTACTTGAACGTCCGGCATGACGTGACTGCTGCTCCCGGCACGGAGACGGCGAGCAAACGCCACGCGGCACCTCAACAAGCTCAGAGTGCCGAGAATGATCGCGCGCGCTTCCATGCCGCGACTGCTACGGCGGGAGCAAGTACTCCCTCGTCGCCAACTGTCGCTTTTGGAGAAGAGGACGCCGTCGCGGTGCCCGATTTTTCGGGCCAGACGCTTCGCAGTGTTACGGAAGCATGCATGCGACTTGGCCTTGTCCCGGCTCCAATCGGAAGCGGAGTTGCACTGGAACAATCTCCGGAGGCAGGAGCGCACGTCGCGCACGGCAGCCAAATCGTGGTTCGGTTCGGGCGAGCCGGGGAAATTCTCCCAGCGGCTTTGCACGGGAACAATAATTGAGCCCGAGCAGTAAGGAGAGGGCGCAACTGAGCTACGGAATTGGCCGCGCGGCTGCTGGTCTGAAAGAATCGGAAATGGAATTGCCGGAAATTCTCGCGGGAGTCGAAATCGTGTCGGTTACGGGACCGGCGGAGGTCGAGGTGCGTTCAATTACCTATGACAGCCGGAAAGGCGCTCCAGGGACTCTCTTCTTTGCTTTGCATGGTGCAAAACTCGAAGGAGTTGACTTTGTCTCCGACGCCATCAGCCGTGGCGCCATCGCCATCGCGAGCGAAAACGCCCGCCCCGAAGGCTTGCAGAGAGAAATTTCCTGGGTCCAACTGAGTTCCCATTCCGAGCGCAGAGGGTTGGCACGTGCGGCGGCAAATTTCTATGGCCGTCCCGCGAATGCTCTGAAGCTCACGGGTGTGACGGGCACGAATGGCAAGACGACCATTTCGTTCATCGTGGATTCCATCTTGCGGGCGGCCGGTTTCACCACGTGTCTCATCGGCACAACCGGTTACCGTACGCCCCAAGGCTCGCGCAAAGCCGTCAACACGACGCCCGAGTCGCTTGACCTCCAGGAAATGCTAGCCGAGGTTCGCGATGCAGGCGGAAGCCATGCCGTCATGGAAGTCAGCTCTCACGCTCTGGCCATGGAACGCGTGTGGGGCTGCCATTTTGCAGTCGCTATCTTCACCAACCTCACGCGCGACCATCTTAATTTCCACAAGACTTTCGAAGATTATTTCGCTGCCAAGCGCCGGCTCTTCGAGGGCACGGGCGCGGGTGCGCCTGATGTGGCGGTCATCAATTCGGACGATCCCTACGCCCCTCGCCTGGAAGGCCTCGCGCGGCGCACCTTCACGTATGGCTTGGATACCGACGCCGACCTCACGACCAGAAATTTCGCGCTCAGCTTCGATGGCCTGAAATTCACGGCAGAGACCCCGGCGGGAAAGGTTTCCGTACGGTCCGCACTGGTGGGGCGCATCAATGTTTACAATATTCTCGCCGCCATCGGTGCCGGCATCGGACTCGAAATCCCCACCCACAAAATCGAAGAGGGCATCGCTAATCTCACGCTCGTCCCAGGCCGTTTTCAGCGCATTGACGAAGGCCAGCCCTTCTATGTCGTCGTGGATTACGCCCATGCGGACGACGCCATGCGCAACCTCATCTCGACCGCGCGCGAACTCAATCCTTCAGGACGAATCATCACCGTTTTCGGTGCGGGCGGGGAGCGCGACCGCTCGACGCGCCCCCACATGGGCGAGGCATCCGGCTCGCTCAGTGATCTCGTGATTCTGACGAGCGACAATCCGCGCAGCGAAGATCCCCTGCGGATCATTAACGATGTCGTTGTCGGCCTGCAAAAAGTGAACGCCAACTACAAGATCGAGCCGGATCGCGATGCCGCGCTCGAAATGGCGATGGACGAAGCGCGGCCTGGGGACATCGTCCTGCTCGCCGGCAAAGGTCACGAGAATTATCAGATCTTGCGCGATCGCACCTTTGAATTCGACGATCGCGAAAAGGCGCGCGAGATCCTGCGGCGCAAAGGCTTTTCGAAGGAAGCCGCCGGGCGCTAGCCGCGCCTGATGGCCCCGAATTTGCATTACTGAGAGCAGGCTTGAGGCCTATCGCGAGCCCATTGGAGACGCAATGCGGTGGTCCATGGTTCAAGTGGCTGAAGCACTGGGTGTCCCGCTGCCCGCGGGCCTTGACCCCATGGCCCGGCTGGCCGGCGTCTCGATTGACTCTCGGACTGTTCAGCCCGGCGAGTTGTTCCTCGCCATACGCGGTCCGCGTCACGATGGACACGATCATCTCGCCGCAGCTCTGGCTAAGGGTGCTTCAGCCGGGTTGGTGGCGCAAGACCGCTTCGCATCGTATCCGGAAGAAATCCGTAAGAAGCTGTTTGTGGTCGGCGACACCCTCCGCGCCCTGCAGGACCTGGCCCGCAAGTATTGCGAGAAGTGGCGGGAGGAAAAATCCGGCCGGCGCGTGGCCGCGGTTACCGGCTCCGCGGGCAAAACCACAACCAAAGAAATTCTTGCGGCATTACTGGCCGCGCGGATGCGCGTTTTGAAATCGGAAGGGAACTTGAATAACGAATACGGGCTGCCGCTAACGCTTTTTCGCCTCGGTGAAGAGCACGATGCGGCCGTCGTTGAACTCGGCATGTCCCGCCGCGGCGAGCTCGCGCGGCTGGCGGCCATCGCGCGCCCGGACGTCGGCGTCGTGACGAATGTCGCCGCTGTGCATCTGGAGTTTTTCTCCTCGGTCGACGAAATCGCTCTCGCCAAGCGGGAATTGATCGAAGGCCTGGGTGGCAAGGATCCTGTCGCCGTCCTCAATGCCGATGATGCGCGAGTCTCGCGCTTCGCGGAAATCTTTCGAGGACGCGTCCACTATTTTGGCCAGTCCGAGCGGGCCGATTTCCGCGCGCGGAGCATTGCCAGCAAGGGCATCGAAGGTTCAGTGTTCGAGTTCGAATCGCCGTACGGAAAGGCACGGCTTGAGTTGCCGCTCGTCGGCGCGCACAACGTCTTGAACTCTGTCGCAGCGCTTGCTGCCGCGAGCGAGTGGGGAATCGGCGCAGCCGAAGCGAAACTCGTCTTCCCGCATCTCCGGCCTTCTTCCTTGCGCGGCGAAATCATTCACTTCACGGAGGGATTCGTCGTCATCAACGACAGCTACAATTCAAATCCGCTCGCTCTCGAGAGGATGGTGGACCTCCTCTGCGCTACTCCCGGTTACCGCCGCCGGATACTCGTTGCAGGCGCTTGGCGCGAAATCGGGCCTACTTCGGCCGAGCTTCATCGGCACGCGGGATTTCACGCTGCCAATAAGAAACGCATCGACTGGATTCTTGGCGTGGAAGGGGACGCCCGCGAACTCGTGCAAGGCGCAATCGCCGCTGGCCACCCAAACGACCGCACTGGATTCTTTGAATCATCCGAGGATGCGGGAAAATTCCTCTCGCAATTTGTTTCCGAGGGTGACTTGCTGCTCGTCAAAGGCTCCCGCGGCGTGCACATGGAGAAGATCCTCGAAGCCATCGAAGCAAAGCATGCTCGCGCCGGGGCGGAGCCGGCTGGCGATTCGGTCGAAGCAGGACGGAAGGGGCCGAGCTGATATGCTTTACTACCTTTTCTTCTTCGCCCTGCGCCCGTCCTTCAGCCCGCTGAATGTTTTTCGCTACATCACCGTGCGCACGGCCGTCGCGAGCCTCACCGCACTCCTTCTTTCTCTTCTCCTCGGCCCGTGGGTGATTGAACGCCTGCGCGAATTGCAGGTGAAGCAGTACATCCGCCAGGAAGGACCCAAGGCGCATCAAAAGAAAGCGGGAACTCCCACCATGGGAGGCGTGCTGATCGTTGCGGCAATCGTCATTCCTACGCTCTTGTGGGCGGACCTCCGCAATCCCTACGTCATGCTTGCGCTAGGCGCGACGCTCTCTTTCGGCACCATCGGCTTCATTGACGATTACAACAAAGTTGTCCGTCGTCGGAATCTCGGTCTCAGGCCTCGTGCGAAATTTGGTTTCCAGGTGCTCACCTGCGTCCTCGTCGGCGGAATTCTGCTCGGGCTCCAAGCGCGGGGTGCCTATTCAACACAGTTGAGCGTCCCATTCCTGAAAAAGCTCCACCCGGATCTGGTCATTGATTCGCTCCTCGGTCACACTTATATCTGGCCGCTCGCCTATGTCCCCTTCATTTTGTTCCTCGTGCTTGTGATCGTCGGCACGTCGAACGCTGTGAACTTGACCGACGGCCTCGACGGTCTGGCCATTGGATGCGTGCTGGTTTCTTCGGCGGCACTGACCGTGCTGACCTACCTTTCAAGCCACGCGCGGTTCGCCGAATATCTCGAAATCCAGAAAATTCCCGATGCGGGAGATTTGGTGATTTTTTGCGGCTCGGTTGTCGGCGCCTCGCTCGGCTTTCTTTGGTACAACGCGCATCCCGCCGAAATGTTCATGGGCGACGTCGGTTCGCTCGCCCTGGGCGGCGCAATTGGCACCGTTGCCGTGATCATCAAACAGGAAATCCTCCTCCTTTCCATCGGCGGAGTCTTCGTTCTCGAGGCGCTCTCGGTGATCATCCAAGTCGGCTCGTTCAAGCTGACCGGGAAGCGCGTCTTCCGTATGGCTCCGCTGCATCACCATTTTGAGCTATTGGGGTGGAGCGAATCCAAAATCATCGTCCGATTCTGGATTACGGCGCTGGTCTTCGCGCTGTTTTCTCTGACCACGTTGAAGTTGAGGTGAAAAGAAAGTGAGACCCGGGTTCGATCTGACAGGGAAGCGCGTGCTGGTCGTAGGACTGGCTCGCACGGGTGTGGTCACAGCGCTTTTCAGCGCCGGCTATGGCGCGACGGTGACGGCAACGGACGAGAAACCCGAGTCTGACCTTTCCGGTGAGGCAGCCAGATTGCGCGATGCGGGCGTCACACTCGAACTCGGAAATCACCCTCAGGGAATTTTCCTGGATAAAGACCTGATTGTCCTCAGCCCCGGCGTCCCAGCGAAACTTCCGCAACTCGAGGCAGCGCGGGCGCGCGGAATTCCTGTCTGGAGCGAAATCGAGTTGGCCTGGCGATTTCTGCGAGGAAAACTTGTCGCCATCACTGGCTCGAACGGAAAGACAACCACGACCTCGCTCGTCGCGCACATTCTACAGTCGGCGAAGATTCCCACTCTGGTCGGCGGAAACATCGGGGTGCCTCTTCTCGCTCTAGTTGAATCTTCGATGGATACGACAGTCACTGTCGCCGAAATCAGCAGCTTCCAGCTCGAAACCATCGAAGCCTTTCGCCCGGAAATCGGTGTGATGCTTAATCTCACTCCCGATCATCTCGACCGGCACGCCTCGTTCGATGAGTACGCGCGCGCCAAGATGCGCATGTACGAAAACGTGCTGGATCGCGACGCGGTCGTGCTGAATGCGGACGACCCGGAAGTCACCCGCCGGATGCCTGCGCGCGGCCATATCTTCTGGTTCAGCCGCCAGAAGCGTGTTGCCGAAGGCGCCTTCCTCCGCGATGACCAGGTTTTCTTCCGCTTGGAGGGCACGGAAACTCCGCTCGCCCGCCGCGCCGATATCACGCTGCGCGGTGAACACAATCTTGAAAACGTTCTCGCAGCCTGCTCCGCAGCCTATCTGGCCGGTGCGACGCCGGCCACCATTTCCAGTGGCTTGAAGACATTTCAGGGCGTTGAGCACCGCCTCGAATTTGTCGCGGACGTCGGTGGCGTCTCCTTTTACAACGATTCCAAGGCGACGAATGTGGATGCGGCGAGAAAAGCTCTCGAAGCTTTTCCCGGCCCGCTCGTCGTCATTCTCGGCGGAAAGGACAAAGGCAGCCCGTACACTCCTCTTCGTGATCTGCTCCATGAGCGCGCACGGCTCGTGCTCCTGATCGGCGCCGCCGCCGAAAAAATTGCCGCCGACCTGCATGGGGCTGTCGAAATCGAGCGTGCGGGTACCTTGGAACGAGCTGTCGAAATCGCGGCGCGCCTTTCCCATCCGGGCGACGTTGTGCTGCTCGCGCCGGCCTGCTCGAGCTTTGATCAATTCCAGAATTACGAGCATCGCGGCCGCATCTTCAAGGAACTCGTCGCCAAACTCGAAGGCCATTCCGCCGCCGGCGCCTCCGCGCCTTTGGAGCCTGGCCATGCCTCGTAGCGTGCAGCCTGACCGGAAGCTCTTCGGCGTGACTCTCGCGCTCTGCTTTATCGGCGCCGTGATGGTTTTTAGCGCCTCGGCCGTCACTCTCGGACAGCAGACCGGGAATGGCTACACATTTCTTATTCGTCAGATCCTGTGGATCGCCCTCGGCATCGCGGGAATGCTCTGGCTGATGAATTTCGATTACCGCCGGCTTCGCCAGCCGCGCGTGATTTTCACGGGCCTGTCCGTAACGGTCGTGCTCCTCATCGCGGTGCTTTTCCTCGATCGCACGCACCAGACGCACCGCTGGATTCACTTCGGAGCCCTGAACCTGCAACCCTCGGAGTTCGTGAAACTGGTATTGATTCTGTTCCTCGCTTGGTTCATCGAGATTCGGCGTGCCCCGGGTGGCTTTGGCGTCAACGATCCCCTCCACACGCTTGCCCCCGCACTCGGCTCCACTTTGCTCATGGCTGGCCTGATTCTGAAGGAACCCGATATGGGTACGGCCTGCATGGTTTTCCTGATCGCGATGGTGATGCTCTTCGTCGCGGGGCTCTCTTACCGTTACATTGTTCCTACCGTTCTTGCTGCGATTCCCGCTGCTGCCTTGCTCATCCTCATCGAGCCGTATCGGCTCGAGCGCGCTAAAGCATTCCTCTCTCCCGAATCCGATCCGCAAGGCCACGGTTTTCAGCTTCTCCAGTCGCTTATCGCCGTCGGCTCCGGCGGACTCACCGGTGTGGGGCTGATGGAAAGCCGGCAGAAGCTCTTCTTTCTTCCGGAGTCGCATACGGATTTCATCTTTTCCATCATTTGTGAAGAGGTCGGGTTCATTGGCGCGATCATCGTCCTCGGTCTCTTCGTCGTTTACGGCTGGCGCGGTTTTGTCGCGGCCATGAAAGCTCCGGACGAATTCGGCCGCATGTTGGGCCTGGGGATCACGACCATGGTTGTCGGGCAGGCGCTCGTCAATTTGAGCGTCGTGCTCGGCCTGGTGCCGACGAAAGGCATCCCGCTGCCGTTCATCAGCTACGGCGGCTCGAGTTTGCTCGGAATGCTCTTGGCCACAGGCGTGCTCCTGAATATCAGCCAGCACGCGGACGAGACGTGAAGAACGATGTCAAGAATTTGCTGATCGCGGGCGGCGGGACGGGTGGCCACGTTTTCCCCGCCATCGCTGTTGCGCGCGAATGGCTCCGGCGCAGCGTTGAAGGAGATAGAAAAGTCTTGATCGTCGGAACGGAACGCGGATTGGAAGCAAAGCTCGTCCCTCAGGCGGGATTGCCGCTCGAAACCATTCGTGTCGCCGGCCTCAAAGGCATGGGCGGAAAAAAACTCTTTCGCAACCTGGCCGTGCTTCCCCTGGGGCTATGGGATTCCGCCTCGATTATTCGTCGCAGTCATGTTCAAGCCGCGCTCGGAGTGGGCGGCTACGCCTCGGGGCCGATGATTCTTGTCGCCTCCCTGTGTTCCATCCCGACGGTGATCTTCGAGCCGAATATCGAGCCGGGCTTCACGAATCGCATCCTCGCCGACAGAGCCACGCGCGTCGCCGTCGCCTATCAAGAAACCGCCGACCGCCTCGGGCGAAAGACGATTGTCACCGGCTGTCCTGTGCGCCGGGAATTCTTCTCCGTGCCGTCCAAGGAACATCGCGCGCCCTTCAACATCTTGATTACCGGCGGGAGCCAGGGCGCTTTGCCTATCAATCGCGCCTTCGTGGACGCGCTCGACCTTCTAAAAGCGCGAAAAAATCAGCTTTTCATCGTGCATCAGACCGGCGAACGCGACTATAATGCTGTCCGCGTGGCCTATGCGCAGCGCGAATTCAACGCGGAGGTCGTGCCCTTCATCGGAAATATGGCGGAGAGGTTTGCCCAGGCAGACTTGATTGTCTGCCGCTCGGGCGCGATCACGGTCGCGGAAGTTGCCGCCGCCGGACGTGCCGCCATCTTCATCCCCTTCGGCGCGGCCACCGATGCGCATCAGATGCGCAACGCGCTGGCCATGCAATCCGCCGGCGCCGCGCGTGTGCTTCCCCAGAGCGAGCTCGCGCCCGAACGGCTCGCCAGCGAAATTTTCTCCCTCCTGGACCAGCCCCGGAGAATCGTGGAAATGGAGACCCGCGCCCGCGCGCTGGCCAAGCCGCGAGCCGTCGAAGACATTGTGGACCTGCTCGAAAGGCTTGCCGGGATCGAATCGGCTCAGGAAGCGGTGCAGTCATGACGGTTACATTTCGAAATTTTCAACGCATTCACCTCGTCGGCATCGGCGGCAGCGGCATGAGCGGCATCGCCGAAATCCTGCTTTCGACCGGTTATGCCGTTTCCGGGTCGGATTTGAAAGCCACCTCCATCACGGAGCGGCTGAGAAATCTCGGCGCGAAAATTCAGCAAGGCCATCAGGCCGAGAACGTTCATGGCGCACATGTCGTCGTAGTTTCTTCGGCCGTTCGTCCTGACAACGTCGAGGTCATCGAAGCTCACCGCTTGAAGATTCCTGTCATCCCACGGGCTGAGATGCTCGCCGAATTGATGCGCTTGAAATACGGCATCGCCGTGGCCGGCGCTCACGGCAAGACGACCACAACTTCGATGGTCGCCTCCGTCCTCGCCGCGGCCGGCCTCGACCCTACGTTCGTCGTTGGCGGCCGGGTGAATCATGTCGGGGCGCACGCCCGTGTCGGCCAAAGCGAGTACATGGTCGTCGAGGCGGACGAAAGCGATCGCTCGTTTCTCTTGCTCGCGCCCGTTATCGCCGTTGTGACCACGATTGACCGCGAGCACCTCGATCAATACAGCTCGCTGGAGGAGATTCAGGACACATTCCTGCAATTCGTCAATAGCGTTCCTTTCTACGGCACCGTCATTCTCTGCCTTGATGAGCCCAATGTGCAGGCGATTCTCCCGCGCATCAAGCGGCCGGTCATCACTTATGGCACGTCCAGCCAGGCGGATTTGGTCATCAGCAATGCGCTTCTACACGGTCTCGCGAGCGAGTTTCGCCTTTGTTTTCATGGAGATGACCTGGGTGTCTTCCACCTCCCCTCCCCCCCCGGCATCCACAATGTCCGCAACGCTGCGGCTGCCGCAGCCGTCGGTCTCTCGCTGAATGTTCCCGCGGACTTGATTCGCGCCGGGCTCGCCAAGTTTGCAGGCGTCGGCCGCCGCTTCGAATTGAAAGGAACCTTCGCCGGCGTCACCCTGATCGACGACTACGGCCACCACCCCGCCGAAATTCGCGCTACCCTCGAGGCGGCTCGAGGCTGCGATTACAAGCGCCTCCTCGTTTTGTTCCAGCCACATCGTTACACGCGCACGAAGCACCTCTGGGACGATTTTTGCCGCTCCTTCAATCAAGCGGACATCCTGGTCATGACTGAAATTTATGCCGCCGGCGAAGCGCCCATCGAAGGCATCACCGGCGAGCGACTCGCCGAGGCCATCAGTGCCGCCGGCCATAAGAACGTCGTCTTCACCAGCACCATGCAGTCAGCCCTCGAATTCCTGCTGCGGGAGGCGCGCCCCGGCGACGCAGTCATGACCGTCGGCGCGGGCAGCGTGGGCCGTGTTCTTGACCAGCTTTCCATGCTCCTGGGAACAAACGTTTCGAGTTCACATGCGGATTAGCGACATGCCGGTTGCTGCGCGCCTCAAAGACCTCGGAGTCGAGGTGCGCCCGGGTGTCTCGCTCGCCGAGAAAACCTCTCTCGGCATTGGTGGCACCACCGATCAACTCCTTCTCTATCGCTACGACACGATTCCCGAAGCCATGCGTCTACTTGCCACCGAGCAAATTCCTCACCACTTTCTGGGCGGAGGCACGAATCTGTTAATCGCAGATGGAGAGCTGCCCTACGTTGTGCTGCACCTTCCCCCCGTGCATCCCGGTGTCCGCATCGAAGGCACCATCGCCCACGTACACGCTTCTGCCGATCTCGGCGGCACCGTCACCTTCTGCGCGAAAAACGATCTCGGCGGCATGGAGGGCCTCATCGGCGTTCCCGGCAGTGTCGGCGGCGCCCTGCGCATGAACGCCGGCGCCTATGGCACGCAAATCGGCTCGTACGTGCGCGAAGTCGAGCTTTACCGCGCTGCTTCCGGCGAGATCGAGACGCTGCGAGGCAACGACATCCGCTTCGATTACCGGCATACTTCCTTCGCGCCCGATGACGTCATGCTGCGCGTGAAGCTAGAACTGCCTTCGAAGCCCTACAACGACATTCTCGCCGGGATTCGCGTTTGCAACGAAAAGCGCCGCGCCAGCCAGCCTCTCAATCAAAAAAGCGCCGGCTGCATTTTCAAGAATCCTCCCGGCGGTTCGGCGGGACGCATGATTGATGAGTTGAGATTGAAGGGCCACCGCGCCGGCGGCGCCATGGTCAGCGACCGTCATGCGAATTTCTTCATCAACGTGGAACGTGCGAGCTGCTCGGACATGCTGCGACTAATTGACGATGTGCGGGAACGCGTGCATGGCGCCTACGGCATCGTGCTCGAAAACGAGGTGATTGTCTGGCGAAACTAAGAGCGATGGACGCTGACGTCTATCCCCAGGAAGTTCTGGCCGACGAAGAGCCGAAGTATCTTCGCCGCCAGAGACCCCTGGAAATCAAACGGCGGAAATTCGGGTGCAAAGCTTGGATGACCTATCTCCGCGTCACGATGTGGACCGTGATTGCAATTGCAGCAGCGTGCGGCGCATTTTTCTCCGGCCGCTTCCTGCTCACTTCACCTCAAATGGCGCTCCTTCATCCCGAGCAGGTGGATCTTACCGGGAATCACTACGTTCAGCGCGCGAGCATCCTTTCGGTATTTTCAGCCGACCGTGGCCGCAGCGTCCTGCGCATACCGCTTGACCAGCGCCGCCATCAGCTCGAGGCCATTCCCTGGGTGGATCAGGCCACCGTTCGCCGCGCACTGCCGAACAAGATCCAGGTCGAGATTACGGAACGCATCCCGATCGCATTTTTGCGTCAGGGCAGTGACCTCAGCCTCGTGGACGTTCACGGCGTAATTCTCGAGCGGCCTCTCAAAGCCAGTTTTCATTTTCCGGTCGTGACCGGTATCGGAGCGGATATGCCGCTCGACGATCGCGAAAAGCGCATGCAAATGTTCGCCGGGTTCATGCAGCAACTGGGATCGGCTCGTGCCGGCGCGATGGATCAGGTGAATGAGGTGGATCTTTCCGATGCGAACGACTTGCGCGCCACGATCACCGGGCTTTCTAACGGCACAATCGGAAATTCTCCCTCGGGCCAGGCCGATACTCCCGTCCTCGTGCACTTCGGCAACGAGGATTTCCAAATCAAGTATCGGACGTTGACCGAGGACTTTGGGAAATGGCAAGCCAAGGCCGGGCGCGTCGAATCCGTGGATTTGCGATTCCGCAACCAGGCTGTCGTGAATCCGGATACGGCCGTTGTCGCCCAGCAAATTGCGCCGAAGCGCGTGCCGGCCCCGGTGCCGTCACATCCGGCAAAAAAGAATTTGGCTAAGAAGTCGAAAAAATAAATTTCCTATCGAAGCCGGAGAGGGGAAGCGGAAGGGAAGCACAAGGAGCGGCGGAATTGAGCAAGAAAGAACGGCACATTGTGGCGCTCGACATTGGCAGCACGAAAACCTGTGCGCTGATTGCCGAGCTAGAAGGAGACGCCGGAGCGAAATTTGCTGCCCTCGGCGCCGCCGAATCCAAAGGGTGGCGCAAGGGCCAAATCGTGAATCTCGATCTCGCTGTCAGCTCTATCCGGCGCGCTGTTGAAGAAGCCGAAACGATCGTCGGTGTTCCTGTCGAATCCGCCATCATCGGCGTGGCGGGCGGCCACGTTCGTGGCGTCAATAGCCGCGGCGGCATCACCGTCGGCGCCCGTCCCCGTGACGTTCAGCGCGACGACGTGCGTCGCGCGATTGAAGCGGCTCGCGGCGTCACCCTCCCCGAGGACCGCGAAGTCCTTCACGTCCTCCCGCAGGAATTTTTCCTCGACGCCCAAGACAGCATCCGCGACGCGATCGGCATGGTCGGCATGCGCCTGGAGGCCAACGTCCACATCGTCACCGCTTCCGGTACGGCTACTCAAAATATCGTCACCGCCGTCAATCGCGCCGGAGTCCGTGTCGACGATACTGTCCTCGAGCCGCTTGCTTCCGCCGAGGCCTGCCTCACGCAGGATGAACGCGAACTCGGCTCGGCTCTCCTCGATATTGGCGGCGGGACGACGGAATTGCTCGCCTTTACCTCCGGGGTCGTGCGCCACACGGCGGCGATACCCGTCGGCGGCGACCATTTCACGAATGATCTCGCCGTCGGACTCCGCACTCCGATCCCGGAAGCTGAGAAGATCAAGCGCGCGCACGCCTGTGCCTTCCGCGAGCTCCTCGAGCAGGATTTCCCGATTGAAATCGCGAGTGTCGGCGACCGGCCCCCGCGCACCATCTTCGCGCGTATGCTCTCGGACATTGTCGAACCGCGCGCGCAGGAGCTCCTGATGCTCGTCCGCGACGAATTGCGCCGCGCCGGTCTCGAATCGCAAATCCCCGCAGGAATCATTCTTACGGGCGGCGGTGCGCATCTCCGCGGCCTGACTGAACTGGCCGAGCGCATTTTCAATCTGCCGGTGCGCGTGGCCGTCGCCCGCGGGCTCGCGGGCATGAGCGATGAGGTTTCCCAGCCCGAGTATTCGACCGTCGTGGGACTCGCGCTCTACGGCGCGCGCACGCGGCGCCAGGCGGGAGCGCATCCGGCCGGATTCATGGGCAAATTGAAGAGCATGTTTGTGGGTGCTTGATGTTTTATCCGCATTTCTCGGAAAAATAAGGGAGGAAGCATGACGCCAAAAGAGTCGGGCATTCGAGTTTCATTCACGGAGGAGCCGCAGAACGGCGCCAAGATCAAAGTCATCGGCGTAGGCGGCGGCGGGTCCAATGCCGTCAACCGCATGATCCGCGCCAAGGTCGAGGGCGTCGAATTCATCGCCGCCAATACGGACCTTCAGGCGCTGAAGCTTTCGCAGGCGCCCGTCAAATTGCAGTTGGGCGCGAAATTGACGAAAGGTCTCGGCGCGGGCGCCAATCCGGATATCGGCCGCAAAGCCGCTCTCGAAGACACCGAAAAAATTCTCGAAGGGCTCGACGGCGCGGATATGGTGTTTGTCACCGCTGGTCTCGGGGGCGGCACGGGCAGTGGCGCCGCGCCCGTGGTCGCGAATCTCGCAAGCGAATTGGGCGCGCTCACCGTTGCAGTCGTCACGAAGCCTTTCGCCTTCGAAGGCAAGCGCCGCATGCAACAAGCCGAGCAATCTCTTGGCGAGCTCGTTGGCTGCGTGGACACGGTCATCGTCATCCCCAACGAGCGCCTGATGGAGTGTGTCGAGCACGGCACCAGCTTCTTCGAGGCCTTCCGCATCGCGGACGATATCTTGCGCCAGGCCGTGCAGGGCATCAGCGACATCATCACTATCCCCGGCATCATCAATCGCGACTTCGCTGACGTGAAGACCATCATGTCCGGCCAGGGCTATGCCGTTATGGGCACCGCTGTGGCTTCCGGCTCGAATCGCTCGATTGACGCC
>Ga0187781_10001853_pt1 | contig 16099 bp, 7 predicted proteins | sample 0715_SJ02_MP02_2_FD_132447 | JGI IMG/M metagenome (GOLD analysis project Ga0187781, IMG submission 132447) | Tropical peat soil microbial communities from peatlands in Department of Meta, Colombia - 0715_SJ02_MP02_20_MG | ecosystem: Environmental > Terrestrial > Soil > Wetlands > Peat | place...
TAAACTGCCTGGCGGCTATTCTACTAATCTGCTTTTCCGCTTCCGGTCAGCAGCAACTTCCGGGCTGGGTCAACGCACAACTGCCCTGGCAGAAAGCGGTTGTCGGTGCCGACGGTCGTTTGCTGGCCTGGTATCACCCCGAAAAGACCCAGGGTTACGACAAGGTCCTGCGGCTTGCCTGGGACTTCATCGAGCACAAGGTACCTAATGACCCGGCCACCGGGCTTAGGGTCTACCTAGTGAATTCGGTTTATGACGACAACACCTTGCAGGGGTTGAACTGGCAAGGGAACCCCGCCAGCTTATACGGGCAATTCGTGGATTCTCTCCTGGGCTGGTATCCCTACTCTGGGGACGAACAAGCCGTCGAGGTCGTGCGCTCCATGCTCGACTACCAACTCGCCCACGGCACAACGCCTGCGGACTGGGATTGGGCCAGCGTTCCGTACGCGACCAGTTGTGAGAATTCGCCGGAGTATGGCGGGTGCCTTCAGGATATGCCGCACGAGTTCATCGGCGGCATTGAAACCGATAAGCTTGGAGAGCTTGGCGTTGGCTACGTCCTCTTTTACGAGATGACGGGCGAGCGCAAGTACCTGAATGCCGGCATCAAGTGTGCTGAGGCCTTGGCGAAACATGTAAAGCCTGGCGACGCAGATCACACCCCTTGGCCTTTTCGTGTGGACGCGCGAACGGGCCGCGTGCTGGGCGGCCGGTTGAATGCCCACTCGATGGAGGTCACGGATGGTGAAGACTACGGTGGGATGATAGTCGCCAGTGTTCGACTTCTGGATGAACTCGTGAGGCTAAAAGAAGGTGACACTGGGAACTTCGACAGGACGCGCGATGTCGCGTGGAAGTGGATTCTGGATTACCCAATGCATAATGACCGTTGGAGCGGGTATTTCGAAGATGTCCCTCAGAACAAGAGGAACCTCAATCAAGCCGCACCCACCATGACGGCCTACTACATCCTGACTCGCCCAGACCCTGCTGCAGTTGACCCAGGCTGGATTAATCATGTGGGCCACATTATCGACTGGGTGCGCCGGTCGCTTGGCCGCGGCCCTTATTTCCATGCTTGGGCGATCGATGAACAAGGTGAGCCGCCGACCTTCCAGAGCTGCTGTTCGCGCTCGGGGCTGGCGAGCGACACTTCGCGTTGGGGGGCGATTAACGCCATATATTACGAGAAGACCAACGATTCCCAAGCGCGAGAGGACGCATTTCGTTCCCTGAATTACGCCACCTATTTCGCAGCTTCGGACGGAAAAATCTCCTGCTGCGGCACGGGGTTCGACGGGCAATACTGGTTTGACGACGGCTACGCCGACTACTCACGGAATTTCTCCTGGGCCATGGGCGCCATTCCGGAGTTCGCTCCCGCAGGCGAGAGCCATTTGCTGCGTTCTTCGTCTGTTGTGCAAAAAGTGGCTTACGCCGAGCACTCGATTCTGTATCGGACATTCGACCCGGCGGCCGTGGAAGTGCTCCGTCTCCATTTCAAACCGACGTACGTCACGGCTGGTGGCGTCGCATTGGCTCAGCATGACCGCGTCGAAGACGAGGGTTACACGTTACTACCTCTTCCCGCCGGCGACTTCGTGGTTCGGGTATTTCACACGCGCTCCGGCGAGGTCAGGATTGCTTGGTAAGATTCTTGAGGAGGTGCCATGCGAACTCGCCAATCCGCACTCGCATTGACGCTGGCCTTGTGCTTGCCGGCGAACTGGGCGTGGGGTATCTGAAATTCTACGAACTCACGGGAAAGTCATGCTACCGATAAGCAGCCCTTGCTAGTGCCAATGCCCTGGCCGCGCACGTGCGCCTACATGACTTGGCATGAGCCACGGCGGGTCCCCTCATTCACATCCCTGATCTTCACCGGCGCCATTGACGACTGGCTACTCGTTTCCCAGAGACTCCACGAAAAGGTCGCGAAGCATTTCAGTTTCTTTATTGGCTTTGTTCGCCTTGAGTTCCTCGAACCGGCGGCGCGCGTTTCGCGCTCTATCCGCCTGCCCGGCCAGCTCATAGAGCACCGAAAGCCGATACCAGGCTTCCGGCAAGCTCGGGTCAAGGCTGACGGCTTTCTGCAAATCAGCCATTGCGATTTTCCGTTCGCCTTTGCCCTGGTGAACCTTGCTTAATGCCACATAGCACAAACTGCACCGAGGGATTGCTTGTGCCGCGGCACCGAGGTCGTTCAGCATGAGGTCGTAATCGTGGGATTGAAGCTTGTACAGGCAGATGGCATGCAGATAGGAGAGATATGCCGAGGGGTTGGTTTCGCGCAAACCTTGGGCCGCAGTGCTTTCCGCCTCTTCGACCCTGCCCTGCTCGTACAAGGCAAATGCCATCATCACGCGGGCAGGCGAGAAATTCGGCTGAACGGCAAGAAGCGAGCGGCACGTTTCAATCGCTTCGGCCGGCCGCCCTCCGAGGAACTGACCCAAGCCGAGGCCCAGTTGCAGAAAGGAGGAATCCTTCACAACGCTTGTTGCCTTTTGAAATACCGCGAGGGCACGCTGGTAATCATGGACCCTGAAATAGAACAAGCCCAGGTCGAGGGCGTAGTTCTCTTCCGTTGGCGCAGCCGCAAACGCTGCGGCAAGGTGCCTTTCAGCCTCCTCATTCCTGCCCATTGCGGCCTCAATCTTGCCGCGCAGGTATGTGCGTGCCACTTCTCCGGATTCCGTAGTGCGCGGCGCCTTGGCGAGCGTATTGAGCGCTGCGGGGAATTGCCTCAGCGCCAGTTCTGCGAGTGCCAGGTTGTAGTAACCCTCAAAGAATTGGGGGAAATCCTTGACGCAACGCTCAAAAACCTTCGCAGCTTCCGAGTAGAGGTCCTGCTGGGCGAGGCTGGCACCCGTCCGCAGCAGAGTGTCCGCGGGCAAACGTGGCGCGGTCAGGAACTCGGGTAGCAACTTCCGGACGGAGGTGGTATCCCCTTTCGCCAGCGCCTCACCGATCTGGTTGGCTAGCAACTGTGGGGAGGCCTTGTCAGTGTTGTCGCCTGCCGCTTGCTCGCGGGCTGCACTTCCGGTACGAGGGAGCACAGGAATTGTGCTTTTCGAGGCCTGCGGCTCTTCATGCGGCAGAGCGTTGAGGCCCGTGAACCAGCAACGAGTGCCGGGCTGCGTCAGGTCCTGCTGACGCGCCCACGCAGGGGCATAGACGACGAGCGCAACCGCGCCGAATAAAAGCAGCAAAACTCTCCGCGGCGAACCAAATCCCAACTCACCTGGAACGACCCGTTGCATGATCCAGGAGATTTTGGCACGTGCAAGCCTAAATTGCACATACATATTCTTTCTTGCCGGCCATCCCGCATTATTCCGGCTGAAGGCGCCTACGGGACTCGCTAATAGGTCTATCGAGCATCGAATCTTGGCTGGTTTTTGGCTTGACAGCCTGTTGCTGCCTGACTAGACTGCGGCTCGTGAGGGTGGTCACAATAACTGAAGTTTAGGACTTGCGTCTGGTCTGAGTAAATCACCGAGGAATTGTTGGCGTCGGCAACCCGCACCTCGGCGCTCTTGCAGGGAGGCGGGTGCTGCAACGAGTTTGAAGACACGCTAAGCGTAGTTTGGAGCGGATCAATGATGCTGAAGCCAGGAGAAGAGGCGCTTTCACTTGCACGCCCAAGCGGGCTGATATCTGCAAAGGCGATGAAAGTGGGGCTGGCGGCCGCGTTCGCTGCTGCCCTGCTCCTTGTTACCTCCCTCGTTGTGGCGCAGGAGCCCTTTCAGATCATTTCGAAAGTAGATGCCTCCACCATCGCGGGCAGGCCCGTCCAGCTTGATGCCGAAGGGAAGTTACTGCCTTGGCCCATGCCTGACAACACCGGCTATTCCTACAGTTCACACTTCCTCACGCAGTGGAGTATTCTCTGGGATCTTTACAACCGCTACCGCTATCATTACTTCTTTTGCTGCTTCGATTTCGACCGCACTACTTTCGAGATGCAGCCGGACTGGCACTGGGCGAATTCCACGGCTTACCTCCGTGCCATGCTCCAAGGCTTCATCGAGCGGCTCTATCCGTATACCGGCGACCCGAACACCATCACCTTCCTACAGGACTTTATCGATTACGAACTTGAAAACGGCCTGACGCCCAAGGACTATGTGTGGGGCGGCGTGCCCTACACGTCTGCCAACCCGGGTGCGCGCCGGTACACGGGATGGAGCCATCATGGGGAGGATTACCTCGAACCGCCTATCGTCGGCGAAGATGGCTATGCGTACCTCCGGTTCTACGAGATGACGGACAACACCAAATACCTGCGAGCCGCCATCCGTTGCGCCGATGCGCTTGCCAAGAACTACAAGAACGGCGACGCCCAAAACTCGCCCTGGCCTGTACGTTGCTACGCCCGCGACGGGAAGGTCGAAGGCCCTGGAATGGGGCCTTACTCCGCAAATGTCGTCGAGCCCATCATGCTTTTCGACGAGTTGATCCGGCTTGAGCAGGGCGATGTCGCTCGCTACCGGCAGGTCCGCCAAGCGGCCTGGGAATGGCTGCACAAATATCCGATGAAAAACAATGTCTGGGTTGGGTATTTTGAGGATGTCACGCCCAGCATGGGGAACATGAACCAAGTCATTCCTTTGGAATATGCGCGTTATGTTCTTCTGAATCCTGAGAAGGATCCGGAATGGCGGGATCACGCCCGCCAGCTGATCGAATGGGTCAAGACCACTCCCAAGTGGCCCAAGTACATCGTCCACGGCGCTACGGTGACGACGGAGCAAGGCGATGGCAAGAGGTTCTGCTGCAACTTGCCCAACGAGTGCTGCGATAGCCACACCTCCCGTCTGGCCGCCGTTGAGGCTCTCTATTACGCGAAGACGGGCGATGTGGCCTATAAAGAGGAAGCCTTCCGATCTTACAATTGGGTAACCTACTTTCAGGGTATGCCTGCCAAGGCGCATAGCCCGTGGGGCAGCCAATGGTGGTTCACCGATGAGTTTGCCGATGGTCCACGCCGCTTGATGGACGCTTTCTGGGCGGTCCCAGAGTGGGCCCCGGCGGACGAATCGCACCTGCTGGGTTCGCACTCGGTCGTCACTAGGATAGCGTACGGAATGGACTCGGTCACTTATTCAACCTTTGACCCGGCCTCGGTTGACATCTTGCGTCCAGCCTTCGTGCCGGATTCGGTGTGGGCGGGAGGCCGCAAGCTGGATCGCCGCAGCGATTTGAGGCAGGAAGGCTACATGTTCGACGACGCCACAAGGGTACTTCGCATCCGGCACGATGCTTCACGGGAGATCGACATTCAGGGGACCGGTGCCGGGCCGGTGCCGCTGATCGTAGATTTTGACAATCCTCACGTCGGGGCTAACGTCAAGCTGCGAGGACAGTATCCTTCGGGAGTGATCGATTGGGGAGATGGGCAGTGGAAGGTTTGCCCTCCAGAGGGCCGCATGAGTACGTTTTCGCTGGGCACCGCCGAGGCGGACGCGCGGGAGGCGGATTTCCGCTTTATTTACCCGCGCGTTTTGATGCGCCTGGACGTCTACAATCCTCTCTCCCAAGAGGTGAAACTCACCTTGCGGGCGCCCGAGATGCGCGAGGTCACGTTCACCTTGAAGCCCGGCCAACTTCAGCGTCTCCGGACCGGCTGGGTGAACCGCGCATCCGCGGTTTCGCTGGAATCCGAAAACCTCCCGACCCTCCGCTTCGATAACTTGGCGTATTCGCCTTACGTGTGGGCTAGGACCGATACGTCGGAGTGAATGTTCTTTGAAATGAAGGCTTGCGGGATTGCGAGAGCGTGCACGGTGCGCCGCGCAGATCACCGGCGGGGGCAACCTAACGAATATCGAATTCTCCCTTGACACCTTGACAGGACCCGTCTACACTTGCCTCCCGTCGTTTCAATTGGAATTTTTTGGTTGCGTCTGGTCCTGGTCGATCGCTTCCATCAGCCGCGAAGCGTGGTTGTCCGTAAACGGCCCGCACCTCCGTGCGTAGGCTTCTAAGAGGAGACCAGCATGAAGTCCCACAAAACGCTACTTTCGGTTTTGGTTCTGGCGCTAACTCTCGGTCGGGCAGCGGCGCTCTATGCCCAATTGAACCGTGGTGTGCTAGAGGGCGTAGTTGCTGACGCTCAGGGTGCAGTGGTGCCCGGAGTCGATGTCACAGTAACCTCTGTCGAACGGAATGAGGGTCAAACGGTCAAGACGAATAACGCCGGCTATTACCGAGTGGAGGCGCTCATACCTGGAAAGTACCGCGCCCACTTCGTGGCCACCGGTTTCTCGCCGTTGGACCTGGTAGATATCGAAGTCCCAGCCGGCCAAGTCATCCGGCAGGACGCCACCCTCAAGATCGGCGCTGTATTGCAGCAAATCGAGGTCACCGCCGCTCCTGCTCTGGTCGAGACCTCCGCTTCCAATTTCTCCACCACGATCGGCTCAAGCACGGTCGACGAGATTCCGCTGCAAGGGCGCGATCTGCAGCAACTTGTGTTTCTCTTCCCCGGCGTCAATTCCACGGCCGGCCCGCCCGGAAGCAACTTTGGTTTTAACAGTTCATACGGGACCTTCCCAGATCCGACCCACGGTCTCGGTTCTGACCTTTCCGTCAACGGCGGGCAGGGCGGCGCCAACGCCTGGTATCTTGACGGTAACCTCAACCTCTCGGGGTTGCTCGAGAACATGGCCGTCGACCCCTCTCCGGACTCGGTTTCCGAGTTTCAAGTCATAGGCGAGGCTTTCGCAGCGGAGTACGGCCGCACTGGCGGGGCAGCCTTCAATGTCGTCCTCAAATCCGGAACAAACAAGCTGCACGGCGATGTGTACGAGTATGCCCGCAACGACGCCACCAACGCCCGCAATCCTTTTACCTCGATCGATTCTTTGGGCCACATTATCAAGAGCCGGCAGCTCCGCTTCAATGACTTTGGGGGCACGCTGGGTGGTCCCGTAACGATTCCCCACATTTACAACGGCAAAGACAAGACCTTCTTTTTCTTTTCGTGGGATACCACAATCCTTCACTTGCTTGGCACGCAGGTGTACACGGTGCCCTCGGCGCTGATGGGTCAAGGCGATTTCAGCGAGGATCCTAACACGGCCCTGTACGGTCTGTGGGATCCGTTCAGCACCGTCGGACCGAACGCTCAGGGGTTGTTTGACCGCACCGCATTCGGCACGCCGGTCGCCGGGTTTCCGAATGGCTGCGCGGCCTCGGTGATCGCTGCCAATCCCGGAGTTACGACGTGCAACTTCGCCACCAAGATCCCTGCGAGCCGGCTTGATCCCATCGCCATGTTCTACATAAACTCCTTTCCCCAGCCCAACTACGTAGACCCCCTTGCTCCGCAATGCACGGCAGCGGATGGCGCCCAAGTGTGCAGCAACTATTTGGGCACGGTCGGGAGCAGCCAGGACACCAATAATCTCTCCATTAAGGTCGACCACCAGTGGAGTGACAAGAGCAAATTCTTCGGTGAATGGCTGTATAACCCGACGAACTATGCGAACTACCGCGTGCCCTGGACAGGCCCGACATTCCCCTGGTCAGGCACTGGGTGGGGCGGCAGCTACGACCTGAATTTGATCAATCAGATCGTCGCGGTGGGGAATACCTACACCTTGAACCCGACTTTGATAAACGACTTCCGTGTCAGTTTCAGCCGCCAGGCAATGACCACGCATCCGCAGCATCCCTACCCGAACAGCATTACAGACCAATCGCAGGTGGTGCAGGAATTAGCGCCCACCAAAATCCCCGAGGACCCCTATTTCCCGATGCCGAACTTCGGCATCAGCACGCCCAACGGTGGCAGTATGAACTTTGGACCTGTAAACTGGGTCAACATGCTGAATGGCGCGGAAGCCTACACCTTTCTCGACAACCTCACCAAAATCCTCGGCAAGCACACCATGAAAACCGGGTTCATATACCGTCTCGAACATAGCTGGTATGAAAGCGGCTGGGGCACTAACTTTAGTTTCAGTGGTGACAATGCAGTCGACCCGATCAGCGGACTAGGAGGAGGGTCCGGGTTGGAACAGTTCATGCTCGGGGCAGTCGGCAGTTCCGGTCGAGACGGAGACGGAGGCTTGATGTTCTCGCCCCGCCTGCGCGACCGCTATTGGGGCTTTTACTTCCAGGACGACTATCGTGTTACACCCAGCTTCACCTTGAACATTGGCCTTCGCTACGATATCTTTGGCATGTTCAAAGTCAATCAGCACCCCATGTCGAATTTCTGCCTGGGCTGTCCCAACTCAGTAACCGGCCTGCCGGGCGAGGTCATTTACGAAGGCAGTCCGGAGTTCCCAACGAACCATGATATCTTCCCTGCGAACAAGACCGACTTTGGTCCTCGCATCAATTTTGCCTGGACTCCCTTCGCCAACCACAAAACGGTGATTCGAGGCGGGTACGATATCTTTTACAGCAACGCTTTCCAGGGCGTGATTGCACCTGGGCAAAGCCCCTCCAACTTCCCGGGGTGGTCGCCCGAATACGACTGGAACGGCAGTTGGTTTCCCAACCAATGCGCGCCCTTGACCGGTCAGTGCGTTTCCTTTCCGCTTAGCGATACCACAGCGGACAAGGCCGCCCTCACCACGCCGCCAAGGAGCACTGGGTTCCCGGCCAAAAACCACGATCCTCTGCTCGGTGTCGGCTACTTGCAATTCATGAGTCCTGTCCACGCGGACCCCAGAGTCCAGATGTGGAGCTTTCAAATCGAGCGTGAATTGCCGAGCAACTTCATGGTCAGCATTGGTTATGTCGGCAACCATGGCACGCACCTGATGGGGGAGCCATTCCACAACTTCAATTATGTTCATACGGAGGACGTGCTCAAATACAAGACAGGTCTGAACGCGCTGGTGCCCATTACCCAAGTGTACTCGGGCCAGACCGCAGCAGAACTGGAGAGCGTTTACGGAACATCCGAACTTCCCCTGGGACAACTGCTAAAGCCTTATCCTTTCTTTGGCGCTGTCAGCGGTCTGGTCAACGTCTCCTCCATGGACGGAATGACGGATTACAATGGAATGAACCTCAAAGTGCAAAAGCGGTGGTCACAGGGTCTGCAATTCACGGCGGCGTATACCGTTTCGAAGAAAATCAACAATGCCATGACCACGCAGTTGGGCTGGTCAGCCGTCGATGCGGTCCATTTTGCGAGGGCTGGGGGCCTAGGTGGGCGGACGGGAGTTGTGGGGGGCTATGGCGGGTACTCCGCTACTTACCAGGATCCGGATAACTGGAAAGAAGACCGCGCCATTTCTTCGGATGACATCCCGCAGATCCTCAACATCGCGGCTACTTACGAGTTACCCTTCGGTGCGGGAAGGAAATTTCTCAATCAGAAAGGCCCACTCGACAAGGTTTTGGGAGGCTGGCTCCTGACCGGGAATTTCAATGCACAAAGCGGCGTCCCGCTTCCCATCTCTTGCCCCGGCGACCAGATCACCGGTCGGTGCGACCTGATCGGCAATCCTTGGTTTAGTCAAAGCCGCACCAAAGCGGAAAAGATCGCAGATTGGATCAATCCGGCCGCGTTCTCCCCGCCGTATGGAACCGACCAGTCCTTCTGGGCCAACTACGATCCTACGGACCCACGTGCCTGGCAGTGGGGTACTATGGGGCCGAGACTCGCAAACTTCCGTGCTCCGGGATTCTGGAATATCGACACATCCTTGGCAAAGCAGTTCCACTTCACGGAGACGAAGTACCTCGAATTTCGCTGGGACGCTTATAACGCCCTCAACCATCAGAACCTGGCCCTTCCCAATACCAGCTTCTGCCTGCCACCTGAACCTGATGGAACCACCGACAGGGTCCACCAATCGGGGTGCAGCTTTGGACGCATCACCAATATTCAAACGGATCCACGTTCCTTGCAGTTTGCTTTGAAGCTCTACTGGTGAGCATTTACCCAACGGCTTCTGGAACGGGGGCGAGAGGAAATACGATCTCTCGCCCCGACTTATTTGTGGAGGTCGGCTGGCGCATCCAAACCCCCATGCGGGCTGAGTTGATATAATCTTGGCGAAGGAGTCACGTCATCATGGGTGTAAAACGGCGTCGGCGTCGGCGAGTAACCAGGCACGGCTGGGGAATGATTCTGGGCATCTCGCTGCTGACTATGGGTGCGGGCCTGACAGCCGGCGTCGCGGCCCAGACACAGAGTTCGGTGGAACAACTCTTCGAGCAAGCCCAGGCGGCGAGGGCGCAAGGTGACCTCAACCGGGCCGCACAGGCATATTTAGAGGTCATCAGGCGCGACCCGGGGTTCGTCAACGCCTATCAAAATCTCGGCATCGTGTATCTTTCGCAGAAGAGATACCCGGAGGCTATCACCACCCTCGAGAAGGCGATCAGGCTCAATCCACGGTTGCCTGGCGCTTACGTCATTCTGGGTCTTGCCCATTACGAGCTTTATCAATCGCATCAAGCCGTGACGGCTTTTCAACATGCCACTCGGCTTAATCCCAACGATACGAATGCAATTTTCTTCCTGGGCAAGGCACAAATGCAGTCAGGCAATTACCGTGACGCCGCGGCTACGTTCGAAAAGCTCAGGCAATCGCGACCCAAGGATCCCGACGTTCTGTACAATCTGGGTCTGGCACACCTGAAACTTCTGACCGCTGCAGAGGACGGGCTCAGGGAGATCGCCCCGCAGCCTTATCAACTCGCGCTGCTGGAAGCGCAGCATGCCGCGGATTACAGCAATGACGCGGCAGCCATCCAGTACTTCCAGGAGGCTCTACGCCTCAAGCCGGACGCCGTGGGCATTCACTACGGTCTGGGCAGCGCTTACGCGCGCGCCAGTAAGTTCGAAGAGGCAGCTCAGGAATTCAAGGAAGAACTGCGGATAAATCCCAACGACTCGCTGGCACTTTGGAGATTAGGGGAAATCACGCTTCACCAGAATCCGACGGAGGCCGTGCAGTACCTGCGCCAGGCGGTGAGCTTGAATCCGGGACTCCCGCAAGCGGTTCTGGCTTATGGCCGCGCCCTCTTGCGCACCGGCGAGACTGAAAAGTCGATAGAGCAGTTCCAGCGAGTTGTAAAGCTCGCACCAGAGGAGGATTCCGTTCACTATCTCCTTGCCAACGCGTATCGGAAACTGGGCCGCCAAGCCGAGTCTATAGCGGAGATGGATAGATTTCAGCAAATGGCTCGGATGACATCCGCCCAGCACGAGGCCACAGCCCGGGAACTCGCCACCTCTTTTTCCCAGAAGGAGGGGGAGCCTCTCGACCTCGAGCCGGGATTTTCCAGCTCCCGCTATCCAATCCATCCCTGATGAACTCGAGCCGCCTAGCGGCGCAAGAAACCCGCGATAGACCAGCCATGCTAGGAGGGCAAGAGCCGCAACAAGGAAAGTGCGAATGGAAATCTTAAACGTGCCACTAGCCATGAGCCACTGTTCGTCGATTGGGGCGATGACTCGCGGCGGCACTGGAGAGTGAGTCTCCGGATTCCAAAGTCATTGCTACGCTTGCCAAGTGCGCTGGTGAGGTCGTTCCCGAATCTGACTCTGATCTTAGCTCCAGAATCGTCTCCAAGAAATGCCGGATCACTTCGCGAAATGTCTTTTTGGCTTGCTCCGGGTCGCCCTCTTCGAGCGCGGCAAGGAGTCTGCAATGGTCCTCATGTTCCTTCCTGAACGTCTCCTCCGCCAGGGAGGGGTCGTCCGAGAAAGCATGCGAGTGCCGCATGAAGAAGAAAGCAAATAAGGGAGGTAAGACGAGACCCAGAATTCGCTTCAGTGTCCTTACTTGAGGTGCCTCCCAGATGAGCTGATGGAACGCCAGATCGTTCTTCAGAAGGGTGGTGAAATCCTGCCGCTGCCTGGCCTTCGTCATCTCCTCCAAGTAGAATTTGAGCTGCTGAAACTGCTTGGGGCTCAGTCTGCCGCAGGCCAGCGAAGCGGCCAGCGGTTCCAATTCGAGTCGCACCGTAAACAGGAGGTTGACGTCCTGCACGGTGAGTTTTGTCACAAAGGTGCCGCGGTCTTTTGTGACGAGTCCCCTATGCTCGAGTGCCTGAAGCGCCTCGCGAAAAGTACTTTGACCGACACCAAGCTGTGCGGCCATTTTGGTCTCAATAATCCGCTCGCCGGGCTTCAGCTCACCCTGAAGAATCGCTTCAAACATCCTCTCTGTAATACGCGAAGCAAGGTTACTCCGTTTAGCCATGGTAATCATAGTGCGTCGATATTCGTTAAACGAGGATCGAAAGTCAAGTACGTTCCACGGACCTTACTGAGGCCACATTCTCCTTAGGTCCTTTCCTGGGCCGGTGGTTCTGGGTCCCCAGAACCGAGGACTCAGAATCCATTGATGGCCACCCTAATCCGTGGACAACCTGCGGGTAGGCAACCAGGAAGTAGGGGCGAGGCACCGCCGCGATAGGTTGAATGAGGACGATGCCGTAAAATACCAGGTCCCACAATGTCAACACACGCCGAAGTTGAGTTGCGGCGGAGGGATTACCGGTTGTCCGGAAGTGGAAGATGGAATCACGGGTCAGCTCCCTTTTGTTCACGTGAATTTCGGCTGGGTTCTATGGTACGCTGGCCCAGGCAGCGGAGGTTATCCCCAGTCTGCCCTTAGGCCTTTTTATCCGGCCGGAGGTGCGATGCCAAATCGAGTTCGAAAGAATAACACGTTTATCTTGAACCATACGCTCGCTCCTCTCGTAGCATTCCCCGGATTGCCCGTCAAGAAAATCTTGTTCCGGCAAAGCCGCGTAGCTCGTCGGCTCTTGTGCAAAGACGTCACGCCAACCTCGCTCTGCACGTATAATCACACCTGGGGCAGTTGTAGAAACCGCCATTAGGTGGACCATGAAACCCAAACAGCGTCAAGAAGTCATACTCGCACAGCTCCACGCGCTACAATCGGAGTTGACAGTTGAAGATCTTGCCAAGAGATTCGCGGTGTCCTCCCTTACGATTCGGCGCGATCTGGACCAACTGGAGGCCGACAGAGTGATTCTGCGTACCCATGGCGGCTGCGTGCTGAGGACTTCGGTGGAGTCTGCCTACCATAACCGCGTAGCACTCAACTTCGAACTCAAGCAGGCCATTGGGCGGGCCGCCGCCAAAGAAGTGAAAAATGGCAACGTGATTCTCATCAACGACGGATCGACGGCCTTTCATCTCGCGCCGCATTTGGGCCACCTGGAGAAACTCTTCGTGCACACGAATTCCTTGGCGGTCATCCCGATTCTTGCCTGTTTTCCCGGTGTGCGCCTTTACATTCTCGGCGGCGAGTACGACCCCGAGATGCGTTATATCCGCGGCAGCATCACTGAGCAAGCTTTGGAGGCACTGCAATTTGATATCGTCTTTCTGGGGACGGACACCGTGGACGCGCGGGGAAACTGCCTGGTTTCTGATCCGGATGACGCCCGCCTGGCGGAGATCATGATGCGCCGCGGGGGGCGGCGTATTCTGCTGGCCGACCATACCAAGGTCGGCGCCAAGGCGCATGTAGTTTATGCACGCCTCAGCAATTTCGACATGTGGTACACGACCCCCAGGATAAACCCCGTGCAACTGCGCCAGTTTAATCAGCAAACGACTGTCAAAGTCGTTAATCTGTGAACACGCCCTTGCTATAACGGGAGTGGGCGGTGCTTTCTCAGGTGGCCAGACAACGGTCAGAATTCGGCGAATGGCCCAGCCCGACGGGGGTAGAACCAGGGAAGGAAAAATGCTTGTCTTTTGCGGGAACTGATTATAACGTTCAGAAAGAGAGGTGAATTCGTTCTCCATTGCGTGCCATAATCCTCGGGAAGCTGGCCCAGCCTTGGTTCAGAGTGGCGTCCCGGCTGGAATGGAGGGATCAAGACAATGATAGCAGCCTATACCGGAACTTCCATTGAATGGGCAAAAGTTGACTTAAAGAGAGTTCCGCGTAGGGTCAGTGGCGAGTTCGATCCGAACGCGCGGGGCGTCTTCTTTGGGTTCACCCTCACGCATACGCGAGCGCACTTCGTTCGCGCGCTGTTGGAGGCCATTGCCTTTATGATTCGGCGCGATTTGGAAGGATTGCGCCGACTGGGGGTTGCGGCCCGTGAACTTCGAGTGCTTGGGGGAGGGGCAAGGAGCCGGCTCGGCTCGCAGATCAAGGCCGATACATGTGGGATTCCCGTAATTGTCCCAGCCCAGCAAGAGGCAGCGGTCCTGCGCGCAACGATTCTCGTTGCCGTGGGCGTCGGACTGTATCCGGACATCAACACTGCCGTGCAGGGCATGACCTCAGGAGGCGAGCCCGTGGAGCCTGATCCCGCCAATCGCGCTGTCTACGACCGCGCTTACAAGTCATACGTCGCTTTGTACGACACCGTCAAAGCCCTGTACTCGGAGTGCTCAGAGATTTCCAGGATGGCGAGCGCACCGCAACACTGAAGGGAGACTTGCAATGATTCAGCAAACTAAGCACGCGGGTGAATTCTCCCGGATTCTTCTTATCATGTTTGCACTTTGGCTGGGCCTCGCCGTGGTGAAGGCACAAGCAGGAGGCCCCGAGGCAGCGCCACGCGACGCGGCGAGTATTGAAGTTGACGCCGCAAAAAGCACCGGCAAAGTATCGCCCTACGTCTTTGGCCAGAACATCGAACACGAGCACGGAACCATCAGTGGGTGCGAGCAGAATCTCGGCGATGCGCACGGCTTGCACAGCGGCGGCCTGTGGGCCGAGATGCTGCGGGACCGCAAGTTTGAAGAGGGCGACCTGGAGGGAGAAGGAGTTGCCAATGCCTGGGTTCCGGAAGAGCGCGTCACCAACCATTATTGGGAGCTTATCGAGGGGCGGGGGAAGAATGACCACTATTGGATCGATCACCAGGAATACTATGGCGGTGGCGCTTCCCAGGCGATCGAGATCCATGGTGAGAGTCACGCGAGCATCTACCAGGTTGGCCTTCACTTCTCCAAAGGCCGCAATTACACCTTCTACGTTTACTTGAAACGGCGCGGAAACGGAACCGCCTGGGTTGAGTTCGAGAGGCTGGGGGGGCCAACATACGCTCGTCAGGACTTTCCGCAGGTTGCTGACGACTGGGAGAGGTACACAGCGGACTTCACGGCCTCGGAAGACACCGACAGCGGACGTGTCCGCATCGGGGTTCAAGGGAATGGCGTCTTCTGGATCGACTCAGCATCACTGATGCCGACGGACAACTACCACGGGATGCGCCGTGACGTGATCGAGGCCTTGAAACCTCTCGCCGTTCCCATAATCCGCTACCCAGGAGGGTGCTTCGCGGATATTTACCACTGGAAGGATGGGATTGGCCCGCGCGACCAGAGGCCCGAGCGCTGGTCCTCGATGTGGCACGAGTGGGAACCCAACGATTTCGGAATCGACGAATTCATGGACTTCGCGCAACAGCTCGGGTCGGAAGCGCACATCACAACGAACTACCTTTCAGGCACACCAGAGGAGGCTGGGGAATGGGTGGAGTATGCGAATGGCTCCACTGAGACTCCTTTCGGAAGCTTGCGATCCAAAAACGGACACGCCGCGCCTTACGGAATCCGTCTCTGGGCGGTGGGAAACGAAGCCCAGGCACTCTGCTCGGACGAGTATTTCGAAGCCAACAAGATCGAGGATTACGTCCAGAGATTCCAAGCGTACAAAGCGGCTATTCAAAAGGCAGACCCCTCCGCGCGGGTTATGGCAGTAGGAGCCCCGCCGGGCCCCTTGCGCTGGAATCGGGACATACTCAACCTCATGCCCGTGGACCTCTTGGCCGCGTCAATTTACACCGGCGAGGGTGAGCGAAGGGATGATTATGACACCAAGATCATGGACCTGAATCATTTCTACCGGCATGTGGTGGCGGAGCCGTTGGATTTTGACCGTCAATTGGGCGAGATCATCACGGCGCTTGGCGACCGGTTCCCCACCGATCGTCCGCTCCTTGCCGTGACGGAATACCAAGCGTGGTGGCTGACGGAAAAAGTCGATGAGGATTTTCGGCTTTGCAACGCGCTGTACCTGGCTGGTGTTTTCCACGCCCTGATGCGAAGAGCCCAGCAAGTGGTGATGGGAGAAATCGAATCACTGATCAATGTTCAGGGCATTGTGGAAGTCAGCCA
>Ga0187781_10001854_pt1 | contig 16096 bp, 19 predicted proteins | sample 0715_SJ02_MP02_2_FD_132447 | JGI IMG/M metagenome (GOLD analysis project Ga0187781, IMG submission 132447) | Tropical peat soil microbial communities from peatlands in Department of Meta, Colombia - 0715_SJ02_MP02_20_MG | ecosystem: Environmental > Terrestrial > Soil > Wetlands > Peat | place...
CTCGGGCGTGGTGATCACCAGCACGGCGCCGCTATCGGTCAGCACGTGGCGGAGCTCATCCTCGGTCAGCAGGAACAGCACCGGCGTTGCCACCGCGCCAGCCCGCCAGACGGCGTGATAGGTAACGGTCACCTCCGGGCAGTTCGCCATGCAGACGACGACCCGGTCATCGGGAGCGACGCCGATCCCGCGAAGCCCGCCAGAAAGCCGGCGGACTCGGTCGGCCAGCTGGTCGCCGGTCCACCGGCGGCCTTCGAAATAGAGCTCAGATCGCCCGGCGTCGCGTATCCATGCCTCTTCTGCGAGCCGCTGCAGGCTGGAGCCGGTGGGGGTGGTGGGCAGCACGGGCGGAGTGCTGGTCGAGAGCTCGGTCATGAGGTGGCCTCCTTGTCGCAGGCAGGGTCGGGGGCTTGGCTCGTGAGCCGGTAGCGACGGACGCCGTCCGCACCGATGTGGCTGGCTGCGCTCGCCTGAGCTACCAGGAGATCGAGGTGATACACGGTCTCGCAGATCGCGAGCATCTGGTTCATCAGGTCAAGGTCGCCGAGCTTCTGCTGCCGTCTCGTCCAGCCGATCGCGAGCGCCACGTCGTAGGCCGTGCACTCCCCGCCGCCCAGCACGTCGGCCATGAGCCCAAGCCGGTGCGCATGATGCTCGAGGAGCTCGTCAATGCGTGCGTGGGTGCTCACGGCGACGGGACCGTGGGCTGGCAGCAGGCGCATATCGGGCATCCGGCGCACCAAATTAAGGGACTGCAGGTAATCCCGCAGCGGTTGCGCTGAGGGAGATTCCTGGAAGCCGATCGACGGCGTGATGTGCGGCAGCACGTGGTCGCCGGCGAAGAGCAACCCGGACTGGGCGTCGGCAAACACAACGTGGCCGCGCGTGTGGCCAGGCGTGGCAACGGCGGTCAGTGTCCGCGTGCCGAGGTCGAACTCCGTGTCGGGCGCGATCCAGCTGTCGGGTGCCTCGTAGCCCAGCGCGGCGGCGAAGGTTGATCCGGGCCGCAACGCCGGGTGACCCGGCTGCAGCGCGCCGGGCGCGGCAGATCCGGTAGGCGCGGCAGACGCGTTCGGCCACCTGGCGCCGTTCGGACCGTGGCGAGTCAGCTGGGCCAGCGTGTCGGCGACCGGGTTAGCTCCGGCCAGCCTGAGGACCGCCAGCTGGGCGCGCATCGGCCTGAACTCACCGGACAGCAGGCCGTCGATGGACGGCCGCTCGCCGCGGCCCAGCGCGATCGAGGTGCCAAACAGTCGCCTGATCTCGACCGCCTGCGTGTAATGATCCCGGTGCATGTGGGTGACCAGGAACTGCCGGACGTCCCGCAGGCCGGCGCCGATCAAGGCCAGCGACCGCTCGAGCTGGTTCAGCGCGTTTGCCAGCGCCCAGCCCGAGTCGATCAGGACCAGTCCGGACTCGGCCTCGATGGCGTAGACGTTGACGGCCCGCAACCCGTCGGACGGCAGCGGCAGTGGTATCCGGTGCACTCCGGGCGCAACGGCATGCGCACCCTCCTCGATCCACGCGTGCCGATCTGACAAGGTCACCCTCTCCGTTTTGCGACGATTATCCGGGACGCCAGCAGCAGCCCAGCCCGGAGAGCGCCAGCGGCCCGGCACCATAGCTTACTAACCGACTGGCCAGTCTGGCCCGAGCGCGAGCAGGCGGTCAACGGCATCACGAGACCGGCGGGCACCTCACCGGGCACGTGACAGCCGCCCATGCGGCTTTCCACCTGTTGTGGCTTCGCATACCAGGATGAGTCGGGCGCCGCAGCAGCCACGACAGGTGGAAAGTGCAGGGGGCGCGGACAAGGACGCGCTCCAGATTCGCAGATTCGCGATGTACGTCCGGCCTAGGAATCGGTCGCGGTCCAGATCCCGACGCCATCGACGTCCGACTCGGCAGCCCGCCCGCGCGCCTGCAGGTACCGCAAGTGGGACAGCACCTCGCCGATTGCGGCCTGGCGCTGAAACGAAGCGAGGTCGGCCCACCGCCGGGACCAGGTCACGCCCATCGCCGCCTGCCACGCGGTGGTACCGGCCGGTCCCGCCGCGGCCAGCCCCCGCTCGGCCTCGGCCAGCCGCTCGCGGTGATGCTCGGCCAGGTCGGCCAGCCGGGCGTCCAGGTCGGCGAACCGGAACTCGTGGGCGGGCAGCACCTCCGTCGGCTGAATGCCGCGGATCTTGTCCAGTGAGGCCAGGTAATCGTCCAGCGGATTCGACGTCATGTCATAGGAGGACACGTTCGGCGTGATGCGCGGCAGGATGTGGTCGCCGGTCAGCAGCACGTCGCGGGACTCTTCGTAGAAGCACAGGTGGCCGGGCGTGTGCCCGGGAGTCCAGACCGCGCGGAGCGTCAGGCCGGGCGCGTCCACGAGGTCGCCGTGCTCGATCCGCCGGTCGGCGCGGACCATCGGCTCGATCTGCGCCGTGTGCTGCCGGCTGGCCACGAGCTCCTGCACGTGGCTGGCGGGTGCCCCGCACCAGCGGAGGTACACCTCGACTCCGCTGCGCATGGCTTCCGCGCCCTGCACCGCGAGGAAGGCGTCCTCGGCGGGGTGCATGCCGACCCAGCCGCCGGTCAGCTCGCGCACCTTGCCGGACAGCCCGTGATGGTCCGGGTGCACGTGCGTGACGAGGATGCCGGTGACTGCGGCGAGCGGGATCTCGCACTGGGCCAGGCCGCTGGTCAGTGCCTGCCAGCTATCCGGATGGTTCCAGCCGGGATCGACCATGACGAAACCGGTGTCGTGCTCGATCAGGTAGCTGAGCACGTACCGCAGCGGGTTGGCGATGATCGGTACGGGCACCGACCAGATCCCGCTCGCGACCTTCTCGACCGGGGGGAACTCGGCCAGCTGCCACGCCGCGTGCTGTCGTGTGCCGGTTACCCGCATCGCCCGGTTATCCCTCCTGCCACGCCTGGTTGACACGGGACGTGACGACATGCTTCGCTCGGTGCCACCAGAAAGCATAACCGATTTCAGTTTTTCGGCCTGGCCGCGGCTGCCGGGCCGGGAGGGGCACGCCGATGAGCGACGACTTCCGCGCGAGGGCGCGAGCGTGGCTACAGGCCAACGCGCCGCGCCGCGGCGCTGGCGAGGACGATGACGAAGCCAGCCAGACGACGCTGGCGGACCAGAAAGCGTTCCAGGCGAAGCTCTACGACGCCGGGTTCGCCGGGATCACCTGGCCGAAGGCGTACGGCGGGCAGGGCCTGACCAACGCCGAGCAGATCGCCTGGAGCCAGGAGACGCGTCACTATGACCTGCCGAACGGCGCGTTCTTCATCGGCATCAGCATGCCGGGCAACACCATCCTGGAGATTGGCTCGGAGGCGCAGAAGAAGCGCTACCTGCGCCCGATGCTGCGCGGCGAGGAAATCTGGTGCCAGCTGTTCTCCGAGCCCGGCGCCGGGTCCGATGTTGCGAGCCTGCAAACGAGCGCCGTCCGGGATGGCGACGAGTGGGTGCTCAACGGCCAGAAGGTCTGGACGTCGGGCGCCCAGTACAGCGACTTCGGCGCCATCATCGCGCGCACCGACCCGACGAAGCCGAAGCACAGCGGCATCAGCATGTTCATCGTGGACATGCACGCTCCGGGCGTCACCGTGCGGCCGCTCAAGGTCGCGACCGGGCACTCGCCGTTCAACGAGGTGTTCTTCGACAACGTGCGGATCCCGGCGGACGCGCTGATCGGCGAGGAGAACAAGGGCTGGGACGCTGCGGTGGTGATGCTCCGGCACGAGCGGATCGCGATCGGCACCATGTCGTCGGGACGCACGAATCCACTGGGCTACGAGTCGCTCCGCGACCTGGCCGCTGGGCTCGGCCGGACCAGCGAGCCGGGCGTGCGGCGCAGCCTGGCCGAGCTCTATGCGCGGGGTCGCGCGGTGGCGCTGTTCGCGGTGCTGCTCCGGGAGGAGGCGCTGGCCGGCCGGATGCCGGGCGCGCGCGGCTCGGTGGCCAAGCTCGCCGGATCCGACCTCGGCCGGTTCGCCGGCAACGTCGCCGCCGATGCGCTCGGCGATCAACTGGTGGCGTTCGACAGCGACGAGCTGGCTGCGGTCTCGACGATGATCGTCGCGGCGCCCGGCAGTGCGATCGCGGGCGGGACCAGCGAGATCCAGCGCAACATCATCGGCGAGCGGGTCCTGGGTCTGGCCAAGGACCCCGGCGTCGACCGATCCACCCCGTTCAACCAGCTGCGCGTTGGCACGCAGCGGCAGAGCTGAGCAACCGGCGGCGCAAGGGAGACCACCGATGGCACTCATCCTCACCGACGAAGAGCTGGCGCTGGCCGAGTCGGTGCGCAAGTTCGTCGCCGACCGCAGCCCGCTGGCGGCCCTGCGGAACCTCATCGCCTCCGGCGAGCCGTACGACACGGACGTGTGGAAGCAGCTCACCGCCCAGCTCGGGCTCGCCGGCTTCACCATCCCCGAGTCCTACGGCGGCGTGGGGGCGGGCTATTCCGCGCTGTCGGTTGCGCTCACCGAGCTCGGCGCCGGGCTCGTCGCCTCGCCGCTGCTCGGCTGCGTACTGGCGGCCGAGGTACTGCTGCGGCTGGAGGACCATGAGGCGCGAGCGGAGCTGCTGCCGAAGATCGCCAGCGGCGAGCTGATCGCGACGCTCGCGGTAGCCAGCAGCTCCGGCGGGCGGGTTACCGCGTCCGGCTCGCCGGTCGGGTCGACCCTGACCGGCACCGTGTCGCCGGTGCTCAACGGCGCCGAGGCGAGCGTCCTCGTCGTGCCGGCCGAGGCGGACGGCGCGATCGCGCTCTACCTGGTGGACGCCGGCGCCGACGGGCTCACGGCGACCCGGCTAACCGCGGTCGACCACTCCCGGTCGCTGGCCAGGATCGAGCTGGACGACACCCCCGCCCGATTGCTGGCGGGAGACGCACTGGCAGCACTGGCCGCCGCACAGGACGTAGCGAACCTCGCCATCGCGTCGGAATCGGCCGGCGCGCTGAAGGCGTGCATCGACATGACCGCGGCGTACGCCCGGATCCGGGTGGCGTTCGGGCAGCCGATCGGTGCGTTCCAGGCGGTGAAGCACAGGCTCGCTGACATGGAAAAGTCCCGGGAGCTGGGGAACGCGGCCGTCAGGGACGCGGCGCGGGCCGGGGACGCCGAGCCGGGCCGGTTCTCGGTGGCGGCGTCGGTCGCCCGGGTGCTGCTCGCGACCGCCTACGGCGACGCCGTTGTCGACACGGTCCAGCTGCACGGCGGCATCGGGTTCACCTGGGAGCACGACGCGCACCTGTACTACAAGAACGGGCTTTCCAACAAGGTGCTGCTCGGCGGCCCGGGCGATCAGCTCGACCGGCTCGCCGACTCGCTCGGGATCTGACGGCGGCGAGACCGCGGTGCCATCGGCAGTTCCGGCCATCCCGTCGACCGCCGCCCAGCACGGTCGGCACGCCCGGATCCTGGCTGCCGCGACGATGATGCTGTCATCCGGCGGCGAAGAGGCGCTGCAGATGAAGGACCTGTCCCAGCGCGCCGGCGTGTCGGTGGCGACGCTGTACAGGTACTTCCCGGCCAAGGATCACGTGCTGCTCGGCATCCTGCTGAGCCGGTACACCGCCGCGCTCGCTCAGGTGGCCGGTGAGGTGCCGCGCGGCGGGACCCCGCGTGAGCGGGTGACCGGTCACCTGCTGCGGGAATTCCGCGCGCAGCAGCGCGAGCCGCGAATCACCGCGGCGCTCGGCCGGGTGATCAGCGAGACGAGGCGAAGCTATAGCGAGGTGATCGAGCAGGTCGAGCACCTGCACCTCCAGGTGCTCGAGCACGTAGCCGGGGCGGGCCGGCCCGTCAGCAGCGAGCAGCGGCGGCTGCTGCCGGTTGTGCAGGCCATCTTCGGTGCCGCGACCCGACGCTGGCTCGCCGGGGTTTACTCGCCCGCGCAGGCCCGCTTCGAGATCCGGGCTGGGTGCCGGCTGCTCGACCTGCCGGACTCTGCCGTGGCTGAGGACCTGGCGCTCGCCGTTCCGGCCGGCTGACCCCCAGCCAACCGCGGCTGACGGCCACTGATCCCGGCTTACCCGCGCCCACCCGCAGCCAGGCGGCACGGTTGGCACGGGCGGCACGGACGGCACGGGCGGTATGAGCGGCGGCAGGTAACACCGAGGAAATGACCCTCGGCTAGCCTGAGCGGGCATGGATCTCGAGATAGGTCCAGAGGACCCGCGTGCTCCCGACGTCAGCGCGCTGCTGGCTCGGCATCTGGCGCACGCGTACGAGGTCACCCCGGCGGCGCACGTGCACGCGCTGCCCGCCGAGCGCCTGCAGGATCCCGGCGTCAGGATGTTCGGGGCCCGCCACGCCGGGGTGCTGGTCGGGGTGGGCGCCCTGCGCGCGCTGGATGAACGGCACGCGGAGGTGAAGTCGATGCACACGCTCGCCGAGGCGCGCGGCCAGGGCGTCGGGCGGGCGCTGCTCCGCCGTCTGCTCGCGGTTGCCGCCGCCGGTGGCTACCAGCGGGTGAGCCTGGAGACTGGCACGATGGCGGCGTTCGCGCCGGCCCGGAGGATGTACCTGGCGGCCGGATTCCGGCCATGCGAGCCGTTCGGCGACTACACGGTCAACCCGTACAGCATCTGCATGACCCTGATGCTTTGCGACGGGCCTTCGGTGGTCGGCGGCGCGCTGGATTCGGCAGGATGATCGCCGCGAGCGTGGCCGGCGAGGACGGGTGAGCAACGTGCGGATTGGCGCCGCCGCGGTCGATGACATCGCGGCCGCCTGGTTCGCGGCGGGCGGCAGCCAGCCGGGGCTGGCGTATGGCGTGGTCGCTGGCGGCGAGCTGGTTCACGCGGGCGGGCTTGGCGAGCGGTGGACGGGCGGTCCCGCGCCCGACGCCGAGACCGTGTTCCGGATCGCGTCCATGACCAAGAGCTTCACCGCTGCGCTGGTGCTGGCTCTCAGGGACGCCGACGAGCTCCGGCTGGACGATGCCGCGGCGAGCTATGTGCCAGAGCTGACCGGGCTGCGGCCGCCTGCGCCCGACTGCCCGCCAGTGACGATCAGGCACCTGCTGACGATGACCGCCGGGTTTCCCGCCGATGACCCGTGGGGCGACCGGCAGCAGGGCCTGGACCCGGCGGAGTTCGCCCGGATGCTCGCGGACGGCGAAGTCAGGTACGCGTGGGCGCCGGGCACGAGGTTCGAGTACTCCAATGTCGGCTACGCCATCCTCGGGCGGGTCATCGAGTCGGTGGTCCGCCAGGACTACGCGCAGGCGGTCCGCGCCCGGATCCTGACGCCGCTGCGGCTGGACCGGACCGGGTACGGGGCCGGTCAGTTCGAGCCGGGCCAGCTCGCCCGTGGCTACCGCCGCGACGGCGAGTCCTGGCTCGAGCTGCAGCCCGACCCCTACGGTGCGTTCGCGCCGATGGGCGGGGCGTTCAGCTGCGTCCGCGACCTGGCGCGCTGGGTGGCGGGCTTCGCGGCCGCGTTCCCGCCCCGGGCTCTGGATGGTCCGGCCGCCGAGTCCCATCCGCTCTGTCGGGCGACCCGGCGCGAGATGCAGTTCCCCCACGTCACCATCCCGGCGGGCGGCGACGGCACCGCGATCCGGTTCGGCGGCCTGCCGCGGATCTCCTATGGCTTCGGCCTGTTCTGCGAGGACGACCCCTCGTTCGGGGACATCGTCCAGCACAGCGGCGGGTATCCCGGCTTCGGCAGCAACATGCGCTGGCACCCAACCACCGGGCTCGGCGTGATCGTGCTGGCCAACGGCACGTACGCGCCGGCCGGGGCGCTGGCGAGCGAGCTGCTGTCGGCACTGCTCACGGCCGAGACCTCCGCTGCCACAGCGCCAACTGCCGGGTCCTCGGCTCGGCGCCCGATCGCGGCGGCCCGTGGCCGGAGACGCTGGCGGCGCGCGACCGCGTCGACGACCTGCTCCAGCACTGGGACGACGACCTTGCGGCGCGCCTGTTCGCGCCCAACGTCGACCTTGACCGGCCGCTGGCGGAGCGGCGGGCTGACATCGCGCGGCTTGCGGAGCGCATCGGCCCCTTCGGAGGGAACGGGGATCGAGCGGCCGAGTGTGACTCGCCCGCGCACTGCCGCTGGTGGCTGACCGGCCCCGCTGGCACGGTCGCCGTGCAGATCCGGCTGGCCCCGCTCAATCGGACGATGGTGCAGCAGCTGATCGTGGCCGTTCCGCCGGATCCGATCTCGCCGCTCGGCCGGACACTGGCGGCCGTCGTCGGCCTGATCACAGCCGATGCGGCCGAATGGCCGGCCGGGGTGGCGACCGGCGGCGGGCTCCGCACCGACGACGTGCTCCGCCAGCTGCGGATGGCGTCCGCCTGGGCTGGCCCGGTCGAGCTCGACAGCTATCTGGCCGGGAATGGCACGACCGGCACGACCGTCCGGCTCATCGGCGCGGCCGGGCACGTCGAGCTGACGCTCGACGTGGGCGGCTCCGGCGAGCTGGTCCGGGCCGGGATCTCGCTGGGCAGCTAGCGCGCGGGCTCGAGGATGACGACAGGAATCTGCCGCGTCGTCTTCTCCTCGTACTCCTGGAAGCCGGGGAACTCGGCCTTCTGCGCCGCCCAGATCGGCGCGCGCTCCGCATCGTCGGCGACGCGAGCCCGGAGCCGCAGCGTCTGCGTGCCGATCTCCGCATGCACCTCCGGGTTGGCGACCAGGTTGTGATACCAGGCCGGGTTCCGCGGCTGACCGGCAAACGACGCGAACACCGCATAGCCGCCATCCACCACCCGGTACATCATGGGCGTCACGTGCTCCCGGCCGGACCTGGCGCCGGTGGTATGCAGCAGGAGCAGGCGGTCGCCGAAGTTGGACACGGCGCCGCCGTTGGCGCGGAACTCCTCGATGACCTTGGTGTTCCAGTCACTCGGCATGGCGCCCCTCACGACGCGGCGCGCTGACCGCGCACCTCGAGCTGGTCGAGCAGGTCCTGGGTCGCAGCGGCGATCGTCGCCACGGCGTGTTCGAAGGCCGCCGCGTTGTGGCTAGCCGGGGCCCGGAAGCCGCTGATCTTGCGCACGTACTGAAGAGCGGCGGCGCGCACGTCGGCGTCGGTGACGTGCTCGGTGTAAGGCTCGCGGAGCGTCTTGATGCTTCGGCACATGCCACCGACACTACGCGATGCTCCCGGCCGGGCCTCGCGTCTCCCGGTCACCGCGTCCGTCCGGCTCGATCGCCCGGACGGACATCACCGTCCGGGCGCCGCCTTTCACTTGGGCTGGTCATCGGTCGCACGGGACGGGATGCTAGGAGTGTCCGCTCCACCCGCCCAGTGCCGTCATGCACGCCACCATGCTGGCGCGGACATCGTGCCGCCGATGACCCTGGACTGCGAGGAGCGCGACCGATGATCGCCTGGGAGTACGCATACATCTACGTCGTACATACCGTCGGGCCCGCTCCCGCCGTCTGCGTCGTCATCGACAAGTCGGGCAAGCCCCGCTTACTGGATGACTGCCACGGCCTGCTCAGGGCCTCCAATCTGCTCGGTGCCGAAGGGTGGATGGTGTCGAGTCAGGGCGAGAAGGCGGCGTGCACGCCGGCGATTAACGAGCTGGTTCGCACCGTTGACGGGGCGTACCAGGGTGACAGCATGATGTGCTACTTCATGCGCCGCGAGGCCGGTACCTGCTAGTCCAGTGAGCTATTCCTGCGGGACCAGCCGCAGCACGGGCTTGCTGATCGGGGCGGCTGGCTCGGCGCTCGCTCTGGCGCGTACGTGCACGCGGGGGGCCGCACGGTCATCGGCGCCGTCCAGCCGGTCAGCGAGGCGGTAGGTGTCGGCTGTTATCTCCTCGATCGCGGCGGCGAGCTCGGCGGCCTCGCTGATCGTGAGCTGCTCGCCAGCAGCGATGCGGTGACGGAGCCCGTCCATCTTGGTGGTAATCAGGCCGAGCGTCTGGACGAGCTCGGCATGGGTGATGGTGGTCGTAGCGCTCATGGGTTCGGCGTTGTCCGTTCCGCGGGGAGAGCCTGATCACTGGACGCGGAACAGCGCCCGGCGGATTACATGCGGGACGAGCGCGCAGCAGGCCGCGCACCGACGACGGCGCCCACCGGGCCGGAATTCGCTACTGACAGGCCGCGCAGAGGCCGAGCACGTCGAGGCGGTGACTCTGCGGCTCGAAGCCCTCCGCGGCCGCGAGGTCGCTGACTGCGTCCGCCACCTGATGCTCGAAGCCGGCCGGCGGCGTGACGTCGGTGACCTTGCCGCAGCTGACGCACAGCAGGTGATGATGATGCTCGGTGAGATCCTCGGCGAGTTCGAAGCGGGTGAACTCGTCGCTGGCGGCGACGCGGCGGATCAGTCCGGCGGCCTGCAGGTCCGTCAGATGGCGATACGCCGAGCTGCGCGGCAGGTCGGGGAGGTGCTCGGCGATGTCACCGATGCTTACCGGATGACCGGCGCTGACGAGCAGCTCCACGATGGCCCGGCGGCCGCTGGTGTACCGCTGGTCGACCCGCCGCAGCCGTCGCTCGGCGACCCCGTGCAGGTCGTCCGTCAGTTCATCGGCTGACATGACGCTTCCCCTGACTTCCTGCTTACTGCTGGTCTAGTGCTCGTCGTAGTGGTCGCCGTCGGCGGCGTGCCGATGCCCGTCGTGCATGTAGTCGACGTGGCGATCGTGGGGCACCCCCTCATGACCACAGTCCGGTCCGTGCTCATGCTCGTGCTGGGCGTGGGCCAGGTGCGGCAGCGGATGCTCGTCGTAGTGCCCGTCGTGCGGCGTGTGGGCGTGGCCCTCGTGCACGTAGTCAACGTGTCCTTCACGCTGCACGCTCGCGTGCCCGCAACCCGGTCCGTGCTCATGGCTGTCGTGCCCGTGGCCGTGGTGGGTGTCGTGATCCGGAGTCGTCACTGCTCCTCCCTGTCCTCCCTGCTGTGCTGGACGGCGTCGGCGACGATGTGAGCGACGTGCTGGTCCGTCAGCGAGTACGCCGCTTCGCGTCCCTGCCGTTCTACCCCCACCAGTCGGGCTCCGCGCAGCACGCGCAGGTGCTGGGATACCAGTGGCTGACTGAGGCCCAGGTGCTCGACCAGCTCGTGGACGAACCTGGGCTGCTCGGCTAGCTCCATCACGATCGCCAGCCGGGCCGGCGCCGCCAGCACCCGAAGCAGGTCGCCGGCCGCCTCGAAGGCTTTGATCTGCGCGGAGGTCACAGAGATATATAAACAAGTGCTGATCCGTTTATGCAACTTTGGGACGGGCGTTTCGCTTGCATTGAGACTCAGTCTCAGACTATGTTCTATTCTATGGCTTACGCCGCGAGAGGCAGGAACGACTGCTGGGCAGTGATCCGGCGCGCACGTGGCCTCGTCCGGATCGGCCAAGCGGCTGTCGTGGCCGGAGCGGCTGCCGCGCTGGCAGTCGCGGCCGCGGGTTGCGGCACGAGCAGCAGTTCAGGCGGCAGCAGCGGCGTGATCAGCGCCGTCGGCGCCGAGAACGAGTACGCCAACGTGCTGAGCCAGATCGGCGGGAAGTACGTACACGTCCTGGCGATCGAGAACAACCCGAATACCGACCCGCACACTTTCGAGGCGAGCCCTCAGGTGGCCCGCGACGTCAGCTCGGCGGAGCTTGTCGTGCAGAACGGCGTCGGCTATGACACCTGGATCAACAAGATCGAGTCGGCGTCGCCTAGCTCCACCCGCAAGGTGATCGTGGTCCAGAACCTGCTCGGCCTGCCGAACAACACGCCGAATCCGCACCTGTGGTACGACCCGATGACAATGCCGGCCGCGGCCAAGGCGATGGCCGCCGACCTCGCGGCGCTCCAGCCCGCGCACCAGGCCTACTTCGAGGCCAACCTCGCGAGGTTCGACGCCTCGCTGACCCCCTGGCTGACCGCTATCGCCCAGTTCAGGGCGTCGCACCCGGGCGTGGCCGCGGCGACCACCGAGCCGGTCGCTGACTACCTGCTCACCGCGATGGGGATCGACAACCTCACCCCGTTCACATTCCAGGCCGACATCATGAACGGTGTCGACCCAAGCCCCGAGGACATCGCCCTGGAGAACAGCTTCTTCAGCCAGCACAAGGTCATGCTGTTCGCCTACAACCAGCAGGTCGTTGACGCGCTGACGACATCCATCCGGCTGAACGCGCTCAAAGACGGCGTCCCGGTGGTCGGCGTCTATGAGACCATGCCGACGCCTGGCTATGACTACCAGACCTGGATGCTCGCCGAGGTGCACGCCATCGAGAAGGCAGTGACGAGCAAGGTCTCGACCCAGAAACTGTGATGACGGACGACATCGTGATTCAGGCCGCTGACCCGATCCTGGACGTGGACCGGGTCAGCGTGACCTTGTCGGGCAGGCAGATCCTGGACGAGGTCAGCTTCCGCGTCGGCGCTGGGCAGTTCACCGGGCTGATCGGTCCGAACGGGGCCGGGAAGACAACGCTGCTGCGGGTGATCCTGGGCCTGCAGCGTTCGGTGGCCGGGCGCGTCAGCATGCTCGGGCAGCGCCGGGCGCCGCGGCATCAGCCGATCGGCTACGTCCCGCAGAAGGTACTGCTGGATCCCGACATGCCGATGCGGGCCAGGGACCTGGTCGCGCTGGGCGCAGACGGCGAGCGGTACGGGCTGCGCCTGCCGTCGAGGCAGCGCGCCGCGGCGGTCCGGGAGATGCTGCACGCGGTGGACGCCGACCGGTTCGCCGACGCCCGGGTCGGGAACCTGTCCGGCGGCGAGCAGCAGCGCGTGCTGATCGCCCAGGCGCTGATCAGCCGTCCCCGGCTGCTCCTGCTGGACGAGCCGCTGGCCAACCTGGACCTGCGCAGCAGCCAGGAGATCGTCGGCCTGCTGGCACGGATTGCGCGCGAGCAGCAGATTGCCGTCCTGCTGTCCGCGCACGAGATGAATCCGCTGCTGCCGGTGCTCGACCGGGTGGTCTATCTGGCGGGGGGCCGTGCCGCGAGCGGCACCGTCGACGAGGTCATCACCACCGAGACGCTCAGCAGGCTGTACGGACAGCACGTCGAGGTCCTGCACGTGCAGGGCCGCGTGCTGGTCGTCGCTGGTGATACGCCAGCGACGGTACCGCTGGTGGGAACGGACTGATCTGGCGTGCACCAGCTGTACACGGCGATCTTCGAACCGGGGTTCTTCGCCAGCCCGCAGGTGCACGTCGCCGCGGTCGTCGGCGGGCTTGTCGCGATCGTGTCCGCGGTGACGGGCGTATTCACCGTCATGCGCGGCCAGTCCTTCGGCGGTCACGCGCTCGGTGACGTGTCCGCGGCGGGCGGGTCCGGGGCGCTGCTCCTTGGCCTCAGCCCGGTGGCGGGTTTCGTCGGCCTGGGCATCATCGGGGCCGGCGTGATGGACATGATCGGCGTCCGGCGGCTCCGGGGCCGTGATCTGGCCACCGGGATCGTGCTGGGTGCCGCGATCGGCATGTCGGCGCTGTTCCTCTACCTGACCAGCACCCAGAGTGCGACGACGGGTGCCGTGCAGCAGATTCTGTTCGGGTCTATCTTCACGGCGCCCGTAGGGAGCATCCCGATCACGATCGCGCTCGGTGTCATCGCCCTCGCTGCCGTCGCGGTAGTCGGCCGGCCGCTCCTGCTCGCGACGGTCAGCCCCGACATCGCCGCGGCCCGCGGGGTCCGCGTGCGCCTGGTCGGCCTCCTGTACATGCTGGCGCTGGCCGTCTCGGTCGGGCTCTCGTCGCTGGCCATCGGCGCGATCCTGTCCACGGCCCTGCTGATCGGCCCCGCCGCCACCGCGCTGCGGGTGACCAAGCGGGTCGACTACGCGATCGGCCTGTCCTGCCTGTTCGGAGTGGCCGCGACCTGGATCGGCATCCTGCTGGCCTACGACTCCTACTACTGGGGAACGAGCCACCTCGGCCTGCCGGTCAGCTTCTTTATCGTGGCCATTGTCTTCGCCGGTTACCTGGTCTCCGGGATCCCGGTCGCCGGGACCGCGGGTGGCCGCAGGGCACAAATGGCGCAACCGTCGGTGACGGCCGAGCGCGACGAGATCGCCGCATGACTGCGCCGCTTCAGGCACCGAAGGAGGAGGAGGCGTGTTCGCGGCCGGCTTCATGATGAACGCCTGGATCACCGCGACCATCGTCGCGGTGGTCGGCGGCGTTGTCGGGTACTTCGTCGTGCTGCGCGGCTCGGCGTTCCCGGCACACGCAATCCCCAAGGGCGCGTTCGCAGGCGCTGCCGGGGCGGCCCTGCTCGGCATCAACACCCTGATCGGGCTCGCGGTGTTCGCGCTGCTCGGTGCGCTCGGCATCGGATCCCTGGGCCGCCGCGGGCGCCACGACGTGGTGACCGCGCTCGCGCTGGTCATGATGCTCGCCCTGGGCGCCGCGTTCCTGTCCAGAACGACCGAGTACGAGCCGGAGATCTACTCGCTGCTGTTCGGCGAGGTCCTCGGCGTCAGCGCGAGCCAGATCCTGCCGACCGCCCTCCTCGGCGTTGCCTGCATCGCCGCCATCGCCGTCGTATACCGGCCGCTCCTGCTGGCCTCGGTCACCCCCGAGGTCGCCGAGGCCAAGGGGATCCGCGCGGCCCGGATCGAGATGGTCTTCCTGGTCATCCTCGCGCTCGCCACGGCCATGACCGTTCCCGTCGTCGGCGCCCTGCTGATCTTCAGCCTGATGATCGGCCCGCCCGCGGCCGCGCGGTCGCTGACCAGCAGGCCTTTGCTGGCGATGATCCTCTCGGTCTGCATAGCGCTGGCGACCGTCTGGCTCGCGATCGCCGCGTCGTACCTCTACAACTGGCCTATCGGGTTCTTCGTCGGGGCGCTGGGCGCACTGTCCTACGGGTGCGGGCGCGGCTGGGCTGCCTGGCAGCAGCGCAGGCGGGTGGCATCAGCGGCGGTGACCGTGCTGGCAGAGCATCCCGGCCATGCCTGACGTGGCGTCTGACCGGCTGGCTCAGGTGCTGCCCGAAGGCCGGCGTGGCGCTCGGATCGCGGGCGCGGATGATTGCTGCGATGGCTATCTACCAGCTGCTGTTCTCAGCGGTCTTCCGGCGGGTGCCCCCCGAAGCGGCGCACCAGCTGGCGCTCGGGCTGATCCGCTGCGCTGCGGCGGTGCCGGGCGCGTCCTGGCTGCTGCGGCGCGCCCTGGTGCCCGCCGATCCGGTGCTGCGCGTGCACGTGTTCGGCCGCGACCTGGCTGGCCCGCTCGGCCTCGCGGCGGGGTTCGACAAGGACGCGGTCGGCCCCGACGCCCTCGGGGCACTGGGATTCGCGTTCATCGAGGTGGGGACCGTAACCGCGGAGCCGCAGGTCGGCAACCCCAGGCCACGGCTCTTCCGGCTGCCAGCCGACCGGGCGCTGGTCAACCGGATGGGGTTTAACAATCACGGTGCCGCCGCGATGGCGGCCCGGCTGCGGTCCCGGCAGCACCGGGACCCACGTCTGCTGGTCGGCGCGAATATCGGCAAGACCAGGGTCGTTCCCGACGCCGCGGCGGCCGCAGACTACGCAACGAGTGCCGCGCTGCTCGCCCCGGTCGCCGGCTACCTGGTGCTCAACGTCAGCTCGCCCAACACCCCCGGCCTTCGTAACCTGCAGGCCGTCGACCAGCTGCGGGCACTGATCGCGGCGGTGCGCGGCGCCGTGCGCGACGCTGAGCCCCACGTAGCCCAGCCGTCGGCGAGCAGCCGGGTCCCGCTACTCATCAAGATCGCGCCCGACCTCGCGGACGAGGACATCGACGCCATCGCCGACCTCGCCCTCGAGTTGGGGCTCGACGGGATCATCGCCACGAACACCACCGTGTCTCGCGACAACCTGGCCAGCTCGCCTGCCGAGGTGGCCGCCGCCGGGGCGGGCGGTCTGTCCGGCGCGCCGCTCAAGCCGCGTGCGCTGCACGTGCTGCGCCGGCTGCGCGCGCGGACCGGCGACCGCCTCGTTCTCGTGGCCAGCGGCGGCATCGAGACACCAGACGACGCCTGGGAGCGCATCGAAGCCGGAGCAACGCTGCTTCAGGCGTACACCGGCTTCATCTACGGTGGGCCGCTGTGGCCGCGCCGGATCTGTCGCGGGCTATCCGCGCGCGCCCGTGCTGCTGGCCTCGCCTCAGTCCAGCAGGCCGTCGGCGTGACCGCGCGAGCGGCCA
>Ga0187781_10001856_pt1 | contig 16087 bp, 14 predicted proteins | sample 0715_SJ02_MP02_2_FD_132447 | JGI IMG/M metagenome (GOLD analysis project Ga0187781, IMG submission 132447) | Tropical peat soil microbial communities from peatlands in Department of Meta, Colombia - 0715_SJ02_MP02_20_MG | ecosystem: Environmental > Terrestrial > Soil > Wetlands > Peat | place...
CGCATCCTCTCCGGCACCCTCGCCGTCCCAGTTGTCCACGTCCACGGTGACAAGCTGACCCGGACCGACCTCCTCGAACAGGATCTTCTCGGACAGCTGGTCCTCGATCTCCCGTTGGATAGTGCGCCGCAGCGGGCGAGCGCCGAGCACCGGGTCGAAGCCCCGCTTGGCCAGCAATGACTTGGCTTTGTCGGTCAGCTGCATGGCCATATCTTTGCCCTTCAGCTGCTTTTCGACCCGGCCGATCATCAGGTCCACCATCTGGACGATCTGCTCGGTTGTGAGCTGGTGGAAGACGATGACATCGTCGATGCGGTTGAGGAACTCCGGGCGGAAGTGCTTCTTCAGCTCGTCGTTGACCTTCTGCTTCATCCGGTCGTAGTCGTTCTCACCACCGCCCTTGGTGAAGCCCAGACCGACCGGCTTGGAGATGTCGGCCGTGCCGAGGTTGGAGGTGAAGATCAGCACGGTGTTCTTGAAGTCCACCGTGCGGCCCTGCCCATCGGTCAGCCGGCCATCCTCGAGCACCTGCAACAGGCTGTTGTAGATCTCTTGGTGCGCCTTCTCGATCTCGTCGAAGAGGACCACGGAGAACGGCTTGCGCCGCACCTTCTCGGTGAGCTGGCCGCCCTCCTCGTAACCGACGTATCCCGGCGGGGCGCCGAACAACCGCGACGCGGTGAACCGGTCGTGGAATTCGCCCATGTCGATCTGGATGAGCGCGTCGTCGTCACCGAACAAGAAGTTGGCCAGCGCCCTGGACAGCTCGGTCTTACCCACACCGGACGGGCCGGCGAAGATGAACGAGCCCGACGGACGCTTGGGGTCCTTCAGCCCGGCACGGGTACGACGGATCGCCTTGGAGACGGCCTTGACCGCGTCCTCCTGGCCGATGATCCGCTTGTGGATCTCCTCTTCCATGCGCAACAGCCGGGTAGTTTCGGCCTCGGTGAGCTTGACCACCGGGATGCCGGTCCAGTTACACAGCACCTCGGCGATCTCGTTGTCGTCCACCTCGGCGACCACATCCATATCGCCGGATCGCCACTGCTTTTCGCGCTCACCCCGCTGGCCCACCAGTTGCTTCTCGCGGTCACGGAGGCTGGCGGCCTTCTCGAAGTCCTGCGCGTCGATCGCGGACTCCTTCTCGCGGCGGGCCTCGGCGATCTTCTCGTCGAACTCGCGCAGGTCTGGCGGCGCGGTCATCCGGCGGATCCGCATACGCGCACCGGCCTCGTCGATCAAGTCGATCGCCTTGTCCGGCAAGAACCGGTCGTTGATGTAGCGGTCGGCCAAAGTCGCTGCGGCCACGATCGCCGAATCGGTGATGGACACCCGGTGGTGCGCCTCGTAGCGGTCCCGCAGGCCCTTGAGGATCTCGATGGTGTGGTCCACCGTCGGCTCGCCGACCTGAACCGGCTGGAACCGCCGCTCCAGCGCGGCATCCTTCTCGATGTACTTGCGGTACTCGTCGAGGGTGGTGGCGCCGATGGTCTGCAATTCGCCACGGGCCAGCTTGGGCTTCAGGATCGACGCCGCGTCGATCGCGCCCTCGGCGGCACCGGCACCGACCAGCGTGTGCAGCTCGTCGATGAACAGGATGATGTCGCCGCGGGTGTTGATCTCCTTGAGCACCTTCTTCAGGCGCTCCTCGAAGTCACCGCGGTAGCGGCTGCCCGCCACCAGCGATCCCAGGTCCAACGTGTAGAGCTGCTTGTCCTTCAACGTCTCGGGGACCTCGCCGTGCACGATGGCCTGCGCCAGGCCCTCCACGACGGCGGTCTTGCCGACGCCGGGCTCGCCGATCAGCACCGGGTTGTTCTTGGTGCGCCGGCTCAGCACCTGCATCACCCGCTCGATTTCCTTCTCGCGGCCGATGACGGGGTCGAGCTTGCCTTCCATCGCGGCGGAAGTCAGGTTGCGCCCGAACTGGTCGAGCACCAACGACGTAGACGGGCTGCCGGACTCGCCGCCGCGGCCGCCGGTGCCGGCCTCGGCGGTCTCCTTGCCCTGGTAGCCGGACAGCAGCTGGATCACCTGCTGACGCACCCGGGTCAGCTCGGCGCCCAGCTTGACCAACACCTGGGCGGCAACGCCTTCGCCCTCACGGATCAGGCCGAGCAGAATGTGCTCGGTGCCGATGTAGTTGTGGCCCAACTGCAGCGCCTCGCGCAGGCTCAGCTCGAGCACCTTCTTGGCGCGCGGGGTGAACGGGATGTGGCCCGACGGGGCCTGCTGGCCCTGGCCGATGATCTCCTCGACCTGGCTGCGGACGCCCTCCAGCGAGATGCCCAGCGACTCCAGCGACTTTGCGGCTACGCCTTCGCCTTCATGAATAAGACCCAACAGGATGTGCTCAGTGCCGATGTAGTTGTGGTTGAGCATCCGGGCCTCTTCCTGCGCCAGGACGACGACCCTGCGGGCACGGTCGGTAAATCGTTCGAACATCGGTGGTTACCTGCTCTCCCTCACCATCGGTACAACAGACGACATCGCGTACCTGCCATCCACTGTAATGGGCGGCTCGCCGGGCTTCCTACCTTGCGGTCCATTACGCCACACGCATATAGCCGACTTCGGCAGCCGTAATGGGAGCAACGCGGCAAAACGGCAAAACGTTTCCGCGCTTGATGGGCGATCGGTTCGCCACCAGCGAAAGCCGGACCAGCCCGCGTTCGGTGCTGGTGCGGCTTGGCAGCGTCAGATGGTGGTCAGGTTGCAGCGTGGAATGCGTCGATGACGTCAGCCGGGATGCGGCCCCGCGTCGACACGTTGTGCCCGTTCCGACGGGCCCATTCCCGGATCGCGGCGCTCTGCTCGCGGTCGATGGCTCCCCGGCCGCGACCGGAACTGGAACGTCCGCGCCGGCGACCGCCGACGCGACGGCCGGCTGCGACCCATTGCTTCAGGTCGTTGCGCAGTTTCGTGGCATTTTTGGTCGAAAGGTCGATCTCATAGGTCACCCCGTCGAGGCCGAATTCGACGGTTTCATCGGCCGCACCCTCACCGTCGAAATCATCGACTAGGGTGACGGTCACTTTCTTTGCCATTGGCTGAGCCTCACGCTTTCTTCCCGAGCACTAACTTGTTGAACCGCCCCCATGTGCATCAATCTGCCATAAGAAGGCGCGATATTCAATACACCACGATAGCTGGGCTCAGTTGCTATGTGGACGAACAATCGGAAACAATACTGTCTCTCTAATTGACAGGCCGGTCAAAGCCATCAACAACCGATCGATACCCATTCCGGTTCCCGTGCACGGCGGCATAGCGTACTCCAAGGCGGCGAGAAAATCCTCGTCGAGCACCATCGCTTCGTCGTCGCCGGCCGCCGCGGCTTTCGCCTGTTCAGCGAACCTCTCACGTTGCACTACCGGGTCGATCAATTCCGAATATCCGGTGGCCAGCTCGATCCCGCGTATGTAGAGGTCCCACTTCTCGGTGACACCCGGGAGGCTACGGTGCTGCCGCGTCAAAGGCGTTGTCTCCACTGGAAAATCTCGAACAAAGGTGGGCGCCGTCAAGCTGGCGCCGACCGTGTGTTCCCACAATTCCTCGACCAGCTTGCCGTGTCCATACCCCCGACCGACCGGCACCTCGACACCGAGCGACTCGGCGATGCCGCGTAAGCGGTCAACGCTAGTGTTCGGTGTGATCTCTTCGCCGAGTGCGCCGGATAGCGACGGATACATTTGTATCGACGCCCATTCTCCGTCGATGTCATAGACACCGCCGTCGGGCAACGCCAGTTGTCGTGTGCCGATCGCCTCGTCCGCCACCTGTTGAATAAGCTCGCGGGTGACGACCGCCGAATCGTCATACGTTCCATACGCCTGATAGGTCTCCAGCATGGAAAATTCGGGGGAATGCGTGGAATCGGCTCCTTCGTTTCGGAACACTCGATTTAGTTCGAAGACCTTGTCGAACCCACCAACGACGCATCGCTTGAGGAACAGTTCCGGTGCGATCCGAAGGTACAGATCGATGTCAAGCGCATTGGAGTGCGTGAAGAACGGCCGGGCCGCCGCACCGCCTGCCAAAGTCTGCAACATCGGCGTCTCGACTTCGAGAAACCCGCGTTGCTCCAGAGCGGTCCGTATTGTGCGAACGACGGCGATTCGCTGCCGGGCGACGGTACGTGCTTGCGGCCGGACGATCAGGTCGACGTAGCGCTGCCGTACCCGCGACTCTTCGTTCATCTCCTTATGCGCCACCGGCAGCGGCCGCAGTGCCTTGGACGCCATCTGCCAGGTGTCGCCGAGGACCGACAGCTCGCCGCGCCGGGAGCTGATCACCTCTCCGTGCACACAGACGATGTCGCCGATATCCACATCGGCCTTCCACGCATCGAGCGCTTCCGCACCGACGCTGGCGAGGCTGAGCATCACCTGCAGCTGGGTGCCGTCGCCTTCTTGGAGTGTCGCAAAACACAGCTTGCCCGAGTTGCGGGCGAACACCACCCGGCCGGCAACACCGACGATGTCGCCGGTGGTCGAGTCGGCGGGTAGGTCCGGGTAGGCGGCACGGATCTGCGCCAGCGTGTGGGTGCGCCCCACTTCGACGGGGTAAGGGTCGCGGCCTTCAGCCCACAGCCGAGCCCGCTTGTCCCGGCGGATCCGGAACTGCTCGGGAGTGTCCTCGGGAAGGTCCTGCGGACGGTCCTCGTCGCCGGCGTTCACGACCTGCCAGCTTAAATGAACGGGTGCAGCCGGCTGTCCAGATGGCGGCCATTGCGGCCTAGCCGGTGGGATTTAGCCAGGTGCCGATCCGGCGGGCAATAGCAAAGCTTGCCCAGCCCGCGACCGCTAGCAGGATGCGGTCGCCAACCGGTCCCGGTGTGGTGCGCGCTGTTTCGAGCACGTGGTCGTCGACCTGGTGAGATGCGAACGCCGCCAACAGGGCGAGTCTGGCCACAGGTCGCTCGGTGGTTTGAAGCGGTTCGACCGCTGGTTCGATCCAGGCCCGCGAGATGCCGGGGTCCTCACCCTGCCAGGTGGCGAGCCTACCCTCGACGAGTTTTCGCACCGAATCAGGGAGCACAGCTCGTCCAGCGGCGTCGAATGCCGCGGCCGCGCGCGCGAACGCGTCGGCGATGACCGGATTACCGGCCGCCCACGCGAGGTCTTGGGGAAGTTCGGCGGCCGGCAGCAGATTCACCGATGTGCCGGGAGTGACGTTGTGAGACAAAAGTTTCCGAAATGTGGGCAGGGCGATCCGCCGGGCGATCCGTTTGGCACGGGGACCTCTCCCCGGGAACGGCGAGTCAACAGCGAAGATGTTCACCATACGGTTGACATAATGGAAAGCCAGGGCGGTGCCGACGAGCTCGGGCACGTGCTCGTCGGGAAACGGCCGGTTCCGTAGGATCTGGGCGCCCGGTTGACCAGTGGCTCGCGCCCACGCAATCGCACCGCGCATCGCGGGGTCGGCGATGCTGTCGATAGCGACGGAAGACACTGCGGCGGCTGGATCTCCGCCATCGAGGGCGGTCAGCATCGTCGTGTGCGCGTCGACGCAATACGGGCAGGCATTGGTCGCTGAAACCGTCGCCGCGACAGCTTCTTTCACGTCCCGACCGACTCCACGCGCGTACATCGTCTCCCGGAACACCAGCCAAAGCGCGCACAGCAGCTCCGGTACGGGAAGGTGCAGCGCGAAAGGCGGGGCGAGCATTCCGAAATCGGTGCGAATCTGGTGGACTACATCAGCCACCTGCCGGTCACGCCTGGTGGTGTCGATATGCCGAACTTGCTGCCGGAACGGAAATTCGCGGATCCACAGGGTTAATCCAATCCCGGTGTCACTTGCCGGGAAACGACGTCCGGCCATCTGTGCACCCAACCTGCTACCGACTTGCAGTATTAAAGTGACTGTAGTTTTAGTCACTTGTAAAAAGCAAGTGATATCCGGAGGCATCGAGGTGTGGGCCATGCCGAATAGTGCCAAACCCGTTCTGCGATCAAGGTGCCCGATCGCAGGTGCCCTTGACATTCTTGGCGATCGCTGGTCGCTGCTGGTCGTGCGCGACCTCTACTTCCGCGGCGACCTCCGGTTTGCCGACCTCGCAGCAGCAGACGAAGCGATTCCCACTAATACTCTCGCCGAACGGCTTCGGCGACTGATGTCCGCGGCGATTATCCAGCGCGAGCAATACGAATCGCGCCCGCCCCGATACACCTATCAGCTCACCGCTGAGGGCAGAGCTCTCGCGCCTGTGCTTGACAGCCTCGCGACCTGGGGATCAACGCACGTCGAAGGAACCCGCGGGCGTGAACTCACCGATCGAAGCCGACCACACCAGAATCGCCGGTGCTGATCAGCTGCCGGTCAGCGTGCCGTCTTGAGCCGTCCGCGCTGGCTGTCCCGGTTGCGCTCGAAAACCAGCCGCAGCCCGTGCAGGGTCAGGTGCTGGTCGTAGTGATCGACGGAATGCAGTTCAGCCAGCAGCAGCGGCGCGGTGTGGCCGGTGGCCACCACCGTGACGTTGTCGCCGGTGAAACCGTCTACGTCGTCGCGGATGCGCTGGACTAGGCCGTCGACCAGCCCGGCGAAACCGAAAACGGCGCCCGCCTGCATGCATTCGACGGTGTTCTTGCCGACCACAGAGCGCGGCCGGGTCAGCTCGACCCGACGTAGTGCGGCCGAGCGAGCAGCAGCCGCGTCAGAGGAGACCTGCACTCCCGGCGCGATAGCGCCGCCCAGGAATTCGCCTTTGGCGGACACCACGTCCACGCAGATCGATGAGCCGAAATCGATCACGATCGCGGCGGTACCATACTTCTGAAATGCCGCGAGGCAGTTGACGATTCGATCGGCGCCGACTTCTTTTGGATTGTCGACCAGCAGCGGGATGCCGGTGCGAACCCCGGGCTCGATCAGCACATGCGGCACCGAAGGCCAGTACTGCTCGAGCATCACTCGTACCTCATGCAGCACCGATGGAACGGTAGACAGCGCGGCTGCACCGGTGAGCTGATCGGAATCGTCACCGATCAGACCGTCGATGGTCAAGGCCAGCTCGTCGGCAGTGACTTCGGATTCGGTGCGAATCCGCCACTGCTGCACTACCTTCGCGTGCTCCTTCGAACCGGATAGCAGTCCGACAACGGTGTGAGTGTTGCGGACGTCGATTGCCAGCAGCACGGTTAACGAACCTTCATCGCGGCGAGACCAGCTCGCCTGCGTCGGCAGGCACGAACGCCGGATCGTGCCCGAGATCGACCGGCCGGTTGTCGGCGTCGACGAAGACGATCCTCGGCTGGTAGCTGCGCGCCTCGGCGTCGTCCATCGTCGCGTAGGCGATCAGGATCACCAAATCACCGGGATGTACGAGATGGGCTGCGGCCCCGTTGATTCCGATCACGCCGCTACCGCGCCGACCGGTGATCGCATAAGTGACGAGGCGGGCACCGTTGTCGATATCGACGATGGTCACCTGTTCGCCCTCGAGCAGGTCGGCCGCATCCATCAAGTCGGCGTCGATCGTCACCGAGCCGACGTAGTGCAGGTCAGCCCGCGTGACGGTTGCCCGGTGGATCTTCGATTTGAGCATTGTTCGTAACATCAGTTCCTCCAGGGTGATTCGAGATTCCCAGTCGGCACCGCAGGCTCTCGCCCGTCGACGCCGACGGTAGTACTGATTTCAATCGCGACATTGTCGAGGAGTCTGGTGGTCCCCAGCCGAGCCGCAACGAGCAGCCGGGCGGCGCCGTGCCGCGGCGCCGGACCGAGTTCTGCATCGCGCACCTGCAGGTAATCCACGTCGATCGCGGGTACCTCCGACAGCACGGCGCGGGCCGCCTGCAGCGCCGCATCCGCACCACCCGATGCGGCGTGCGTCCCGGCCAACAGTGCCGCGGACAGCATGCCGGCCAGCTCGCGTTGCGCAGGATCGAGGTAGCGGTTGCGCGAAGACATCGCCAGGCCGTCTAGTTCGCGTACGATCGGCACACCGATGACCCAAGTATCGAGGTTGAGGTCGGCGACCATCTGACGCACCAGCACCAGCTGCTGATAGTCCTTCTCTCCGAAGAAAACTCGGTCAGGGCGCACAATCTGCAGCAGCTTCAGCACCACGGTCAGCATGCCGGCGAAATGACTGGGTCGCGCCGCTCCCTCGAGTTCGGATCCCAGTGACCCCGGATGTACGGCAGTGCGCCGGCCGTCGGGATACATCGCGGCAACGCTTGGGGTGAAAGCAATTTCAATCCCCTCACCGCGCAACAGCGCCAAGTCGTCTTCGACGATGCGCGGGTAGGCATCGAGATCCTCGTCAGCTCCGAATTGCAGCGGGTTGACGAAGATCGACACCACCACCACCGAGCCGGGCACCCGTTTGGCCGCGCGGACGAGGGCGAGGTGTCCGTCGTGCAACGCGCCCATGGTCGGCACCAACATCACCCGTCGACCGGTGTGGCGCAGCGCACGGCTGACCTCAACGATATCGCTGGGGCTCGAATACACGTTGAGTTCGCCGGCGTTGAACTTCGGCGGCCTGTTCAGTGTCACCGCGCCGAGCCCTCAAGGACCTGGAGGACGTCATGGGGCGCATGCACGCGTTCAGCGGTACGCAGGGCGTTCACCCGGTAGGCCTGAGCCAGTTGCGCGTCGACCGCCGCCAGCGCATTCAGGTGACCGGCAACCGCACCCGCATCACCGCGCGCGACCGGGCCGGTGAGCGCCGCCTGCCCACGTCGCAGGGTGTTCTCCAGCGCCGCGCGGGCCAGCGGTCCAATTATCCGTTCCGCGAGGCCGCCAGGCTGATCGTCGACCAGTTGTTGACCGAGGAGTTCGGTCCCCGCCAACGCGGCCCGCAATGCGTCCAGGGCGTCGGCGAGCACCGTGACGATGTGGTTGCCGGCATGGGCCAACGCGGCGTGATACAGCGCCCGTGCCTCCTCGCGGACCCGGAACGGCTCACCGCCGATCTCCAGCACCAGGGATTGCCCGACCGCGTAACCGACCTCGTCGGCCGCGGTGATCCCGAAGCAGGTGTCCGCCAGCCGGGGGATGTCCTCGTCGGAGCCGGTGAACGTCATCGCCGGATGGATGGCCAGCGGTATGCAGTCCTGCTCGGTCAGCGGCGCCAGCACGGCCACGCCGTTGGCGCCCGAGGTATGGGCGACGATAGTGCCCGGCCGCACCGCCGATGTGGCGGCCAACCCCGAAACCAGGGCCGCGAGCTCGGTGTCCGGCACGGCCAACAGCAAGAGCTCGGCGTTGCCGGCAACGTCTGGTACCGGCGATACCGGGGTGTCAGGCAACCAGCGTTCGGCACGCTGCCGCGACGCCCGGGAAACGGCGCTACATGCCACCACGACGTGGTCGACGCGTTCCAGCGCGACGCCCAAAGCCGTTCCCACCCGGCCGGCGGAGATGATCCCCACCTTGAGCCGGGCGGGGCGCAATCCGTCGAACTGCAGCATCGCAGACGACCCTCACAAGTCTCTTGGTTCGTTCCAGTCCCGCGGCGCGGGTACCGGACGGTCGCTAAGACTCTACCCCGGCGACGACGCGAATCGCCTGTGGCGTTCGCCTCAGTCCTCGCGGCGTCGGCGTCGGCCGCCTCCGGACGGGCTGGTCTGCAGCCGCGCCAGCAACTCGGCGACCGACTGGCCGCCGGTCGGCGGAGCGTTGGTATCCAACGGATCGGTGGTCCGATGTCGGGCCGAGGGCGGGGGTGGCGGCGACATCGCCGGCTCCCTGTCGGGTGGTGGCGGCGGCGAAGGTGGCGGCGGCGAAGGTGGCATCGGCGGCGGTGGCGGCGACATCGCCGGCGGCGGTGGCGTGGTTTCGCCGATGCCGGAGTCGGAGTATGCGGAGCTTTCAGCGGAATGCCGGGCCCGTGCCCGACGACCCAGCTCGCGCCGATCGGCTTCGGATTCGCCGATCTGGCCTGCCGGCTCGGCGGCGCTGGAATGCCGTCCCCGCCGCTCAGCCGACGGCGCCGACGCCGACGTGGCTTCGCTGGCGCTGGGAGAGCCCAGCGAAGCACTGTCGCGGGACGGGGCGTTGTCGTACTTCCACGGCCCGGTGCCGCTCTTGTCGGTCCATTCGGAATTCCAATTGCTGCCGGGTGTTCCGACAGGCAGCCATTGTCCTTCCGAGCTCACCGGCTGCCAGCCGGTGGGCGCTTGTTGATGCCGCGGCGCCGCGGTAGATCCGGTCCACTCGGGCCACCGCCGCTGCGGCGGCGGCTCGGGCGGCAAGGGTGGCGGTACAAACTGTGGCTCGGGCTGCGGCGGCGCCTCTTGCCGCCGGTGTGAACGGCGTGGAGGTTGGGCCTCGTACCGCTCTCCCGCGCTCGCGGGTGATGCCCCCGGCGACGTAGCCCAACCGTTGGCCTCCGACGTTTGCTCCCGCTTGGCCCAGCGGCCCTCAGGCCGGCGCTCTGCCCCACTCGGGGGTGACGGCGTCGGCGTGGCCCAACCGGTAGGTCGCGTCGACTCGTCCTGCTGGGCTCGAGCGGCTCGCTCGCCTCGGCGCCGATGTGCGCCCTGGTCTGCCTCCGGCGCCTCATATGCCTCGGCGGCACCGTTTGGCCCGGAAGCCTCGTGAGCGTCGGCGGGCTGGTAGGTGTACGCCGCCGCCTGGTAGTTTTCCGCGACCGGCTGCCGCGGCGGTGGGGCCAGCGGTTCCTCAGGCACGTCGATGATCGAGCTGTCGTCCGCGCGCCGAGGAGGCTCTTCGGCCCGCACCGAGGTGACGCGATTGACCCGTTCGCGCGCGCTCTCGCGTTCGCGATCCCAGTCGCTATAGCCACGCACAGTTTTGCGCTCGGTCTCCAGTGCGGGCCGGTCGCTGAGTTCGGCGTCGAACAAGATCTCCAGGTTCGTGCGCAGCGCAGCCAACTCGGCCCGCAACGCCGAGACTTCGTCTGCGGAGTGCGCGCGCAATTCGCTGGCCAGCTCGCGACGCAGCTGAGACTCCACGGTGAGCTCATACTCGCGGCGGGCCGAGATTTCGCGATCCAGTTGCAGGTCGTAAACCAGCTTCAGGTCCCGCGCCCGGGCCTGGTCCACGTCGCTTTGCCGGCGGTAGATCACCGACACGAATGCAGCGACGACGGCCGCCCACAGAGCCAGGATCACGGCGAACTTGAGGAGCTCAACCCGGTTGGTGAAAACCAGCGCAGAACTGGCGCCGATAGCGAGCACCAGCAACGCCGTGAGCATTGCCCAACCGGGTCTGCGGCCGCCGCGGCGGACCCGGGCGCCGCGGGACAGATCGGTCATGGCCCGACTGTACCGGGCCGAGGTCACTCCGCGTGTCGCCGTGCTCCGGCGATTCTCACCTGGACTGATTGCCCGCCTCGCACTCGGGCCGCCATACCACCCGCATCGTCACCGAGCCGAGCTAATTTTCCGCGTCCTCGCCGTGCTCGGTCGGATCCTGCGGCGACTTGCAGCAATGTTGCAGCCACAGACCCGCAACCACCAAAGCCAGCGCGCTGACCGCTGCCACCGCCGTGCCGGCGGTGTCTTCCCCGGCCACCCTCAGCCAGGATCGCCGCGGCAGCAAGTACACCAGAACCCCGACCCACCAACCCAGCGCCAACGCGCCGACCCAGGCCGATGCTTTGGCGATGACCAGGCTGCGGGCCACCGACAGCGGATGCAGCCAGCCGGGCCCGTCACCGATCTCACCGTCGCTGATCTTGGCCCGGACATAACGCCCCCACACCGCCTCGGCGACGCCGACCGCAAGCAACGAAAGACCCGTCCAGACGGTAATCGGTGGAAACCACCGGTATAACAACACGACCAGCAGGTACCCGACCACCGCAGTGCCGATCACCGCGGCCGTCAGGTCACGCTTACGGGTCGGACCCATCAGGTTCCCGGCGCCGAGTCGGATTCCCTATTCTCGCCTCGCAATTCGAGTACCAGGCCGGTCAGTTGCACAACGGCGCGGTCGGCTGGATGCAGCTGGGCGAGTAGCTTTGCGACGGCTTGCTTTCCACCGGCCACGGTCAGTTCCGCGTCCGGGTCGATGGCCAGCCAGGGAATCATCACGAAGGCGCGCAAATGAGCCAGCGGATGCGGCAGGGTCAGACCATCGTCCAACGACATCACTTCGGTGTCTCCGGCCGGCGACGTCTGGTGGCAGCTGACCAAATCCACGTCGAGAGTGCGCGGGCCCCAACGCTGTCCGCGAACTCGCTCTGCCGCCTGCTCCATCTCCTGGGCGCGGCGCAACCAACCGTGCCCGTCGAGCGTCGCGTCCTCGGCGACCAGCACCGCGTTGAGGAACGGGCCCTGTTCGACCCCGCCCCATGCGGCGGTCTCATAAACCGGAGAGACCGCTTGCACCGCCTGGCCCAACCGGTCGAGCACCGACTGCAGCCGGGCTAGCCGGTCACCGATGTTCGATCCGATCGACAACACCACCCGACTCATATGCCCGCTCCCGCCGGAACTACCGAGCCCCGTCCCCCGCGCCGCGACCGTCGAGCCACCACCGCCACATCGGCGAAGGTGTGCGGAATCGGAGCCTGCGGCTTGTGCACCGTCACCTCAACGGCGTGCACCCGCCGGTCTTTCATCACATCCTCGGCGATTTCCCCGGCCACCGTTTCGATCAAGTTGCGCGCAGGCCCGGCGATGATGGCGACCGCCCGCTGCGCCAGGACGCCGTAATCGTAAGTGTCAGCCAGGTCGTCACTGGCCGCGGCGTCCACCAGGTCGATCCAGACCGTGATATCGACGACGAAATCCTGACCGTCGGCGCGCTCATGGTCGAAAACCCCGTGTCGGCCACGAACTGTCAAGCCGCGCAACTCGATTCGGTCAGCCATCGGCTTCGACCGTCCCGGCTTGCATCCACGCGTCGACAACCCGCAGCGCGTCGACCGACGCCCGTACATCGTGCACCCGCACACCCCACGCGCCATGCAGTGCGGCCAACGCCGAAACCACCGCGGTAGCCGTCTCACGCCCGTCAGGTGGCCGTACTGCACCGTCCGGACCGGCCAACAGGTTGCCGAGAAACCGCTTCCGTGACGCGCCGATCAGAACCGGGACGCCGGTCGCCACCAGCTCCGGCAAGGCGTGCAGCAACGCCCAATTGTGTTGGCCGGTCTTGGCGAATCCGAGACCGGGGTCGATGATCAGCTTCGCCGGATCCACGCCCGCGACAACCGCGTCGTCGACGCTGGCGAGCAGTTCGGCGCGCACTTCGGCCACCACGTCGCGGTAGCGCGGAGCCGTGTGCGGATGCTCAGACGAAACCGATCGCCAATGCATCAGTACCCAAGGCACGTCGGCCTCGACGAGTAGACCGGCCATACTCGCATCGGCGCGTCCGCCGGACACATCGTTGACCATCTGGGCGCCATTTTCCAGCGCCGCCCGCGCAACGCCCGCGTGCATGGTGTCGATACTGACCGTAATGCCATGGGATGCAAGTTCTTTGACAACAGGCACGACGCGGGCAGCTTCCACCTGCGGATCTATTCGAACCGCACCGGGCCGGGTGGACTCTCCCCCGACATCGATGATCGCCGCGCCGTCAGCGGCCAACGCCAAACCTTGCTCGACAGCGCGCTCGGCATCGAGGTAGCGCCCGCCATCCGAGAACGAGTCGTCGGTGACGTTCACCACCCCCATGACCTGGACGCGCGTCGTACTCACTTGCGCAAGATCAGTTCGAGCGCCTCAGCTCGAGATGCACTGTTGGACTTGAACTGTCCCCGCACTGCCGACGTGGTGGTGATAGCTCCGGGCTTGCGGACACCTCGCATGGACATGCACAGGTGCTCGGCCTCGATCACGACGATGACACCGCGCGGATCGAGCTTGCGCATCAGGGCGTCGGCAATCTGAGCCGTGAGCCGCTCCTGCAGCTGCGGCCGCTTGGCGTACAGGTCGACCAGCCGCGCAATCTTCGACAATCCGGTGACCCGGCCGTCGTGACCGGGGATGTATCCCACATGCGCGACACCGTGGAAAGCCACCAGATGGTGTTCGCAGGTGGAGTACAGCGGGATCTCCTTGATCATCACCAACTCGTCGTGCTGCTCGTCAAACTTGGTGTCCAGCACGGTGTCGGGATCGGTGTACAGGCCGGCGAACATCTCCCGGTAACTGCGGGCGACGCGGGCCGGGGTGTCCAGCAGACCGTGCCGGGTCGGGTCCTCTCCGATCGCGTACAGCAGCTCGCGGATCGCGGCCTCGGCACGCGGCTGATCGAAGACCGGGGTGCTCAGGGTCGCGGTTCGGGAATTCGGCTGCACGATCGAAGCCTCCGTTCGTTTTAGCCGTGCGTCGACGGGTTGGACGGGCTCGGGTCGCCGGGCGGGTCGACGGGCTGGCCTGCTTCTGGCGCGGGCGGACCGGGCGGCGGATACGGCGGATAGGGCTGGCCGCCGTAGTTGTGTGGTGGCTGAGCCCAGTGCGGCGGTGGCGGCGGTGAGGATGGCGGCGGGTACCAGTAGCCCGGCGGCTGTTGCGGTGGCGGCCATCCCGGAGCGTGCCAGCCTGCCGGTGCACCATAGTCGGGTTGGGTCGAGTGGTGCGGTGCAGCGCCGGCACCGGCACGGTCCTCGGAGCCAACCGGCGCACCGTGAGAACCATTGGCGCCGTTGGTGCCTCGATCGGCGTCGGCCTGTGCGGCATCGCGCGCAGCTGTAGCGATGGCGGCCTTGAAAGCCGGTTCGGGTGCCGGTTTCGGCCACGGTTCGCCGCGTTCGATGGCCAGCTCGCCGGGCGTTTTGATCGGCGGTTTGTCCGACGGAATGCGGCCACCGAAGTCGTCGAATAGAGTCAGCCGCGGCCGCTTTTCGACGTCGGTAAAGATCCCCTCCAACTCGGCGCGGTGCAGGGTTTCCTTTTCCAGCAGCTCGCCGGCCAACGTGTCCAGCACGTCGCGGTATTCGGTGAGAATCTCCCAGGCCTCGGTGTGCGCGGCCTCGATGAGCTTGCGCACCTCGTCGTCGATATCCCGCGCGACCTCATGGGAGTAATCGGCTTGGTTACCCATGGTCCGGCCGAGAAAGGGATCTCCGTGCTCGCTGCCGTATTTGACCGCGCCGAGTTTGGAACTCATTCCGAACTCGGTGACCATCGCGCGCGCGATTTTGGTGGCCTGCTCGATGTCGGACACCGCGCCGGTGGTCGGCTCATGGAATACCAGCTCTTCGGCGGCGCGCCCGCCCAGGGCCATGACCAGCCTGGCGATCAGTTCCGAGCGGGTGTGCATGCCCTTGTCGTCCTCGGGCACCGCCAGCGCATGGCCGCCGGTGTTGCCGCGGGCCAGGATCGTCACCTTGTAGACCGGGTCGACGCCCGGCATCGCCCAGCCCGCGAGCGTGTGCCCGGATTCGTGGTAGGCGGTGATCTTCTTCTCCTGCTCGCTGATGATCCGGCTCTTGCGCCGCGGCCCGCCGACCACCCGATCGACTGCCTCTTCCAAAGCGGCGCCGGTGATGACAGTGCCGTTCTCGCGGGCAGTCAGCAGCGCCGACTCGTTGATGACGTTGGCCAGATCGGCGCCGGTCATGCCGACGGTCCGCTTGGCCAGCCCGTCGAAGTCGACGTCGGGGCCGAACGGCTTGCCCTTGGAGTGCACGCGCAGCACCGCGCGCCGGCCGGCCAGGTCCGGGCTGGACACCGGGATCTGGCGGTCGAAGCGCCCGGGCCGCAGCAGCGCCGGGTCGAGGATGTCGGGCCGGTTGGTCGCCGCGATCAGGATCACGCCGGTGCGATCACCGAAGCCGTCCATCTCGACCAGCAGCTGGTTGAGCGTCTGCTCGCGCTCGTCGTGGCCACCGCCCAGCCCGGCGCCGCGCTGGCGGCCGACCGCGTCGATCTCGTCGACGAAGATGATGCACGGGCTGTTCTGCTTGGCCTGCTCGAACAGGTCACGTACCCGGGATGCGCCGACGCCGACGAACATCTCGACGAAGTCCGACCCGGAAATGGTGAAGAACGGAACGCCGGCCTCGCCCGCGACGGCGCGGGCCAACAGCGTTTTACCGGTTCCCGGCGGCCCGTACAACAGCACGCCCTTGGGGATCTTGGCGCCGAGTGCCTGGTACCGCGCAGGGTTCTGCAGAAAGTCCTTGATCTCGTAGAGCTCCTCGACC
>Ga0187781_10001860_pt1 | contig 16067 bp, 14 predicted proteins | sample 0715_SJ02_MP02_2_FD_132447 | JGI IMG/M metagenome (GOLD analysis project Ga0187781, IMG submission 132447) | Tropical peat soil microbial communities from peatlands in Department of Meta, Colombia - 0715_SJ02_MP02_20_MG | ecosystem: Environmental > Terrestrial > Soil > Wetlands > Peat | place...
AATTCCCGGTTTGTTTTGCCTGCCGGGGGCGGAGCACCGTTTATAGAGGCTGTTTGTTTTTTCATAAGCTCCGCATACGACCGTTGGCCGGGCACGTTGCGGGTATGAAGGCCGGCGGGGAGCTGGAGCGCGGCTGGATTCGCCAGTTCCGGGGAGGTTCCGTATGGACCTGGTAATTGTTCGTGTCTTATTTGTGATCTTTGTTGCGGTTACCTGCTATCTCATCCAACCGTTCGGCATCACTCCAAGACTGTACGCTGGAGTAGCGGGCGGGCTGCTGGGCGTTGCCATAGTCATATTTGAATGGCGGCTTCGGCTGGTGAGCCTTAAGCGTCTCATCGGCGCCGCTATTGGCAGCGTTTTGGGAATTGTCGGCGCTTACCTATTTGCGCTGGTTATCCGCAACAGCATTCCTTCAGGTCCAACCCAGAGCTTTCTGCAGATTATGGTCATGCTGCTGATGGCCTACGTCGGCCTGATTGTCGGGGCCAACAAGGGCGATCTTCTAAATCTGGCTGCCTTGGGTGGAATCTTCGGCGGGGAAAAGCAATCGAAGAAGAGCTACAAGATCCTTGACACCAGCGTGATTATCGACGGCCGGATTGCCGATATTGCGGAGACCGGTTTCCTGGATGGCACCCTGGTAATCCCCCAGTTCGTACTGCGCGAGCTGCAACTGGTGGCCGACTCGGCTGATTCTTTGAAACGCAACCGCGGCCGCCGGGGATTGGACATCCTGCAGCGTCTGCAAAAAGTTGCTTCTGTGCAAATCCAGATCGTGGAAGATGATTTTCCCACGGTCCGCGAAGTCGATCTGAAATTGATTGAGCTGGCCAAGCTCTACGAAGGCAAGATCATCACCAATGATTTCAACCTCAATAAGGTGGCGCAACTTCAGGGCGTCGAGGTGCTGAACATCAACGAGCTGGCGAATTCCCTCAAACCCATCGTGCTGCCCGGCGAGACCATGAAGGTGTTCATCCTCAAGGAGGGGAAAGAATACAACCAAGGAGTCGCCTATCTGGACGATGGAACCATGGTAGTGGTGGATAATGCCCGCAAAATGATCGGGAAAACCGTCGATATTTCGGTGACATCGGTTCTGCAGACCACGGCGGGAAAAATGATCTTTGGCAAGTGGGATGAACGGGCTGCGCCGCGCACCGAATCACGACCGGCAGTGATGGTAACCACCCTCGCCGCGGTGCCGAATCCCGAGGTCAAGAAACCGATCCTGGCAGACCAACACGGGGAATGAGGGCAGCAGACGCATTTTCGGGCCCACTGAAGACAGCAACGTCGGAAGTGTGCGACCAGTAATGGGACGCATTCGACCGACAGCGAAATGTTGTCAGCGGGAGAGCGGTAACACAGCTCGTACCGTGCCATCTTCCAAGTCGCTCTGGAATTGGAAGCCGAGTTTCTCGCAGATGGCCAGCATGTCACGATTTTCGGAAAGAATGATTGAGACAACTTGCTGCAGCTTTTCATCGCGAGCCACCTGGATCAGCCTGCGATAAAGCTCGGTACCGATTCCCAGGTGTTGATGGCGATCGTCGACCAGCACGGCAAGCTCGGCCTCATTTCGTCCGCGCAATTTGCTGAGGCGGCCAATAGCAATGATCTCCGCTGTTTCGTCTTTTTTCTTACTCTCAACCACCAACGCTATCTCACGTTCGTAATCGATGAAACAGATTCGCGTCAGGCGCTCGTGCGCGGTGCGTTGGCTTAGCTTCAACGGCTGGAAGTAACGCAAGTAAACACTGCGTTCGGAAAGGGCCTCGTGCAATCGAATCAGCAGTGGTTCGTCCTCGGGACGGATCGGGCGGATGGTCACCGCTTGGCCGCTTTTCGTGGTCCAAGGCTGAACGTATTGAACCGGATAAGGACGAATCGCCAGCTGAGGCAGTTCGTTGGCACGGACGTTCGGGCCAGACACCACAACACGCGCGTCCAGGGCCAGCAGTCGTTCGGGAGAGGCCAGGAGCGGATTGATATCGATCTCCTGAATCCACGGCTGCTCGACCACCAGCTGGCTGAAGCGCACCAGCAACTCGTCCAAGGCGGATAGATCAATCGGCTTTCGCCCACGCACTCCCTGCAATGCCTCAAACACTTTGGTTTGCTCGAGCATGCGGCGTGCCAAAGTCGTATTCAATGGCGGCAAGGCCAACGCACGGTCTTTAAAGACCTCAACCAATTGGCCCCCCGCTCCGAACAACAGCACCGGACCGAACTGAGGATCAACGCTGCTGCCCAGGATCAATTCGTATCCGTCGAGCTTCACCATGGGCTGCACGGTGACTCCGAGGAAGTGGCCGGCTCCAGCCTTTTCAAGGACAGATTGTTTGATCTGGCGATATGCTGCACGGACCGCCTCGGGATCCCGTAGATTCAGTTGCACGCCATCGACGTCGGTCTTATGGGTGATCGTTTCGGAGAATAATTTCAGGACGACGGGGTATCCGATCTGCTGCGCCTGATCAACCGCCTCATCTTCGGTCACGGCAGTGACCGTTTCGACAACCGGAATGCCATAACTTGTGAGCAGTTGCTTCGATTCAACCTCGGTGAGAATCGTGCGTCCGGCATGTCGGGCACAGCTCACGATATGTTCCGCGCGGTCACGATCCGGGCCGGTTTCTGCGGCTAGGCGCAGCACCGGCGTTTCGTAGAGTCCACGGAGGTTGTAGCTGTAGCGCCACATGTAGCAAAAGATCTTGGCAGCGGTGTCAGGAAATGGGTAGGTAGGAATGCCTGCGCCATGAAGGATATCAATGCCGGCGGCCATTTCCGGTCCGCCCATCCAGCTGGCGATGATCGGTTTCCCTGTGGTTTTAGCGTAGGCCGTCAACCGATCCGCGGTTTGCGAGGGCTCGGACATGCCTTGGGGACAGAGAATCGCGAGCAGACCATCGACATTAGCGTCGTTAACTACGAGGTCGACAACTTTCCTGTAGGTGTCGGGAAGGGCGTCGCCGAGAATATCGACTGGGTTGTTGTGGCTCCAATGGGGCGGCAATAGTTGATCGAGTTGCGCCACAGATTTCTCCGAAAGTTGAGCAAGCTGTCCGCCATTAGCGATGACGGAATCGGCTGCCAGCACACCCGGTCCACCCGCATTGGTTACCACGGCCAAACGAGGGCCACGCGGACGCGGCTGCTTGGCCAGCACCTCAGCCATGTAAAAGAGATCACCTATGGTATTGACGCGCAATACACCACATCGCCGGAACGCCGCTTCCAAGACCTCATCGCTTCCGGTCAGCGAGCCAGTATGCGACGCAGCGGCGTGCGCCGCGGCTTGTGTGCGGCCGGCTTTGATAACGATGATTGGCTTGGTTAGTGTGACTTCGCGCGCGGCAGAGAGGAACTTCCTGGCATCGCCCACCGACTCCATGTACATCACAATGCTGTGGGTTCGCGGGTCGTTTCCCAGATAATCGATCAGGTCGCCCCAGCCCACATCCAGCATCGATCCAACCGAAACAAACGCGCTGAAGCCGACCATTTCCTTCTGGCACCAGTCGAGAACCGCAGTGCATAAGGCGCCGCTCTGGCTAATGAAGGCCACATTGCCCGGCCGCGCCATGTGCGGAGCGAAGGTGGCATTGAGCCCGCTGATGGGATTCATGATTCCAAGGCAATTCGGTCCGAGCAGGCGAACTCCGGTGCCGGCAAGGCGTTCCAGAATCTGCCTTTCGAGTTCTTCGCCTTGCGGGCCGTGTTCCTTGAATCCGGCGGAAATGACAATGATCCCGCGCACGCCAGCCTGGGCGCATTCCGTGACGATCCCGGGAACAGCAGCCGCCGGGGTGACGACTACAGCTAGGTCCACGCGCTCAGGAATCGCGCCGATGTGCGGGTAGGTTTTAATGCCCAGCACACTGGCATATTTGTCACTGACTGGATAAACCGTCCCTCCAAACGGGCTGCTGACCAGGCTCCAAACCACCGCCCGCCCAACGCCCCCTTGCCGCTCGCTGGCGCCGATGACGGCCACGCTACGCGGAGCAAACATGCTATCGAGCGGGTGACCCTCGGAACGGAACACATCATGAGCGCGATCCTGCGTGGGTGGCCTGTTCACTTTGTTGACCGGCTTTGTGGCGCTCATAAAAGATTTAGTTTAAGACAGAACCGGGAAGTAGTCTGCGATGAAGATCACAGGCAAAATCGGTTGGGAAATGGGCCTCATCCCGGATGTTGCTCAGTCTGTTTCCCCAGCGGGATGCGAAGAAGTGACACTGGTGCCGCAAAGTTACAGCGAATTCCCGACATACAGAGCGGGCAATTTGTAGTAACATTCCCCCCATCAAGCCTGCCTTCGGGCAGTGTGGGGTTTGCGTGACGGCTCCTCCGTCACAGTTCCGACTCGGAGGTTTTCATGGACGATCGGGCCCTGGGTAAGTCTTCAAGCACTGCGGTTAGTTCTCAGTCTTCCCCTTCGGTACGTGAAAGTCGCGGCGTGTGGGTTCTTACTGCCTACGGCATTTCGGGATTGGTGCTGTTTGGCGTTCTGATTTATTACTTTTCGACCTACGTCACTCACTAGCGCTTTTGGCTAGACTGGCTAAGTCTTGATTAGCTAGCTGCTGTGTGCTCGGAAGAAACGGCCTCGCTCTGGGCATGAGCTCGGGAGCCCGATTCCGCCCGCGCCAACTCAAGATCGCGATGAAGCACGTCGAGGATCACCATCGGCAGCTCTTTTCCCCATTCGTCCAATTCGTCTTCCGTCCAATTGCCGTTTAAGCGGATGGAGTCGGACAAATCCTCGGGAAATGCCAAGCGGTACTCGCCTTCGCGCTCCAGAATGTCTCCGATTTCGCGACCGGTCGCCAAATCGTAGACGCGGCGGCGGGACCGTCCATTGTCATTGATGAAAGCCAGCAACACTTCGCCATACTCCTCGAAACTGGGGCGGTAATACCAGGCCTGATTGGCCTCAAATTTGGGATGCGGCCTGCGGCGCTTCGGTGCTGCTACGGTTTCAACCGGTTTATCGTGAGTGGGATCGTGGTAAAGGATGCGTTGGCAGGAGTCGCAGAATACGATTTCGCTTGCGGCACGAACCTCGTTGTAAGTCTGAGGGCGAAGCATTACCTGGCAAGCCAGGCATTTGTGATCGCGAACTTCAGAAATACCGGTCCCGCGATGCTTGGAGACCCGATCGTAATGACGCAGCAGATCGGGGTTTACACCAGAACGCAATCCATCGCGGCGGGAATTCCATTCCGCAAGCTGCTTTTCATCTTCCGCGGTGCGCAGCCGGGCCTCGGCCTTCTCTTTCTCGATTTCGGCAGTTTCTTCTTTCAACTCACGCTCGGCCGCTTTGAGATCTTTTTCTCGCGCTTCGGAATTGACCATCAGCTCGAGAATCCGGTCCTCGTTGATACGGATATCCTGTTCGGCAAACTGGATCTCGTGCAGCAGCGCTTTGTATTGCTCGTTGGTTTTTACTTCGAGCGATTGATCGCGATATTTGGAGATTTTCTGTTGCAGGTCCCGAATGGCGGTTTCATATTTGCGGCGGGCGGCTTCATCCGCTTTGATAGCAGCTTTGGCGTTTTCGAGTGCGGCCCTGGTGGCGGCCAGCTTTGCCTCAATTGCCGCCACGCGTTTCGGCAAACCTGCGATTTCGTCTTTCAGGCGCAGGATTTCCCGGTCGGCATTCTGGAGTTCGATAAGCTTCTGAACGTCAGGGAGCATCTTCGAGACTAAGTTGATTTTAGCACGCGCAGAGCGGGCAAAGACCGCATGATGTTGCCAGATCACGACAGGGGTTGGGCTTGGTGGGACGAGGCTGCTCGCGACTTTACGCTTCCCCGATCCGCGGGCCTTGCTGGAAATGATATTGCAAGATTTTGGTGGCCAGTGCCGGGCTCATAGCGGGGGTCTCGGCCTCGATGGTGCGGACGACCTGGCCGCGGCACAGAACTTCGGTCGAGGCCAGCCCGGCAATTTCCGCCGGCAATACCAGGTTGATTTCCAGTTGAACATTCGGGGCAACGCGATCTTCTGCCCGGAATAACATCCCCGAACGGCTGATGTTTTCGGTCGTTCCCATTCGCCAATCCTGGTGGCCGATTTGGCGGTAACGCAGCGGCAAATTGAGCTTGAAACGCTGCGCACGAAACGGAGCTGCCTTTTCAGAATCAGCTTGAGCTGAACGAGCGGACATGGCAGCCTCCTGAGGTTGCGGCGCATCCAGAGCCTGCCGCACTCGGGCCCGCAGTGCCGGCAGAGTAAAAGGTTTTTGCAGCAGATTGATGCCCTCATCCAGCGTGCCATTATGGCCGATGGCATTTTCGGTATAGCCGGACATGTAGAGCACCCGGGTTTCTGCTCGCATTGCCGTAATGCGCTGCGCCAACTCGCGGCCGTTCATGCCTGGCATGATTACATCAGTGAGCAGAAGATGAATCGGACCCGAGTGAGCCTTTGAGATTTGTAAGGCGATGTTGGGATCTGCGGCTTCAAACACGGTGTACCCCTGGGCTTGCAGAAATTGCTGGGTGAGCTCCCGGACCGTGCTCTCATCTTCAACCAGAAGGATGGTTTCCTGGCCGTGGACGGCTTCGGTCACAGCGGCGGCCGGTTGGGGAGCAATGATTTCTCCGGCTGCGCTTACGCGGGGGAGATAAACCTTGAAAGTGGTGCCCTTGTTGAGTTCGCTGTAAACCCAAATATAGCCGCCGCTTTGCTTAACGATGCCGTACACGGTTGAGAGACCCAATCCGGTGCCTTTGTGCCCCTTGGTGGTAAAGAACGGCTCGAAAATGTGAGTCTGGGTCTCGGCATCCATCCCCATGCCAGTATCGCTGACGGCGATCATTACGTATTCACCGGGCTCGACTCCGGCGTGGGTGCGGGCGTAGCTTTCATCCAGCCTGGCGTTGGCGGTCTCGATTACAAGATTTCCGCCGTGGGGCATGGCATCGCGAGCGTTGACCGCGAGATTCATGATCACCTGCTCGATTTGGCCAGGATCGGCTTTCACCAATCCAAGATCTCCGCCCGGAACCATGACCAGATCGATGTCCTCCCCAATCAGGCGTGTGAGCAGCTTCAGGTTTTCTGTAACTACCGTGTTCAGATCGAGCAGCTTGGGCGCCAGCATTTGTTTGCGGCTAAAGGCGAGCAACTGAACGGTAAGCGAAGTGGCCCGTTTGGCGGCCTTGGCGATCTCCTGGGCGGGGCCGCGCACTGCCGGATCCGGACCGATGCGTTCGAGCAAAAACTCGCAGTAGCCGGAGATCACCATGAGCAGATTGTTGAAGTCGTGCGCGATGCCGCCGGCTAGGCGTCCCACGGCTTCCATTTTCTGGGCTTGCCGCAGTTGCTGTTCCAGGACGCGGTGCTGGGTAATGTCTTCGGCGAAAAGCTCAAAGAAGGGCCTATTCTTTTCGTCGTGAATAGTGCGCCCGGAGAGTCGCACGAAGATGGTGCTGCCGTCCTTGCGAAGCCACTCGGCAACAACGCCGGTGAAGCGCTGTGAGGAGCGGAAATAATCGGCCGCGGTGAACCACTGTTGCGACTCGGCATAAAGCGTGGGCAAGCTCCGGCCTACCAAGTCGGAGGCAGAAGCGTAGCCCAACATGGTAACCAGCGCAGGATTCGCGCTCAGAAGTTTACCCGTAGCATCGCAGCGGCAAATGCCGTAAGGAGCGTTGGTCACCAAGGAGCGGAAATTTACTTCCGAGCGCCGCAGCCCCTCCTGCGCCGAGCGCAGCGCGGCGTTGAACCAACAGATAAGCAACGCCACAAAAACAAACAAAAGCAGATGTATGATGGCCTTGCGATATTCGGCCGGGGAGTGTCCTCCGGCAAGTGAGAAGTAGCTGCTTACCGTTAAGGCAAATGATGTCGCAACTAAACCGGGTTTCCAGCCGCCGTACCAGGCGCTCACCATGATGGCGACGGCAAAAACCAACAAGCGGCTTTCCACCAGGTCGGAGAGCATGAGCGCAGGAATCAGGGCAAGAATTACGCTGAGAATGGCGACGCCGTATCTCAGGACCGGCGCCCGGGACGGAGAGATGTGACGTGTGCGGAATAGGGGGAGCCGCATACAAACCCAATCTATTTCCCGCAATGGCACTGGGCGAGTTACGGGAGTGCATGCGGGCAGGGGCAGGTGGGCGCTGGCCAGAAGGACAAGCCCGTAAGGACGAAGGCGTGCGCTGAAGATACAACCAAGCGGCTTTGCGGATAGCCGGTCCGGGGTGCGCAATTTTTCTAGAATCCGAACCAACACTGGCAACTATCAGGCGGTCGGCATTAGCATTGCCTTCCAAGAGCTATGAACATCGGCTTGTTTGGCGGTACCTTTGATCCTATCCACCTCGGCCACACGGCATTGGCACGCGCCGCCATGGATCGTTGTGAGCTAGGGCAAATTTATTTCGTTCCCGCCAATGTTCCGCCGCACAAACGACCGGAATCCCCGGCATCGTTTTTTGATCGCTATGCCATGGTGGCGCTGGCGACCATCGGCGAGAAACGTTTTTTGCCGTCGCTGCTGGAGGCGCCGGGAACCGCTTTGCCACAAGTCGGCGGCAAGAAGAGCGGCCAGGCCGTCCCGAGCGCAAACTACACGATTGACACCGTGCGGCGCCTGCGACCCATGCTGAAGAAGGCTGACCGCTTGTTTTTTCTGATCGGGATTGACGCCTTCCGCGAGATTGCGAAATGGCATGAAGCGGAAGCGCTGCTGCGCGAGTGCGAGTTTATCGTTGCCAGCCGGCCGGGATATTCTTTAGCGGACGTCGCGAATGCCTTGCCGGATGCGTTGCGCCCCAAAGCCGAGGTGACCAAGCCTTTCTCCAAACAGCCGGCCAGAGGCGACCTGGTGCTGCCCGGAGTGAGCATCCACTTGCTGGAAAACGTGCAGCAGAACATCTCGGCAACTGCCATTCGTGAGGCTGTTTCCGCCAAGCGTGTATTGACCAGGTTCGTCGATCCCGCGGTGGCGGAGTACATCAAGAAAATGGAGCTATATAGGAGCCGTTAGCTGTTGGTGCCTGGTCGTTCGCAAACCCCAACTCCGCTAGAATGGAAGCCGGACGGCCAAAACAAGCGACTGAGGACGAACGTCCACTGATTGCATGAAAAAGAACGACCTGAAGCGACAGGTAGCTGAAGCGATCATCGCCTGCCAGGAAAAAAAGGCAGAAGAAATCACCATTCTTGAACTGGAAAAAGGATCGGGAGCGTTTACCGATTATTTTGTGGTGTGCAGCGGAACGAATCCGCGGCAAATCCAGGCGATCTCCGATGAGGTGGAAGAGCGGCTGAAAAAATCCGGGATGCGTCCCACCCACGTCGAAGGCTATAAGCAGGCGGAATGGGTACTCCTGGACTACGTGGATTTCGTGGTGCATGTTTTTTCGGAGAAGTCGCGCTGGTTTTATGATCTGGAGCGACTTTGGAAATCGGCCAAGCGGCTGGAGTTGTCTGACTTGACGCGCGCCAGGACGCGGCGAAGCATGACGCGCAAGCGAGCGTAGGGCAATGACAACAATCACGCCAGTGGGTGACGTGCAAAAATCGCCTTCGGATTGGGGTTCGTCATACCGCCTGATCGCTTCCGAGAAGTGGAAGGCGAAGTCGGCGGCGATGGGGCGCGATGTCACCGAGGCACTCGTGGCATACGCCAACCCTCAACTAGGCATGAAAGTACTGGATTTAGCCAGTGGCACAGGAGAGCCGGCAATCGCGGTTGCATCGCGAATCGGACCGGAAGGACATCTCACTGCCCTGGATGTGAGTTCCGAGCTTTTGCAGATTGCTAGTGATCGAGCTCAACAACGCGGGCTAACGAATGTCAGTGTTCGACAGGCCGACGCGCACCATCTCCCTTTTCCGGATGCAACCTTCGATCTTGTTACCAGCCGCTTTGGCGTGATGTTTTTCGAAGACGCTGTGGGGGCGCTGGGCGAAGCCAACCGCGTGCTTAAGCCTGGCGGCCGAGCGTGCTTTCTGGCTTGGGGGACGTTCGAGCAGCCATTCTGGCAAAGCAACATGGGCGTTGTTGTCGAACACATCGGCGGCCCAGCGCTGGTTCCGGGCGGTCCGGATCCATTCAAGTTTGCCCAAAGCGGCAGTCTCTCTTCCGCGCTGCAGCAAGCGGGTTTCCGCGAGATCGAAGAGCAAACCAGACAAATTCCCTGGACCTGGCCCGGGACTGCGGAGGAAGTCTGGGAGCAAGCGCGTGCAGTCGCCACGCCGTTCCTGCCACTGCTGGACCGGATTCCAGCCGATAAATGGGATGAGATCAACCGGGATGTTCATCGCGCTATAAATTGCTATCGTGACGGCGACTGCATCAAATTTGGCGCGCTGGTAACGCTGGCGTCGGGCAGGAAAATTAACCACCAAGGGCATGAAGTTACACCGGGTAATTTGCGTGGTACTGAACCATCGCGTCCTTAGTGGCTCTTCCCATGAAAATTAAAATCGCATGGATCGGCAAGACCAAAGAGCCTTCCATTCAGATTCTCACCGACGAATACCTCAAACGCCTGAACCGCTATGCCGACGTGGAGGCTTCTGCTCTCAAAGACGGATCAGCTTTGCTGCGGCTGTGTGCGCGCGAAGCACGTCCGAGATATTCACTGGTTTTGCTCGATGGTAAAGGAAAGCAGTTTTCCTCAGAAGAATTCGCGAGTTGGCTGGCAGACTATCAACATCGCCACTCGATGCCGCTGTTATTTGCGGTGGGACCGGCGGATGGTTTCAGCGACGAAGCGAGGCAGGCGGCCGGGTTCCTACTTTCGCTGGGCAAGATGACCTTAGCCCACGAGCTCGCCCGAGTGGTACTGCTGGAGCAACTCTATCGCGCATTCACAATTCTGAAAGGACATCCTTACCATTTGGATCACTAGCACTTCACGGATGCTGTATGAGTACAATCGAAACCACCCAACAACATGCCAGACGTTCGCCGTGGGTTGATCATTGTCAATACGGGGCCAGGAAAAGGCAAGACGACTGCGGCCATGGGAACCGCGTTGCGCGCCGTCGGCCAAGGCATGCGCGTGCTGATGCTGCAATTTCTGAAAGGCTCGTGGCATTACGGGGAACTCGATGCCGTGCAGGCCTTCGGCGATAAGTTTGTGATGAAGCAGATGGGGCGCGGGTTTGTGAAAGTAGGCGCGGAAAAGCCTGATCCCGAAGATATTCGTATGGTTGAGGAGGCATGGGCGGAAGCGGAGCGCGCGATCTTGTCGGCCGAGTGGGACCTGGTCATTCTGGATGAGATCAATTATGCGATCAGCTATGGCATGCTCGATCCCGCACGAGTGGCAGAGGTTCTCAAGAAAAAGCCGGAGATGATACACGTGATTCTGACGGGCCGAAACGCGCATCCCACAATTGTCGAACTTGCTGATACAGTAACAGAGATGCGCCAGGTGAAGCATGCTTACGAGAAAGGCGTGATGGCGCAAAGGGGCATCGAGTATTGAGTTGAACCGCTTATTCGTTGACAAAGCGGCGCGAGTGATCCGGCGCAAAGCAGACGCTCTCGCCGGTCGGCTGTATCCCCTGGAAAAGACGCTTGAGCGGATGGCCGCGCGGCCCTTTGAGCTGCATTTGGAGCTCACCAATCTCTGTAACGCAAACTGCGTTTTCTGTCCGTACCAATTCCAGGAGCGGCAGATCCAATTTATGTCCGAGGAGGTCTTTTACAAGGCCGTCGGGGACTACATCGATACAGGAGGTGGCTCCGTCGGCCTTACGCCGATTGTTGGCGACGCACTCATCGACCCCAAATTCCTGGAGCGGGTTCGTTATCTGCGATCGTGCCCGCAAATTGATCGCATTTGGCTGACCAGCAACTGTATCCTGCTAGACAAATTTGGCATAGACGCTGTCTTGCAGTCTGGCATTACTGCCATAAACGTGAGCACTGCGGGTTTTGACGCGGGGATGTACGAGCGGGTGTATCGCAGCGGCTCTTATCAACGGATGCGGCGGAATGTGGTGGAGCTTGTGCAGCGAAATGCGGCGCTTGGATCGCCCGTCGCCATTACCATCGCGTTGCGTCCCGATCGGCCGCTCGACGCGGTGTTGCGTGATTCGGATTTTCAGCCTATATTGGCGCACCATCCGCAGCTCGACTACACATGGTCGTTTACTTCGGCTGGCGGACGGATCACGCGCAGTATTTTGCCGCCGGTGATGAAGCTGCGGGTCGTAACGTCGCGACCTGAGCCATGCGTGAACACATACAACGGGCCCATGGTTCTGCCTGACGGCACGGTGATGGGCTGCAGTTGTGTAGCGGCGATGGACGCCGTGGAAGACTTGGGAATTGGCAACATTTTGCAAACGTCGCTGTCGGAGATTTGGTCGGGTTCTAAGCTGCGCGGGCTGCGGTCGAGCTTCGCCGCGAGAGTTCTTAACCCCACTTGCGCGACCTGCGATATGTACCGCAACCTGGAATTTTATCGGACGAGCGATGGGCGCCGGCGATCGGCACTCAATCAGGCGCGCAAGCAAGGGCAGGTTGTCAAGGCGAAGGCCGCTGTGACCGGCCCCTTTTCGGGCGGTTAGGCTGGCATCTTCAATTCGTAGGCGGTGCGAAGGAAGGAATCGAATGCAGTATGGCATGGTTCAAGCGACAATCCGGTGAGCTGGATACCTCAGGAGAGAAGAAGAAGGTTCGCACCGAGGGTTTATGGGTCAAGTGCGACGACTGCCGGCAGATTATCTGGAAAAAAGATCTCGAAGAGAACCTGAACGTTTGTCCCAAGTGCGAAAAACACTTCCGCATCGACGCGCGAACCCGGCTGGCGTTGCTGCTTGATGACAGCCAGTACGAGACCTTTGATAGCGACCTGGCCTCTACCGATCCGCTTGGCTTTGTGGACCTGAAACCATACGCGTCCCGTCTCGAACAAGCCAAAGCTGAAACCGGTCTGAAGGATGCCGTGATTAATGCCCGCGGCAAGCTGAACGGGCGTTCCGTGATTGTCAGCGCAATGGAGTACGCATTTATCGGAGGCAGCATGGGAGCGGTAGTGGGCGAAGCTATTACCCGTGCGATTGAACAGTCGATCCAGTCCAAAGCGCCTCTCATTATTGTTTCTGCCTCAGGCGGGGCGCGCATGATGGAAGGCGTAGTCAGCCTCATGCAATTGGCGAAAATTTCAGCCGCACTGGCCAGGCTGGATGAATCGCGAGTGCCCTATGTCTCCGTGCTGACCGATCCAACCACCGGAGGCGTAACGGCTTCATTCGCGATGCTCGGGGATTTGAATATTGCCGAGCCGGGAGCGCTGATCGGATTTGCCGGCCCCCGCGTGATTGAACAGACGATCCGGCAAAAGCTGCCGGAGGGCTTTCAGCGCAGCGAATTTCTCTTAGAGCACGGGATGCTGGACGCGGTAGTCTCCCGCAAGCACATGAAGTCCTATATCGGACGCGCACTGGACTTCATGACCCCAGCCCAAGCCTGAAGAAACGATGGTCAAACCCAGTTCAACCACCGTGAAATTTTTCACTGATGTGTGTTCAGCGTGCGCCGCGTGATCTCCTCAACCGGTGCGAGGTCGTCGGTGAACACGCCGGTTCCAACCGGTACCTTGAAGTCGGCGATCTCTGTCTCAGCACGTCGCACCAGGCGTTTGGCTGCGGAATCACCCTCGAAATTCTCAAGCCGTGCATGAATTGAAGCAGCGGTTGTTTCCTGCCGAAAGGCCAGAAGCATGAAGTTGCCGCTATCAATCGGGAGAACCAGTACGGACAGAAAGACCTGCTGTAACGTAGCGACGGTCGGGGCCGATAACTCGTGCCTGCGGCTCGCGTCGAACAAGTTCATCATCAACAAGCCATGTGGGGACATATGCGCTCGAACCGCTGCGAAAGACTCGCGGGTAACGAGGTAAAAGGGAATGTAGGGCCCTCCCTGGTAGAGGTCCACGTGTACCAGGTCGTAGATGCTCTGATTTCTTGTGAGCCAGGGGCGCGCGTCCGCAACATAAATGTGAAGTTTGCCGTCCTGAGGGTTCATTCCGAAAAAGCGAACGGCCGCTTCGACCACCGCAGGGTCAATCTCGACCGCATCAACCTCGACTTCCGGTGCCGTGACCCTCGTAGATGCGATGGAACCGCCGCCGCCGAGCCCCAGCACCAGCAACCGTTTTGCCGGCACCAGCAGCGGTCCAAGAGCGAAGTCGTCGTAGTAGTGCCCCGTCCATCCGCCGGAACTATCGCGTATGGTGTGCACGCTTTGTTCGTCGTTCAGGTTAAGGACCAGCCACTTCCCTCTGCGAACCACCCGCACCAGGTTATACGCTGACTCCGCCGCCCAGACGGTGCTCCGAGGCCAGATCCTCGGTGGCACAAAGGGCAAAATTGCGGCGATTAGCCCGAGTGTGAGTACTGCAGCACGGACGTGCAGCGCGAATCCTGCGACGGCCGTCACCGCGGACAGAAGACAGATGACCTCTAATGTTCTCTGTGTCCCCAAGTGTGGCACGAGGAAAAAGCTGGTGCTGAGTATTCCAGCGATGCTGCCGATTGTGGAAACCGCATAAATCCTGCCGGCTACCGATCCGATCCGTCCCGCCTGTGCGAGCAAACGAATCAGAAAAGGGCAAGCGGTTGCCATCGCCGTCATGGGCGGTGCAAAGATGACGAGGCTGGCGAGTGTGGTCCCGGTGAAGTCTCCCAGCCTTACAAAAGAGTGGAGCAGAGAATGCACCGTGAAGAGAATGCCGAGCTGATACAACGCACTGCCGAGAATCGTGCAATAAAGAGCAAGGTCGGTTCGGCTGCGATCGGCGATCCAGCCGCCGAGAGTGTAGCCCACGGCGAGTGCCGCCATCACGACCGAGATCATGCTGCCCCACACGTAAATCGAGTATCCGAAGTAGGGAGCATATAGCCGAAAGGCCACGAGTTCCTGTGCCATGATGATTGCGCCCGTGAAAGCAGGGGTAGCAAACCACAGGGCGAGGCGGACTCGAGTTACGCACTCGGCGGCAACGCGTTCTGAGTGGACGGCAGTAAACCTGCCCGGCAGGACTTGGTCTTGAGCGCTCATTTGATAACCTCCCGCAATCGGACCCGGAACGGCCAGAGCCCGACGACCGTCGCGAAGCGTTGCAGGCGATCGTGGGCCGTGCCATGGACAGCAAACGGGGCCGTCCGCTTTGGCGACGGCCATATCGAAGAGTTACTGAACCGCCGGCACAATGGCATTCACAGTGTTAGTGGTCATATCAAACGCCATCATGTCAGAAACGACTGCGCCCCCCGTGGTTGTGACCACAGCGCGCAAGTCGGTGGGGGAATAAGCAGCCCCATGCGTGAAGGGAAAAGTCAAAGTCTGGCCAGCGCTTATACCTCCTGATCTCGTAATCGCAGTAGTGCCAGCGCGTGCAATGACGACCAATTGGTATTGAGTCGCAGTGGTGCCGGTGTTTGTGATGGTAACCGCTCCCGTTTGCCCTCCTAAGAATTGCAGAGCGGGAGTGTGCAGGGTTGTGCCCGGCGTTATATAGGGTAAAGCGGCGTTGACTTCGCCATTCGAACCTAGAACGGCGACAGCAGCAACATGCTGCTCGCTCCTCCAGTAACGTTTGCGCTGTAACTGGCAGCAGTGGCCCCATTCTGGAATATGATGGGAATAGTCTGATTTGCCGACAGGCTTAACGTCTCTGTCATTACCACTGTGCCGCCGGCATCGACAATGTTTACGATTACGCTGTCAAGTGCTTCGTCGGTGATATTTGATACGATGACTTGCAGCTCTTGCGACGGACCCAGCTGTACGGCCCCAACAAATAGCTCGACTAGGGTGAAGGCCTTCGATTTGACTACATAGCATAGGCTCAAGATTGCCCCAGCGGCGAACAGGGCAACCAGTTTCCGAAACGTTCCCAGCTTCTTCATGACTTCCTCCTTTTTCTTGCAGGTTCAACAGCGACTCGGCGATGCATATTGCTGTTCTCAATGGTTACCGCCGGGGTGGCGCTGCCCCCTTCTAACAAAACTCCTATACCGCGATCTGTACCCGTCTGGTAGCGGGTCTCGAGTCGGTCCACCTTGCCGGACGA
>Ga0187781_10001861_pt1 | contig 16056 bp, 14 predicted proteins | sample 0715_SJ02_MP02_2_FD_132447 | JGI IMG/M metagenome (GOLD analysis project Ga0187781, IMG submission 132447) | Tropical peat soil microbial communities from peatlands in Department of Meta, Colombia - 0715_SJ02_MP02_20_MG | ecosystem: Environmental > Terrestrial > Soil > Wetlands > Peat | place...
CAACGGCGTGGTGCTGTCGCTGGAGGCGCTGCTCGCCGAGAGCGACATGCTCATGGGCCAGGGAGTGCCGGTGTTCGAGCGGCTGCGCGTCTCGCCGCACTGCCCGCTGATCCTGCCCTCGCACGTGCTGCTCGATCAGGCGCGCGAGCGCGCCCGCGGCTTGAATGCCATTGGCACCACCGGCCGCGGCATCGGGCCGGCCTACGAGGACAAGGTGGCGCGCCGGGCGCTGCGGGTCGCGGACCTGTTCCAGCGCGACCGCTTCGCCGCGAAGCTCGGCGAGGTGCTCGACTTCCACAACTTCCTGCTGCAGCACTACTACCGGCAGCCGGCGGTCGACTTTCAGCGGACGCTGGATGCGCAGCTCGCGCTCGGCGAGCGGTTGAAGCCGCTGGTGACGGATGTCACCCGCTCGCTCGAGGAGCTGCGCGAGGCCGGCGCCAACGTGCTCTTCGAGGGCGCACAGGGCGCGATGCTGGATGTGGACCTGGGCACCTATCCCTTCGTCACCTCTTCCAACACCACGGCCGGCTTCGCCGCCACCGGCACAGGTCTTGGTCCGCGCGCCTTCGACGGCGTGCTCGGTATCGTCAAGGCCTACACCACCCGGGTGGGCGCCGGGCCCTTTCCGACCGAGCTCTTCGATGAATACGGCGAGCACCTCTCGCGCGTCGGCCACGAGTTCGGCTCGGTTACGGGCAGGCGCCGGCGCTGCGGCTGGTTCGACTCGGTGGCCTTGAAGCGCGCGATCGTGAACTCGAGCGTCTCGGGCCTTTGCATCACCAAGCTCGACGTGCTCGATGGGCTCGACACGATCCGGATCGGCGTCGGCTACCGGATCGATGGGGTCGTGACCCCCGAGCCGCCGCTCACGGTGGAAGGCTACGCGGGTATCGAGCCGGTGTACGAGGAGCTCCCGGGCTGGCGCGAATCGACCGTCGGGGTGACCGACTACGGCGCGCTCCCCGGCAACGCCCGCCGCTATCTCGAGCGGCTCGCGGAGCTCACCCAGGTGCCGCTCGACATGATCTCCACCGGTCCGGACCGCGACCAGACCATCGTGCTGCGGCACCCGTTCGGTGCTTAAGCCGCTCGCCGCGACCGTTCCGCGCGCGACGCCCTCTGCCCGCATCGCGCTCGCGCTGATCATCCTCGGAGCCTGCGCGCTGGTGGCCAGCACCTGGCACGTGTTCTTCGCGACCTGGGACGAGCCGGAGCACCTCGCCGCCGGCGTGGAGCTGCTCGATCGTGGCTACTACGAATACGACACCGAGCACCCGCCGATCGGCCGCGTGGTGCTCGCGCTCGGGCCGTGGCTCGCCGGCGCCCACTCCTACGGCACGCCTCCCCCGAGTGGCGTGACCGAGGGCGAGGACATCCTCTACCGCGACGGCAAGTATGACCTCTATCTCACGCTCGCCCGCGCCGGCGCGCTGCCGTTTCTCGCGCTGCTGCTCCTCGTGACCTGGCTGTGGGCGCGGCGGATGCTGGCCGGCGAAGGCGCGGCGCTGCTTGCGGTGATCCTGCTCCTCTCGGTGCCGCCGGTGTTGGGACACGCGGGCCTCGCGGCGCTCGATGTGGCCGCCGCCGCGACCATCCTGCTCGCCCTCTATGCGCTCGACCGCTGGCTCGACACGCCGAACTGGCGCACGGCGGTCCTGTTCGGGCTCTCGAGCGGACTGGCGATCGGCACCAAGTTCTCGGCCGTGCCCTACATCGGGATGTCGCTGCTCGCGCTCGGGGCGACTCACTGGGTGCTCGCGCGGCGCGTCCCGCCCGAGGCGCGCGCGCCCACCTGGCGGCTGCGCGCGCCCGAGCTCGCCCTCGCAGCCCTCGCGGCTTTCATTCCGCTCTTCCTCGCCTACGGCATCCGCGCGCCGAATGAGGCCCGGGTGGATGCGCGCTTCGACTGGGCGGTGTATTACCTGCTGCAGCAGCGCGGCGCCGAGCATGCATTCGGGGTGCTCCTCGGGCACCTGTGGCTGCCGCGCGAGCTCAAGGATCTCCTCAACGGCATCGTGGCCGTCGAGGCGCACAACGACACCGGGCACCTCGGCTACCTGCTCGGGCAGATCCGCACGACCGGCTGGTGGTACTTCTACCTGGTGGCGCTTGCGGTGAAGACGCCGCTGCCGCTGCTCGCGGCCGGCAGCGCCGGGGTCGCCTGGCTCGCCCGCGAGGGCTGGCGGAGCGGGGACAACTGGCGCATCACGCCCGCGATCCTGATCGTCGCGATCCTCGTATTCGCGAGCGGCTTCAGCCACATCAACATCGGCATCCGCCACGTGCTGATCCTCTACCCGCTGCTTGCGCTCGGGGCTGCGTGGGCGGTGACGCGCTCGTGGGCGGCCTTGCGCCGCGTCCCGGACCGGGGCCTCGCGGCGGCCGGCACGGTGGTGCTCGCGGCACTCCTCACCTGGCAGCTCTCGACGCTCTGGACCGTGTGGCCGGACTATCTCGCCTATTTCAACGAGACCGTCTCCCATCCCGAGCGCGTACTGGTCGACTCCGATCTCGACTGGGGCCAGGATCTGCGGCGCCTCGAGAAGAGGGCGGCGGAGCTCAAGATTCAGCGCCTGAGCCTCGCCTACCGCGGCACGGCGGACCTGACGCGCGAGCCGCTGCCGCCGCTCGTGATCCTGCCGCCCCGCCAGCCGGCCACCGGCTGGGTGGCGGTCTCCGAGCTCGCGCGCACCCGCAATCTCGAGGACTACGCCTGGCTCGATGCCTACACGCCCGTCGAGCGTATCGGCAAGTCGATCGATCTCTACTACATCCCGTAGCGGGAGGGGGAGGCTCGCGATGTCGAAACTCTACGCCGAGAGCCATCGGAAGCTGCAGCGTCAATTCGATACCGAACGGCTCGCCGATCGGATCGAGCAGCGGCTGTTTCGCGATCACGTGACGGAGGACGACAAGGCCTTCATCGAGCGAATGGACATGTTCTTTCTCGCGACGGCCAACGCTGCCGGCTGGCCCAACTGCTCGTACAAGGGAGGCGATCCCGGGTTCGTGCGCGTGATCGATCCACAGACGCTGGTGTTCCCGAACTACGACGGCAATGGCATGTACCTCTCCATGGGTAACACGCTCGAGAACCCGCACGTGGGACTGCTGTTCATCGATTTCGAGAACCAGAAGCGCCTGCGGGTGAATGGCGTAGGAGAGATCGTCGCGGCGGAATCGATCGATCCGCCGTACCCGGAAGCTCAGTTCGTCGTCAAGGTGTCGGTGCGGCAGGTGTTTCCCAATTGCCCGCGCTACATCCATAAGCTCCAGCGCGTCGAGCCCTCGAAGTACGTGCCGCGCCCGGCTGTGCGCACCCCGGTGCCGGGATGGAAGCGCGCCGACTGGGCCTGCGATGTGCTGCCGGCCGGGGATCCGGCGCGCGCCAAGGAAGAATGACCGGCTAGTTGCTGAAGGAGATCGCCCCGCGGCTGAGCTCCGTCTTGAAGAGCGTGCGCGCCTTGTCGCAGCGCACGTTGTCCGCGCACGGGTCGTTGGCTGCGCGCAGAATCAGCTGCAGGCGGTACGAGCGCGCGCTGTCGCAGACGCTGTGACCGTTCTCGGTGTTCTGGGCGCAGAACTTGCCGACGTCCCAGACGTAGCTGCCGGTCTCGATCGTGGGGAAGGTGGCGTTCGACTTGAATTTCTCCAGGAAGGTTTTCATCGTGGCGGCGTCGAACAAGCTGGTGAGCAGCCGGCTGGTGTCGCCCGGCTGGACCTTACCCATGATGCGCACGCCCGAGTCCGCCATCTGCCAGTAGAGGCGCAGGCTCAGCGCGGTGTTGGGGGGAATGTTCGCGCTGGTCCAGGTGATGGTGAACGAGGACTTGCGCGAGATCCGGGTATCGGTATCGAGCACCGTCAGGTGTACCTGCGGATCGGCGGCCAGCGCGGGCTGCGTGCCGAGCGGGGTGATGAGGAACGTGGCCGCGGAGAGGGCGCGCACGCGCGCGGTCGCTCGATGGGTCGAGCCGTGGCCGATCGGCGTATTCATGCGGTCTCCTTTAGTACCCAGGGCCACGAAACGTACAGGGCGTTTCGCGAAGAATCATCCGCCCGGTAAAGCACGGGAACATGGGAACCGACTCCAAAGTAGTCCCCGGCACCCGCACCGTCAAAACAACGAGCCAACGCCACGGTATAAAAGCTGCGACGCGAGCTGCCGCGGACGACTCGTCCACTGCTGTCCAGAAAGTCATAGATGAGGCCCCAGGAGGTCACGGGGCGGATCGTGGCCGCGACCACGATCCCGGTCGTGAGCTCACCCGTCAGCAGGAATCTGTAGGTTCTATACAAGAGCACGACAAAACCGGCGGGCACCAGGTCGAAGATCAAGATCATGACCATGGCCGGGAGTGCCACCGGGGTTAACCCGGTGGTGGCGATTCGCCAGCCCAGGGCCAGTGAGCAGGCGGTGGCGACGGTGCCGAAGGCCGCTGCCATGACGACGATCCATTTTCCCCGGGAGCTCAGGCGGGGATGCCTGACGGCGTCTGCGCGGAAAATTGGGGCCGCCTTCAGGGTATCGGCGGAGGTGAGTGGTTTGTTGAGGCGTGGCGTGCGGGTAAGCAGGTACGCGATGAGACAGAGATTGGCGGCCATGAGCACGCCCATCGCGATCAACAGTTTCAAGACAGCCACCCCGCGGCACATCCCCAGTCCGCTCTATTACATCACATGTAGTTGCCGCCCCTGTGAGCCCCGCCGGGACTTTCGGGCGTGATCGCGCACATTTGCGGCCTCAACCGCAGTCAGGGAGATCGCTATTCTTGAGGGTGTGCTGCCCCATATCACTAGGTGATACACTATGCGTGCCCGGCGTGTCTTTAAGACCAGGACCCTCAAGCGCTGGAGCCGTAAGGCCGATATCGATGATGAGGTGCTGTGTATCGCCGTTGAGGAAATGGCGCGCGGCTTGATCGATGCGGACCTGGGTGGCCGGACATTCAAGAAGCGGATACCGGCAGTCGGTCGCGGCAAGCGCGGAGGTGCCAGGACGATCGTCGGAAGTAACCTACTGTTGGCAATGGAAGCGAAGCTACTCGAAAAAGCCGTGGTCGAGGGTGAGCTCGAGGAGATCTGCCGTGAAGAAGAGTCGCCTGCTTAGTGAGATGCGCGAAACAGCGCGCGGGCTCGAGCGCGTTGGGGCGCTGGAGAAGCACACCATGCGGGAGTTCGACGTCTTGACGCTGCCTCCGATCAAGGAGCTTACGGCGAAGCAGATTCGTGCGCTCCGGATCCGGAGCCGGGTCAGTCAGGCAGTGTTCGCGGCCATGCTGAACACCAGCATCTCGACCGTCCAGAAGTGGGAAATTGGGGAGAAGCGGCCGAGCGGGCCGTCGCTGAAATTGCTGGACGTCATTCACCGCAAAGGCATAGGCGCTCTATCCTGACAGCGCTGTGCCGTGGGGTCGCAGGCCGCAGAGGGAAGTGACAAGTGGCAAGACGGCGAAATAAGTATCTAGGCTCTTCGTTCGACGAGTTTCTGCGATCTGAAGGGCTTTATGAGAACGCGACTTCACTCGCCTGGAAGAGGGTGTTGTCGTGGTCAGACGCCCTTCGCGCCCGGCGCCCTTGCCAGCCTGCCGCCCAGCCACACCGCCGGAACCGCCGGAATGACGACCCCTAAGTTGTACCACCACGGGAAGCGCGGCCAGGAGAGGACCAGGTGCAGCGCCGCGAGATAGATCCCTATCAGGCCCGCCAGCGCCCATACGGCGCTGCGGCGCCGTGAGATCTTCGCTGCCGTCCAGCCGCCCGCGATCTCGGCCAGCACCCAGAACACCAGGTTGCAGCCGGCCATCGCTGCCGTGAACGTGAACACGCCCTCTCTCATCCACTGCCGCCCGTGGACGGCGTAGTCGCTCCAGACGAGCGCCAGTCCCTGCGCCAGCGCAAAGAACACGATCGTCCACATGACCGCGCCAGCGACGACACCGAGGATGCTCTTCACCATGTGGGGACCTCCCCGTGGTCTGACTCAGCTTTGCGCCGGCTCCAGGAGCCTCGCGATGCGCGCGAGCGGTGGAGGGTGCGAGTAATAGAACGCTACGTACAGCGGATCGGGGGTCAGTGTGCTGGCGTTGTCGCGATGCAGCTTCACCAGCGCCGCGGCGAGCTCGGCGGCGCTCGCATGCGCCCGTGCAAACTCATCGGCCGCGAATTCATGCCGCCGCGACCAGAGCGAGGCGAGCGGCGTGATGAAGAATGCGAACGCCGGCACCGCCAGCATGAACAACAGCAGCGCGGCGTGCGGGGAGGGGGTCGGCACGCCGAGTGCGTGGTAGAAGCCCGCCTGCCCGGCGAGCCAGCCGAGGAGCGCTAGGCCCGCGAAGGCGGCCGCGACCGAGACCAGCAGGCGCTTACGGACGTGCTTCAGGCGGAAGTGGCCGAGCTCGTGCGCCAGCACCGCTTCCACTTCTCCGTGGCCGAGAGTCTCGAGCAGCGTATCGAAGAACACGATGCGCTTGTGCCGGCCGATCCCGGTGAAGTACGCGTTGCCGTGGCTCGAGCGGCGCGAGCTGTCGACCACGAACACGCCCTTGGAAGCGAAGCCGCAGCGCTCGAGCAGCGCCTCTATGCGGCTCTTGAGCGTCTCGTCGGCGAGCGGCACGAAGCGGTTGAAGAGCGGGGCGATGAACACCGGCCACGCCCAGGCCATGACGAACATGACCGCGAGCCACAGGCACCACGCCGCAAGCCACCACCAGCGCCCCGCGCTCTCCATCAGCCAGAGGGTCGCCAGCAGGACGGGCCCGCCCAGCACGACGGCGAGCGCCACGCTCCGGGCGAGATCACTCAGGTAGAGCGCGGCGGTCGTACGGTTGAAGCCGAAGCGCGCCTCGAGGCTGAACGTGTGCCACAGCGAGAGCGGCAGGCTCACGAGGCGGATCACGAGCACGACGGAGGCGACCACGAACAGCCCGAGCCACGGCTCGGCGAGCGGCGAGCGGCGCCAGAGCGCATCGATGGCCGCGATGCCGCCGCCGACCGTGAGGGCGAGGACCAGCAGGGCGTCCACGATCGAGCTGATGCGGCCGAGGCGCAGCTTCGCCAGGGTGTAATCGGCGGCTTTCGCGTGCTGCTCGGCCGAAATGCTGGCCGCGAACGCCGCCGGCACCACGCCGCGCAGGCGCGCTACGGTAGCGGCCTGGCGCTGCGCGAGCCACAGCTCGACGGCGAGGCCTGCCAGCACCGCGAACACGAACAGCGGAGTCAGCCAGTCCATGGCCAACTTCAGGTCAGCTGCCCGCCATGGCCCGCCGGCGCCGCGGACCGGGCGGCCGAGCCGCGATCGAACCACAGGAGCGCAGCGGTGCAGAGGAACGCGGCGAGGCTCAGGAGACCAAAGAACCACAGCATGGGAGCGTAGCCCCCGGGGTTCACCGCGCTGGCACCGCTGGTGTCGTTCAGGTACCCGGCGATGATGTTCGCGCCGAACAGCCCCGCGTTCTGCAGCGTGGTCATGATGCCGTAGGCGGTGCCGAGCTGCTCGGGCGGCGAGTAGCGCACGACGGTCGGCCAGAGGACCGCCGGCAGGAAGGAGAAGCTGACGCCAAGCAGCGTGGTCGAAAGCCCGGCGCTGCCGGGCAGCGTCACCAGCACCAGGAAGCTCAAGGGGAGCAGCACCGCGCCGGCGGCGAGCAGGCGCGCGTTGCGTCCGGTGCGGTCGAGGATCAGGCCGAACACCGGGGTGGCAAAGACGGCGGCGAGAAACACGTAGCTGTTGAGCGTGCTCGCGGCATCGAGCGAGAGGCCCTGGGCCTGCTGCAGATACTTGATGGCGAAGGTGCTGCGGAACGGGAAGATCACCGAGTAGAAGGCGACGCAGGTGCCGACCAGCAGCCAGTACTCGGAGCGGAAGGAGAGCAGGTGGCGCCAGTCGAAGCGCTCGGGGGGCGGCGGCAGCGCCAGTGTCCCGCGCGGCGCTTCGCGCCGGTCCAGTACGAAATAGACCAGCGCTCCCGCGAACGAGGCGACCGCGAAGCCGACCGCGAGCCACATCGGCGGCTGCCAGCCCCGCGCGTACAGGCCATGCGCGAAGGACGGCGAGCGGTCAGCGAGGTAGGAGCCGAGGCGCGCCAGCGACAGGTTGGCCGCGAACAGCAGCGCAAAGTAGCGGCCGGCGAACCACTGCGCCAGCGCCACCGTAGTCGCGACCGAGAGCGTCTCCGAGCCGATTCCAAACAACAGCCGCCCCGCGGCCATCACCGGGAACTGCGCGCCGAGCGCGGTCACCACCGCGCCCACCAGGCAGAGCGCGGTGGTGCCCACCACCATGCGCCGTGCGGTGAAGCGGTCCACCAGCACCCCACCCACTACCACCAGGAAGATGTTGGGGAGGCTGTAGATCGCGTTCAGGGTGCCGATCTGGGTGTCGGTGAAGTGCAGCTCGCGCGACAGCTGCTCGGCGACCGGCGCGACGGAATCGTAGCCGTAGTAATTGCCCAGCATGACGAACGCCAGGCCGACGTACATGAGCGCCTGGACGGCGAAGGACGGCGTGGCGGCGCGTGAATCGATCATCATGCGGGTGCGGCATTGTAACCAAAGGCGCAGCACCCGGGCGGGTGCTTTTGCAACACCTTCAGTGCGCCACCCAGCCGGAGCTCAGCAGCGGCTCGGTGAACTCGCGCAGCACGCGGGCATCGGGCCGCGCGAGCTTGCGCGACACATCCGGCGCCGGCACCCGCGCGAGGATGTCGCGAATGACGTTGAGCCGCGCCTGGTGCTTGTCGTCGGCGCGCACCACCATCCACGGCGCTTCGCGCGTGTGGCTGCGCACGAACATCTGGTCGCGGGCGCGGCTGTAGTCGCTCCAGTGCTCCTGGGCCGCCTCGTCCACCGGGCTCAGCTTCCACTGCTTGAGCGGGTCGCGGCGCCGCTCCTTCAGGCGCCGCGCCTGCTCGGGGCGGCTGATGTCGAGGTAGTACTTGAGGAGATGGATCCCCGAGCGCACCAGCATCTGCTCGAAGCCCGGAACCGACTCGAGGAAGGCCTCGTGCTCGGCGCGCGTGCAGAACTTCATGACGTACTCGACGCCGGCGCGGTTGTACCAGCTGCGGTTGAACAGCACGATCTCCTGCGCCGCCGGCAGATGCACGGTGAAGCGCTGGAAGTACCACTCGCTCTCCTCGCGGTCGCTCGGCTTGCCGGGCGCCACCACCCGCACCTCGCGCGGGCTCAGGTGCTCGGCCATGCGCTTGATGGTGCCGTCCTTGCCCGCGGCGTCGCGCCCCTCGAGGATCACCAGCACCTTGCGACCGCCGGCGATGACGTGGCGGTGCAGCTTCACCAGCTCGATCTGCAGCCGCCGCAGCTCGCGCGCGTAGTGGTGCTTGCCGAGCTTCGGTACCGGAGGCGCCGGACGGGTCTTCCTGGCCATGATCTGCTCCGCTTGGACTGGCGTAAGGGCGGACGTGCCGGGGCGCATTATTCGCCCAGGCGTGGCGCGCGGACCATACTCTTGTGGCGCGCGCGCGCTTGGTACAGTCTAGGCGCCGTAAGCGCCGCGGACGATCCCAACAACAGCCTTCAGTCCGAGGAGTCAACCATGACGAAGTCCAAGGGCGAGCCACGGGTGGTCGTCACCAAGAACGGGCCGTACCTGGTGAGCGGCTCGGTGCCGATGGCGCGGCAGACCATCGTCGCCGACCAGCAGGGCGGCTCGGAGAAGTGGCGCGAGGGCCAGGCCTTCCCGCGAGAGGAGAGCTACGCGCTCTGCCGCTGCGGGCACTCCGCCAACAAGCCTTTCTGCGACGGTACGCACCAGAAGATCAAGTTCGACGGCACCGAGACCGCGAGCCGCCAGCCCTATCGCGAGCAGGCCCGGCTGACCGAGGGTCCGGCGCTCGCCCTCTCGGATGCGGAGCCCCTGTGTGCGTTCGCGCGCTTCTGCGACCCGCACGGGCAGGTTTGGAGCCAGGTCGAGCACACCGATCGGGCCGAGGTGCGCGCGACCTTCGTGCGGCAGGTGAACAACTGCCCCTCGGGACGGCTGGTCGCCTGGGACCGGGCCACCGGCAAGCCGGTCGAGCATCACTTGCCGGTATCGATCGGCGTGATCGAGGACCCTCCCGAGGGAGTGAGCGGGCCGCTGTGGCTGCGCGGCGGGATCCCGGTCATCGCCGCCGACGGCTTTGCCTACGAGGTGCGTAACCGGGTGACGCTCTGCCGCTGCGGGGCCTCGAAGAACAAGCCCTACTGCGACGGCTCGCACGCCGCCGTCAAGTTCAACGACGGCCAGGTGGGCGCTTGAGCACCCCATGAGCATCTACGACGAGTTCCTCGACAAGAATGCGGCCAACTACGTGCCGCTTTCGCCGGTGAGCTTCGTCGAGCGCAGCGCGGAAGTTTTTGGCGACCTGCCGGCCGTGGTGCACGGCCAGCGCCATTACAGCTGGCGCGAGACGCGCGAGCGCAGCGCGCGCCTGGCGGCCGCGCTGCGCGCGCTCGGGGTGGCGCGCGGCGCCACGGTGAGCGCGATGCTCGCCAACACGCCGGAGATGATCGAGCTGCATTACGCGGTGCCGGCGCTCGATGCCGTGATCCACACGCTCAACACCCGCCTCGACGCCGCACTGCTCGCCTGGCAGATGCAGCACTGCGAGGCGGCGGTGCTGATCACCGACCGCGAGTTCGCGCCGGTCGTGGCGCGCTCGCTCGCCATGCTGCGCGCCGAGCACGGCCGCGCGCCCCTCGTGATCGATGTCTGCGACAGCGAGTACGCGGGACCCGGCGAGCGGCTCGGCACGCTCGAGTACGAGGCGCTGCTCGCCGCCCACGCCCCGCTCGCACGCCTCGAGGGGCCGGCGGACGAGTGGGACGCGATCGCGGTCTCCTACACCTCGGGCACCACCGGCAATCCCAAGGGCGTGGTGACGCATCACCGCGGCGCCTATCTCAACGCCGCCTCCAACGCGCTCTGCTGGGCAATGCCGCAGTTCCCACGGTATCTCTGGACGCTGCCGCTCTTTCATTGCAACGGCTGGTGCTTCCCCTGGACCGTGGCCCTGCTCGGCGGCACGCACGTATGCCTGCGCAAGGTCGAGGCGCGCGCGATCCTCGATGCGATGCGCCTCACCGGCGCGGACCATTACTGCGGTGCTCCGATCGTGCACAACATGCTGATCAACGCCCCGCCCGAATGGCGCGCGGGCATCACGCAGCGGGTACGGGCGCTGGTGGCGGGAGCCGCTCCGCCGGTGGCGATGATCGAGGGGATGCAGCGCATCGGCTTCGATCTCACCCACGTCTACGGGCTCACCGAGACCTATGGGCCCGCGGCGGTCGCGGCCAAGCGCGCGAGCTGGGCCGAGGCGAGCATCTCCGAGCAGGCACGCCTCAACGGCCGCCAGGGCGTGAGCTACGTGCTCGAGGAGGCGATGACCGTGCTCGACCCCGAGACGCTGGGTGCCGTCCCGGCCGACGGCGAGGCCCTCGGCGAGGTCATGTTCCGCGGCAACATCGTGATGAAGGGCTATCTCAAGAACCCGCAGGCGACCGCCGAGGCCTTCGCCGGCGGCTGGTTCCACAGCGGCGATCTCGGCGTGCTCGAGCCCGATCACTACCTGAAGATCCGCGACCGCAGCAAGGACGTCATCATCTCGGGCGGGGAGAACATCAGCTCGCTCGAGGTCGAGGATGCGCTCTACCGCCATCCGGCCGTCATGGTGTGCGCGGTGGTGGCACGGCCGGATCCGAAGTGGGGCGAGTCGCCGCTCGCCTACGTGGAGTTGAAGAGCGGCGCCGCGGCCACCGCCGAGGAGCTGATCGCCCATTGCCGCGGGCTGCTCGCGCACTACAAGGTGCCGCGCGAGGTGCGCTTCGAGGAGATTCCGAAGACCTCCACCGGAAAAATCCAGAAGTTCGTGCTGCGCGAGCGCGCCCGGTCGGCGAGCGCGATCGAGTAGGCGTTTGAGTCCATGAGTCGCGGCGACGTCATCGTGGTTGGCGGCGGCCTCGCGGGCCTCGCGAGCGCCTACGCGCTCCACGAGGCCGGCTACGGCGTGCAGCTGCTCGAGCGGCGCGAGGACGTCGCGCTCGAGACCAGCTTCGCGAACGGCGGGATCCTGACGCCCTCGATGCCCGATCCCTGGAACGCGCCCGGCGTGCACTGGCAGCTGCTGCGCTGGCTCGGGCGCGAGGACGCGCCGATGCTGCTGCGGCCGCGGGCCATCCCCGGCTACTTCGGCTGGGGCCTGCGGTTCCTGGCGGCCTCGGCGCCGCGCTCCTATCGCGCCTCGATGCAGGCCAACTACCGCCTGTGCGCCTACAGCCTCGACCGGCTGCGGGCCTGGCGCGCGGCGCTCGGCCTCGAGTACGCGCTGGGCACGCGCGGCACGCTCGAGGTGTACCGCAATCCCGGCTCATTCGAGCAGGCGGTGGCCGAGGTGCGCTCGCTCGGCTCTCTCGGGCTCGTGGGTGAGCCGCTCGATCCGCCCGCCACGGCGCGCCTCGAGCCGCTGCTCGATGAGATACGCGCCGATCTGGTCGGCGCCATCCACTTCCCGGCGGACGAGAGCGGCGATGCGCTGCTCTTCTGCCGCGGCCTGCGTACGCGGCTCGAAGCACGCGGTGTCAGGATCGCGCTCAACACCGCGGTGCGCGCGGTCCGCGTGACCGCCGGGCGGGCGGTGGGAGTCGAGACCGCCGCTGGCTTCCTGCCGGGCGAGCACGTGGTGATGGCGGGCGGCCCGTGGTCGACCGCGCTGCTCGCGGCCTGCGGCGTCACCGTGCACGTGCGGCCGGTGAAGGGCTACTCGCTCTCTGTCCCCATCGACACGGAGGCGGGCCCGCGGCATGCGCTCTCGGACGATTCGCTGCACGCGGTGATGACGCCGCTCGGCGCGACGCTGCGTCTCGCAGGCACCGCCGAGTTCAGCGGCTGGGACCTGACACTGCGCCCGAAGCGGGTGCAGGCGCTGTGGCGGCTGCTCTCGGCCTTGAGTCCCACGCTCTCGCGCACGGTCGACCGCGCGAGCGCGCAGCCCTGGTGCGGCCTGCGTCCGATGTCGGCCGACGGCCGCCCCTACATCGGCGCCACCTCCGTCGCCGGGCTCTACGTCAACACCGGGCACGGCCACCTCGGCTGGACGCAGGCGGCCGGCTCCGCGGCGCTCCTCGCGCAGCTGATCTCCGGCAGCCCGGCGGCCATCGACCCCAGACCCTTCGCCGTCGCGCGTACCGACCGCAGCGCCTGGCGGGCGGAGAGCCAACCGCTGGAGCAGCACTCATGAGATATCGCGCTCTCACGCTGGTCGCGCTCGTGCTCGGCGTAAGTACGGCGCCCGCCACAACGCCTGCCACCGGGGTAGCGGCACCCGCCTACGACGTCGTGATCCGCGGCGGCACGGTCTACGACGGCTCGGGAGGCGCGCCGTTCACGGGCGACGTCGCCATCCGCGGCGAACGCATCGCCTATGTGGGACCGCAGGCCCCCGGGCGCGGCGCCGAGGAGTTCGCGGCGCGGGGCAAGGCGGTGGCGCCGGGCTTCATCAACATGCTGGCCCATCCGGAGGAATCGCTGCTGATCGACGGGCGGGCGCTCTCTGATCTGCGCCAGGGGGTGACGCTCGAAGTCCTGGGAGAGGACTCGATGGGCCCGCTCTCGCCCGAGATGAAGCGCCTCGGGAAGCTCCGCCAGGGAGACATCAAGTACGACATCGACTGGACCACGCTCGGGGAATACCTCACCCAACTGGAGAAGCGCGGCATTGCGCCGAACGTCGCCTCCTACGTCGGTGCCGGCACGGTGCGTACTTACGTGCTCGGCGAGCGCGACGTGCAGCCGACGCCTGAGCAGCTGGGGGAGATGCGCGCCCTGGTGCACGAGGCGATGGAGCAGGGCGCGGTCGGGGTCACGACCGCGCTCATCTACGCTCCCAACGATTACGCGAAGACGCCCGAGCTCATCGCGCTCGCGCAGGAGTCGGCCCGCTGCGGCGGCATCTACAGCGCGCACATGCGCAGCGAAGGCGACCGGCTGCTCGAGGCGGTTCAGGAGACGGTCGACATCGCGCGCGCCTCGGGTGGCCCGGCGGAGATCTATCACCTGAAGCAGGCCGGCAAGCGCAACTGGGGCAAGCTCGATGCGCTCATCAAGGCCGTGGACACGGCGCGCGCCTCGGGCGTGCGCATCACCGCCGATATGTATGTCTACACGGCCGGTGCGACCGGGCTCGATGCGGCCATGCCGCCCTGGGTGCAGGACGGCGGGCTCGAGGCCTGGATCGCGCGCATGAAGGATCCGGCCACCCGCGCCCACCTGATCGCCGACATGCGCGATCCGGCGCCGGCGTGGGAGAACCTCATGGGAGCGGCCGGCGCCGAGGGGACGCTGCTCCTCGGCTTCAAGAACCCGGCGCTGAAGCCGCTCACCGGCAAGACGCTGGCGGCGGTCGCCAGGGCGCGCGGCGTGAGTGCGCAGGATGCCGCCATCGACCTCGTCATCGAGGATGGCTCGCGCGTCGATGTGGCGTACTTCCTCATGTCGGACGACAACATCCGCCGCGAGGTCCAGCTCCCCTGGGTGAGCTTCGACTCGGATGCGGATGCGCCGGCGCCCGAGGGCGTGTTCTTGAAGGCCAGCCGCCACCCGCGCACCTACGGCAACTTCGCGCGCGTGCTGGCGCACTACGTGCGCGAGGAAAGGGTGCTGACGCTCCAGCAGGCGATTCACAAGCTCGCCGCGCTCCCGGCGGCGACGCTCTCCTTGAGCGATCGCGGCGAGCTCCGCCCCGGTTACTTCGCCGACATCGTGGTGTTCGATCCGGCCAAGGTCCAGGACCACTCCACCTACCAGCGCCCGCAGCAGCTCGCGACCGGCGTCGGCGACGTCTGGATCAACGGCGTGCGCGCGCTCCGCCACGAGGTGGCGACCGGGGCGGCGAGCGGCCGCGCGATCCGCGGGCGCGCCTGGACGGGAGGCGGGAGCGGCGGCTGCCGGGCCAGCGCGGCCGACTGGAGCTGGTGACCGCGGCAGCAGTCACCGGCTGTGCGTACGTGGCGCCCCGAAACCGAGGCCCTATCGTAGGGTCCCGGGAGGCAATGTTAGATAGTTGAACTTCGGTCCCGGGAGGCCCGAATCGGGGCTCCCGGAGGCAAAGTTCAATGACTATTGAACTCTGGCCGCTTGAGGCCCTCTATCGGGCCTTCCGGAGGCGAAGTTCAATGACTATTGAACTTGTGCCCCAGGGAACATCACGCGCTGCCTCCTGCAGCGCCGAGCGATGCGTCCGCGAACGGCCGGCGTACGTCCATGTGCGCGGTCACCGGCGGCATCGGGTACTTGAGTCCGCTCGCGCAATTGAAGAGCACGACCCGATCGCCCGCGGCGATCTTCCCCTGGCGCGCCGCGGCGAGGTAGGCCGCATAGGTGGCCGCCCCTTCGGGCGAGAGCAGCAGTCCGTCCCTGGCTGCCACTTCGCGCCGCGCGCGCTCGATGTCCGCATCCTCGACCGCGATCGCGAAGCCCTTCGTGTCGCGTAGCGCGCGCAGAATGATGAAGTCCCCGATCGCCGCCGGAACGCGGATTCCGGAGGCGATGGTGTGGGCGTTTTCCCAGGGCGTGGCGCTCTCCGCGCCCGCATCGAAGGCCCGTACGATCGGCGCGCAGCCGGTCGACTGCACCGCGACCAGTCGCGGCATCGGGCCCTCGATCCACCCGAGCGCGGCCAGCTCCTGCCATCCCTTCCACATGCCGATGAGGCCGGTGCCGCCGCCGGTCGGGTAGAACACGACGTCCGGCAGCTTCCACTGCATCTGGGCGGCGAGCTCGAGGCCCATGGTCTTCTTGCCCTCGATCCGGTAGGGCTCTTTCAGCGTCGACATGTCGAACCAGCCGAAGCGCTCCTTGCCGAGCGCGACCAGCCGCGCGCAGTCGTTGATCAGCCCGTTGACGCGCCAGACGGTGGCGCCCTGGAGCGCGATCTCGCTCAAATTGATTTCCGGAGTGTCGTCGGGACAGAAGCAGAACGCCTCCATCCCGGCGCGCGCGGCGTAGGCGGCCATCGCCGCTCCGGCGTTGCCGTTGGTGGGGATCGCAATGCG